>Ga0137379_10005157_pt1 | contig 12333 bp, 12 predicted proteins | sample SagtaG_18_FD_104812 | JGI IMG/M metagenome (GOLD analysis project Ga0137379, IMG submission 104812) | Vadose zone soil microbial communities from Sagehorn Ranch, Mendocino, California, USA - Sage2_L_80_16 metaG | ecosystem: Environmental > Terrestrial > Soil > Vadose zone | place: USA...
GCTCAACAACACTAAAGGCTTGATCGAAGGGACAGCCAACCAAGTCGAAGGCCAGTTCACAGCAAAAGTCCACGCTAAAAAGTAGCATAACTCTAGACCTCTACCACTCACTTCCTTTTTTTCCGCTCCCCCAGAGGTCACCCTACAAACCGACAGAATGTATTTGTTCCAACATGGAGACCCTTCTGATTCCACAATATTGAAAGTGTCATCTCGCCCCGTTTGCAAGCAAAGCAAGTCCGCGCTCCACGAGCCCAATTCTATCTGAAGAGCTTCGTGTCCATCTAGGAGAACTAGTCCATTTCTCCCCTACAAGTTGGACAATAGTTCCTGGACCCTTCTCTCGATCTCGTCACGAATCTCCCTGACCTTCTCAATCGGCTTTCCCTTCGGGTCCTCTAGCCCCCAGTCAACAGCATGTCTAAGCAACGGTGCTGGGCACACCTCTTCAACACTGCAACCCATCGTCACGACCAAGTCCGCGTTCTTCGCCCGTTCCAAGTCCATCAGTGCGGGATGATTCCGGGATACGTCCAAGCCTTTCTCCTTCATCACTTTGACAACTGTTGGGTTGACCTCGTTCGCCGGGACTGTTCCCGCGCTCTCCGCGACCACTCTCCCCTTACCGTAATGGTTCGCGAACGCCTCTGCCATCTGGCTCCTCCCAGCGTTCTCAATGCAGACAAACAGGACCCTCTTCAAACCCTTCTCATCCTTCCGATAACACCCGCAGCGGCCCCGCCAGCCAATGGACCCACAACGAACACTCCGAGATTCTCCAGATGGCCGGAGGCGAGGGCGGGGCCCAAACTCCGGGCCGGGTTGAGAGAAGCACCAGTCAGAGGCCCGAGGACGAGGATGAGTAGGAATAGAGTGATCCCGACCAGAGCCGCCTGCCTCCTCCGCCCAAACTTGGAGGATGATACATTGAGAATCAGCCAAGACAATAGAAACGTCCCGGCCGATTCAAGAAGAATTGCAACTGAGGACGTAATTGACGGAGCCAGTAGTGTCGAGCCCAAGAAGTTAGATGCGGATGATGCTGGGAAGACAAGTCTCAGAATCGCCCCCGCGGTGAGGGCTCCTAGGACCTGGAAAAAGGCGAATGGGACTAAGAGGCCGGCTCTAAGCCTACCAGCGAAGACATTGGCGAGGCTCATTGCTGGGTTGACATGGGCCCCCGAGACCCCTCCCAGAACTATTCCTAACGCGCCCTACCGTGAGCCCAAAGCTCAGAGCAATCAGAAGCAGGCTTTGCGGCAATTCAACCAGGGAAGCAAACGCCACCGTTCCTGCCCCCGCCACGACAAGGGCGAGGGTTCCCAGAAACTCACTCGCACATGACTTTCTGCATTGGTAGCATGGGAAGCATCCGCATTTTGACCTGTTAAACATACGGGTCTCACTAGTTTGCCACGAGTTTCTACCTAGACGCCTAACACTACAGGCTTGAAGACGTTATTTCCGGGCTGTTCGCTCTCCCGACACAATGTAGAGCACGCTGTCACCCACGTAAGTGGCATGATCAGCAATCCTTTCCAAGTACCGGAGAATCAGCGTTGCGGAGACCGTGCACTTCAAGTCTCCCCCCGGGTTGTGGGCAGCCTTCTTCACGAAGTCCATGTAGATGTTGTCAACAATGTCGTCCATCTCGTTCAGCTTGCTTGCAAGCTCAACATTTCTCTCGGTGAAGGCTTTGATGCTCAGATTGACCATGGTCTTGGCTTGGTCACCGGCCTTATGGATCATGCTCTTGTCGCATGTGGATAGGTCGCCGAATATGCCGAGAACGTCCGCGATGTCATGGGCGTACCTCCCGAAGCGTGAGAACCCGTATGAGATCTCCATGCAAGACTTGATGAATCTCAGATCGGAGGCAACCGGCTGGTACCGAGCAATCAATTCCACGGCGAGTTCACTGACCTCGTCTTGAAGAAGGCGGAGCTCCTCAGACCATCCAAAGATGGTTGTTCGAACATCCTTCCCCTGCTCATAAGCGTCGATGGCGGTGGTAACTGTGTTGTTGGACAGCCCAGCCATGTCAAGTATCATGCTCCTGAGCCTGTCCAGCCCCATGTCCATTAGCCTCGCCATGGGTCAGCCTTCCTACCCGAACTTCCCCGTCAGGTACCTTTCAGTCAGTTCCTGTTCGGGCTTTTCGAAGAGGTTGGTCGTCTCACCGTACTCTATGAGCTGACCTAGGTAGAGAAAGGCTGTGAAGTCAGCCACCCTCGCAGCCTGTTGCATGTTGTGAGTGACAATTACGACCGTATATTGCTCTTTGAGGCTTGTTAACAGTTCCTCGATCTTGGCGGTCGCGATGGGGTCAAGGGCAGAGCAAGGCTCGTCCATCAATATCACCTCAGGCTCAACGGCGAGGGCCCTTGCAATGCAGAGCCTCTGCTGTTGCCCCCCGGAGAGGCTTACTCCGGACTTGTCCAGGTCATTCTTCACCTCGTCCCAGAGAGCAGCTCTCTTCAAACTGTTCAATACCGCCTGGTCAAGCTTCTCCTGATTCCTCACCCCGTTGAGCTTCAAACCCGCGGCAACATTATCGTAGACTGACATTGTAGGAAACGGGTTGGGTTTTTGGAAGACCATTCCCACCCTCCTCCTGACAGTGACCGCATCAACTCGTCTAGAGTAGATTTCTACCCCGTCCAAGAGCACGTTGCCTGTTGTCTTAGCACCTGGGACCAGCTCGTGCATCCTGTTGAGGCATCGGATCAACGTCGACTTGCCACAACCCGAAGGTCCGATTATAGCCGTAACCTGGTTCTCCCTGAACTTGATTGAGAGGTCCTTCAAAACGTGGTTCTGCCCAAACCACGCGTTCAGCTTGTCAGTCTGCATTTTGAACGGGCCCAAGGTTTTTCCCTGACCGGCTGCCTCGAAGGCCTGCGTATTTGCAGGTTTCACTGTCTCTATCTGAAGCTCAACCGTCATATTCTCGACCTCACCATGCTATACCTTCCCCTGGTAACTAGCCTGACAGTCACGTTGAGGGTGAGGACTATGATGATGAGCACGAGCGCGGCTCCCCAGCCCTGCTCCCTTGCATAGTCATAGGGTAGGAGAGCGAGCCTCCATATGCGAAGTGGAAGCGCGTCAACTGGATGTGTCAGGCCTGTGAAGAACAGGTTGCTTCCCAAAACGGTAAGAATCAAAGGCGCTGTCTCCCCTGTGATTCGCGCCACAGCCAGCAAGACGCCTGTCACCACTCCGCCACGAGCGGTGCTTAACACCACGCTCACGGTAGCCCTCCACTTCCTTATCCCGAGCGCTGCAGCCGCGTCCCGAATAGTAGCTGGGACCAATTTGATTGACTCTTCCGTTGTGCGGGTTACGACTGGCAACATTATGATGGACAGTGCGATGGCGCCTGCAATTGTAGAAAAGCTCCCTAATCCTGTGGTGAATCTTATAGAAAGGGGTCCAATGGAGAATCCAATATTGGTCGTAGCTACTATTATCGAGTAGGCGAGAATTCCGACCACAATTGATGGGAACTCTGCGAGCACATCATTGAGGAACCTGAGTGAATGGCCTAGTTTATTGTTGCCGAACTCGGCCAAGTAGATGCCGGCCAGGACCCCTACCGGAACCCCGATCGCAGATGAGAGACCCATGAGAATCAGCGTCCCCTGAATCGCGTTTCCAACCCCGCCCCCCGCCTCTCCAATCACACCGGGGGGACTGGTCAGAAACTCCGTGCTCAAAGCTGGAGCTCCATTTGCAACGACCTCAACCAGAATACTCACAAGCGGCACCACCGCGATCGCTATGCAGACAACGCACAGGCCAAATGCAATTCTGTCCTTGTATCTTCGAGCTTTGGAACTAGGGGGCATCATTCCACTGATCCTCCCTTCACCTTCAGAACCTTCCAAACCAATAGCTGGGCGAACACGTTGATGAGAAGGGCAAACATGAACAGGATAAGGCCCAATCCGATTAATGCAGCCGGGTGCAGTGATGTCGGGTCCGCCTCGTTGAACTCGTTAGCTATGAGGGATGATAGTGTCTGACCCGCCTTAAGGAGTGAAGTTGGAAGCGCGGCAGGCCCTATCGCATTTCCAATCACCATGGTCACGGCCATTGTCTCACCTACGGCCCTTCCAAGGCCGAGGATAGCGGCTCCGAAAATGCCTGAGCGAGAATAGTTCAAGACGCCGATACGAACCGTCTCCCATCTCGTTGCGCCAAGACTGTACGCGGCTTCCCTTTGGGAGGCAGGAACTGCCATCATCACTTCGCGTGAGATAGAGGAAACTGTCGGAATAATCATAATAGCGAGAATAAGCCCTGCAGTGAGGACATCAAGGCCAAAAGGTGTCCCTTTGAGAATTGGGATGGACCCGAAGTATGTTGAGAGGGGAGTCTCTATCCAGTCTCTGATCCAGAACCTGAAGACGAACAGCCCCCACAGTCCGTAGATTACGCTGGGCACAGCAGCTAGAAGCTCAATCAGTTGGGAGATGGGACCCCTGATTTTCCAAGGCGACATTTCTGCCAGGAATATCGCTATCCCGAGGCTTATCGGAACCCCGATAGCTATTGCGATCGCGGAGGTTACTAGCGTTCCAAGGATGTACGGGAGTGCGCCAAACGCTTCTTTTCCTATCACCGGGTTCCAGTTCACGCCCGTGAAGAAGCTTAGCCCGAACCTCTGGAGCACGGGGAAGGATCCTGAAACAAGCACGATAGCCATCAAGGCCAGAACAACGGCGACGACAGAACCGAAGAACGTTGAAATGAACTGAAAAATCGAATGCCCAAAGAATCCGAGCAGCCGCTCACGGAAACTTTCTTCTTCTTTTCTCTGTTGCTCTTTCAACACCATGACACACACCCTCTACTTCGCAACATGCCTGAGACCACGTTCGTCTTCAGGTGGTCCCGTCGCGCAACACAGGTGTTCCCTCAGGCTAGGATTTTCTCTAATTGGTTCTGGAAAGACTGTTCGAAAAAAAGGGTGTGACGGAGCGGTAATACACAATCAGCTTCGCAGGGTTGTTCCGTTGAAGGTAATCGATTTGATCGTTGTTTCGTCAATGGTGGTAACTGAGTCAGGTAGTGGAACGTAGCCGAGTGCTGGCCCGAGTGCTTGTCCGCCGGGGTTGTGGACGACGAACCAGAGGAAATCGACAAGTGCTTTGGCTTTTGTCTGGGTCATGCTTGGGACAACATTGAGCTCTTTGTAGACCAGCAGATAGGTGAAGCTAGCGATTGGGTATGCAGCAGGGTCTGAGGAGTTTAGCAGTGTAACGCTCTTCCAGCTCTGATCGCCGGCAGGTAGAGAGGCAATTGTATTCAAAGCGGCCTGGGTCGAGGCTAGGCTGGGTTCAATGTAGGTCCCCGCCGGGTTCTGGATGAAAGCGTACGACATCTTGTTCTGCAATGCATAAGCTAGTTCAACGTATCCTGCGTAGTATGATGTCCCTCGAATGACCCCTGCAACTCCTTCGTTTCCAGCTGACCCTAGCCCGACGGGCCACGCGACTGCCGTTCCAGCGCCGATGTTCTGGCTCCAGACAGGGCTGACGAGGGAGAGATAGCTGGTCCATACGAAGGTGGTTCCGGATCCGTCAGATCTGTGTACCACGGAAATGAGTTGGTTGGGGAGTTGGAATCCGGGGTTGATGTTCTGAATCGTCATGTTGCTCCAGTTGGTGATGCTTCCGAGAAAGATGCCGGCGATGATTGGACCGGTCAGGTTGAGACCCTTGGGAAGGGTTCCGCTTGTAGGCTTGGGAATGTTGTAGGCAAACACTACCGAACCGATGGTCTCAGGGATGTGAAGCGAATTTGTAGCATTGGTTCTCTGGTTGTCGGTCAGCGGAGCGTCGGAGGCTGCGAAGTCCACAGTTTTTGCTATGAGTGCTTTCACTCCACCTCCGCTCCCGATGGATTGATAGTTGACTTGTACGCTTGGATTACTCCTGCTATAATTAACGGATACTGCTGACAGGAATGGATACGGGAAGGTTGCCCCGGCCCCGTTCAGGATAGTGGTAGATAGAGATGGCTTGAAGAATCCTGCGGCGAAATAGCCGGACAAACCGCTCACTGATGCCACCACCACAAGACTTACTATGAAGATTGTTTTGCTAATTCCACCGCTCCGGGTGATTACAGTATCTCCGTTGCTTTTCATCTGCATCTTTGCTTAAAGAGAGGCAAGCGGTGAATAAGTATGCGCTCCGGAGTATCGGGAGTATATCCTTACGGCAATAGCCCTCAGTCTTTCACTAGATGATGTGCTTCCCTACCGGTGAACACAGCGATGCCGATAGTCATGGCCGTATGTCTCTTGCGTTCATCTGTCGTGAAAACATGGCAAGCTACTGCGTCTGCGGAGTAAGTATTGACGGCGCAAACTATATAGTTGAGGCAGAAATCCATAGTCACAGTAGAGCGTCGCCTTGCTAAAAGAAATGGAGCTTAGGAAGCTTCAGATGACCGGCGGAGCCAGCTACACAGTCTCGCTTCCAAAACGATGGGTAAAGGAGCAGGGGCTCAAGGTCGGAGATGTCGTCGCGGTACTTCCCCGGTCCGACTCTTCACTCACCTTGGTGGCTCATCAGAAAATCCCTTCGAGCGAGAATAAGGCTGCTGAGGTAACCCTCGCCGCCTCCAAGGACCAAGACAGGGAAGAGTTACTGAGAACGGTCGTCGCCCAATACCTTGCCGGATACGACGTTTTGAAGATACACTTTCACGCCTCGGCCAAGCCCGACCTTCGGACATACCTCAGAGAAGCAGCGCGCCGAATGTTCGTCGGCTCCGAGATCATCGAAGAGTCGAAAGACGAGCTGATAATTCAGTGCCTCTCCAACTACGGAGACCTTCCAACACCAAAACTCATCTCCAGGATGAGCCTGATAGCCAAGCTGATGCTGCGCGACGCCGTCGAGTCGCTAAGAAACAAGGACCAGGCTCTAGCCGACGAAGTCATCAAAAGAGATGAGGAAATCGACAGATTCTATCTCTTCATTGTAAGACAACTGACAATGGCAGTTCTGAATCGTAGCCTTATCCAGGAGATTGGTCTCTCGGACCCGAGGGACTGTCTTGTGTACCGTGTCGTCTCCAAAAGCCTGGAAAGAATCGCAGACCATGCAACAACCATTGCCAGGATGTCAACGAGCATTATAGAACCTCTTCCCACACGACTCGGCGAAGCACTTGCCAAAGTCGCCGACCTAACGACAACTCTCCTAGAGGACGCGTTCAAAGCCCTTGCAAAAGTTGAGGGAAACATAGCCAACATATCAATCACGTCCGCCAAGAAACTAGAGCGGGAAGCTGAAAGCGTGATGGACAAACTCTTCGACTACAGGCTAGATCAGAAAACCATCGTAAGCGTGAGACTCGCCTTAGAAAGCCTGAAGCGCATCACCGAATACTCGGAAGACATTGCAGAAATGGCAATCAACCTTACAGCTCGACGCCACCAGTTATTCTGACGCGCCCATTGATCCCAAATTTTGGACTTCACTCCTCGCGTCAAGAGTCTTCGGCTGACGTTTGAACTCCTTAAGAGTCGATCATCTGTCCTTTCTTTGAAAGCTCATGTTTCAAGTTTCTCCGAAAGACGAGCCTCCAACAATGAGCGGCGTTACTTCGGCATCGTAGGTCTCGCCACTCTCACTGAAGTATAGTTCAAAGATCCGAGTTCTCCGCTTTCCAGACCATACCATCATCAGCTCACGAACTATTCGGCGCAGATTTTCGCTGACAATCATTTTCATTAGACGAAATAGAACCTGGAAGTGGTCGCATATGGAGACTTCCGATTGAAACTAATGATGAACTATGTAGCTCACATATCACAATAGATTTGTAGCTTCCCATCGCGCACGAAGGCTAGCCTGTACTTCGGGTCAAGGATAATACATAGGCTCATGCACCGGCCCCATCCTCATCATAGACATGAGTGGGGACAGTTGGTGTGCGTTGGCTGGCAAGCAACTTTGACCCTTCGTTTGCTGGTCCCGGTTCACGAAGCAATTTATTCCCCTCGTGAGGCGCTCGCTACGGGTCTGTCATGGGACTTCGAGATATCCTCATTCCACAAGAGAAGATCTTCTTTCAGCTCTTGGAGCGGGAGTCCAAGAATGTTCTTGCGGGTGCTCAAGCCCTGAACGAGCTTATTCTGAACTATGATGACCTTGCTAAGAGACGTGATGGGATAAAGGAGATTGAGCATCAGGGGGACGAGATTGTTCACGAGATCTACGACCATCTTGTCAAGAGTTTCGTGACGCCTATTGACCGGGAGGACATCAGTAAGCTTGCTTCTCTCTACGATGATGTCCTAGACTACATTTACGCCGTGGTTAACCGCCTCTATCTCTATGAGATCGATGCTCCCACGGAGCCTATGCGCAGGTTCACCGATGCCGTTGTTAAATCCGTTCAGGAGATCGACATTGCTTTCGCTGGGATAAAGAAGATCAAAGCCCCGGAAATCGAGGCCCGTTGCAATGAGGTTGACAGGTTGGAAAACGAGGCTGATGTGGTCTTGAACGAATCTGTAGCCGACTTGTTCAAGACCCGTGATGCGATTTCCATCATCAAACTGAAAGAGGTCTACGAGCTGATGGAGAATATTACCGACAAGTGCGAGGATGTGGTGCAGGTAATCCGTGATATTGTTCTGGAATACTCCTAGGCGTCGGATGCTCCTATGGCCAACCTTGGATTAGTGGCTCTAGTAATCGCTATCGCACTTTCCTTCGACTTTATGAATGGGTTTCACGATGCCGCCAATTCCATCGCAACAGTGGTCTCCACACGTGTTCTTCCTCCGCGCCTCGCGGTTGCCTGGGCCGCATTCTTCAATTTCGTAGCTGCCTTCGGCTTCGGCGTGAGCGTAGCCTCAACAATCGGCAAGGGCATTATCGACCCGAGAATCGTCACCCCATTTCTGCTCATAGCAGTCCTTGTGGGAGCCACCGCCTGGGATGTGATCACATGGTATTTTGGGCTGCCTACAAGTTCCTCTCACGCTCTAGTCGGTGGGCTTGTCGGTGCGGGTGTCGCCGCGTCGGGCTGGGGTGTCGTTCAGACTGTGGGCGTTAGCAGGATAGCCCTCTTCATCGTACTCTCTCCCCTCATTGGTCTGCTCGGGGCCATCGGCCTAGTCCTAGTTACTACCAGGATTGCGAGAAGATATTCTCGCCCCGTATCGGACCACGCCTTTCGACGGTTGCAACTGGTTTCTGCTGCCCTCTATAGTCTGGGGCACGGCACCAATGATGCCCAGAAGACCATGGGGGTAATAGCCGTCCTCCTCTTCACCCAAGGCTTACTGGGACCGGTCTTCTTCGTCCCGTTCTACGTCATATTGATGGCCCATGCAGCCATTGCCCTGGGAACCTGGTTCGGCGGTTGGCGTATTGTCCACACTATGGGGATGAAGATCACTAAGCTTCGCCCCTTCGGCGGTTTTAGCGCAGAGGCTGCAGCAGCCTCAACCCTGTTTGCCACCGCTTCCCTAGGAGTACCGGTCAGCACCACTCATACGATTGCCGGAGCAATAATCGGTGTTGGAGCTACTCGCCGTCTCTCAGCGGTGCGCTGGGGTGTTGCCCGGAGAATTGTCTGGGCCTGGGTCCTCACGATACCCGCCTCGGCAATCATCTCCGCCGCCACTTACTACGCACTCTCCCTAGTTCTCAAGCTCTGAGAACTTGGGCCTCGCCGATGATGGATGTTTTCGGCGTTGCGCTGGCTGCATGTCTGTTGTAGACCAGCCCAAACGCTGCGACAACGAGGCTTACACTCAGTAGAACCCCTACGAACGGCATCATGACCAGCGATACTGCCAGAGAAATCCAGGGAAACAGAGTTTTGACTCCCCCTCCGTCGAGCAGCTTGATTCCCGACGCGGACCCGATGACGTATACTAGGATCGCGGCCCCGCTGGGAATCAGCAATGCCGTCGTTAGGTCCACGTTCAGAAAATAGAACATGACCAGCGCGATCAGCGATAGCCCTGATAGGAGAGCCAGAGAACGGTGCGGGACCCCTGTCCTACTGTGGATCCTGTCTAGGGCTCGTGGGAAACCTCCATCCTTGGCCGCCCTGTAAATCACCCTAGACATCCCGGTTGTGTACGCGTTGACAGTTCCGAATATTATGAACACCGCCAGAATTGCTGTCCCTGCTGCACCGTAGACTCCCAGGGCGTTGGAGAGTATTGCTGCGAAGGGGGCCACGCTTCCCCCAGCCTTGTAGGCCCGGGTCCCCACAGTGGCCAGTGCAACGGAGAAGTACAGGGCACTGATCACTACCACGCTGAGAACTATGCTCCGGTGGAAGTCTCTCTTCGGGTTCTCGAACTCCTCCGCCACATTGGACACGTTCTCATAGCCCAGGTAAGACCAGAATATCAGGGCGGCAGCAACACCGATTGGCAGAAGGCCGTTTGGAAAGAAGGGCTGGAAGTTTTCGACCCTGACCAATGGAGCGGAAGCTATCACCGTTGCTAGAAGGAGAATCACTATTGAGGCGATGGTTGCGAGTTGAAACTTGCTGCTAATCACAATGCCCCGGTAGTTGATGATGAAGGTTCCGAGGACGATCAGCCCTGCGATCATGTAAACGGCGTCTCGGCCCAGTGGAAACGCATAAGCAAGGTACGACGCCGCGATCACAGTCACAGCCGGAGCCCCGGTAACATACCACACCACAAACAGCCAGCCCGTCGCAGTGGCAATGCGCGGGCCGAAGCTTTCCCTTGCAAAGGAGTAGACGCCGCCGGATTCTGGCCTACGGGCTGAGAGGCTCGCAAAAGTATAGGCCAACGGGTAGCTGGCCAGGGAGAGCAGGGCCCAGGCGATAAGTGAAGCAGGGCCAGCTTTTTGCGCTGCAAGCCCTGGTAGCACTAGGATTCCCGAGCCGAGAACCGAACTCATGTACAACGCAACGGCGTACCTCATCGTCACAGCTTTGCGAAGCCCAGAGCCGGAACCTTGCATACCCTACCTACTCGTCCCGCACCCGGTCCAGGCAGAAGAAGCTGACCCTCTGAGGCTGAAAGGCTGGAATGGCACAGTATGGGTGCCGGCGGTTCGGGTAATGGGAAGGGCAGACCCCAACCACCTCGCCTGTCGTTGGGCCCGTGGGTTTTCTAGATGCTATGGATAAGAGGATACTCGACCGATGGCTGAAAGCGCAAGCGATCACTGGGAATCACTGGATGAGATTTTTTATCAAACAAGATGTCATTAGCGAGGTTCAGGAAAGTGGGGGCTTGAGATGCTATGTCAAGGGAACTTTGGCGAAAAATTCCACGAAACCCTACGCAACCCCAGCAATGCTAAGGCTACGCGCGTTCCCTGGCAGTCTAATCAACGTTGAGTTCTTCTAGGAAAATCCTGGGTCTTAGAGGATGACCACGCTGGGAAGACGGTTGAAATGGTGGTCGCTGGTAATGAGGCGAGCCTCGTACTGGGCTGCGGTAGCGTAGATGATGGAGTCCACAGTTCCCAATCCCGTCTTTAGGCTCAGGTCAGCGGCTGCTAGGGAGAGGTAAGCGTCAAGGCCTAGTATTCTCGTGTTTTCGAGGTGAGCTCGGGCCTCGAGAGCCTTCTCCTCACCCTTGTCTTTCTTGATCTTCCTGTAGACCTCGAAGACTACAAGAGTTGGTGTGAGTATTTCTTCTGGTCGAGTATTGGCTATGTAACTGGCGTACCGGTCAGCCTTGGGTCCGCCTCTTAGGTATTCTATCCAGCCAGATGAGTCTATCAGTATCAGCGTTCGGTGCCTTCGTCTCTGAGGCCTGTCTGTGATACTCCTGGCATTGTCCCCTTCAATTTTGTCAGTGGCCTGATCGGGATCAGATGAACGACGCCGTCCTTTTCTATCACGGCCACTTTCTGGCCCGGCTTCAGTTTCAAGCGTTCTCTAACTTCGCTCGGTATGACAACTTGATACTTCGGCGAAACCGTCACTGTGGCCATATGGTTCCCGAGGTTTTACGCTGCTGTGATCGACATAAACCTTGTCATACGGCAGAGGTCTTGCTCCAGTCTTAGCCATATGATATTCTGGTTCCGCTGGAATACCGAAGAGAACAGTTCTCAACCACTGGAGCGCTCTGAACCAAAAGAACGTGAAGGACTAGTCTACCAAAGGCGGCGTTCCTTTAGGTCAATGCGACAGTTCTTGAAAAAGCCCAGAATGAACCCGTTTCACCAGTCTGAGAGCCGATTACATTCACACACCTAAGGGTCCCGAACGAATGTGCTCAAAACAGGGGGTAGCCAAAACCCGAGACGGGCAGATTCTGAACCCTAAACCAGGAAAATCACCCAAAATCCC
>Ga0137379_10005165_pt1 | contig 12317 bp, 9 predicted proteins | sample SagtaG_18_FD_104812 | JGI IMG/M metagenome (GOLD analysis project Ga0137379, IMG submission 104812) | Vadose zone soil microbial communities from Sagehorn Ranch, Mendocino, California, USA - Sage2_L_80_16 metaG | ecosystem: Environmental > Terrestrial > Soil > Vadose zone | place: USA...
GCGGGCGCTGGTGGCTCTCGGGCTTTGCCTTGACCTGGTCCGCGCTGCTCCGGATTTTCCCCGGGTTCATCGTCATCGGACTGCTCTTGAAAATCGCCATCGACTCATGGCGCGCGAGGCGTCTCCAGATCGCGCCGGCGCACTGGCGCTTCGCGGCCGGCGCCCTGCTCGCCCTCGCCCTGTGGCTTCCGCTGTCGATCACGGTGGGTGTCGGCGGACATCCCGACCCGTCGGTGTGGAGCGCTTTCGCGCGGAACAGCCGGAAACACCTCTCGACGCCGCTGACGAACAACGTCGGACTTCCCATGCTGATTTCGTTCGAGCCCGCGAGCCGGAGCGTGCATGTTCAGAGGTTCTGGGTGGATTCCCCTTGGGACGTCTGGATGGATGCGCGACGCCGGGTTTTCGACGAGCGGCGGATTGTCTATTACGTCGTGGTCGCTGCGTTCCTGGTGCTGCTCGCTGCTGCGTGTCGCGGTCAGGAGGATTGGATCGTGCTCACGCTTGGCATCGGCGCGATTCCGTTCTTCGTCGACCTGACGTCGTACTATTACGGCATCCTGCTGGCGTTCGCGTTCTTGTGGCCGCGAGATCCGCTCGCGGGGCCGTGGTTGTCGCTCTCCGCGATGCTCACCTGTCTGATTCCCGCCGTGTTCAGAGCGGATGACGATCGGTACGTTGCCATCAGCCTGGTCATCGTGCTGCTCGTGGTCGTCATCACGATTGACGCGTGGCGACGCCGTCCGGCAGAGGCGACAACGTCGCGCAATATGACCCCGGCGCCAGCGTGATCGCACGCTCGGCGTGCAGTTCGCCACCGCACTAACCGATAAACTGAGGGCATGATCCAGCTGGAGGGCGTGACCCGCAGGTTTGAGGGCCGCGCCGGGGTGACGGCGCTTGACGACGCCAGCCTGACGATCGCCCGCGGCCAGATGGTATCGATCGTCGGTCCGTCCGGATCGGGCAAATCGACGCTGCTGAACCTGATCGGCGCGCTGGACCGTCCGACATCCGGCGACGTTCGGATAGACGGCGACTCGCTTGCGCAACTCTCCGACGATGGCCGGACGAGAGTGCGACGCGACAAAATCGGTTTCATTTTCCAATTCTTCAACCTGCTGCCGACTCTGACCTGTCTCGAGAACGTGGGCCTGCCGCTGCACCTCCGCGGCTGGCCCCGGAAACAGGTCGCCGCGCGCGCGCGCGAGCTGCTCGAACTCGTTCAATTAGGCGACCGGCTGGACCATCTGCCTGATCAGTTGTCCGGAGGTCAGCGACAGCGTGTGGCGATCGCCAGGGCCCTGTCGATTTATCCCCCCATCCTGCTCGCCGATGAACCCACGGGGAACCTCGACACGCGGACGGGCCAGGACGTCCTGGCGCTCATCCGCGATCTCCACTCGCGCTTTGGCGCCACCGTGGTGATCGTCACCCACGATCCGGCCGTGGCTGGCAGTTGCGAACGGACCGTGATGTTGTGCGACGGCCGGATCGTCGAGGACGTCCTCAGATGAGACTGCTTCATCTCATCAGCTGGCAATACGCTCGCCGCCACGTCTTGCGAACGGCACTCACCGTCGCCGGCATTGTCCTGGGCGTCGCGGTGTTCGTCGCGATGCACACGGCCAATCAGAACGTGCTCCTTGCCTTCTCACAGACGATCGATCGAATCGCAGGGCGGACTGAGCTCCAGGTGACCGCGGGCGAAGCGGGCTTCGGCGAAGACGTGCTGGAGAAGGTGCAGTCGGCGTCCACCGTTCGGATTGCTGTGCCGGTGATCGAAGCGGTCGCGGAGTCCGGCCTGGCCCGGCAGGGCACTCTCCTCGTGCTCGGGGTCGACATGACTGGCGATCGCCGCCTCCGCGAATACGATCTCGAGAGCGGTCAGGACGCGATCATCGACGACCCGCTCGTGTTCCTCGCGCAGCCGGACTCGCTGATCGTGTCGAAAGATCTGGCGGACAAGCACCACCTCGCTGTCGGGAGCCGGCTGCCGCTTCAGACCGCCCTGGGCGAACGGCCGTTCACCATACGCGGCATCATGGAGCCCACGGGCCTCGCGACTGCGTTCGGCGGGAGCCTGGTGATCATGGACGTGTATGCCGCGCAGAAAATGTTCGGGCGGGGCCGCACGTTCGATCGAATCGATCTGGCGCTCGCGCCGGGTGTGACGGTCGCCGACGCCGAACGCGAGCTGACGGTTCTCCTGGGGCCGGGGTTCGAGATCCAGCCCCCCGCGACCCGCGGCCGCCAGGCCGAGACGATGCTCGCGGGTTACGCCGTCATGGTGAGCATCTCCAGTGCATTCGCACTCTTCGTCGGGATGTTCATCATTTACAACTCGTTTGCGATCGCGGTAACTCAGCGGCGGTCTGAAATCGGCATCCTCCGGGCGCTCGGGGCGACACGGCGCCAGATCCGATGGCTGTTTCTCGGTGAGAGCGCAGCCCTGGGTACGATCGGATCGGTCGCGGGTCTGGGTCTCGGTTTGCTGATTGCCCACGCGACGGCGGCGACGCTGAGCGGCCTCGCCGCCGATCTCTACGGCGTCGCCCAGCAAGCCAGTGAGGTCACCGCGCGTCCGGTCGTCCTTGCGCTGGCCGTTGTCATCGGAGTGGCGACGAGTGTAGTGGCTGTCGTGATCCCGGCACGAAACGCCGCGAACGTAGACCCCGTCCATGCGCTGCAGAAGGGGCGCTTTCAGGTGGTCTCGGTGCGGGAGAGCCGGGCCCGGATCCGACTCGCCAGCGTGGCCGCCGGTCTGTCGATCGCCTGCTCGTTCGCAACGGAGCGCAGGCCCGTGTTCTACGCGGGATACGTCTTCGCGCTTGCTGCCGCCGTCCTGCTGGCGCCGCTCCTCTCGGCTCGCCTGGCCAGGGCACTTCGACCGGTCCTGACGTCGGTTCGCCCGGTCGAGGGAGCGCTCGCGGCAGACAGCCTGATCCAGTCGCCCCGGCGCACGTCTGCAACCGTGCTTGCGCTGATGCTGTCGGTCGCCCTGATCATCGCGTTTGCCGGGATGGCACGCGCCAGCTACGCGTCGATCCTGCATTGGATGAACGCGACCCTCAATGCTGACCTCGTGGTGATGCCGTCGCCGCGATTCGATCTCCGCACGACCAGATTTCCGGCGACCATGGCGCCGGAGATCAAGGCGCTGGAAGGGGTCGCACGTGTTCAGATGTTCCGGTTCAGCCGCATCATGCTGAATGGAGTGCCGATCATGGCCGTCGCCCTCGAGATGCAGAGCGTCGCCGAGACGGCGCGGATCCGGCCGGTCGCCGGGAATATCGAGAACATGTTCCAACTGTCGGCGGCAGGGGCAGGCTTGATCGTGTCGGACAACCTGTCGCGGCGCCTGAGGCTCTCTCTGGGGGACGTGCTCGACATACCGGCGCCGTACGGCACCATCCGTCTACCTGTTGTCGGGATCATCGTGGACTATTCGGACCAGCAGGGCGCGGTCCTGATGGATCGACGTGTGTTCGTGAACCACTGGCAGGACGATTCGGTCACGGATATTCGCGTGTTCGTGGCCCCGGGCGCAGGGATTGCCGCCGTCCGCCAGCGCATCATCGACCGCTATGCAGGCGAGCGGCAGCTGTTCGTGCTGACGAGCGAGCAAAGCAGGAACTACGTCCTGAACATCGCGAATCAATGGTTCGGATTGATGTACGTTCAGGTGGCGGTGGCGGTCTTCGTGGCGATTCTCGGCATCGTCAACATGCTGACCGTTTCGATCACGGACCGTCGGCGCGAGCTCGGCGTGCTGCAGGCGGTTGGCGCACTGCGTAGCCAGATTCGCCGCACGATCTGGCTCGAGGCGCTGGCGGTCGCGGCCATCGGGGTGCTCCTCGGCTGCGCCCTTGGCGCGGTCAATCTATATTACGTGCTGGACATCGTACAGCGCGATGTGGCGGGGCTGCGGTTCGACTACGAATATCCCGTCACGACCGTGCTGGCGCTCGTTCCAGCCATTCTGGGCGCGGCGTTCGCGGCGGCCATCTGGCCTGCTGAATCCGCAGTGCGCCTGCCGCTCGTGGAGGCGCTCGAGTATGAATAGCCGCCGGGACCGACCACTGATCGCCATAGCTTTCGTCGTCGGCGCCGTGTTTCCCGTCGCCGCGCGGGCTCCGAGACCAGCACACATGCCAGCAGCCCGTGGTGAAAGTCTGGCTGCATTCGACGCGCGATGCATCCCCGCCGGCTGCGTTGCTCCTCGCTCAAATACTCCCGGTATTCTCGGTCGTTGCGCCTTGCCGGCGGGGCGCCTCGCCCGTCTCGGTGCGACGCCAGACTTTCACCACGGACTGCAAGGGGCCCGTCCGGCCGCAGACGCCCGGACAATTGTCGAGGAAGCCCAGAAGCGCGGGCGGTCCGGCTCCCAGCGGTACGAAGGGCTCTTGCAGACGTTCGAGGCTCAGGGCAAGACCAGCGAGAAGCGCTGGATCTATGAGCGCCTCGGATCGCACGGCCGCAGCAAGGTCATCATCCGTTTCACGGCCCCCCCTGAAGTGCGCGGTGTGGCGCTGCTGATCGTGAACCATCCCGACAAGGCATCCGATCAGTGGATGTGGACGCCCGCCCTCGAGCGCGACCGCCGGATTGCCCTGCAAGATCGATCGACGCGGTTCTTCGGCACCGACTTCAGTTTCGAGGATCTCGAGGAGCGCGATGTGGATCAGTTCGACTACAAGCTCCTCGGCGAGCAAGCGGTTGACGGCGCGATGTGCTGGAGCATCCAGTCCACGCCGAAGCAGTCCAGGTCCTCACAGTACACGCGAGCGATCATCTGGATCCGGAAGGACACGTACGCCTGGGCGCGCATCGATTCCTATGTGAAAGATGATGTGGTTCGACGGCTGGAGTATCGCGATATCCGCAACGTCCAGGGGAACTGGACGGCACTCCAGACGACGATGACGGACTTGCGGCGCGGGAGCATCACCCGCCTGGCGCTCGACAAGGTCGAGTACAGCGTTCTGCTCAGGGAAGAGGATTTTACCGTGGAGGCGCTGCGCCGCAAATGAGAAGGGCTCTGCTTTCGCTCGTTGTGATCCTGTGGGCCTCGAGCGGGGCCGCGCAGGCCGTGTCACCCAGCGGTTTCGTCGACGGAAGTGTCTTCGGTTTTCCACAAACGGTGCCGAACGACGCCACCCGCATTGTCGGCGACGCACTGTTTCGCAACGAGATCGTCCTCCGGCCGGCGGATTGGTTTCAGCTCGCCGCCGGGCTCGATCTGCGCGTCAACTCGCACGACCAGGTCGAAGATCGGTGGCGTCTCGACGTCGAGGATCGCGGGGTGCTGCGTCCCCGTGCCGCGGTCCGTCGCCTTGCGGCAACGGTCGCCGCGCGGGGGTTTACGCTCGACGTCGGGAAACAGTTCATCCGCTGGGGACGCGCAGACATCATCTACCCGACCGACCGGTTCGCGCCCCGGGACTTCCTGAACGTCATCGACTCGGAACTGCTGCCGGTGATCGGCGCCCGGGGGTCGATTCAGATTGCAAGCGAAACCCTCGAGGCTGTCTGGGTGCCGCGGTTGACGCCCAGTCGCCTTCCGCTCCTCGATCAACGCTGGGCAGCCGTCCCGCCGGAGGCCGCGGTATTCTCCGTCGCCGACGGCGGGTCCGTGATTCCGCGCGGATCGCAGTACGGCGCGCGCTGGAGGCATACCAGCAGCCGTGTGGAGACGGCGCTGTCCTTCTTCGACGGGTTCAATCATCTGCCGGACATCGACGTACGCCCGCGGTCCGATCCAGCCGCGATCGACATCGTGCGGGTGTATCCCGCGATTCGAATGTACGGCGGGGACATCGCCTTGCCCACCGACAGGCTGACACTGAAGGCCGAAGCAGCCTACGTCACGTCGCCGCCCTCGACGAGTGACGAGTACCTGCTGTACGTCATCGAAGCCGAACGGCAGACCGGCGAGTGGCTCCTCGATGTCGGCTATGCCGGCGAAATGGTCAGGCAGTCACGCGTTCCCGTTGTCTTTTCGCCGGACCGGAACATGGCGCGATCGATTATCGGCCGGGCGTCTTATACCGTTGATCCTCGCCGTACCGTGATCATCGAAGGAGCGGCGCGGCAGAGCGGCGATGGCTTCTATGCGAAACTCCAATACTCGCAGGCCATGACGCAGCATTGGCACCTCACGCTCACAGGTGTCGGGCTCGCCGGTGAGCCGGGCAACTTCCTTGGTCGGTATCGCCGGAATTCCCACGGCTCGGTGGCCCTTCGATTCAGTTACTAGCGACTCGATTACATTTTTGATCGCGACTCATTCTTCAACTTTTTGTGTCGACATCGGCAGATGTCGCGCATACTATCTCCGGAATTCCCCCCGATCGAGACCGCGATGTCGTTTGAAGGCGGAGCGTATGTTCAGACTGCTCGAGAGAACGATCGACTCGCTCGAAGAGCGTCTGGTCCTGCTGGCTCCGCCCGCGGAAGTGCCATCGTTTTTTCGCGACGTCGACACGAACCCGCTCCGGCATCAGATGTTCAAGAGAGAGATGCAGAAATTGCGCGGAAGCGTTTATCTCGATGATGGCGCTGTGCAGCGAGAGCAACTCTCGGTAGACGGACTCCATGAGACTCCTGAAGACGACCGCAGCTGGCACCTGCTCACCGTCGATGCGTGCCAGCGCGTGACCGGCTGTGCGTGGTACCTCGAACACGACAGCGCCGTGCGCGTCGATGATCTCCGCGTTCGTCACTGTCCGCTCGCGCATACGAAGACGTGGCGCGACACGCTCCGGAAGGGCGTGGAGTCCGAGCTCGCGCGCGCTCGGAAGAATTACCTGCACTACGCTGAAGTGGGCGGGTGGGCCGTCGCCGAGGAAAGCCGTTGCACGTCCGAGGGCCTCCTGCTCGCGCTCGCGGGATACAGTCTCGGACGAATCGGCGGCGGCTGTCTCGGTATTACGACCGCCACCGTCCGGCACTGTTCTTCGTCAATCCTGCGGCGGCTCGGCGGCTCTCCACTGGAAGTCGCGGGATCGATTGTCCCGCCGTACTACGATCCGAGGTACCGCTGTCAGATGGAAATACTGCGATTCGATTCGCGGCGCCCGAACGCGAAATACGCTGGCGTCATCGAATTGCTACGTGAAAAGATGGCAGACGTGCTGGTGATCGGGATGTCCGCGGCGGCGCCTGCATTTGCAGCGTCCAGCAGGCCTGACCCGTTCGCCGCATGGTCAACAGAGATGGCGGTCTAAATGAAAACGGACGGCGTGTTGCGCCGTCCGTTCGTCGAACGAAGAGGGGAGCCGGGTCTTACGCCAGCCAGCGCTTCCGTGCACGGGCCGCTACGCCCAGTAGACCCACGCCCAGGAGCGCCAGCGACGCGGGCTCGGGGATTGCTCTCGTCGTCGCCACGAAGGTTCCGGAATACGTGTTCGTGATTGATCCGTTCCCCAGAATAGTGGCTTGGATCTGGGCAGGTGTCAGATTGGCGAACTGTGATGTAAAGGAACCACCCCACAAAGAGAACCCTGTCGGGTCGAACACACGGCCACCCGCGGTCAGCGTCACGCTTGTTCCAAAGCCTGAGAATGGGTTGAAGGTAAGCGTCAAGATGAAGGGCGAGCCGGCAAATACCGAGCAGCTGTCACCGATGGCCAACGCTGCACAATTGGTGTTGGCCACTCCGGGCCCGAGCCCGTCCAGCTCATAACTGAGGCCGGCATTGCCCGTAAACGTCATGAAATTCGAGAGCGGAAGCCCCGATCCGGGCAGGTCCAGGATCAACCCTTGAACTCCCGGCACGAGGGTGCCACCCGACCAGACGACATTGGTGGGCGTTCCGGTTTCGATGCATCCGTTGCCTCCACCGGCCGGCAGGAGCCAGTCGATCGAGGTAGCGGTCACGGTGACGCCGCCACCCGGGCAAATGCCGACGGACAGCGTGCCTACAGGCGAGGCGGACGCGCGCGGAGCAGAGAGCGCAATCGCAAGAGCCACTTGCAGGGCGACGAAGGCTGGTTTCAGGATTCTCACGCGTGTTCTCCTACGAAGTTAGAGGCGTCCGCAACTCCTATCGGGCCGCGTTATGCGGACCCGAACGCCACTGCCCTGAGCAAACGGGATACCGTTTCGAGAGCGCTCGATTTGCCCATATTTGCTCAGTATTTTGATGATCTGAAGCCCATCGACGGGCCATCAAGTCAACGTCCTAGCGGACTTTCGTCCGCCGACAGTTTGCCTTGAAATGAGGACGCGTTATCACGCGGCATGGGCATGATCGAGTGAGGCGCGAGCGCATGCCGCGTCAGACGGGACACCCGATCAGGTACGTCGTCGGCATTCGCCCGTACGGCCCCGCCACATGGAAGGTCCCCCCTCCCACTCGTACCGGCCTGTTGTGGCACTTCGCGCGAGCGTCAGCAGTTCATCAGCCGTGTAGGTCCGAAGCGCCGACACCGTCCCATCCCAGGCGAAAATCGCTGGAGCCAACGGACACACGTACGTGAGGAGCAAGCGCGGGCAGCGTGAACCTGCCTACCCTGGGTGTGTGCCTGAGCCCATCTGTGGCTCGAAGCCATGGCCGAGCAGCATCTCGGTGGCCAGGCGCGTGACTTCGAGCGCATGCGCGCCCATGTTCGGGCAGCACGGGGCTGCACCACAGAAGACCGCAACCATCGCGATTCGGATCCATGTCTGCGGGGATACCGCCTTTCTTCCGCCAGTAGGCGCTCGCCATCGGAGCGTCGGTCGGCGTCCCTGCAGCGAAAGAAAAAGGCCTGGAACAAACGGCGGCGCGTTTTCCAGGCACATGGCATGCTTGTGTGGCGCGCAACAGGAACGGGTGCTGCCTGCTCGGCAACGCTAGCCAAACGGCCAGCGACAGTAGCTGCCGCCATTGCGTCGTCGAGGGACGAGGAGGAATCGCATGAAGTGGACATCGATCGTGTGTGGGGCGATAGTGTCGGTCGCTCTCGCGGCGCCAGCACAGGCCGACGTGATTGGAACGCTCAACCTTGATGGAGGAACCCAGGACGTCACTGTAGGTCTGACGTTCATCGATTGGGGCCCGGCAGGGCCGCCTTCCGGTACGTTCGACGTTTCGGCTTTTACGAATGTGACCTATGGCGGGGGCGGTACCATAAACACTGGCGACCCCGGCGTGATTCTGGATCTCAACGCCGCCATGTCGTTCCCTATTAATAACTTCATGACGTTTCCTCTCGATCCGTTGGTCGACTACAGCCTGTCCGGTATCGGCCCTGGATCAGCTAACACCAATTGCGCCGGCGTGACCTTGATCGGCCAGTCGTGTTCGCCATTTATAGGTTCGCCGTTCATTTTGACCCTGAGCTCGACCGGAACGTCAGTAACCCTTGCCGCCTTCGGGTTCGCGTTCGACACCTTCAGCGTGTCGACGTGGACTGGATCGTTTACCACACACCTTGTAGACGTGACGCCGCTGGAAATCCAGACGTTTTTTGGCTGCACCACGGGATCGACTATTGCTACCTGCACGAATCAGAGCAACACGATTAGCAACTCCTACTTGGGCACGTTCTCAGCCACTGCCGTTCCTGTTCCAGAGCCGGCCTCCCTCGCGCTTCTGGGACTCGGGTTGCTCGGCGCTGGCGCACGCGTTCGGTGGCGTCGCCCATAGACCGGGCTCACAGAACCTCGTTCAGCGGGGGGGCGGCACAGGATACTGTGCCGCCCTTTTTTTGTGAGCACGTGCCGTCAGACAGGACACCCGATCAGGTACGTCGTCGGCATTCGCCCGTACGGCCCCGCCACATGGAAGGTCCCCCCCTCCCACTCGTACGGGCCTGTTGTGGCACTTCGCGCGAGCGTCAGCAGTTCATCAGCCGTGTAGGTCCGAAGCGCCGACACCGTCCCATCCCAGGCGAAAATCGCCGGAGCCACCGGACACACGTACGTGAGGAGCAATCGCGCCAGCGTGAGCCTGCCTACCCTGGGTGTGTGCGTGAGCCCCCGAACGAACGTCATGACCGACATGAGCGTCACCATGCGTACAGTGCGTTCGAGGGGTTCGAATACCGCGACCGCCGCATGCTTTCTCACGGCGTCGGCCAGAATCAACCGGACCTGCTCGGGCGGGAAATGGTGGAGTGCTGTAAAGAGCGTTCTGACGCCCTCGAGCTCCTCCGGCACGTCCAGGGCGCTCGTCGATTGGTATCTGCCCTTGATCCGGCGGTGTGGTTCTGCTTCCAGGCGCCGGAATGCGGCGACGTTGGGATACAGATCGGTCAGCAGGATATCGACCGGAAACCCCATTTCATCGGCCAGAATTGATCGGATGTTGACGAGCGGGCCGCCCGCTCCGGCGCACAAATCGACGAGCTGGCGCGTGCCGACCCGCTGGAGCAGTGACTTGAGCCGCTGCGCAATGGCCACGTTGATAGGGCGGCGCATTCCTTCGTCCTGGGTGTAGCGAAGATGGTCCGTGATGAAGTCCCTGAAGACTGCGGGAAGCCAGGGCTGGTCTTCCCATTCGAACAGCTGAATGCGGCGCATTGTCAGCGGGCAGCAGGTGCACCGCTCGCTTCATAACGTCCTGGTGCGAGCACGCCGTTGGGGTCCAGAGCGGCTTTGAGAGTCCGCACGATGCCTGAGGCAGCCGACCTATCGAAGTACTCCATCGAGCCGACCGGCAGGCGGTACGGTGGATACCCGCGCGCGAGAAGGGCTTCTACCAGCGCGCGATAACACTCCAGGGCGCGCTGATCTTCGCCTGTCACGCCGCGGTCGTAGCTGATGGTGATCACGCAGATCGAGCTGCGCTCGCTCGCAAGCGACATCGACATCTGTGGCTCGAAGCCACGGTCGAGCAGCATCTCGGTGGCCAGGCGTGTCACTTCGATCGCGTGCGCACCCGTGTTCGGCAGCACGGGGCTGCACCACAGAAGACCGCAACCATCGCGATCCGGATCCATGTCTGTGGGAATACCGCCCTTCTTGCGCCAGTAAGCGCTCGCCATCGGAGCGTCGGTCGGCACCCCTTTCATCAGGCCGTACACGGGTGCGAGCACCTGGAGCGTCCGGCTGATATTCCAGCCCGTCGCAAACCGAAAGGGACCGGCGAACCTCCGCATGAGTCCCAACAGCCGATCGCCGACGAACTGCAGGCGATCCACTTTCCCCCGCAACGCTCTCCGGACCTGCGCCCGGGCGTCGTGGACCTGACCACGAGTGCCGTACAGGCCTCCGGCCCCGTTCCACGCCCCGATGTTGAGCTCTTTCCGCAGGCTTTCCATTGCGGCTCGATCGACCGGCGTCCGCCCCTCGGTAGCGGCCCACGGGAATTGGCCTGTGCCGGCGAGGACCTTGTAGTCGTTCCCGATGTGCATCACGCTGCGAAGCGTGCCATTCAGCCGCAGCGGCCGCAAGGCATCGATGATCGGGCCGAGCCCCTCTTCGTCTCTGCAGAGAAAGAAAAAGGCCTGGAACGCTTCGGGCTCGGGCATCAGGCAGACGCTCATCCGCGTGACGATCCCGAGGTTGGACTGCGAAAAGAGACCATCCAGCGATGGCCCGACGCCCCAGCGCCCGAGCGCCCCCGCCTTGGTTCCGGCAAAGGCCGCAAAACCGGTCGGGACGCACTCGCCGCTTGGCAGCACGACCTCGAACGCGCAGGCAGTGCCGCAGTGATCCGCCATGGGGGTATGGCCGAATCCTCGTTCCAACGTGTTGCCGATGATGCTGCAATCGGGGCTGGCCCCGGTAGCGTCCATCCAGAGTCGAGATTTGTGCGTTTTCAGGAAGTCGTAGAGCTGGCGCTGAGTGACGCCCGGCTCGATCGTGACGTAGGCGAGATCTTCGTCGAACTCCAGAATCCTGTTCAGACGGGCCAGCTCGATCAGCACGCCGTTCTCGACCGGCACGCGTGAACCGTATCCCCAGTTCTTGCCCGTGCTCACGGGGTACACCGCCACGCAGTGCCGGTTCGCGATGCGCAGGCACTCCTGCACCTCGTCGCGTGTGGCGGGACGAAGGATGGCTTGAACCTTCGACTGCGTTGCAAAGGTGGCGGTGCTGGCGGCGTGCAGCACCGCGTCGTCCAGGATCACGTGCTCGGGGCCAATGGCAGCTTCCCACTCGCGAAGGGCGCCGTCCAAACCGGGTCTGTCCATTCCTCTGCGTCGTACTATCGCACAGACCCGCGCGGTTCGCTCAGGCCGCGGCTTGTCCTTGCGCTGCGCCTGACGGGACTCCGGTGGCGACCACCGACACGAATTCGAGCCGTCTGCCAAGCAGCTCGATCAGACCCCCATACTTCGCGTTGGGCCGGCGGGAGTCGAACCGAAGCAGTTCCATCTCGCACC
>Ga0137379_10005166_pt1 | contig 12317 bp, 10 predicted proteins | sample SagtaG_18_FD_104812 | JGI IMG/M metagenome (GOLD analysis project Ga0137379, IMG submission 104812) | Vadose zone soil microbial communities from Sagehorn Ranch, Mendocino, California, USA - Sage2_L_80_16 metaG | ecosystem: Environmental > Terrestrial > Soil > Vadose zone | place: USA...
GAACAGGCTCACCGACGTCCCCGCCGGTATGACCGTCGTGCCGCAGGTAATGTCCACCGTGAGAGTGATGGTCGTGAGCTCGCTGGTTACGTTCGTGAAGCTTTGCTTCCCCTTCGTGCGCGTGGCGACATGGCCGAGCGAGCACAGCACGTCGGTGGTGGTGACGGGCAGGCCGGTCGTTGGATCGATGGTGGTGATCGTGACCGTCCCGCACAGCGCCGTCTTGGAGCTTCCACCCGGCTTGCCGAGCGGGCGCACCCACACGGTGTAGCCGCCGGCCGGGAGCTGGAACGAGGCCGTCCCGTCTGTCCCGTTCTTGTCCAGGACCGCGAAGTCGCCCGGGCTCAGGAGAATCTTCGTGGTCGCCTTGGTGTTGTTCGACCCGAGGGCGACGAAGATGACGTTGCCGCTGCCATCCATGTTTTGATTCTTGTAGTTCGGTACACCGATGATGTTGAGATTGTAATGCGAGCCACTGGGCGCGCCGTTGCCCGTCGTGGTCTGCTGCGCGGCGGCAACGGCCGTCGCAGTCGTCGCGACCGCCACGGCGGCCGCCAAGCAGAATCTGCTGCGCATAACTCCCCCTTCGGTTGGGTACCACTGCCGTGTGAAGGTTGAAGAAGCCGGCGGGCGCAGCGTGGCTGCTTGAAACAGTGCTGCCTCTGGGTTCCCGGACACTATGGCCCGAGGGTCGCTCCCCGCGGAGTGAGGGGCATCACCCAAGGACCGGGCGGCCGTTGACCCGAACCGCCGGTCACTAGGCACGCGCGGCGCAGGTCCGTAACTTATCGGCCATGCGCCTCGCCCTTCGCATCGCCGCCGTCGCGCTCCTCGCCGCCACCCGGACCGTCGCCCAGGAGACGCCCACCGAGCGCAGCGCCGCAGCCGACGTGATACGTCGCATGAACGAGCTCGAGCGCTCGCTGGCGCTGCCGCAGCTCGTCGCCCGGCTCACGGCGCGCGATGCGCGCCGCGAAGCGGTGGTCGCCCGCGCCAGGGAGCTCATGGAGCGCGAGCTGCTCGCCCTGGCGGACGACATCACGCGTCATCCGGAGATCGGCTTCAAGGAAGAGCGTTCGGTACAGATCCTCACCGACTACCTGAAGGCGCACGATTTCGACGTCGAGACCGGCGTCGCCGGCCTCAAGACGGCCTTCATTGCCCGCTATAAGAAGGGCACGCCGGGCCCGAATCTCGGCGTGATCGTCGAGTACGACGCCCTGCGCGGCACGAGCCGCGACTTTCACGGGGACCAGCACAGCGCCCAGGGACCGGTCGGCCTCGCCGCCGCCGGGGCGGTGGCCGAGTTCCTCACCAGCTCGAAGACGCCGGGGACGGTGACGGTGTACGGCACGCCCGCTGAGGAGATCGCGTCGCCGGCGTCGAAGACCGTCATGTACAACGCGGGCGTGTTCAAGGGTGCCGACGTGCTGGTGCGCTCGCATTCGTCCACCGCGACCCAAGCGTCCGCGCCCGGCTTCGGCAGCTGCTGCATGAACATCGACGTCGTTCGTTTCGTCTTCTCGGGCGCGCCGGCGCACCAGCTCCAGGCGTGGGACGGACGGGACGCGCTCACGGGCGTGATCGCGTTGTCCAACCACATCGACGCGATCCGGCGTACGCTGCGCCCGGAGACGCGCATCCAGGGCATCATCACCGAGGGCGGGAAGGCCCCGAACGTCGTTCCCGATCGCGCCGCCGCCGAGTTCTGGCTCCGCTATCCCGACCCGGTCTACCTCGCGCAGGTCCTGGACCGGGTGAGCGACGCCGCCCGCGCCGCGGCCGCCGCTACGGGGACCAAGGTGCGCATCGACGTGGACTCGTCGTCCCGCAACGGCATCTCGGTCGCTGCGCTCAACGACGTCGCGTTCGCCTACTTGAAGCAGCTTGGCGCGACGAAGGTGGAGGCAGAGCCCGGGCGCCCCGTGCCCTACGAGGAAACGGGCACGGTGGCGACCCAGATTCCCGGGGTCGGCGTCACCGTGCATTCGTCGAACGGCGGCTACCACACGTTCGAGATGGAGGCGGATGCGCTCGGCGCCGTCGGCCATCACGGCTTTCTGCTCGACGCCCAGACGATGGCGGCGCTGCTCTACCACTTCGCGACCGACGCCCCGTACCGCGCCGCGGTGCGGCGCGAATTCGCCGGGCTCCAGGGGCTCTACGCCGACTACCTCGCTGCCCTGCGTGAGGCATATCCCCTTCCCAAAGTATCGGACCCCACCGGGAACTGAATGACCGCGTCGTGGCAGACGCTGCTCGACGTCGCCCTCCGGACATCGGTCGTCTACCTCGCGCTGCTCGCCGGCCTGCGCCTCACCGGCACGCGGCAGCTCGGCCAGATGTCCACGTTCGACCTCGTGCTGCTGCTCATCATCGCCAACGCGGTCCAGAACGCGATGGTGGGACCGGACACGAGCCTCGTGGGTGGCCTCGTGGCGGCCGGGGTGCTCATCGGCTGGCACCGGGTGATCGACTGGTGGCGGCACCGGAGCCGCCGGCTCGCGCGGCTGATCGCCGGCGAGAGCATCATGCTGATCCACGACGGCAAGCTGCTCGAGTCGCACTGCCTCCGCGCCCGCGTCACCCGCGACGAGCTGCTGCAGGCGCTACGGGAGCACGGGGTGGGAAGCGTGCAAGACGTGATGCTCGCCGTGCTCGAGCCCGACGGCGCGATCAGCGTGATCCGCAACGACGAAATCACGCCCGGCGCGCGACCGCACCACCGCATCAAAGCAGTGCGCAGAAACCAGTAGGCAGAGAGCAGGTCATGCAAGGCTAGACGCACAGACGCGCAGCGGTGAGCAGGAGTCAGGCGCGAGGCCCGCTGTTCACGATTCCCTGTTCACCGCTGTGCGTCTGTGCGTCCGGTCGTTGCCGTTCCGGCCCACTGCTTGCTGTGCCCTATTAGATTACTTGTCGCATGCCCGCCATCCTGATCAAGAAGACCGCCGAAGAGCCGGGGGCCGCGTCACTGGCGGTGACGGTTCCCGTGGAGCAGGTGCGCGAGGCCGAGGACCGCGCCACCAGCGCCTACCAGCGCCGCGCCCGGCTGCCGGGCTTCCGGAAGGGGAAGGCGCCGGCGGCGATCGTGAAGAAGCACTTCGCCGACGACATCCGGCAGGAAGCGCTGCAGGAGCTGATCCGCGAGAGTTGGAAAGTCGCCGTCGAGCAGGAATCGTTGAAGCCGATCGCCGACCCCCACATCCACAACCTGAAATGGGATGCAGGCGCGCCGGTCACCTTCGAGTTCCACGTGGAGGTGAAGCCCGATATCAAGCTCGGCCGGCTCGGCGGCTTTCAGCTGAAGCGCAGCGTGCGCCCGGTAACCGACGAGCAGGTGACCGCTCAGCTGAACGAGGTGCGCGCGCAAAAGGCACCGTGGACGCCGGTGGTGGGCGAGCACCCGAAATCCCGGGACCTGGTGCGTGTGACCATCGCGGCGCGCGAGGGCGCCCAGCTGAAGGACCCGCAGCCTTACCAGCTGGTCCTGGGCGAGGGCCGCGCGATCCCGGAAGTCGAGCAGCAGATCTACGGCATGCTTCCCGAGGAGACGATCGACGCGATCGTCCGCTTTCCGGACGACTTCGCCGACGAGGCGAAGCGCGGCCAGACCCGCGACATCCGGCTCACGCTGCACGAGGTGAAACGGCAGCAGCTCCCCGAGCTCGACGACGCCTTCGCCCGTGAGGTCGGGGACTTCGATTCACTCGACGCGCTGCAGCGCGGGATCCGGGAGGACCTGGCGCAGGATGCCGAGCGCGAGGCCGACGCCAAGGTCCGTGCGGAGCTGATCGAGCAGATCGTGGCGGCGAACCGTGTGGTCGCGCCCCAGCCCCTGGTCGAGCGCGCGCTATGGGTGTTCGCCCAGGCCTACGGGATCCCGGAGGACCGCATGAGTCAGTTCGCGGCGGAGTTCCGGCCCGTCGCCGAGGCCCAGGTGCGGCGCGACCTGGTGCTGGATTACGTTGTGGAGCACCAGAAGCTGCAGGCCACCGAGGCGGAGCTCGACGAGCGCATCCGGCAGCTGGCCGAGCGCCGCGGGATGCCGCCCGAGCAGTTGTACGCGTCGCTTGAGAAGGCGAAGCGGCTTCGCGACGTCGAGCGGAGCCTCACCGAGGAGAAGGTGTTCGCGTTTCTCCTGTCGCAATCCACCGTGGAGCAAGCGTGAAGACGACGAGCCAGATCTACCCGCCCTACATCATCGAGCGGTCGAGCCGCGGCGAGCGCACCTACGACATCTTCAGCCGCTTGCTGCTGGACCGCATCGTGTTCCTGGGCACCCAGATCAACGACGAGGTCTCCAACATCATCATCGCCCAGCTGCTGTTCCTGGACGCGGACAATCCAGAGCGCGACATCTACCTCTACATCAACTCGCCGGGCGGGCTGGTGTCGAGCGGCATGGCGATCTACGACACGATGCAGTTCCTGCGCGCCCCGGTGAACACCATCTGCATGGGGATGGCGGCCTCGATGGGCTCGTTCCTGCTCGCGGCCGGCCGCAAGGGGAAGCGCCAGGCGCTGCCCCATGCCCGCATCATGATGCACCAACCTTCGGGTGGCACGCAGGGCACGGCGGCGGACATCGAGATCCAGGCCCGCGAGATTCTCTATCTCCGGGGCAAGCTCAACGAGCTGTACGCCAAGCACACCGGGAAGACGGCCGAGCAGATCGAAAAGGACATGGATCGGGACCGCTTCATGTCGGCGGACGAGGCCAAGGAATACGGGCTAATCGACCATGTCATCGCCAACTTGCAGGACATGGACGGCGGGAAAAAGAAGTGACGGCTTGCGCCGGCGGTCTCCCCTTCCCATACTAGGAGTCCATGTCCCACGACAAGCACCTCCGCTGCTCGTTCTGCGGAAAGTCCAAGGACTCGGTCCGGAAGTTCATCTCCGGGCCGTCGGTATACATTTGTAACGAGTGCATCGCCCTCTGCAACGAGATCTTGGCGGAGGACGAAGAGCGCGAGGTCTCCGAAGCGATCACCCAAGTCCCCACCCCGGCCGAAATCAAAGAGGTGCTGGACCAGTATGTGATCGGCCAGGAGAAGGCGAAGAAGACCCTCGCCGTCGCCGTCTACAACCACTACAAGCGCATCAACTCCCATTCTGGCCGGGACAACGAGGTGGAGCTCGACAAGAGCAACATCTTGCTGATCGGCCCGACCGGCGTGGGCAAGACGCTGCTGGCGCAGACGCTGGCGCGCATCTTGGACGTCCCCTTCACCATCGCCGACGCCACCACCCTCACCGATGCGGGCTACGTCGGCGAAGACGTGGAGAATATTCTCGTCCGGCTGCTGCAGGCGGCCGACTTCAACGTCACGGAAGCCGAGCGCGGCATCGTCTACATCGACGAGATCGACAAGATCGCCCGCAAGTCCGAGAACCCCAGCATCACCCGCGACGTCTCGGGAGAGGGCGTGCAGCAGGCGCTCCTGAAGATTCTCGAAGGTACGGTCGCGAGCGTCCCGCCCCAGGGCGGCCGCAAGCACCCGCAGCAGGAGTACATCCAGGTCAATACGAAGGACATCCTGTTCGTCTGCGGCGGAGCGTTCGACGGCCTGGAGAAGATCATCGAGTCGCGCACCGGCCGGCGGCAGATCGGGTTCAGCAAGGAGGAGGTCGCGAAGGGAGCGGCGGAGAAGATCAAGAAGAACCCCTTCATCGACGTCGAGCCCGACGATCTGCTGCGCTACGGGCTCATCCCCGAGCTGGTGGGCCGGCTGCCCGTGGCGGTGCCGCTCGACGCGCTCGACGAGGACGCGCTGATGCGCATCCTGATCGAGCCCAAGAACGCGCTCTCCAAGCAGTACCAGAAGCTGTTCGAGCTCGAGGATGTGCGGCTCACGATCGAGAAAGACGCCCTCAAGGCGATCGCGCAGAAGGCGATCAAGCGGGGCACCGGCGCCCGCGGCCTGCGCGCCATCCTCGAGGAGATGATGACCGACATCATGTTCGACCTGCCGAGCCGGGACGACGTGCGTGAGGTCGCCATCACCGCCGAATGCGTGACCGAGGGCCGGCCCCCGCTGCTCGTGACCGAGCGCGTCCGCCAGAAGAAAGAAGCCTGAGTAAGGGGCGCAGCATGCTGCGCCCCAACTTCGTCGGGTCGTTTCCCTCGGCCGACGTCCCGCTCCACCCCCCGCTCCCCGAAATCGCCCTGCTCGGCCGCTCCAATGTCGGCAAGTCGAGCCTGCTGAATGCCATGGCCGGTCAGCGGATCGCCCGCGTTTCGGCCACGCCTGGAAAGACCCGGGCGATGAACGTGTACGCGGTGCCCTCGCTACCCCGGGCCACCGGCCCGGGGTCAGCCGAGCCCCCACGCGCGGCTGACCCCGGGGCGACGCCGCGGGGTTTCTATCTCCTCGATCTTCCAGGTTACGGCTGGGCCCGCGCCAGCCAGGCCGATCGAGCCGCATTCCGGCGACTGATCACGCAAACCCTCGATCGTCCCCGCCTCGCCGGCGTGCTCTGGCTGCTGGACGCCCGGCGCGACCCGAGCCCCGAGGACCGTGCGATCGAGGCCCGTTTCGCCGCAAAGGGGACCCGCGTCCTTGCCGCGGTCACGAAAGGCGACAAGCTTCCCCGAGGGCGGCGCGCGGGACGCGAGCGGGACCTGCGCGAGACCCTGGAGCTCGACGCGGAGCAGCTGATCATGACGAGTGCGCGCACGCGAGAGGGAATCGCGGACTTGCGGGAGGCGGTGGCGGCGCTCATTGGGGGAACGGCGGCATGACTCGGTCGGCGGACAGGCGGATAGGCGGATGGGCGGATAGAACGGCGCTCGCCGCTCTGCTGCTGCTATCCGCCTATCCGTCTATCCACCTATCCGCCCAGGACACGCTGCCCGCCGGCTTCGGGACCCTCAAGCGCGACGACATCGTCGTGCGGTTCGCGACGGACCAGCTCGAAATCCAGGTCCTGCCGCTCGCCGAGTACGTGATCCGGCTGCTCGCCCCGGATACCTACCGGTCGCTCCAGCAGCTCCTCAAGACGAAAGGGCGCGAGATCTCGGGCGCGGCTCAGCGCGCGGGCGTGGAGCGCCCGACCCTCGTCATGGTGACGTTCTTCGGCTTGCTGCCCCAGGCGCGCTTCAGTCCGGAGGACGTGAACGTGACGAGCCGCGGGCGGTTGTTCCGCCCGGTGGGAATCGTGCCGCTGTCGCCGCGGTGGGGCTCGTACCAGCTCGAGGCGCACGAGCAAGCAGTCGCCATCTACCTGTTCGAGGACGGCATCAGCTTCCGCGAGGGGATGACGGTCAGCTACCAGGGGCTCGCGAACGATTCGTGGACGGGCGTGCTGCCCACGCTCGACCGCGAGCGCGCGCGGGTGATGGCCCGGTCGAGCCTCCAGCCCAAGCCCTAGGAGGGAGCGACGCTCTACATCGCTCTGACCGCGCTGTTGCTGGCCGCCGTCGCCCTCGGCTGGCGGGCGATCCGCCTGCAGCGACGGCTGGAGCGCAGCGAGCGGGACCGCCGGCGGGCGGCGGACGAGCTCAATCGCCGGCTCTCGGAGCTGTTTTCCCTCCAGGAGCTCTCCTACATCCTCTCCGGGTCGCTCCAGCTCGAGCGCATCGTGGAGCAGGTGGTGCGCTACGCCATGCGGTTCCTCGAGGCGAAGGGGGCCCTGGTGGCGCTCGCCGCAGAGGGCGAGGGCGAAGGAGCGGAGGACGCTGATCGGCGCCGGCTCAAGGTGACGGCCGCCGAGGGGTCGCTTGCCCCGTTGCGGGGAGGGGCGATCGGCCCCGACGACCCGGGACTGATCGCGCGCTCGGTCACGGGCGAGCGCGTCGAGCTGGTGCACAGCACGGACAGCGAGCCCACCCCGCTCGTGGCCGCGATCCAGGTCGCCTCGGCGGCCGCCGTGCCGCTGCGGGCCCACGGCGTGCTGGTCGGCACGCTCGTGATCGCCGACCCGCGCGACGGCGTCTTCGCTCCGGAGGACGTCCGGCTGCTGTCCACGGTCGCGACGCATGCCGCCATCGTGATCGCGAACGCCCGCTTCTTCGAAATGGTCCACCACGCGAAGGAGCAGTGGGAGACGGCGTTCGACGCGCTGAGCGAGGGGATCGCGGTCGTGGACACGCAGGGCTCGATCCGCCGAGCCAACCGCTCGCTCGCCGCGATGCTCGATAGTCCGATTCCGTCGGTCATCGGTCTCGACCTCGGGACCGCGCTGCTGGGGCAGTCGCCGGCGCTCGTCGACCTGCTCGCCGCGGCACGGCGCGGCGAGCGGGCTCAGCCGCTCGTGCTCCGCTCCGCGCCGCTGGGCCGGGCGCTGCGCGTGAACGCGGCCCGCATCCCGAGTCCGGAACAGGAAGCGAGCGTCGTCGTCCTGGTGGAGGACGTCACCGACCAGCAGCAGATGGAGGCCCAGCTCATCCAGAGCGAGAAGCTCGCCGCCGTCGGGCAGCTCGTGTCGGGTGTCGCTCACGAGCTCAACAACCCGCTGACCTCCATCGCCGGGCTGTCGGAGTTTCTGCTGGAGCAGAAGGAGCTGGCCAGCAAGGATCGCGGCCATCTCCGCGTGATTCACGAGCAGGCGGAGCGGGCCAGCCGGATCGTGCGCAACCTGCTGACCTTCGCGCGCAAGGGCCCCGCCGAGCAGGCCCGCGTGAACCTGAACGACGTGATCCAGCGCACCCTGATGCTGATGGCGCATGATCTGAAGCTGAAGGACATCACGGTCGAGAAGGTGCTGCCCACGACGATTCCCGAGGTCGTGGGCGACCGTCACGCGCTGCAGCAGGTGGTGCTCAACCTGCTCAACAACGCGGCGCAGGCGGTCGCGGACAACACACCCGGGCAGCGGCGCCTCATCTGCATCAACACGTCGTTCGACGACCGCGTGCGGATGCGGGTCTCCGATTCGGGGCCGGGCATCCCCGACGAGGTCGTGCCGCAACTGTTCACGCCCTTCTTTACGACCAAGGAACCCGGGCAGGGCACGGGCCTCGGCCTGTCCATCACCTATTCGATCGTAGAAGCGCACGGCGGGCGCATCACCGTGGAGTGTCCGCCGGAAGGCGGCGCGGCCTTCCTGGTGGACCTGCCCCCCGCCCCTCCCATTCCACCCCCGACGAGGGACGCCGCGGGGCACGAGCCGCACGCGCCGCCCACCGGCCCGCTCGCGAAACGCACCATCCTGCTCGTGGACGACGACCCCGCGGTACGGCGCATGGTGAAGGCGCTGTTCGGCCGCGAAGGACACACGGTAGAGGTGGCGCGCAGCGCGCAGCACGCGCTCGACCTGGCGCGCACGCGCACCTACGACCTCATCCTGGCGGACGCGCGGGCGATGACGCGCGACCACCTGTTCGTAGAGCAGCTGGTGGAATTGCACCCCGGCCTGAAGCCGCGGATTCTCGTGGCGACCGGCGATGTGCGCGCCTCGACGGAGGAGGCGCTGGCCCATCTCGGCCTGCGCTACGTGCGCAAGCCCTTCAACCTGCGGGACCTGCGGGACGAAGCCGCGCAGGTGTGGGCGGCGGTGACGCTGTCGTAGGGCCTCGGAGCCTACCGCCGTGGATAACCGACCGCCGCCAGCGCCGTGGTGATCTCGTCGAGGATCGTCGGATCGTCGATCGTCGGGGGAACGCGGTACTCCATCCCGTCCGCGATCTTCTTGATGGTGCCGCGCAGGATCTTGCCGGACCGTGTCTTGGGTAACCGCTGCACGACGAGGGCCGTCCGAAAGGCGGCAACCGGGCCGATCCGCTCGCGCACCATCCGCGCGAGCTCTTCGGCGATGGCGTCGGGGGGGCGTCGCACGCCGGCCTTGAGGACGACGAGCCCCAGCGGGACCTCGCCTTTGATGTCGTCGGCCACGCCCATCACGGCGCACTCTGCCACGTCGGGGTGGGAGGCGAGCACCTCCTCCATAGCGCCAGTGGACAGCCGGTGGCCCGCCACGTTGATGATGTCGTCGGTGCGGCCCATCACCCAGAGATAGCCGTCTGCGTCCTTATAACCCGCGTCGGCGGTGAGGTAGTAGCCGGGGTAGCGACTCATATACGACCGCACATAGCCCTCGTCGTTGTTCCAGAGGGTCGGCAGGCAGCCGGGGGGCAACGGCAGCCGGATCGCGATGTTCCCCGTCTGGCCAGCGGGTAGCTCGCGCCCGTCCTCCCCGAGGACGCGCACATCGTAACCCGCGACCGCCTTGGTGCACGAGCCCGGCTTGACCGGCAGCATGCCCAGTCCAACGCAGTTCGCCCCGATGGGCCAGCCGGTCTCCGTTTGCCACCAGTGATCGATGACCGGGACGCCCAGCTGCTGCTCCGCCCAGTGGAGCGTATCCGGATCGCACCGCTCGCCGGCGAGGAAGAACGTCCGGAACCCGCTCAGATCGTACCGCCGGACGTGGGCTCCGTTCGGATCGTCGCGCTTGATGGCGCGGACCGCCGTGGGAGCGGTGAAGAAAACGCGCACCCGGTGCTGCGAGATCACGCGCCAGAAGGCGCCAGGATCGGGCGTGCCGACGGGCTTCCCCTCGTACAGGACCGTGGTGTTCCCATTGAACAGCGGACCGTAGACGATGTAGGAGTGGCCGACAGCCCAGCCGAGGTCGGAGGCGGCCCAATAGACCTCGCCGGGCGCCGCGCCGTAGATATGCGTCATGCTCCACTTGAGCGCCACGAGGTGGCCGCCGTTGTCGCGGACGACGCCCTTCGGCTCCCCCGTCGTGCCCGACGTGTAGAGGATGTAGAGGGGATCGGTGGCGGCGACCGGAACGCACTCCGCCGGCTGGGCGCTGGCCATGAGCTCCGACCAGTCGAGGTCGCGCCCGGAGACCAGCGGGGCAGGCTCTTGTGGCCGTTGCAGGATGATGCAGTGGCGCGGCTGCACGGAAGCGAGGTCGACCGCCTTGTCGAGCAGCGGCTTGTAGGGAACGACGCGATTCACCTCGATGCCGCACGACGCCGAGACAATCAGCTTCGGCTCGGCGTGACTGATGCGGGCCGCCAGCTCGTGGGAAGCGAAGCCCCCGAACACGACCGAATGGATGGCCCCGATCCGCGCGCACGCGAGCATCGCGATGGCCGCCTCTGGGACCATCGGCATGTAGATGATGACCCGGTCGCCCTTGCCGACGCCCTGTCCGATCAGCGCCCCAGCGAAGCGAGCCACGTCATTCAGCAGTTCTCGATATGTAAACGTCCGGATGGCTCCCGTAACCGGGCTGTCGTAGATGAGCGCCGGCTGGTCGGCCCTGCCGTGCTCGACGTGCCAATCGAGGGCGTTGTAACAGGTGTTGACCACGCCGCCGGGGAACCAGCGGTAGAACGGGGGTCGCGAGGCATCGAGCACGCGCTCCCATCTGCGGTACCATTGGACGGCCTCGGCGGCTTCCGCCCAAAACCGCTCCGGCTCCTTGAGCCACGCGGCGTAGACTTGTTCCTGGGAGCTCCGGCGGCTCTGGATCGGCGGCGTGTTCGGCGTGCGGTTCACGACCTGACCCGTGGGCCTGGGCTACGTCCGCAAGCCCTTTGATCTCCGCGCATGACGAGACGAGGCAGCGCGAGGATTGGCGGCCGCCACGCTATCGTAGGCCTCGGCGGGCCAACCGAACACGGCTAGGTTCACCGCGCCACCGGCCGCGAACTTCACCCCTTCCCGCAGCAGCAGCGCGCGCTGTACCACCGAGCCGTGATCCGCGCCCGAGAGCGAGATGCGACCCGCCGCGTTGAGCACCCGCCACCACGGCACGTCGCTCTCCTCGGGGAGCGCGGAGAGCGCCCACCCGACGGTGCGCGCCGCGCCCGGGCGCCCGGCGAGGCGCGCCACCACGCCGTAGGTCGCCACCCGACCCTTGGGGATGTGGCGCACGACGCGGTAGATGCGGTGATAGAAGGGGTTCACGGCCGGACGGGGTAGCCGCGGGTCGCCAGATAGGCGCGGGCTTCGGGGACCGTGGTGCCGCGATAATGGAATAGCGTCGCCGCGAGTACGCCGTGTGCGCCGGCGTCGAGCGCCGCGGCGAGGTGCTCGAGCTTCCCCGCCCCGCCGGAGGCGATCACGGGAATCCGCACCGCTTGCGCGACGGCCCGGGTGAGGGGAAGGTCGTAGCCGTGCTGGGTGCCGTCGGTATCCATCGAAGTCAGCAGGATCTCCCCCGCTCCGAGGTCTTGCAGTCGCACCACCCACTCCACGACTTCGAGTCCGGTGGGCTCGCGTCCCCCCCGAACCATGACTTCCCACCCATCTCCTTTCCCCCCCCCCCCCCCCCCCCCCCCGCCTTTCCCCCTGGCCCCCGCGATCCCCCACCGCCGACCCCACCCCTCCGCCGGCCCGGGGCCGGGGCGC
>Ga0137379_10005168_pt1 | contig 12316 bp, 7 predicted proteins | sample SagtaG_18_FD_104812 | JGI IMG/M metagenome (GOLD analysis project Ga0137379, IMG submission 104812) | Vadose zone soil microbial communities from Sagehorn Ranch, Mendocino, California, USA - Sage2_L_80_16 metaG | ecosystem: Environmental > Terrestrial > Soil > Vadose zone | place: USA...
GCCAGAACCCGTACGCACCGGCAGTTTCAGAAATCCAGGATTTTGGTCCCCCGACTCGCGGTCGTTCGTGTTTTCCGACGGGACCAGCCTGAAGAAGATGCGCGTGCCGGACGGCGCGCCGGAGATTATCGCAAACGATGTTGCCACTATGGTGGGCGGTAGTTGGAGCGACAATGGCACGCTTCTGTTTGCTCTCGTCAAGACGGATTCAGTACTGTACGCAGTTCCGGCGGCCGGCGGAGTAGCCAAACGAATCGAAGTGACAGGACTGCCGGAGGGCCGTTGGCCGGAGTTCCTGCCGGGCAGCGAGGATTTTCTGTTCCTTTCAGAGTTGTCAGCGCGAGGGATCGAGGAGTCTGAAATCTACCTCGCCACGCTGCGCGACGGACGTGCCGCCGATCCGGTTCTGCTGATGAAGAACGCCACCGCGGCCCGCTATACGCCGGCGGGCGGGGGACACATCCTGTTTGTTCGCAATGACAACCTCTATGCGCAAACGCTCAACCGCACGGCCAGGAAACTGGAGGGCGAACCCAAGTTAGTTCAGCAGAGTGTAGGGTCCTCGCCCGCGTTCCATCGCGCCCACTTTTCTGTTTCCCGTACCGGCGTGGTGGCTTGGCGTCCCGGAACGGCCGGCCTGTCGCAGGTGACCATCTTTGACCGGCAGGGTCGTGAGGTCGGAACGGCGGGTTCTCCCACCGTCGTCCAGACACTCAAGCTCGCGCCCGACGAGACCCGCTTGCTGCTTGGGTTCATGCTTACCGCTTGGCTTCTGGAACCCGGCCGGCCTGGACAGCTACAGTTGGAGCAGGGATCTCGAGAGACTCTTTTCTCGCCGGACGGCTCTAAGTTCATCGATGCAATCCCTCCCGGCGGGGAAGACCAGCGTGTTGTGGAACGTCCCGTGACCGGGGACGAAACACCTCGCGAGTTGGCGAAGCCACCTGGACTGGGGCGTCTGGAAGATATCTCTCCGGATAGCCAGGCCCTGCTGTTTAGCCGGGGCGCCCTGGATACAGCGGTTTTCTCGGTTCGGCTGGACGGCGTGCAGAAAGATTCCAAAGCCTTGGTCCAGACGGGCGAGACGATCTCGCACGCCCGCTTCTCGCCAGACGGACGCTGGATTGTGTATACCGCCTCCTCCTCGGGGGGTGGACGCGGAGGGATCTACAGCGGCGGAGGAACCTACGTTCAGCCGTACCCGGGGTCGGCTGCCTCACGGAAGCAGGTGACCAGCCGCGGCAATTATCCAGTGTGGCGCAAGGATGGACGGGAAATCGTTTACCTTGATGAATACCAGGGCCGAAACTACATCTGGTCGGTTCCCGTGGACACCGCGGGAGGAGAGTTCCGTGCAGGTACTCCGTCGCCCCTGTTCCCTGCTCGTCTTGCCGCGACCACTTTCGGGGATCTGAACTTCCGTGTCGCGCGACGGCTCACGCTTCTACATCCCGCAGGCGGTGGAGCAGCCGAATTCCGGCGTGATCCACGTCAAGATGGGCTGGGTCAAACAATGAGCCGGAAATGGGGAGGTCGCAATATCGGATGTGGCATTTCCGGCTGCGCCCAGCGCAAGAGGGGCACCAAACTGTAGTTCCTCTTGCAGTGGATAAAATCCGGCCGAAGTCTGCAACATCCGATAACCCTCCAACCTATGTTTCACCTTCTTGAAAAGTAGGGGTGGCTGCGCCGAAGGCGCAGACGGGTGGTCAGCTCGGCGAAACGCATTTCACCCCAACTGACCACCCCGGCGCTTCGCGCCACCCCTCCTTTTCAAGGATTGCAAAGGAGGGGAAACACAACACTAAAACACATACTTCAGCGCCATTTGCATGATGCGCCCATCCGAGGCGCTCAAAATCTTGCCGAACGTCGGGCTGTTGAAGTTGTTATCGGGACAGGTGATTGCCGGTACGATTCCCTGGAAGGGCGGGGCACAGTAATTCGCATGATTCGCTACGTTGAAGGCTTCGGCCCGAAGTTGGAGCGACTGTTTCTCCTTGATGGCGAACGAGCGGGTGAGGCCCATATCGAACCGGATGCTTGCCGGCCCCGCAATATTCCGGGAGCCAAGATTTCCATACGTGCCCGGGGCTGGCTGGGCAAAGGCAGCGGGATTCAACCAACCGTTTGCGCCTTTATTCGGAAGATAAGGACTGGGCAGAATCTGATTTGGCCTTTGGTCGGATCCGGTGTTGCCAGTCGTGCTGGTGGTCCCGCTGAGTGCGATATCCGTCCCTGTCGCAACAGTGGTGTACGCGCCCGTTACAGCACGAACGATTCCTGAGAGCTGCCAGCCGCTGCCCAAAACGCGAAGCGCCGTGCTTGCGAAACGAGGTGTTTCATAGACAGTCGACATATTGAAGTTATGACGGCGGTCCAACTCGCAATTTCCACGATCCGCGCCCCGGCGTGATTGAATCTGCCCTCCCGTGGTTTGAATGACGTCGTTGTAGCCGTCATCGATGCAATGCGAGAACGTGTAATTCCCCTGGACGGTTATCCCCTTCGCGCGCCTGCGCTGAACGGAAAGGACGAGGGCGTTATAGGTACGAGTGTTTCCGTCGTCGCCCATAACAATATTGGAATAGTACTGACCAATTGCCGGATCCTGCAGATACAGAACGCGCCGCTGGTTGGTGTTTCCGATCGTAGAACACGCGGTACTCGGGTTTACCGTGTACGGAACTCTTACGCCGTCCAGGAAGCAGTTCCGGTTTGCATCGCCGACGCCTGGAACGAAGACGGCCGGATCGGCTTCGTAGCGGTACAACATATGAATAATGTTGCTGCCAATGTAGTTTCCGGAAACCAGCCAATTCGCGCCAAACTGATGCTGAAGGCTCAGACTCCACTGGTTAATGTACGGCTTTTTCAAATTCCAGGGAAACACGGTATAAACAGCGTTCAAGGGGAATGGGCTGTTCTTATCGAGCGCGATGGGGAATGGATTTCCTCCGGCCATACTTGCCCACGGATCATCGAGAGACGGGCTATTCACCAAAATGCTTGCGCCCTTCGGCGCCGTGTCCCGCTTTCCTCCATATTGGTGCATGTGTGGGAAATCGAAAAAGATTCCGTAGGCCGCACGGACGACGGTTAAGCCGTCGCCTTTCGGATCCCACGCAAGTCCAAGACGCGGCGCAAAGCGTTTCCAATTGTTCGCTTGCCATGCATTGGTATCTGGAATTCCGCCTTCGCCCTGAAAGTAAATTCCCGCCGGCGCCTTCGCGTATATGGTACTGACGATGCCCTGATCGAAGCGGGTCTTGTCGAAGAACGCGCCTTTGCCAGCCCTATCGTAGGGTGACCTAAAGGGCTCCCATCGCACCCCGCCGTTCAAGGTGAAGCGGGAGGACGCCTTCCATGTATCCTGCAGGTAGAGACCAATATAGTTCTGCCGGAAGTACTCGTTTGTAATTCGGCTCTGAGTAAAGCTGTTCGCCCGTCCCGTCATCAGGTCGGAGAGCCCCGTGCCCGTGTTGACACCCGTAAAATTAAAGGTCCCGGGGGCGGCCGTGCTTGCCGTGTAATTCATCATCTGGTGGGTTAGATTCACTCCGAATCCGATCTGGTGTGCGCCTCGGGCATTCGTGAGATCCTCGGATAATTGATAAACCGTGGAATTCGTAATGCCCGGGGTCGACTGACCAGTAAAGAGATTGAGCGAACCAGTCACCGTAAGGAGCAACATCTTCGGATAATTCGCGGGATAGTAAAAATTTTTGACGCCGAGATCACTCCACGTGAAAAAGTCGGGAAAGGTTTTGACGTTAGTCGTGCGAAGAATCTCCCCACGGAAGGAACTGACCATCGTCGGACTGATCGAGTACGTATCGCCCAGAATGAAAGATTTCATCCGCCGATAAAAGTTTGGATTGGCGATGGAAATAACAGTCTGGCCATCATAATCGCTGGGAGTATCCAGGCGTGCCATCTCAAAACGTCCAAACAAAGACTGTTTCTGACTCACCTGGTAGTCCACTTTCGCGACGGGCAGCCACTCCTCCGCATTGGTTTTTCGGCCGAACAACACTCGTCCGCATCCATCGACCGTCGTGGCGTTCATCCGCCGCATTAGCTCCACTGCCGGCTTTGAGAACGAGGCAGGGTCGATTCGATTGTTGACGAATGGCGCTCTCAGCGTCAGTCCTCCCGCGCTTTGGCACGCCGCCGAAGCGTATGTTGTCCAGTCACCCGCAAGCATCTGTGGTGTTGGAATAAATGTCGTGTTGCCCTTCGGATCCGAGCGCTGGAGTGTGGTCTGAAGCCCGCCGAAGAAAAACAGTTTGTTCTGCACGATCGGTCCGCCAATCACTCCACCGAACTGATTACGCTTCAGTCCGTCCCGTTCCGCGGCAAACGTATTACGCGCATTGAAGATTCGATTTCGAACAAATTCAAACAGGCTGCCGTGAAACTGATTCGATCCCGATTTCGTCACGACGTTGACAGCGCCAGCAGCGTGATATCCATATTGAGCGGGTACCGCACTGGTTTCTACTTTGAATTCCTGCAGCGCGTCGGGGAATGGCAGCGGCAACGCCTGATTGCCGTATGGATCGTTATGGACTCCGCCGTCCAACAAAAATGTCAGTCCGTCATTCGATCCGCCGCCGACCGAAATGATGTCGGTAGGATAGTTTCGAGGAGTGTTTTGACCTCCCCCACCTACAGCGGCGCCCGAAAGGATGATGAGCTCCGTCACCTGACGCCCATTGAGCGGCAGTTCCATGACGCGCACATTATCGATGATTTGGCCCACTCCCGTGCTTCGGGTCTCCACGAGCGCAGCGTCCGCTTGGACCTCGACGGTCTCGGCAACCTGACCCACTTGCAGCAGAATGTTGATGACGGGATTGGCATCGACCTGCAGCACGATTCCCGTTTGCGCAAACGAACGGAAACCAGGCAGGCCAGCCTCTAACCGATAGGGTCCAACCGGCAGGCTCGGCAGGACGTAGGACCCTGTTTCGTTGGTTACAACAGTGCGTACAAGCCCGGTGGCCGTTTGTGTGGCCGTCACCTCAACACCGGGCAATACAGCGCCGCTTTGATCTCTGACGGTACCGCTGACTTGCGCTGTCGACTGTCCCCAAACAGCGGTCCAGGTTACACAGGAAAACATAAATGCACGAAGCGCCTTTCTCCACATACACCCCTCCAATTCGGGTGAGCCCATCCAATTTTACGTTAAACCGCTAAGGGCTGGATCGTGTTTACAAATAACAAAGCCCACCGCCAAACTGATTTCGGATCCTCCTTAAAGATCCGGCGCATCTTGAATTCAGCGCCTGCGCTTAATCCAAGATCCATGGCGCGATGTCGAGATGCTCTTTCGAAACCTCGCAAGAACACTTGTCACTTGAGCCGGAGCCACTGTCCGGCCGTGCCTGCGTTTGGCATCATCCACGTAGCCCGTTGCGAGGTGCCTTATCGCGAACTAGAGGAGGAAATCGTCGCCCCGGTTGCAAGGTCGTTCTTAATGACCTTTCCGCCCTTCATCACAAATTTGGTTCTTTGAAGTTCGGTGATGTCCGCTAGTGGGTCGCCGGACACGGCAATCATATCGGCGTATTTACCCTTGTCGATCGAACCGACGCGATCCTGCCATCCCATCATTTGGGCGTTGGTCATCGTTCCAGCCTGGATGGCCGCCGCCGGTGTCATGCCGGCACGCTTGACGAGCCACTCGAATTCGAGGGCCTGTATTCCGTGCGGAAAGGGATCGCTATCGACTCCGCTGCCGACGAGTATCTTGAGTCCCTTGGTGGCGGCTGCCATCGAAACTGCCTTCTCAAAAATGGGAATGATCCGGTACTTGCCGCCGGTATTTTTGGCATCGTTATCGTCCATGGCCGGAATGGTGTAGCGTATAAAGGTTGGATCATAGTAAAGGCCCTTTTGCACCATCGTATTGGCCTGCGCCTGGGTTAAACCAAATGCATGCTCGATGGTGTCGCAACCGGCGGTGATGGCGTTTTGCAGTCCCTCGCCTCCATAGACGTGGCAGCCTGCCTTGCGTCCAAGACGATGCGTCTCATCAATCAGCGCTTGCAATACAGGCAGCGGATAGGTCACCACGTATTTCGCTTCGCCCGCCGGAGTGAACGAGTAGGCGCCCGCCGGATACAGCTTGATCCAATCCGCGCCGCCTTTGACCTGCGCCTGCACGGCTGCGCGCGCATCGTCAACCGATCGAACCACAGTGCTGGCTAATGGATCATCCGGAGATGCCGGATTCGGAGGCCGGGCCCCCCAAACGATTCCGAGCGTCGCCACTTGGTAGCGGGGGCCGTCCAGCCGGCCTTCATTAATAGCGTCGCGAATGAGAACGTCACCGTATCCATTGCCATGCGTGCTCATGTCGCGGGCGGCAGTGAAACCCGCAAGCAAGTTCGTCTGCACATTCGATACGGCGATGAGCATGGAGTTGTCTGCAGTTAACGTTTGGGACCGGTTGTTGAACATATGCGTATGCGCGTCAATCATGCCGGGCAGAACTGTCGCCTGGCTGAGGTCAATCACGCGGGTCCCGGCCGGAATCCGGACTTGACCTTCGGAGCCCAGATCCATGATTCGATCGCCTTGGATGAGCACGAGCTGTTTGGTCAACATCCGGCCGGTCTTGCTGTCAAACAACCGGCCCGCGCGCACAGCCACTGCTTCCGGAGCAGGAGAGCATTTGTAGTAGCCGACAGTGGGCGGGCCCATGCACGGCTGAGGACCCACGCCGCGCCAAGCCCGCTCGCGAGACGCTTGAGGGGCTTGAGCCCGAACGCTGACGATCATGGTGATTAAGCCGAACGCAGCAGCCAAGAAACATTTGGATCGCATAAGGAGACCTCCGGCTGTGAAACTATCGCCCTCGCAAAAAGGTTGTCAAGATTTTAGGAAATATAGGAGCCCCTCGGAAAGCCAACGAGATAAGGAATTGAAGGAATCGCCGGGATGAAGTCCGGACCTGTGAGAACGAACTGCTGTTGGCGCGCGCCGTTGCAGCGCAGCGCGGTAAGTGTATTCCGAGACCGAACCGATCGTGGAATGTCCCGAATCCAGCCCGAATTACTGTTTTTGAGCGCGCGTTGCCGCTTCCGCCCCCGCCCAGGCCACTCCAAGACGTGGGGCAAAGTTCCACCAGTCATGGATATTGGTTTGGGTTTCCTAGCAGTTCACGCCAAACTGAGCCTGCCGGGAGATGGAGGAGTCTTTAGCCTGGTCCTAGCGCAGCCCCTCGCCGTGGCCCGAACGGCAGGTCGCCAGAGTTTTTACACTCTATTCCAACACACCATAATTCCATATTTGCGCGGGTTCCAATCCGGCCGCTGGCACGCCAACGTACAAGCTCGTACCAAAAAAAACCCCGGTGCGCACGCCAACGGTTGTCGGGATGTTTGCGCTCACCGTATAGTGGTTCGGGTCATTCTGTTGGATCGCGCTGATAAACCCCTCACCGCCGATGGCGTAAATCCGCTTGCGCTCCGCGTCGAAATACACATCGTCGGACGATCCGCCCACAGGAACTCTCGCAACCTCTTTGCCAGTATCGGTATCAAGTACGATCAGCAACGGAGGTCTCCGGGTGACGACGAAGAGCCGGTGATCGTCTTCATCGAGCGCCATTGGATAGTTTGCTTTGGCTCCGTTCAGCTCCCACTTGGTCAGCCCGCCGGTTTTCCGGTCGATAACATTGACCACACTGTTGTCGTCCGGTACGTTGACGAATATACGAGACCCCTTCTTTTCTAATTGGAACGATTCGGAGTGACCGCCACTACCCTTGAGGTCCTTCTCGACGTGGGTTTCCGTTACCGCGTCGATCATGGCGATGCCGCCCACGATGCCGACAAAAACACGTTTTGAAGCTTCATCCCACCGAACGTTGTCCGTATCGGATCCCTCGCCCAACTCGATACTCTTGCGAGGAGCGTACGTCTTGCCGTCGTAAACGTTGATTCTGCCGCTTCCTGCGTTGGCCACGAAGATCTTGTCGAGTTCGGGAACGTAGACTACGCCCTGAGGCTCATCCAACCCCTTGATGCTTTGAACGACCTTAGCCTCGAAGGTATTGACAATCTCCAACGAATTGTTACCCAGGGCAGCAAAAATGAGCAGCCGGCGTTTGGGGTAGGCGGTAAAGTGATCGATGCGGCCGGTGACGCCCGGCACGGGAATTCGTTGAATGAGTTGCAGCGGCGGAAGTTCGCGCCGCGCCGCAGGAGTTGTGTCTGCGGTCGGCGCGGTGCGGCAGGAGGCCAGGAAAGCGATGGCCACCAGCGCGAGGAGACCCACGATCGCAGAGACTTTCTTCATATTTTCCTCCCTCACGGTTCGGGCTCGAAGACCAGGACTGCTGCTTCTTCTTTGCCATTGGATGGAGCAGCAACGTAAATGCGATTGAGTTCCGGCGACCAAAAGGAGGTTCCGGCGCCGGGCGCCGTGGGAACCTTCCCGATGAGTTCGTAATGATCGGCGTCTTTCTGCTGATAGGCGTACACGAACCCCGTTTCAAACCCTCTGCCCCCCGAGGCATAAACACGCTTATGCGCAGCGTCGTACCACAGGTCGTCGATTCCGGAGACGCCCTCAACCCGCGAAACTTGTTTTCCAGACTCTGTGTCCTGGACAATCAGCGTCGCTGGGTCACGAACGCCGTCGAAAAGCCGATGATGGCTCTCATCGAGCGCTAGCGCGACATTCGCTCGAACTCCGGTCGGCCAGCCTGCAATCTGCTCGCGCTTCTTTAGATCGACGACCCCAAGATTGGAAGCCCCGGAAAGCGTGACGAAAACTTGTGGCCTCGACTTTTCGATCTTGATACCACCGGGGCGGGCATCGGTCTTGATATCGGCAATATGTTTGTTGTTGCGCGTATCTATGATGGCCAGCCCCCCGGATTTTGCATCGCCGAATCCGACGTAAAGATATTTGGTAGCCGGGTCGTAGCCCACATGATCGGCATCGGTGCCGATCGGCAGGCTACCAATCAGCTTGAATGTGTCCCCGGCGAATATCTTGCAGGTGCCATCAGTACCGTTGGCAACAAAAAGCTTTTTGAAGTCGGGAGAATAGAACAACCCCTGCGGCTTGCTTTGTCCGGGGATACTGAAAACCCACTTCCCCGTCTTGAGGTCGATAACTTCGACGGTGTTTTGATCGTCACCGAGGGCCGCGACAAACAGCCGCCTGCCTTGCAGATCCACGCCGAAGTGGTCAAGACGCCCTTTCACGTTCGGCATGGGGATTTTTTGGATCAGCTTGAGCGGTGACTTATCCTGACCGTGGATGCTCAGGACTGGTTCTAACAAGAGCCCCATGATCCATACCAGCAAGCGTCGCTTTCTCATCATTTCCTCCGGCAATGGCCATACATTGGGCAAACTGATTCTTACATGCCAAAAATAAGAATCCGAAAGGTTCCGGGTAGAATGCCTCGGGGGCGGGGATTCTCGGCGGTGGCTGACACGCAGGCCTCGCCGCTAGTGTTTTCATGGCACGCCCCCTCGCTTTGGACCGGCTTCGTACTATAAGCGCGCAACATGAAGATCTGCTGAAGATTTCAAAAAAATGTTTTCGGAGAACCCGCCTGCGCCTGCCCCTTTGCCCATCAGTTCACAAAGGGCTGATCCGGCCGCAAGCGGAGGGCCAAAACAGCCCCACCAAGCAAAAGTGTGATTGAGGCAAGAAACGGAGCCACCCAGCTTCCCGTTCGATCGACGAGGTAACCGAAACTCGACGGAGAAACGAGTCCCGCGACTGCAAAGCCGAAGTTCATCATGCCGCTTGCGGTACCGGCATAGAGAGGCGCGATGTCCATCGGAACCGACCAAATCGGCCCCACAATGAGTTCGGCGAAAAAGAAAGCCAGCGAAAGGCAGATCGCCGTGACAGTGAGATCGTGGATCAGCACCACGGGAAGCAGGAAGACAAAAGCGCCGAGGAAGCCGGCTGCGATGACGGAGCGGCGCGCCACAATCAGGCTGCCGGTTTTGCAAAGAAGCCGGTCGCTCACCACGCCACCCACGGTGTCGCCAATGACTCCGGCCAGCAAGACTCCCGACGAGAACATGGCCGACACTTGCAGATCCAGGTGGTAGTTCTCGAAGAAGAACGCCGGTACCCAGCTCAGAAACAACCACAGCGTCCAGCCGTAACAAAAATCCACGATCGTCACGGGGAGTACATGCCGCGCAAGCCGCAGCCACGGCACAGCCCCGGAGCGGGCCGCAGCGGTGCGGGAAGGCAGTGTCGCCAGTTCCGCCGCTGAAGTGCGAGGATGTTCTCGCGGATCGTTGCGGAAAAACCAAACCCACACCAAGACCCAAAGGAAGCTCACGGCTCCCAGAATGGCGAAGGAGCCGCGCCAGGACACGAATACCAGCAGCCCGGCCATCAAGGGCGGTGTCACCGCGTTGCCGATCCTCGAAGACGAGTGGACGATCCCCTGTGCGAAGCCCCAGTTCGCCTGGGGAGTCCAGTTTGACATAGCGCGGGTCGCCGTGGGGAAGCCGGCGCCTTCCCCGAAACCCAGAGCCAGGCGCGCCACGAACAGCGATGCAAGACCACTCACCGCGCCGGTGAGCACCGTGGCCGCTGCCACGATCGCACAACAGACCGCCAAGGTGAGGCGCGCTCCAAGTTTGTCCCCGATCCAGCCCCCCACAAGCTGAAAGACGGCGTAAGGGATCGCAAAGGCCGAGAACACCAGCCCGAGCTGCGTATTGCTGATCTTGAGGTCCGCTTTCAACAGAGGCGCTACAGTCGAGATATTGACGCGGTTCACGAAGTACAGAAAGTACATGAGACAAAGCAGCGCTAGAACTGCTCTTGGCGTACTCAGCTTGCGGAGCATTCCATTCACGCCCCCGGACGCGTTTCGCCTTTAATCTGGGTGCGATGCATGATCCGGCGAGTGTTCGAATCAAACGGATCCCGGCGATGCATGGTGGAACGATTATCCCACAGGACCAGATCACCCACCCGCCATCTTTTAAGTATCTACGCGGATGGACATCGAACGTACCAGTCACCCTATCCCGCGATCAGCGTGGCGCTGCGCCCGCGCTGACTCGGATTTCTCACTGGCGCCCACTAAAGGGTGAAGAGCCGCGGGTTGCGCCTGCTGTGCGAAAACTTCTTGCGTAATGTCGTGCCGGGTGTGCCGCCAGAATGGAAGCGGATCTCGCAGCGCACCTCAACTGTGAAAATTTGAAATACATGAGCAGGTAAGGTTAGTCTTCATGCTTTGATCGCACCTTCGATGGAGGCCTCAAATCGACATGACAAATCCGGATACAAAGCGCGCGTTGTTGCGCCACGTTGTAGCCACACTAGCGTATCGTGCGGCCAAGACGCTGCGGGACGCACCGGCGGGTTTTGCCGAATTCTCAACCGGTCCCAATACAAGGGTTCCGGTGCAGATTCTGGCGCATATGGCAGACCTGATGACATGGGCCGTGCGTATGGCCGAAAACGAGTATGTCTGGTGCGCGGAAGGAAGCCGCGACTGGGACGTCGAACTGCGCCGGTTCTTCAATCGCCTTGCCGAACTTGACCGGTTTCTTGCGTCAGATGCTCCGCTGAGCCACTCGCCGGAGCTGCTCATTCAGGGACCATTAGCGGACGCAATGACGCACGTGGGTCAGCTTGCTCTGCTTCGCGGGGCCGCGGGCGCCCCCGTGCGGCCGGAGAGTTATGCCCGCGCCAATATTGTCGCGGGTTGTGTCGGCTTGGAGCAGTCACCGCCTGGACGGGAGTTCGATGGAGATGCCAGCACCGTCAATTGATGGTTGTGACGCGCTGAGTGCAGTAGGCGGCTTGTCTCCGCGGGAGCCTTGTTTTCACCGCGATGAAGATTCACTCCGTCTCAGAGAAAACTTTCTCCGCGTCATTGACGCTTATCTTCGCCACCGACACAGGTATTGCCCTGTCGGCGCCTCTTATCTGGGTCACGCAGACAGTCTTCTTTGTGGTCAAGACACTTCGATCCGTCACAGAGCAACATTGCTTTGTCACAGAGCAACATTGCTTTGTCGCAAAGCAACATTGCTTTTTGACGAAGATGCTTTGCTTCGTCACAGAGAAGTCCTTCTGTATCAACGAGGGAGCGCGGCCAACCTGGGAGATGCATTGCTTTATCTCAAAGCAACATTGTTTTGCCGCAAAGCAACATTGTTTTCCCGCAAAGCAACATTGCTTTTTCATGAAGCGACATTGCTTCCTGACGACGACACGTCAGTCCCTCACGGTGAAACCTGTTTCCGGGTCCGACACACCTTGCTTCCTCGCGGAAATACTTATTGCCGTCACGCAAACA
>Ga0137379_10005170_pt1 | contig 12310 bp, 10 predicted proteins | sample SagtaG_18_FD_104812 | JGI IMG/M metagenome (GOLD analysis project Ga0137379, IMG submission 104812) | Vadose zone soil microbial communities from Sagehorn Ranch, Mendocino, California, USA - Sage2_L_80_16 metaG | ecosystem: Environmental > Terrestrial > Soil > Vadose zone | place: USA...
TATATTTTCGATGGCGCGATTCCGCGCGATGCTGGCAAAGGAATTCATCCAGATGCGCCGGGATCGGCTGACGTTCGCGATGATGATCGGCATTCCGTTGCTCCAGCTGGTTCTCTTTGGCTATGCCATCAATGCGGATCCGAAACATTTGCCCGCGGCCGTCCTCGTGGCCGATCAGGGCCCCGAAGGTCGCACTTTGTTTTCCGCGCTTCAGAACAGCGGCTACTACGAGCTCGTCCGCCAGGTAAAGACTGAAGCCGAAGGCCGTGATCTGCTGGCCCGCGGTAGAGTACAATTTGTCATTAACATTCCGGAAAATTTCAGCCGCGATTTCGTCCGCGGCGACCGGCCCCAACTCCTCGTGGAAGCAGATGCGACCGATCCGGGAACAACCGGCAACGCGATCGGGTCGTTATCGACAGCGCTGAATACCGCGCTGCAAAATGATTTGAAAGGTCCCCTCGAATCGCTCGCGGCAAATGATGGGCCGATCGATTTGCGTGTGCACGCGCTCTACAATCCCGAAGCCATCACCCACTACAACATTGTGCCGGGACTGATGGGAGTGGTTCTCACTCTGACCATGATTTTAGTGACCGGGTTGGCGATTACGCGCGAGCGGGAGCGTGGCACGATGGAAAATCTTCTCTCTATGCCGACACGCCCGATCGAAGTGCTCGTCGGCAAGCTCGTTCCCTACATTCTGGTAGGCTACGTCCAGGTCACGCTAATTCTTATCGCCGCGCGCTTCCTGTTCGACGTGCCGATGTTCGGGAGCCTTCTGTTATTACTCGTGGCCGCCGCTCTTTTCATCGTCGCGAATCTGGCCGTGGGCATCACGTTTTCCACCATTGCCCAGAACCAACTTCAAGCTATGCAGATGACTTTCTTTTTCTTTTTACCTTCGCTGCTGCTTTCCGGATTTGCCTTTCCGTTCCGCGGAATGCCAGGCTGGGCGCAGACGATCGGCGAAATCCTGCCGCTCACTCACTTCGTGCGCATCGTCCGCGGCATTCTTTTGAAAGGCAACGGAATCGGAAACATTGGGCCGGAACTTTGGCCCATCGCACTATTCGCAGCCGTTGCGATGTTCATCGCGATGAAACGTTACCGGCAGACATTGGATTAAGACTAATGATTGCAACAGAAAGGAACTGATTATGAAATTAGAAGAGCTTCATCAAGAATTACGGCAAAGGATTCTCAACTTATCCGGTGTGACGGAGAGGCAGAATGCGGGAATCCACGAAGACGCGTTTTTTGTCGGACGCAAGATGTTCATGCACATCCATGGCCACTGCCATTGCGACAGTCGCTTATCGAAACCTGATCAGAAGCGAGTTCTTGCGGAGGGCAAAGCGCGCCCGCACCGCTGGGCGCCGGAAGCAGGATACGTCACGTTGATTGTGGACAATGAAGAGGATTTGCATCCAGCAATGGATCTGATTCGGATGTCACATCATTCCTTTGCCGACAAACAGAGTGTTCCGCGAACGGAACACCAATAGAACCAACAAGGAGCGGATTATGAAATTATTTGTCATAGGAGCGACTGGCCGGACCGGGCGGGAGATTGTTGAGCAAGCTCTGGAACGAGGTCATCACGTCACCGCGTTTGTTCGTTCGCCTGAAAGCATCACCTCAAAAAGTGAGCGGCTTACCGTCATCAAAGGGAATGCGATGAACGAAAACGAACTCTTTAGCGCAATGCAAAATCACGAGGCGGTCCTTTCTACACTTGGACCGCGAGAGGTTTTCAAACCAAGCTCAATGCTCCACGACAGCGCGGTTGCGACGACTCATGCAATGAACCGTTCAGGAGTGAAACGGCTGGTTGTTCTCTCGGCGGCAGCACATTTCCCTGGTATCCCCAATCGGATCGCCAGTTTTATCATGCGAAACCACATGCGCGATTCGCTTGCCATGGAAGAAATCGTGCAAGCCAGCGGCCTCAACTGGACGATCGCTCGTCCTCCACGTCTCACTCAGGAACTCTATACGACCTATCGAAGCCGGGAGGGCGCCGCTCCTAAGATGGGTTTCACTCTGGCCCGCAAAGCGGTTGCGGCATTCATGCTCGACGCGATCGAGCAAGCGAAACACTTTCACAAAATTGTTGGTATCGCGAAATAATTATTGGAGCTCGCCATGTTCATTGCCTGTGTCGTTGTCACTCTCCTGGCTGCTGCGGCTAACATCTTCTCGGCCACACTCGACTTCATCCGCTATAAGCAGGTTCTCATCAACATGGCCAAGGCAGGCGTGTCGGAATCGTGGATAACCCCGCTTGGCATCCTTAAAGCAGCTGGCGCGATGGGACTGCTCGTCGGCATCGGCGTGCCACTGATCGGGACGGCTGCCGCAATCGGCCTCATCCTGTTCTTTGTAGGCGCCATCATCACGCATCTGCGTGCACAGGACTACTCGTTCGGTCTGGCGGTCGCGTTCCTCCTGCTGGCCGTAACCGCGCTGGTGTTGAGACTGTCTGCCTCGTGACGAGCGAGGCCCCCGATTAACCAAGCGGGACGCCGTTGCTCCACAGGCAAGATGCCTGTGCCACGAAGGGAAGCAGCCTTCAGCGCCTTTCGGTCGCGGTCGGCCCGCTGAGCGGCTCAGACGGCGAGGGCGTCGTCGCTACGTTCTTTTTGATCAGGTACCAGAGCATTGTCGCGAGCAGGAGGGAGATCAACTTCGCGCGCCAGTTTTTCAGGATCAGTCTCTTCATAATTGCTGTGCAATAAAATTTCCGCGATGCGCTGGCGAAATGTTTCCGGAGTGAAATTGCGCTCAATTCGCCGCCGGTGACAAATGGAAATGCTGCCAGTCTCTTCGGATACGATGATTGCCACGGCATCCGATTCCTCCGTGATTCCGAGGCCAGCGCGATGACGTAACCCTAGGCTACGGTCGAGCGTCTCTCGTTGGCTAACGGGAAAAATGCAGGCAGCGGCCGCAATCCGTCCATTGCGGATGATGACGCCGCCATCGTGAAGAGCGGCCTTGGGATGAAAGACTGCCAGGAGGAGCTCAACCGAAAAATCGCCGTCGATCGTCACGCCGGTCTCTTCGTAAACGCGAATCGACGTGTCGCGCTCGATTGCGATGAGAGCACCAAACTGTTTGTTCGCCAGTTGCGCCACGGCCTCCGCCAGATCGTGAACAGTCTCGCGCTTTTCGCTGGTAAGGGAAAAAATCGGATGCCCACCGAGTGCGGCCAGTCCGCGCCGCAGCTCCGGTTGAAAAATCACTACCAATGCGACTGCAAGGAAGACCGAAAAACTTCGCACGATCCATCCGATCACAACCAGATTGAGCAACTGCGAAACCAACGTCAGCGTTAAGAAAACGATCGCGAGCCCGGTCAACACTTTCGCGCCGCGCGTCCCGCGGAAATAAAGGTAGCCGTAATAGATCGCCACGCTGAGCAAAATGACTTCAAAAGCGCTGCGCCATCCTCTGATCCAGAGATGAATGAGTTGATCGATCATTTCGTCCTTTGAAGCATTGCTTCCGTTATCCGTAACGCGTTTACATTTTCTTTGACGTCATGCACGCGGAACACGTCCGCACCGCGCGCGCGCAGAAGCGAAGTCAATGCCACCGCAGGCGCGAGCCGATCGCTGATCTCCGATGAGCCGATCAGTTTTGCCAGAAAAGATTTGCGGGAAACACCAACCACGAGGGGCCGATCGTGCACGCGAAGCCGGTCAAGATGCGCAAGCACCTCGAGATTATGCTCAAGCGTTTTCCCGAAACCTATTCCCGGATCAAACGCGATCGCCATCGGGTCAATGCCGCACTCTACGGCGCGCGCATACTGTTGTCGAAAAAAATCAGCCACTTCCGAGACAGCGTCGGTATATCGCGGTTCCACCTGCATCGTCCGCGGATTTCCCTGCATATGCATAATGATGAAAGCCGATTTGGTTTTGGCAACGAGCGGCATCATTGGTTTATCGCCTTGTCCGCCGGTGACGTCGTTTACGACCGAGGCTCCTGCATGAATCGCCTCGCGCGCAACCTGTGCCTTTGAAGTGTCGATCGAGATAACTGTGTTGATCTTCATGCGTAATTGTTCGATCACGGGAATCACGCGGCCCAATTCTTCCCCTGCGGCGACAGGTTCGGCGCCGGGCCGCGTTGATTCGCCGCCAACATCAACGATTTGCGCGCCTTCTCCGGCCATTCTCAGACCGTGCTCAACCGCCTTCTCCACTGTGAAAAATTCCCCACCGTCGGAGAATGAATCCGGAGTGACGTTCAAGATGCCCATGATTAGTCCTTGCCGGGAGAGATCGAAAATGCGGTCGCCGATTTTCCAGAGCCTCCCGCCCATCATGGGTGAGACTATCACAGCCGCCTCTTTATTCGAAGTGCAGCGCCTCGCTCTGTCGAGGTGGTCTGGGCGGCGTATTGCTCACGGTGGGACGGCGACACAGCGCCGTGGCTACAACATTACTTTTTCCGCGAATAACGCCCCATCAATTCTCCCTGCGCGACAACGTGACCCTTCATCGCCGCGTCGAGCTGGCCCCGTTTCGCGCCGATCGGCAAATCCAGCTCGCGGTCGAGCGCAAAAATCTTGAAGTAATAACGATGCGTCCCTGAGGGCGGACACGGTCCGCCGTAACCCGATTTGCCGAAGTCATTCGTACCGTGAACGCCTTTTGGCGCACTTCCTTCCTGAATGCTGCTGGTTTGCGGAGAGATATTCCAAACAGTCCAATGCGTGAACAACCCGTTCGGGGCATCCGGATCATCCACGATCAGGGCAAGGCTTTTCGCTCCGGAAGGAATATCCGCGATCTGCAAAGGCGGGCTGGTATCCGCGCCGTCACATGTAAATTTTGATGGAATATTTGCACCTTCTTGAAAAACAGAACTTGTAATCTTCATCTTGGCTCCTCCTGCGGCAAATGAAGCGATTGCTGCCAGTGCAATCGCAAATGCGCCAGCCATAATCGCTTTTGGCACTATTCGACCTCCGGTTGAAATCGCGTTACATCGAGCATAACTCAACGACATTGTTTCGCTGCGATGACTCCAAACGGACGTAAGATTCACGAACAAATTCTCGCGCTTCTTGGGTCGGCCGATTATCGGCCGCTGGACAAGAGCGAACTGGCGAAAGCGCTCGGCCGAAAGAGCGGCGTGCGCATGGGTTTGAACCAGGCGCTGCGCGACCTCGAGCGCGCGGGCGAGATCGCGCGGATCCGAAAAAATCGCTACGTCCTGCCGCCTGCGGCTGACCTGGTCACTGGCAAGCTCCACATTCATCAGGCCGGATACGGATTTCTGATCAGCGAAAAACCGGGCGAGCCGGACATTTTCATCGCGGCGGAAAACACGGGAACAGCCATGCACGGCGACCGCGTGGTTGCTCGCATCTCGCGGGATGCGCCCTACGGACGTATCAAAGGACGACACGAGGGACGCGTGATTCGAATTTTAGAACGCGCACACGATACGATCGTCGGAACACTGCAACATTCGCGCAATTTTTATTATGTTGTTCCCGATGATCCGCGTCTTGTGCACGACGTGTATGTCCAACCTGCTGGGGATCGGCGGGTCAACCAGACCGCCGCCAAAGTGGGCGATAAAGTTGTGGTTCGTCTCGAGGCTTGGGAATCGCGCCACGTCAATCCAGAGGGCGAAATCATCGAAGTGCTCGGGCCCGCATCGGCGCCGGGCGTCGATATGCTGTCGATCATCCGGAAATACCGTTTGCCGACGGAATTTCCGAGAGATGTTTTGCAACAAGCGAACGGGATTTCCGAAAAAATCGACGCGCGCCAACTCGATGGGCGCGAAGATCTGCGCAATGAATTTATCGTCACCATCGATCCCGATGATGCGCGTGATTTCGACGACGCTATTCATGTCGAGAAGATCGCCAACGGCGGCTGGGATCTTGGCGTGCACATTGCCGATGTTGCCGCTTACGTAGAGCCCGGCGGCGCGCTGGATCGAGAAGCGCGCCACCGCGGAAACAGCGTTTATCTCCCGGACCGCGTGGTCCCGATGTTGCCGGAGCGCTTGAGCAATGGCGTGTGCAGTCTTCATCCGGGAGTCGATCGGCTCACCCATTCGGTGTTTATTCATTTTGACAAGAATGGAGTCGCGAAAAGAGCGCGCTTCGCCCGTAGTGTGATTCGCAGCGCACACCGTCTGACTTACAAGCAGGCCTACGCGATCTTAAAGTCAGCGCCTCGCGATCCAGTGGGTGAGCAACTGCACGTTGCCTGGGAACTTGCCTCGCTATTGCGGCGAAAGAGATTCGAGCATGGATCACTCGATCTCGATTTTCCGGACGTAAAAGTATGGCTGGATGAAGCTGGCAAACCAGTGCGCCTCGAGCGCGTCGAGAATGATGAATCGCATCAGTTGATCGAGGAATTCATGCTGGCCGCGAACGAGGCAGTCGCGCGCGAGCTGAAGAACCGCGCCGTTCCCACAATCTATCGCGTCCACGAAGACCCTGATCCGGACAAACTGGCGGAGTATCGCGAGTTCGTGCTGAGTTTTAACTACAAGGTCGGCGATCTGACGCATCGCGGTGAGATACAACGTCTGCTTGCCGCGATTCGTGGAAAACCCGAAGAGCAAGCGCTCAAAATCGGTTTGCTGAAAAGTTTGAAACGTGCGCGCTACTTTTCGCAGCCGCTTGGTCATTATGGACTGGCCAAGCCGAACTACTTGCATTTCACCAGTCCCATTCGGCGTTATGCCGATCTGGTCGTGCATCGTGCGCTCGCACAACACGATGGGAAGCGCGGCCAGCGGATCGACATGAGCCAGGTCGCATCGATCGCAGAGCATATTTCGACAACCGAGCGCATAGCGGCCGATGCCGAAATCGAATCCGTTCGGATGAAGAAGCTTGAGTTTTTCCAACGGCAGCTCGACCAGCGCAATCCTCAGGTCTTTCGCGCCGCAATTGTCGATGTACGCAACTATGGTCTCGTGGTTGAATTGCCGGATGTGCTTATCACCGGTCTCGTCCATGTTTCGTCGCTGACCGACGACTTTTATTTATTCGAGCCAGCACAACGGCGACTGATTGGCCGAAGATCGCGCACGCGATTCAGCATCGGCGATGAAGTGCGCGTCTTCGTCGTACGTGTCGATGCATTCAAGCGGCAGGTCGATTTCGCGGTCGCGCTTGCATCGGAAGCGCCGAGGAAACGAGACCGCACCAAGGGATCGCCAGGGAAAACCAAAAGTATGAGCGGTTAGCGGCGCCTGCATATAAACGCAATACGTGCTTTGCCGCCGGGAAAGCTTTCTGTACCAGTGTCGTCTTTTACGTGAAATGGCTTGCTTCTTTCGCGCTTTTTTGGGCAGAATGCCGACGCAGTCGTTCGTAGGGAGAAGCCTACGAAGTCCCGGAGCACCGGTTCATGAATGGTTCATCCGCTCTCCCAAGCGCCAATGGGGATGCGATGGCATTCACCACCACTCATTGGAGCGTAGTATTGGAGGCGCAAGCCGAATCGCCCGCAGCGCAGAAAGCACTTGAAATACTTTGCCGCACTTATTGGCGACCTCTCTACGGATTTGCCCGGCGGCAAGGCCTTACACGAGAAGAAGCGCAAGATCTGATCCAGGAATTTTTTGCGGGCCTGCTGGAACACAGAAATTTGAACGCTGTCCGGCGCGAAAAGGGACGTTTGCGTTCTTATCTGCTCGTATCGCTAAAACGTTTTCTGGCTAGCGAGCGGCACCGCGCCAGCGGAGTTAAGCGGTACGAGAGCGGTCCTCATATTCGCCTGGATGAACTAACCGATTCGGAGATCACTGAGTTTGAGCTGACAGAAACATTGAGCGCCGACCGCCTCTTCGAGCGTCGCTGGGCGTTGGCAGTGCTGGAACAAGTGCTCACTCGATTGGAGTCCGAGTACCGAGCCGCGAATAACGGGCAATTGTTCGAGCGTTTGAAGGAATTCCTCGTTGGCGAACACGGGCGGCCAAGACAAGCTGAGATCGGCGTCGAAATGGGCATGACTGAGAACGCGGTGAAGCAAGCGTTTCATCGATTTCGCCAGCGCTATAGGGTGCTATTGTGCGAGGAAATCGCCCACACTGTGGCACAGCCCGGCGACGTTGAGGATGAACTGCGACATTTGATTTCCGTGTTGCGCGCAGGATGAAGACCGCGAGCAAAGTCTGCGAAAACTGCGGGGAGAAAATCTTCAGTGACGCGCCGAAAGGATTGTGCCCGGCATGCGTTTTAGAGACAGGCCTTGGCCCGCTCGCCGGCGAAAGTGGGGACAAGGAGTCAACATCACTGCCGGGCGATAACGCCCGTGCACATGCTGCGGACGTGCTAATGGATTTCGGGGATTACGAACTACTCGAGGAAATCGGTCGGGGCGGTCAGGGCGTTGTTTATCGCGCGCGCCAGAAAAGTCTCAACCGAACAATCGCGCTAAAAGTCATTGGCCTTGGCCAATGGGCGACGGAGGCGCATCTAAAGCGCTTTCGTCGGGAAGCCGAAGCGGCCGCTAACCTGGATCATCCATGCATCGTTCCCATTTACGAAGTGGGGGAACGCGAGGGTTCCTGCTATTTCAGCATGAAGTTCATCGACGGCGGACAACTCGATGAAGTGACCAAGCGTCAGCCGATTTCGGCTCGCACCGCGGCGGAACTCATCGCCAAACTGGCGCGCACAGTTCATCACGCGCACGAGCACGGCATCCTGCATCGAGACATCAAGCCGGGAAATGTTTTACTTGATAGAAACGGCGAACCGCATCTTACCGATTTTGGTCTTGCCCGACTAGTGGAGACAGAGAGCACGGTCACGCGCACGATGGAAGTTTTGGGCACGCCCAGTTACATGGCGCCGGAACAAGCTGTTGGTAATAACGCGCGCGTCAGCAGAGCGACCGATGTTTACGGGCTTGGCGCCGTATTTTACCAATTGCTCACTGGCCATCCGCCTTTTGCTGGGGGAACAACCTTTGAAACTTTCCGGCTGGTGTTAGACACCGAGCCGCGACAACCGCGTCTATGGAATCCGAAAATAGATCGCGACCTTGCAACGATTTGCTTGAAATGCCTCGAGAAAGATCCACAGCGCCGTTATTCTTCCGCTCTCGCCCTAGCCGAAGATCTTGAACACTGGCTAAAACACGAACCAATTCGGGCGAAACGCAGCGGAGTTTTCACGCATGGCCGCAAATGGTTGTGGCGGAATCCAACTACTGCGGGGCTAATAGCATCGTTAGTCGCGGTGGCAGTAGGCGCAGGTGTGATCGTTTGGAAGAGCGAATTAGTTCGGCGTCCGCCCATAACCGGAATCGCCGTGCTTCCATTCGAAAATTTAAGCCAAGACAAAGAGAACCCGTTCTTTGCCGATGGTGTTCAGAACGACATTTTGACCAAGTTGGCGAAAATCGGAGACCTGAAGGTCATTAGCCGCACGAGCGTCATGCCGTACCGTGGCGTGCGGAACACTCGTCAGATTGGGAACGCGCTTCGCGTGTCTCATGTTCTCGAAGGCAGTGTTCAACGGGCCGGCAGCAAAGTGCGCGTGAACGCTCAATTGATTGATACGCGCACTGACACCCACGTTTGGGCAGAGCAATACGATCGGAACGTGAATGATGTTTTCGCAATCCAGAGTGAGATTGCGCAAAAGATCGCAGACCAGCTTCAAGCCAAGGTCTCAGCTGCCCAAAAAGCTGCAATCCAAGAGAGGCCGACTAACGATCTTGTTGCTTACGACCTTTACGTCCGCGCGACGGCGCTGGCTGACGCAGCCGACCCTCCAAATCAAGAGCGGGATGGGGATCGTCTTCGAAAAGCTGTAGATTTACTCAACCAGGCGATCGCACGCGATCCTTCTTTCCTTCTCGCCTATTGCAGGTTGGCCCAGGTGCACGACGCGCTCTACTTTCATGGGTTCGATCACATCGCCAGCCGCCTGGCCTTGGCGAACGATGCAATAAATTCCGCTTTTCGTCTCAAACCAAATTCTGACGAGGCGCATCTAGTTTTGGCTAAGCATCTTTATCGGGGTTACCTGAATTACGATGACGCTCGCGACGAGCTGGCTATTGCTGCCCGCACCTTGCCGAATGATGCGCGAGTTTTCCAGTTAAGCGGGGAGATTGATCGAAGACAAGGACGTTGGCGCGATTCAGTGCGCAATTTCGAGCGTGCTAGTGAATTGGATCCGCGAAACGACCAACATTTGTACGCGCTCGCAGTGACCTATCGAATGATGCGCGCCTATAAGCAGGCGAGAGAAGTTTTAGAGCGCGTCGCTGCGCTCAAACCAAACGACGTTGATGCGCGACTACTGGGTGCTTGGATCGACTTGGACGAACGAGCCGATACTCGACCGTTGTATGCGGTCATTGAAAACATTCTCCGCGAAGAACCAGCGTCGGCTGGAATTCGGGTGCCTGGTCTGTTTGTTCTCGCATTGTACGAGCGCGACTTCGCTGCGGCTGATCGTGCTTTGGCATTACTTACCGATCGTGTGTTTGGAGAAATAAAACCGTCGATTTACTTTGGCCGTGCTATCGCGCAGGGCGTGATCGCTCACGCTAAAGGGGACACGGCTGCTGCGCACGACGCGTTTGCCGCTGCGCGTCCAGAAGCGGAGAAAGCAGAGTCCGAGGATCCAAGTCACGGCGGCACTCATGCCACTCTGGGATTGGTTTATGCCGGATGCGGACTAAGAGAGCAGGCGCTGCGCGAAGGTAGGCACGCACTCGAGCTTACCCCTGTAGCAAAAAACGCTGTTGATGGCGCGGGCGTTCTTTACTTTTTTGCGGTGATCTGCGCCTGGACCGGCGAACGCGATCTGGCTTTTGAGCAACTGGAAACTCTCGCTAAAATCCCGGCTGGAGCATCTTACGGCGATCTCCGCCTCGATTCGAATTGGGATTCGCTCCGCGGCGACGAACGCTTCGAAAAAATCGTCGCCTCCCTTGCGCCAAAAGAGACGGTTTCCAAATAGGACTGCCCACTCAGAATCTCTTCTTTAGCTGGACATACCAAAACCGACCTTTGATATCGGCAAGCGATTCGTCGAAGTTGTTTTCGAACGCGCCAGCCACAAATGGCGGATCTTCATCGAACACGTTCTGCATTCCAAGGGTAAGCGTCGTGCCGTTGAGCCAGGCGCGCCATCCACAGGGATTGTACTCGGCAGTCGAAATGGGCAGGATGTTCTTCTCCTTGCCATCCGTCGTCTTCACGTTTTTACCGCCATCCTTGGCGAGGCCAGGCACCTGCGCAGCGGTCGTCGTCGGCAAATTAAACGTGTAAGACGCGATCAGGTCGAGCGTAACCCACGCCGCGACTTTGCGCGCAAACGGAGACTCCAAGCCAGCATTGGGATTTCGGACAGGGTTGCCGTTCTCGTCAGATATAAATTTGCCTTGCGTTCTAGGCGTTTGCCCCTTGATGGGAAAGCTTTCTGTCTTCGCTCCCGTCAGAAGGATATTGTCATCTTCGTATTGGCCGGTTATGTGAACCGTGGCACCAATATCGAAACCAGCGAGCCAGGTATTAGCCGGGCCATCATAAAACGCACTAACAAATAATCGGTTATGTGGCAGCGAGCCGGTAAACGTGCCGGCCGAATTAAACTGACCCGAGAGACCAATTCGTCTGCTGTTTGGTTGACCCTGAAATTCAAACCGGGAAAGGTAGGTGCCGTTTACGGTACATGTAAGCCTGCCAAAATCGCCGCGACTAAAAATCCCAGAATCCAAGCTATAGATCGCTTCATAGTCGAGACCTTCCACAATGGCTTCAGAAATATTTAGCGTCCTATCCAACACGCGCTTGATCGCGCCAGTCTCATCACGAATAACAAACCCTGGGAACTCGCTCTCATGATCGATAATGAATTGTGGGCCAACGTCGCCTCCGGCATTTCGAAGGTCGATATGCCACCAGTCTGCGCTCACAGTAAGGCCTTTGATCCAGTTCGGACTGTAAACCGCTCCGTAAGACCATTCATAGGCGGTCTCCGGCAACAGGAGCGGGTTTCCGCCAATTAGCACTTCAACATTGTTCTCGGGGGTCAAATGCTTTGGATCATGGATCTCCGCGAAGATCTCACCCCCTGCTGGCGACAATTCTATTACTGTCGGCGCATGAAACGCTTCGCTATAGGTGCCGCGCAAGGTTAGCGCACCGATCCACTTGGGGTCAAGGGGCTGCCAGCGGGCGGAGAACTTCGGCTTCTGTGCGTTATACCTGGAGTGTGCCGCCTTCGAGCTCGAGGTCGGAGAGCTGTTCTGGCTGTACCACTCCTCGCGTTCGGCAATGTCGAACTCAA
>Ga0137379_10005178_pt1 | contig 12304 bp, 9 predicted proteins | sample SagtaG_18_FD_104812 | JGI IMG/M metagenome (GOLD analysis project Ga0137379, IMG submission 104812) | Vadose zone soil microbial communities from Sagehorn Ranch, Mendocino, California, USA - Sage2_L_80_16 metaG | ecosystem: Environmental > Terrestrial > Soil > Vadose zone | place: USA...
AGAGGCGAAGCAGATCCTCGCGCTCGCGATCCAGCGCCTCGCCGCCGAGCACACCGCCGAGTCCACCGTGTCGGCCGTGGCGCTCCCGTCCGATGAAATGAAAGGCCGCATCATCGGGCGCGAGGGCCGCAACGTCCGGGCCTTCGAGGCCGCGACGGGCGTGGACGTCATCATCGACGACACGCCCGACACCGTGGTGGTGTCGTGCTTCGATCCGGTGCGGCGTGAGGTGGGCCGGCTCGCCCTCGAGCGGCTGATCGCCGACGGGCGCATTCATCCGGGGCGCATCGAGGAAGTGGTCGACAAGGCGCGCGCGGAGGTCGAGGCCTCCATCAGCGACGCGGGCGAGCAGGCGGTCTACGAGACGGGCATCAAGGGAATGCACCCGGAGCTGCTCAAGCTCGTCGGGCGCATGAAATACCGGACGTCCTACGGGCAGAACATCCTCGATCACTCCAAGGAAGTCGCCTGGCTCGCCGGCATCATGGCCGCCGAGCTGAAGCTCGACGTGCAGCTCGCCAAACGCGGCGCGCTGCTCCACGACATCGGCAAGGTGCTGACGCACGAGCACGACGGCACGCACGTGGAGCTGGGCGTCGAGGTGGCGACGAAGTACGGGGAGCACCCCGTCGTCGTCAATTGCATCGCCGCCCACCACGACGACGTCGCGCACGAGTCGCCCGTCAGCGTCATCGTGCAGGCGGCGGACGCGGTGTCGGGCTCGCGGCCCGGCGCGCGGCGCGAGGCGTTCGAAACCTACGTCAAGCGGCTCACGCAGCTCGAGCAGATCGCGGGCGAGTTCGGCGGGGTCGAAAAGGTCTACGCCATCCAGGCGGGCCGGGAGGTGCGCGTCGTGGTCACCCCGAACGCGATCGACGACGGCCGGGCGAGCGAGCTCTCCGAGCAGATCGCCCGCAAGATCGAGCGGGAGCTCCAGTATCCCGGTCAGATCAAGGTCGTGGTGATCCGCGAGACCCGCGCGGTGGATTTTGCCCGCTAAGATCATCGACGGCACCGCCGTGGGGGAGGCGATGCGCGCCGAGCTCCAGGGCGAGATCCGGGCGCTGCGCGCGCGCGGCGTCACGCCCGGGCTCGCCGCCGTGCTCGTGGGCGACAATGCGGCCTCCGCGACCTACGTGCGCATGAAGGGGAAGGCCTGCGAGGAGGCGGGGCTGTATCACGAGACCATCCGGCTGCCGCCGGAGACCACCGAGGCCGAGCTGCTGGCCCTCGTCGAGCGCCTCAACGCAGACCACAAGATCCACGGCATCCTCGTCCAGCTCCCGCTGCCCAAGCAGATCAACACGCAGCGCGTGCTGCACCGCGTCGCGCCGGAGAAAGACGTGGACGGCTTTCATCCCGAGAACGTGGGGAAGGTCGCGATCGGCGACCCGACCGGCTTTCGCCCGGCGACGCCTTACGGCGTGCAGCAGCTGCTGCTGCGGAGCGGCGTGGATACGACCGGGCGGCATGCCGTGGTCGTGGGGCGCTCGACCATCGTGGGCCGCCCGATGGCGGCGCTGCTGCTCCAGGACGGCCCGGGCGGCAACGCCACCGTCACCGTATGCCACTCGCGCACCCGCGACATCAAGTCCGTGACCAAGGTGGCCGACATCCTGATCGTCGCCATCGGCAAACCCGAGTTCGTCACCGGCGACATGATCAAGCCCGGGGCGGCGGTGATCGACGTCGGCACGAATCGCGTGGAGGATCCGTCCACGAAGAAGGGCTACCGCCTGGTGGGCGACGTGCAGTTCGCCGAAGCGAAGCGGGTCGCCGGGGCGATCACGCCGGTGCCGGGCGGCGTCGGCCCGATGACCATCACCATGCTGCTGTACAACACCGTGCAGGCGGCGCGCCAGTGGGCGCAGGCCTAGATCTCTTCACCGCCGTCTCGGCGGAGGGCGCCTGGACCGTCAGCGAGGTGACGCGGCGGGCGCGCGCCGTGCTCGAGGCGGGCCTGCCGCCGCTGTGGGTGCGGGGCGAGATCTCCGGGTTCAAGGCCTGGCAGAGCGGCCACTGGTACTTCACGCTGCGCGACAAGACCGCCCAGATCCGCTGCGTGATGTTTCAGAAGGACAACCGCCGGCTCCCCGCGCCGCCGCTGGACGGGATGCAGGTGTTCGTCTTCGCCCGCCCCACGCTGTGGGAGGAGAAGGGGGAGTTCCGGCTCACCATCGTCGACCTGCTCTCGACCGCCGCGGGCGGCCTGTGGCAGCTCGCCTTTGAGAAGGCCAAGGCCGCGCTCGCGCGGGACGGGCTGCTCGATCCCACGCGCAAGCGGGCGCTGCCGCCGTATCCGCGGCGCATCGCCGTCGTCACGAGCCCCGACGGCGCCGCGCTGCGCGACATCATCGCGGTCACCGCGCGCCGCTGGCCCGTCGCCGAGCTGCTCGTGATCCCGACGCGGGTCCAGGGCGAAGGCGCGGAGGGCGCGATCTGCGCGGCGCTCGCGCTGCTCGGCCGGCTCGAGGGGCTCGACCTCGCGATCCTGGGGCGCGGCGGCGGGTCGCGGGAGGATCTGTGGACGTTCAACCACGAGCGCGTGGCGCGCGCCGTGGCGGGCGTGCCCGTCCCGGTCATCTCGGCGGTGGGGCACGAGACCGACGTGACGCTGTGCGACCTGGTGGCGGACCTGCGCGCGCCGACGCCGTCCGCTGCAGCGGAGGCGGCCACGCCCGACCGGAGCGACGTCCTGGCAGATCTCGCCCACCTGGGCGCGCGACTCGCGCGCGGCCTCGCGGCTCGCTCCGGGCGCGTCGCCGAACGGCTCGATCGCACGATCGACCGCCTCGGGGGGGCGATGGAGCGCCGGCTCGAGCGCCACCGCCATGTGCTCGCCGCGACGAGCGGCCGGCTCGACGCCCTGTCGCCATTGCGAGTCCTCGGGCGCGGCTACGCGCTCGCGCGCGACGCGGAGGGGCGGGTGCTGAAGCGCGTGGCGCAGCTCCCCCCGGGGCTCCCGTTCCGGCTGCGCATCAGCGACGGCGAGGTGGCGGCGCGCGTGGCTGAGTCCTCCTGATGGCGCGGCGCGAGCCCCCGAGCTTCGCGCACGAGCTCGAGCGCCTCGAGGAGATCGTGCGCCGTCTCGAGGGCCAGGAGCTGGACCTGGACGAAGCCCTGAAGCTCTTCGAGGAAGGGGTCGAGCGGCTGCGCGCGGCGCGCGAGCGTCTCACGGCCGCCGAAGCGAAAGTGAAGCAGGTCCTCGCCGACCAGGCCGGCAACCTCCGGGTGGAAGACTTCGACGGCTAACCGCGCCCTCGAGGCCTACCTCTCCGACGCCCGCGCGCGCGTGGACGCCGTGCTCGAGCGCTGGGGCGCGGCGGCCTCTCCCGCGATCCGTTACAGCCTGCTGTCCGCAGGTAAGCGCCTCCGGCCCACGCTCGTGTTCGCGTCCGCCGAAGCGGTGGGCGGTGCGGCGCCGGGCCTCGCCGAGCTCGCCGCCGCCGTCGAGGTGGTCCACGCCTATTCGCTGGTGCACGACGACCTCCCCTGTATGGACGACGACGACCTGCGGCGCGGCCGGCCCACCACGCATCGCGCGTTCGACGTCGCGGTCGCCACCGTGGCGGGCTATCACATGGTCGCCCTCGCGGCGCGGGTGCTGGCGTGCGGCCTGGACGAGCTCGCGCTCGAGCCCGAGCGCCGGCGGGCGATCGCGCTGGAGCTGTTCCGTGCGGCGGGGGCGGGCGGCATGATCGGAGGACAAGCGCTCGACCTCGAGGCCGAAGGGCGTGGTGCGGGCCTGCCGGCGGCGGAGCTGAACGACGTGCACCGGCGCAAGACCGGGGCCCTGATCGCGGCGGCGTGCGTCGTCGGCGGTTTGGCCGCGGGGGCGCCGGCGGGGGCGTGCGAGGGGCTGCGCGACTACGGCGCCGACGTCGGGCTCGCGTTCCAGATCTACGACGACGTACTCGACGCCACGGCCACCTCCGACCAGCTGGGCAAGACGGCCGGCAAGGACGCGGCGCGCGCCAAGTCCACGTTCGTGACCCTGCTCGGCGTGGGGGCCGCGCGGGCCGAAGCCGAGCGGCTCGCGGCGCGGGCGGTAGACCGGCTGCGGCAGGCGGGGTTAGTTTCTCCTACGCTGGCGGAGCTGGCGCATTACATAGTGACGAGGCCAAACTGAAATGCGGAATGCGGAGTGCGGAATGCGGAATGTCAGGGTGAGCGTCGAGCCGCGAACGACCTGTCCTTTCAATTCCGCATTCGACATTCCGCATTCCGCATTGAAAGGTTCCCGTGTCTCTCCTTGAGTCGATCACCGGTCCGGCTGACGTCAGGCGGCTCCCGCGCGACCAGCTCCAGCCCCTCGCCGACGAGGTGCGGCAGCGGCTGATCGACGTCGTGTCTCAGACCGGCGGCCACATCGGCGCGGGGCTGGGCGTGGTCGAGCTGACGGTGGCGCTGTGCCACTGCTTCGACTCCCCCACCGACAAGATCGTCTGGGACGTGGGCCACCAGGGGTATCCCTGGAAGATCCTCACCGGGCGCAACGCCCGCCTGCCTACGCTCCGCCAGCCCGACGGGTTGTCGGGGTTCCTGCGGCGCAGCGAGAGCGAGCACGACCAGTTCGGCGCCGGTCACGCGGGGACCGGGCTGTCGGCCGCGTACGGCATCGCGGCGGCGCGCGATCTCAAGGGCGAGCGCTTCAAGGTCGTCGCGGTCGTGGGCGACGGCGCGCTCACCTGCGGCCTGCCGTACGAGGCCATGAACAACGCGGGGCATTCCGGCCGCGACATCATCATGGTGCTGAACGACAACGGCATGTCCATCGCCCCGAACGTCGGCGCCATCAACCGCTATCTGGGCTCGATCATCGCGAGCCCAATCACGGTGCGCATCCGCGAGCGCGTGAAGGGGCTGATCGAGTCGGTGTCGCACCTCGTCGGCGGCCAGAAGCTGGTGGACTTCGCGAAGACCCTCGAGGAGAGCATCAAGAACCTCTGGTCGCCGGGGATGCTGTTCGAGGAGCTCGGCTTCCGCTACTTCGGGCCGATCGACGGCCACAACATCGCCCAGATGGTGCAAACCTTCGAGATCGTGAAGACGCTCAAGGGCCCCCGGGTGGTGCACGTCATCACCGAGAAGGGAAAGGGGTTCCCACTCCCCGAGCCCGACACGGAGAAGTATCACGCGCGCGCGCCGTACGACCCCGTCACCGGTCAGCTCAAACCGGTGAACCCGGGGCCGCCGCAGTGGACGCGGATCTTCGGCGAGGCGATCACCCAGCTCGCGGCCGAGTATCCCGACCTCGTGGCGATCACCGCCGCGATGCCCTCGGGCACGGGGACGAACCTCTTCCAGAAAAAGTGGCCCGACCGCTTTTTCGACGTCGGGATCGCCGAAGCCCACGCGACCACCTTTGCCGCGGGGCTCGCGACCCAGGGCGTCCGGCCCGTGGTCGCGATCTACTCCACGTTCCTGCAGCGCGCCTACGACAGCGTCATCCACGACGTCGCGATCCAGCGGCTCCCGGTGATTTTCTGCCTCGACCGCGCCGGGATGGTGGGCGAGGATGGCCAGACCCACATGGGGCTGTTCGACATCGCCTACCTGCTCGCCGTGCCGAACATGACGGTGACGGCGCCGAAGGACGGGGCGGAGCTGATCGGGTTGCTGCGCTGCGCGCTCGAGCATGCGGACGGCCCGTTCTCGCTCCGCTATCCCCGGGACAAGGCGCCGGGCGCGGCGCCGCCGGCGGCGGAAGTGGCCCCGGTCCCGTACGGCAACTGGGAGCTGCTGCGCCCCACCAAGGGAAAGAAGGACTGCGCCATTCTCGCCGTCGGGGTGATGTGCCAGCCGGCGCTCGCCGCGGCGGAGACGCTCGCCGGCGAAGGGCTCGACGTCACGGTCGTGAACTGCCGCTTCTTGAAGCCGATCGATCGCGCCATGCTCGACGCGCTCGTGCGGGACCACCGGTTGCTGGTGACGGTCGAGGACGGGACCGTCGCGAACGGCTTCGGCGCCTACCTCGCGGGCCTGGTGGACACGGTCGCCCCCGAGGTGCGCGTGGTGCCGCTGGGCGCTCCCGACCGCACCTACGAGCACGCGCCGCGCGCGCAGCAGCTCGCGCAGGTCGGGCTCACGGGGGAGGGGATCGCCGCGCGCGTCCGCGCGCTCGCGGCCGAGGATTCGCTCACACCCTCATGAACGTCGGGGTCGTCGGCAACCCGAGCTACCGCGATCTCAAGAGCCTCCTCGCGCATCTGGCGCAGGTCGCACCGCGCCTCGGGTTCACGCTCTACACCGAGGAGCGGATCGCCGGCCTGTGGCCGCACCCCAGCCCGGCGCCGCTCGACCGGTCCGCGCGCCTCGACTGTCTCGTGACGCTGGGCGGCGACGGCACCCTGCTGCGCGGCGCCCGCACGCTGGACGGCGCCGGCACGCCGATCCTCGGCGTGAACCTCGGCCGGGTCGGCTTCCTCACGACGGCGACCTCGCAGACGCTCGACTGGGCGCTCGACGCGCTCGTGCGGGGCGCCTACGCCACCGAGTCGCGCCTCGCGCTCGCGCCCTGCATCGAGGACAAGCAGCGGAACATCCGGGCCGAGCCCGCGGTGCTCAACGACGCCGTCGTGCACAAGGGCGGCGTGGCACGCGTCATTCGCGTGCGGGTGAGCGTCGACGGCGACGAGGTGGGACAGTACTCGGCGGACGGGATCGTGGTGGCCACGCCCACCGGGTCTACGGCGTACTCGCTCTCCGCCGGAGGGCCGATCGTAGTCCCGGGCGTGGACGCGATCGTCGTGACCGCCATCTGTCCCCACACCCTCGCGGTGCGGCCGCTGGTCGTGCCCTCCACCGCCCGCGTCGCGGTCGAGCCGATCCCTCCCTGGACGGAAGAGGTCCTCGTCTCGCTCGACGGCCAGGTCGGCACCACGATGCAGCCGGGCGATCGTCTCGTGGTGAAGCGCGCCGACTACCCCGTGCTGCTCGTCCGCCTCGGCCCCGAGGGGTTCTTCGCGCGCATGCGCAAGAAGCTCCAGTGGGGCGATCTGACCGACCGCGAGCGCCAGTAGTGCTCACGGAGCTGCGCGTCCGCGACCTCGCCGTCATCGCCGACGTCACGCTCCCCCTCGCGCCCGGACTCAACGTGCTGACGGGGGAGACGGGGGCGGGGAAGTCGATGCTCGTGGATGCCCTCGCCCTGCTCCTCGGCGAGCGAGCGTCGGGAGACATCGTGCGCCCCGGAGCCCAGAAGACGGCCATCGAAGGCGCCTTCGAATTCACCTCTACCGCCCTCTCCCGCCTGCTACCGCCCTTGACCGCCCTGGGGGTGGAGGCGGAGGACGGGAGCCTCGTCCTCAAGCGTGAAATCACCGCCGATGGGCGCTCTCGCGCCTGGGTGAACGGCAGTCCCGCCACCGTCGGCGTGCTCGCCCAGCTCGGCGCGCTGCTCGTGGACCTGCACGGCCAGCACGAGACCCAGTCGCTGCTCAAGGCCGACCCACAGCGCGACATCCTCGACGCCTACGCCGACGCCGGCGTGGAGCGGACCGCCGTGCGGGATGCAAACGAGCGCTTCCGTGCGCTCGCGCGGCGCGAGGAGGAGCTGCAGGCGAAGCGTGAGGACGTGCGCCGCAAGGCCGACTACCTGCGGCACGTGGTGGAGGAGATTGCGCGCGCGGCGCCCCAGCTCGGCGAGCCGGAGGCGCTCGAGACCGAGGCGCGGCGGCTCGGGCACGCCGGCGAGCTGGGGCGGTTGTCGCGCGAGCTGGAGCAGGCCCTCGACACCGCCGGTCTGGCGCGTGCCGCGAAGCTCCTCGCGGGGCTCGAGCGCCTCGACCCGTCGGTCGCGCCGTGGCAGGAGCTCCTGGACTGCGCCTTCGCGAACGGCGCGGGGCTGCGCCAGGCGGCTCGCGCCTACGCCGCGGGCATCGAAGGCGATCCCGGCCGGCTCGCGGCCGTGGAGCAGCGGCGCGACGTGTTGTTCCGGCTGATGCAGAAGCACGGCCCCGCGCTCCCCGACGTCCTCGCCGCCCGCGACCAGGCGGCACGCGAGCTGGCGCTGCTCGACACCGCCGACCTCGACCTGCGCGCCATCGCCGAGCAGCGTGACACCGCCGCCGCCGAGTTCGCGCGTGCCTGCGCGGCGCTCACGGCGAAACGGAAGCAGGGCGCAGAGCGGCTTTCCGGCGCCGTGAACGAACTGCTCCCGGCGCTGGGGATGCCGGCCGGCCGCTTCGAAGCGACCCTCTCCCCTCTCCCTTCTCCCCGGGCGGACGGCGCGGAGACGGTGATGTTCGAAGTCAAGCTGAACGTCGGCCTCGACGCCCGGGCCCTGGCGAAGGTCGCCTCCGGGGGGGAGCTATCCCGCATCATGCTCGCGCTCAAGGTCGTGCTCGCCGAGCACGATGCGGTGCCGACGCTGGTGTTCGACGAGGTGGACCAGGGGATCGGCGGGGAGGTCGGTGGGCGCGTGGGCGAGGCGCTCACCGCCGTGGCACGCGGCAAGAACGGCGGGCGGCAAGCCCTCGTGATCACGCACCTGCCCCAGATCGCCGCCTACGCCGACCACCACCTCGTCGTGGCGAAAGGGGCGAAGGGCGGCGTGGCCACGAGCGACGTGCAGGTGGCGGCGAGCGACGTGCGCACCCGCGAGCTCGCGCGCATGCTGGGCGATGCCGACATGAGCACCGCTCTGCACCATGCCGCCGAACTGCTCAAAAGAGCCTCCGGGACACGCGCAGCACGATCCGATACACCGTCGCGGCCGGCACGACCCCCGCGCCGGTGACGGTCTGTTCGATCGAGAAGCCGCCTTCGACGGTCGGTCCCACGTAGCTCACCGCGAATCCCAGCCGCAACGAGCGCTGCGACGTGCCCGGATCGAGTACGCTTGCCGAGGTGGGCACGCCCAGCCGGGCGGCGAGGTCCGTCGAGTCCTGCGGGCTCTGGAACGTGTAGCGGTCCCGCGCCTTGGTCCAATAGCCGGCCGTGAACCCGGCGGCGAACTGCGGCGCCAGTCGCACCAGCGGCGCCACGTCCACGCCCACGTAGTCGCCCGGATCCCAGCGCAGCGCCGTCGTCGCCGCGAACGGCACCAGCAGGGCGTACCACGGCGCCACGCGCCGCACCCGCGTCCCCGGCCACTGCACGCCCGCGCGCACCGCGACGTTCAGCCACACCGGCCCCACCGTCAGCTCCTGCACCAAGCGCCCTTCCAGGTCCGTTTGGTGGTCGCCGATCGACTGGGCCAGGACGTCGTCGGCCGAGTCCGTGGCGCCCGTGGGGAGCCGCACCAGCGCCACCGCGGCGGCGGCGTAGTGCGCGCCCGCCGCGAAGCGGTACTTCGCCGCCAGCTCAACGTCCCCCACGTTGTAGCGGAAGCTGTGGCGGAACGGGAAGGCCCGGTACCCGAACCCGATCGCGCTGTCCACGATCACTTCCTCCATGACGCGGTCGTCGATCGTGTCGCTCGGCAGCAGCAGGGTGTCGGTAAACGCGAGCACGGCGAACTGGCTCGCCATGTCTTGCTGGATCGCCGCGACGTTCGCGCGGACGCCCTTGCCGCCGTCGGAGCTGTCCCGCGGCAGGAACGGTTGCCCCGTCGCGCCGACGCCGTACACGGAGCGGCTCAGCGCGTCCCGCACCGCGTGCCAGTAGGCGGAGCTGTCCCGCGCGACGCATGACGGATTCACGTTGCACCCGTACATCCCGCTCGCGATGTTCTGGTCGAGCTGGGTGAGCGCGCCGTCGAATTGCGAGAAGAAGGCCTGATAGCTCGCGGGGGCCGTGGCGTCGGTCAGCAGCGGGTTGCGCCCGAGGTTCGAGCCCGTGGGACCGAGCCGGAGCGCGCTGCGCGTCCCGACACGCACGATCGGCACCATCAGGCTGACCGAGAGGCGATCGGTGAGCCCCAGCTCGGCGGTCACCGGATACGTGCGCCGCTCCTGGCGCACGATCAACTGACCCTGGCCGAGGCTTGCCACGAAGCTCGCCACTCCACCCGCGAGGCGCACGTCCTGCTGCAGCCGCGCGACGGTCGGGATGTACGTCCCGCCGACCGTGTCGCCCGTAAGCCCCCGGCCCAAGTCGAGGCGGCCCCGGTCCGTGAACTCGGAGTTCCAGGTCATGATGCGGGGGTCGAACGTGACACGGATCGTGCCGCGCCCGGGCTCGTCGCTGCGCTCGACGGCCTGGGCGGCGAGACTGACCCCGCCCGCAAGGGCGGGGATGAGGAGCAGAAGGACTCGGAGACGTGCTCTCATAGCGAAACGGCACCCGCCGGTGGGCGGATGCCGTCGTGCCTACCCCACGACACGGATGCGGTTCGCGTCAGGGCGTCACAGCCGGGATCGCAGAGTTGTATTTCGTATTGATCGCCTGCACCACCTTCTTCGCGATCAGGCGGTGCGTCGCGGAACTGGGGTGGAACCCGTCGCACGAGAACGCCGTGCCGAACGGGTTGGCCGTGCACGGTGCGCCGAGCGCCGGGAACGCCGCGACCTGGCCGGGCACGCCCCGCAAGGAGTCCAGCGCGGGGTTGGGATTGAGCCACGCCCAGCCCTGGGCGACCGCCAACGTGGAGTCGAACTTGTTGTAGGCCTTCACCGTCGTGTCGATGTTCACGAGCTCCGCCGGCTGCACCGTTTGTGGCTCCGTGCAATACAGCGTGTCGTGCGCGCCTGCGGCGGCCGCGGCGATCAGGGCCGCGCCGAACGGGAACGGGACGAGGACTGACTCCCCGTTGCCGCCCAAGCTGGAGGGCGCGCAGTTCGGCCCTACCACGAAGGTCGGGGGGAAGGTCGTGCCCCCGGCCCAAAGCGCGAAGTACGTCTGGCCCTGCGACACGAACGGGATCTCGGTCACGTTCGCGACGCCGATCAGAATAGCCTTGGCGCCCACGGCGTTGATCGAGTCCACGATCTCTTGATACTCGGTCTTAAAGGTCGCCACCGGCGTGACGAGCGCCGGGTCGCCGGCGTTGGTCGGACTCAGGACCGAGCCCAGCACGTCGTTGTTCCCGATCCAGACGCTCACGAACGTGGGTCGTGCGGCAGCCATCGCCTGGACCTGCGTCCGGCCGCCCAGGAACAGTTGCGTCAGGGCGTTGGAGTTGGTGCCGGGCGTCGGCCCGTTATGCAGGATGTCGATGACCTCGGCCGAGGGCACCGCCACGTTGCTGAGGTAAGGAGGAAGCGGAATACTCCGGTACGAGCACAGCGGCGCCGTCGGGCCGCCGACACGCGCGCCGGTGAAGATGTTGGTGTAGGGCGGCGGGCACCCGGGCATGACGAGGCTCGGGTAGTAGTACGTCGAGCCCATCACGTTCGAGACGAGCCGCGCGTACGACAGCTTCTGTGTGGAATCGTTGATGCCCCCCGACTGGAAGCCGGCGGTGATGCTGTTCCCCATCGCCACGTAGCGCACGAACATCGCGCCGCCCGCGTACCCGGGCACGATGGGGCTGAACAGCTCCTCCTGCTCGCAGGCGGCCGTGACGAGGGCCAGGCCCAGTCCGGCGGCGAGCGCAATGTGGCGGATCGTCATCGTCGGGGCCCCCTTAGAACGCGTAGCTCAGCGACATGCCGAACAGGTGCGCGTGAAACGTGTACAGCCCGTTGTTCATGCCCGTCGTCGCCGGGCCGAGAATCGGTTCGCGCGTGCGGCCGCGCCGGTCGTTCTGCCGGATGTATTGGTACGCGAGGTCGGCGGTCAGCCCGCGGGACAGCTTCACCGTGGTCCCGGCCGTGAACTCGTTGCGGTCGCCTTCCGGCAGGAGCGGCGTCACCGTTTCCGGGGGCGCCGCGCCTTCGTGGTACAGATAGCCGCCCCGGAACGTCCACTTCGCATCCTTCACCCATTCCGCGCCGAAGCGAAAGCCGTTGGTGTTCTGATAGCGCTCGTACAACACCCGGTTGAGGAGCGGGTTCGCGAAGTCGATGTTGAGCACGGAGAACCGCTTGCCCCAGCGCGTGAACTGGTAGTCGCCGAACACCGTCCAGTCGGGGCGCACCTTGTACGACAGGCCGAAGACGACCTGCTCCGGGTTCGTGATCGAGGTGGTGACCGCCTGGTCGATCAGCTCGGTGTTGAACAGCGCCAGGCCCTTGGGGGGCAACGCCTGGAGCAGCGTGTCGATGGGGGTGCCGGCGGGGATCGTCAGCGCCGGGAGCACGATGTCCGCCGGCACCAGGAGGTTCGTGGCCACCGGCGTGAAGTGCGCCGTGCCGGAATAGTCGAGCTTGGCGTGCATGAGATAGCGCCCGCCGATCGACAGCTTGTCGTTCACCTTGATGATCCCACCCCAGTGGGCGGTCACGGTGGTCTTGGTCGCCTCGAGGTGCGCGTCGGCGAA
>Ga0137379_10005179_pt1 | contig 12303 bp, 9 predicted proteins | sample SagtaG_18_FD_104812 | JGI IMG/M metagenome (GOLD analysis project Ga0137379, IMG submission 104812) | Vadose zone soil microbial communities from Sagehorn Ranch, Mendocino, California, USA - Sage2_L_80_16 metaG | ecosystem: Environmental > Terrestrial > Soil > Vadose zone | place: USA...
CGACCAGGGCCTGAGCACTCGGGAAGGCGGCTCCGCACCGAGAGGGCAGTGGGCAAGCAGGGATCGGCAAAGACCTGCGTGAATTCGGGGAAGAGCACCACGATCAGGGCCTGGATCTCGTTTTGGTAGCTGGCGGCTGTATCGCTCAGTTGCGTATGCAAGCGCACCAATTCCCGATATGTAGCCACTTGCTCGCTTGGCACATAGCCCATTCGCGCCTCCCCACTCAATAACGTCCTGGCAATCGTCATCGCGTCGAGTCGGTCAGTCTTGGCTCGTAAACCTCGTTGTTGATGAAAATGATGGGTTTGTCCTGGGTGTAAGAGGCGTAGCACATAGCCGCGCTGCTCCAACTCGTGATAGAGATTCTCCCCATAGCGGGAGGTGGCTTCCATCCCAATGAGGATCTGTCCGGCAGGAGCATCCAACTGGTTCAGTTTCTCTTCCCAGATCTGCCAACCTTCCCTGGCATTGGCGAACGTGATCGGCTTAAGCACGACACTTTTGTCGGGCCGACAAATGCAGCCCGCACAGGATTGGCTTCCAATATCAATCCCACAGACATACTTGATGGTCGCTCCCTCTGAGGAAGGAGCGGATGGAGTTATACTCATCGCACACCTGCTTTTGCTTCATTTCACCATCCTTGTCCATTTCCTGGCGTCATTCTTCGGCGTCGTTATCCCTTTTACTGCAGCCAGCGAGAAACCCGACCAACCAGGGCGAGCGTCAGCTCATGTTGGATAGGCAATCAAGCCCAGGCGGTTTGGTCTTTCGAGAAACCGCCGGATGTTGCAACAAGCCTTATAGACCCTTGGTACCCTGGTGGACGGGGAGCCGTCTCTCCCGGGAGGTCACTGTTCAGGTATCTGAACAGGCCACAAGCCAAACCATCGGCTCTCCCGCTGCTTCCACCAGTATATCCTCTAGAAGGTTTATCCCTCGGAGGGCTATACCCAAACTATTATATGAGCCAGGATGGTATGAGACGCCCTGGTAATTCTCTCGTGGAGGGTTTTTTATGGTAATTGATTCCTCAGCGAACTGTGGCCAGCATGGATCGCCAGTAGTGGCAAAGTTAACCCAGGCTTTGTGCATGGTATCAGCAATCTGTTGCGGAGGGGCATCTCCCAGCATCGCCTCCATTCCTTCTTCGTCGAGCGTATCGAAGACGAAAAGGGGTGATGCCATAACGAAAGTTGTGTAGTGCGCCCTTTAACGAGCGAACGTGTCGCCTGAACAGGCCCATCAGGAGAACGATGCGAGGGGGAAGCGGCATGCGTGGAGGAGCGGCACTCCTCAAGGTGTGAAGCCCGCTGACAATGTACCGCAATCTCTGAGCCGAAACGGAGACGAGGGCTACCCCTGTGACCCATGCTGACGAGAGGAACCCGTGCTTGAAGCGTCGTGAATTCGGACAAGTGAAAGCGGCTGACACACTTGACCAAAACGGTGACGGTGTTGGTGCCTCACGGCTTACACATCCGTGGGGGTTCTCCCATGACACACCCGGCGTATAGCGGGCAGCTAAAGGTTGCGCGAACACGTCCACGCGGAACTGGGGAACTCTGCCACTGCTTGACCCGGCAACGGGACGCGAAAATGCCAGCGTGCAGGACAGAGGACGGAGGCGGCGTAGTAGCCAAAGGCCACGCTGTAAAGGCATGGACACGGTGAAGGTCCGCCAGGAAAAGCCACCGACTTAAGTAAGACCCTGAGATCGGAAAACGTGATGAGTAGTAGCTTCTTGTTCTCCGGCACAGTGGGGGTTGCTACGCGACGGGTTGTGCCGTGCTCATGAGCGTGTCGCTATGGGGTTCAACACAGGTCACAGGAGCGAAGTACGGAAAGCCGTGTGCGGTAAAAGTCGCATGCACGGTTTGGAGCAGGGGAAAGGCGTAAGCCCTACCTATTGCTACAAGGAGTGCAGGAAACAAAAAGGCATGGACGCGAGACAGGCGCAACTCGTCCACATACACCACAAGCTTGCAAAAGGCGTCTCCAGAAAAGGCGGTGGATCAGCACAAGGGCGTCTTTGCATGGCTGTTGCACCACAAGCCCGCTGACACAAAACATCTCCTCCTCAACCACCCTTTCCGGTTGGTTGCTTTCGCGAGCAGCCGTTCTCCGTTCTCCAGCCTCAGGTGCTGCCACAGGAGATGGTGGAGAATTCGACAAGCCCCTGTGAACCACTTTCGAGCTGGGTTTCACCTCATTCGAAGGGATCAAGGAGGGTATCTGATCCTGTCAGCACACGCGCTGGTCCCTGCTTTCGCTTTCACCTCCACCAAGCCGCCACATGCCACATCCCCGAGCGTCTTCTCACGTCATTTCCGTTCATAAGGTGAAGCATGGCACTGGCGGCAAAGGAAAGCATAGGACTTCACGTGTTGACCACCGTCGGTGGGTCCTTCCCGCTGCCATAGCTGGCGTCCGCTGCCGGTAGCGTTGCGCTAGCAGTCTGCCACCCCGCTCTCGGGGCTGTATGAGCGCCACTCGCAGCGATGCGTTGGGACGCACAAAATGATAGTACGCTCGCCACCATTCCAAGTGAGCGCGTAGGTGTGGAGCTTGCTGGGCCGTAGCCCAGGTGCGGCGTGCCAACGCTGAGACGCCATGGCGCACCGCCAGATTCACCCGTTCGATAAAAGCCGTATTGAGCCGGCCCGAGAAGCCCATCCCCTGCAAGCAGGCCTTGAGAGCAGCTTCGGTTCCCAGGCGCATAACGTGAGTGACCCGAACGAGCTTGCGCCGACGATAGCTTTTTTTCACCTGGCCGTAGATCAGACCCGCCGCCACCTGCCATTGACGCACGTTCCTGCCTCGATGACGCACATGGAGCCAGTCTCCAAAATGGGCCGTCAGCGCATAAAAGTATATATTGAGGCCATCACTGGTGAAAAGTGGGAGACATCCAGGGTCCAGGGTGTGTCGCAGGGAGTGGATGACGCTATGCGCGGCGTCTTGCGTACGGGGACCCAGATGGAGGACGGGAAGCAGCTTCGTCGTGGGGTCGATGACCAGCCAGAGCCAGAGCACCTCTTTGGCGCAACGGAGCCGGGTGCGCAGCTCGTCTAACTGCAGGTGCGGGAGGTGGAGGTGGCAGAAGAAGTACTCGTGCAGAGTGTGTGCGTGCTCGCCGGCGCGGGAGAGCCAGCTGGTGATAGTCGCCTGCTGGTAGCCGAAGACGCGTTCAGCCGCGGAAGGATCCAGCCCTTCAGCCAAGGCGGAGAGCACCACTGCGACCTTGTGAGAGGGGGTTTTCAGGCGATATAAAGGAGTGTCGCGCCTGGAAGTGAACGTGGTGTGGCAAGCCTGACAGCGAAACGTCTGGATCCGCTCAGCACGACCATGGGTGCCATCTCCTACCAGAGCGTGGACTCGAGCATCAGCGATGCCAAAGTAGAGGCACGTTCGGTTGGGACAGGCGAAGCCGTCGGTGTTCACACGCTTGGGTGCTCCCCGTCGGCTTTTGACCTCGCGCCAGGGACGCACAGGTGCAGGTGCGAGTCCCATACCAGTTGAGTTGTCGCAGGAGAGGCGACAGGCGGGGCAATCAAGAGGGGTTCGTGGTTTGAGAAGACGTTGCACTGAGGTGTGCACAGCTCCTGGTTTTGAGTGGGAAGGCTGTCGATGGAGCCAGCAAAGACGGCAAAGCAGCGTCAAAGAGAGGAGGAGGCAGACGATGAACAAGAATAAGAAGACATCAAAGGCCATAGAATCCTCGCCGAATGAAGTGAAGAGCATGTAGAGCTCTTTCACAGGAAGGATAAGCAGGGTCGAGAAGGGTTGTCAAGCCGTCAGGAGAGATGGCCAAATTATCCACTACCGAGAGGGGGAGTACCCATTTCGTTGTCAAAGCACCAGATTACTGAAGAGGTTAACTAGAAATGTGCCCGGCGGATAGCCCATGTAGCCAACACACCCCCTCGCTTAGGTTAACACTGACGAGAAACGTTGTCTCTGCATTGCTGTCCAGTTTTTCATCTCACCTTGTACTGCCATGAGTGGCGACATGTTGGGGAGATGGGATGCGACAGGGAGAGCAAGAAAACACTGTTATGCACTGAGAATGGCAACCCCTCCTAAGATCAAGAGTACCCCAATCCATTGACTCCAGCGAAGTCGCTCTTTCAAAAAGATCTGGGCGAGCACAATGGTCGCGACACTATAGAGCGACACCAGAGTGCTGACGACGGCGACATGTTCTGTGGTGAGTCCAAGCAAGCTGAGAACACCGCCAGCGCTGTCAAGCAAGCCAACACCCACAATGACCACCCAGACGGAACCTCGTGAGATGCGCAAGTTTTGGCGAGTCATGGCGGAGAAAGGGGCGAGCAAGCATAAAGGAACGAGGCGAATAAGCCAGTTCGGCGTGATTCCTCCCAGGATAGGCGTCACCGCAAAGCCCAAGAGCCAGTAGTAGATGCCAAATCCGATACTGGCTGCGAGTGTCCAGTACATCCATGAAGGAACTCTTTTTAGGGGGAACGACTGTGCTTCGACTGGCCCCAGAGGTCCCGCCGGCTTCTTCGTCATCTGGGGCACGAAGACCGTTTGTGCGAGCATGACCCCGATGAGGATCGCCACGATACCCACGAGTGAGAGAAAGGTGACTTGCTCTCCGCTCAACACAGAGAGGGCAACCGTCACCGCCGGATAGGCCGAGGCCACCGGAGAAACCACTATGAGGAGTCCGGTTTCAAAGGCACGATAGAGCGCAAAGATGCTGGCAGTATCAAGCAGAGCGTCCACCGCTGTCCAGCCCCACGCTTGCCAATCTCTGACGAAATTGATCTGTGTCCATGCTCCTGTTGCGAAAAGAAAAAGGCTCAGCGAAACGAAGCCAATCACCTGCATAAAGAAGAGGGTGCGATAGGTGCCCGCGTGCCGCGTGGCAAAACGAGCGAGAAAGTCAGAGGTTCCCAAGCAAAGAGCCGCCGCTAAGCCAAACAGAATGTCCATCTGAACGTTCTCCATTTCTTCGTCTTTGCGTACTGAAGTGTTCGGCCATCGCTCTCTCGGTCCTACGCGTCAGGAAATGTCCACCAAGGATGGACAAAAGTGATCGTGAAGACACAGCTGCACCAGATGCAGGCAGCAGAAGTCTCGTTGAAACCCACATGGCTCAAACACTGGGGGAGACGCAAGCACAAAGAGTTCTCGCACTCCTTGTGGAGGGAAGAGATGGAGAGGAAGCAGAGGTGCTCGACTCCTTAAAGGGATGCCACTAGATGGTGCGCTCAACCACTACGGCTCTCTTCAGAAAGAAGTATACCACAGAAAGCAGGCCTTTTCCAAATGGGAGAGGTACCTAGCCATGATTGCAACAAAGCAGGCCATGATATCAGACCAATGACACATTCTTACGTCCTTTTTTTGCATGCGTGCCGAATTGGAATAGATTGAACCGGCATCCTGAATTTTACAATCACCAAACGCCGAAATTCGCCTCTGGAGGGGTTCTCAATCGGTCAGTGGCTGTACTGCTCACTCGTCGCCTTAAAACCTGCTCACTCTTCGTGCTTTTTACCAGCAATGTGGTATAACGATAGATAATGCTTCGACGAATGTCAAAATCACGAACCTGCTCAACTTTCTGTGTGAGGTAAACATGAACCGCGTTACAGGTATTGGTGGCATCTTCTTTAAAGCCAAAGACCCGAAGGCAATGCAGGCTTGGTACAAGCAGCACCTTGGCATCGACGTCCAAGACTGGGGAGGCGCCGCCTTCAGCTGGGCAGACGCAGATGGCAAGCCTATGGGCGGAACAACGATCTGGTCCATCGGGTCTACCGAGGATGACGCTTTTGCGCCAAGCACGGCCTCCTTCATGGTGAACTACCGAGTAGCCGACCTCCGCGCGCTGCTCAAGACCCTCAGGGAAGAAGGTTGCAATGTACTGGACAAGTTCGACGACTCGGAATACGGGAAGTTCGGCTGGGTCATTGACCCGGAAGGCAACAAGGTTGAGCTGTGGGAGCCGCCTGCTGGACAGTAAGGCCGAACATGTGTTCATGTGCGTAAAACAGTGTTGATAAAACAAGGGTAACACCGATTGGTGCTTAGATTTTTTTGTTTGCCTTCATGAGCTTACTGTAGGAAATACACATCCAGAGCAGCATATTCTAAACCGAAGCTTTCTGTAGAGGCCGTGGCTTTAATCAAGGAAATGGCAAGGGACAACCGACTGTGGGGAGCAGAACGGATCCGGGGCGAATTACTCAAGTTGGGTATTCACGTGTGCAAGCGAACCATTCAGAAGTACATGAGGCAAGTCTATACCACAAGGCCACGAGGAGGACAGAGCTGGGCCTCCTTCCTTCGCAATCATGCAAAAGATGTCTGGGTCTGCGATTTTCTACCAGTCACTGACCTCTTCTTCCGTTCGCTGTTCGCCTTCTTCATTATCGAAGTGAAGTCACGGAAGGTGATCCACGTCGGCGTGGCACGATCTCCCACTGACGCTTGGACCGCACAACAGCTTCGGGAAGCCACCACTTATGGAAAGGGTCCGAAGTATCTCATTCGCCCACATTCCGCAGTTTGATGAAGAGGGTTTGTGAAATTTGCTAGCGTACAACGGAAGCAGGCTCGAGATGCTCTTAGGGGAGAGCTACATCACTGCTCGCCTTTGCAACCGCGAACTCTGGGCTCGCAGAGGCGCCCTTGGCTCTACGCCAGTTCGCGTGCCACGCGGATCATGGCTTCCAGGCTGCGCTCAACGTCGGCCTCGGTCGTGGCCCAGGACGTCACACTGATGCGCATGGCCGTGTGCCCCTGCCAGATGGACCCGCCGCACCAACAGGTGCCATCCTCTTGAATGCCTGCAATGACGCGCTGCGTCCGCTCAGCATCCCCGAACATCACCAGCACCTGGTTGAGCACGACCTCGTTCAGAATGGTGTACCCTCACGCCTGAACGTGAGTGTGAACATCCATCCTCAACGGGGAAACCGCCCTCTCAGGACCAGCGAGCACTCATCGTGGATCGGCAGTCCTCCCAGCTTGGGCCAGGTGCTGCAACAAGCCTCATGGTCGCTTCTGATCCTGATGGACGGGGAGCTGTCTACTCACGGCGGTCACTGCTTGCAACAAGCAGGCCACATGTTACGACGAAGGCTCATATAATAGTTTGAGTGTAACACCTCCGAGGGGTGCTTCCTCTGAGGGATATACTGGTGCGAGGAGTGGGAGAGCCGACGTTTAGGCTTGTGGCCTGTTCCGAATAGCTGAACAGTGACCTCCTGGGAGAGACGGCTCCCCGCCTACCAGGGCACAAAGGGTCTATATGGCTTGTTGCAACAGCAGTGGTTCGCTTCCGGAGCCACCAGGCTGATTGCCTATCCGGCATGAGCTGACGCTCGTCCTGGCGGGTCGGGTTTCTCGCTCGCTAATTCCAATGCAAGGATGCACCGGAGAAAATGGACAGGGATGGGAAAAGCCAGCGAAAGCAGGTGCGCAATGAGTATGACAACATCATCCACTTCCTCCGAGGAAGCGACGATCAAGTATGTGTGTGGAGTTGATATCGGAAGTCAATCCTGTGTGGGCTGCATTTGTCGGCCTGACAAAAGTATGGTGGTCAAGTCGATCCCCTTTGCCAATGCCAGGGAAGGCTGGCAGATCTGGGAAGAGAAACTGAGCCAGTTGGATGCTCCTCCTAAGCAAATCCTCATTGGGATGGAGGCCACCTCATGCTACCATGAGAATCTCTACCACGAATTGGAGCAGTGCGGCTATATCCTGCGTCTGTTACATCCGCGGCAAACCCATCAGTTTCACGAGCGGCAGGGATTACGCGCGAAGACCGATCGGCTTGACGCGCTGACTATCGCCAGGGTGTTGTTAAGTGGGGAGGCGCGAGCCGGTTATGTCCCCAGCGAACAGGTGGTTATGTATCGGGAACTGGTCCGCTTGCATATGCGCTTGAGTGACGAGGCAGCAGCGTATCAAAACGGGATCCAGGCTCTGGTTGTGGTGCTCTTCCCCGAGTTTACAAAGGTCTTTACCGATCCCTGCGGACAAACGGCCCTGGCGGTCCTCAAAGCTTTCCCTAGCGCACAGGCTATTGTCGCAGCAGGTGTTGAATCCCTCTTCCAACTGCTGCGGGCGCAGAAGCCAGCGCATTATGGCCGTCCGACTGCCCAGAAGCTCGTGGCTTTCGCCAAAGAGACTGGGAGCAGTGGGCGAGCACTCGCCGGACGATCGGTCAGTCTGCGCATTCTTTGCGATCAACTCGAGCATACCCAGGCGAATCTCGCACGTTTGGATGCCGAGATCGAGCAACTCCTCACGAATGATCCAGGAGTCAAAGGGTTACAACAAGTGCCCGGATTTGGTCCCAAAACCGTGGCAGTCCTGCGTGCTGAATTAGGGGATGCGCAGCGTTTTGCACGGACTGACGAAGTGATTGCCTATGGGGGGATGGATATCGAGATCAAAGAGAGCGGCCTGTGGAAAGGCAAAGCCAAGCTTTCCAAACGTGGCAGCGGCTTGCTGCGGCGCATGCTCTACATGGCTGCTCTGCGCAGCATTTCTTTGGAAGGTTCGGCCTTTGGGGCTTACTATCAGCGCCTGGTGGAGCGCGGTCTCAAGAAAGGTTCGGCTCTGATGGCCGTTATGCGCAAAATGCTGGCAGTGGCTGCCCATTTACTGAGGCATGAGGAAGAAGAGTACGATCCCCACAAGGTCTGTGGGAGCAGTGCAGGCTAGTTGGCCGGCCAACTAGCCTGCACTGCTCCCACACCAGAGGATTGGCTTGCCGAGCGCTTCAAGACGCCGCTCTGAAGCGCACAAGGGGGCAATCTTTTTCTTTCGTTCCGAGGGGTTTCTCGCCCTCCTTGTTCAGGGCTTGACAAATCTTATGGCTTCTCTCCCGTTGGTACCACCAGTCTAGCAGATCTCCCGTTTTTCTGGGAGGGATCTGCTATCTACTAAGTAGTATATGAGTTATCTACCATCTTAGTGCGCCACTCAGATGGGCTGAGGGCTGGCTCGCACCAACAGGTACCATTATTCTGTTCGTCTATCATTGGCTCACCTAGCATGCTAGTCTGGTATTTTGAACTATATCCTACTATGAAATACCGTTAAGGCGTTGCCAAGCCTCGTATTGATGATAAAAACTCGCGTTCCGTTTCAGTAGCTTCTTGAATATTTGGTTTACTTCACTCTTGTTCGTTACTGCTCTTGCCAGGTAATCGACGACGCTGTTCAAGTCGGTCGCTATAACCGCCTCCTCTGGGTAGCCCAAAAGAAATTCTACATCCTCCAGGAACTTTACGAAGTCATGCTCAGCCACTGTCAGCAATATTGAACCGTTATAGAAATAAGGCCACCAACGATAAGGTGCCTGGGCATTGCCCTTAAACTTTGCTTGCTCAAATATCGCTGGCCGTTCAGCTGTCAACGATGCCTTCCAGAGCTTGTATGCTTCATCGTAGTCAATAGCAATGTATTGTCTGATGAATTTATAGATCGATGTAAAAACTAGGTGGTCATATCTCTGAGTGAGTAATAAAAGATATTTGAAACTAAGTCCTAGGAGCCGATGGGAATCATTTTCATCCTTGGCTCTCTCAGGTAGAGACGATAGTTGCGCTGCTAGCGCAAGCCTCATTTCATCCTCGCCATTGACAAGGAGATCTTTTAGCTTTTCCCTGATCTTTCCAGGATTATAAGGCTTTAACTCCCCTCTATCCGTGGGCCACTCTTTATATCGTTCATGGCGGAACTCTGTCATGAAAAGAATAAAGCTTGCCAGGTCTTTGAATACCTCTCCACCTTGCCGCTGGAACGTGTCAATTACTTCTAGTGCTTGGTCTTCGGTCATTGTAAGAATGCGTGAGAAAACTCTGGCTAGTCCTTTAAGCAAGGCAGGATAATGGTTATTACTATCACGAAGCATGATGAAAGCAAAGTCTTCTATCTTGCTCGCTTCAGAATACGGCACAAACCACTCATTACTATCCGGCATATGAGTATGTCGAGCTTTGGCTAATTGCTCTAAAACCAAAAGCCCTTGTTCTCTTACATAGAGGGTTTCGTCGGTGCATAAGGCCTGAGTTAATGCGAATACACGAGGTATGTAGTCTTTGCCCTCCACAGTTGAAAAATGCATGAGCACCCAGGGCAAGCAGCCACGTACAGTGGTTATCGAAGAATCTATCTCTCCCTCAATGATACGTTTATCCCGTTCGTTATCTTTTGCAGGGTCGGGATCACTAATGAAAAACTCGGCAATAGTAAGAGCTTCATCGTATGCGTGTTGCTTAGCAAGCTTCTCGCCAAACCACACGATATTCTCCCGTGTCTCTGGGCGAGTCAGCCTGTTTGCAAGCGCAGCCGCTGTACCCATCTCATCAAGCAATGGACGAACAATCTCTTCGTAGACTTTCAGCCGAAGTGTTTCAGGCAGATCATGTAAGGTGGCGCCAAAAACGGACTGCTGGTTATTCGTTGAGTTTTCACCGGCTAAGCTTTTGAGTAATTCGATGCCGACTTCAAGGTTTTCCTCTAAAACCGAAAGCAGAGCGCCTTTAAGATCGTATCGGTCAAAGATCAAGGGAGTGTTGAAATGGTTACTCTGCAGATATGTCTTTAGTAGAGAAACACCCTGTTCGAACGTGGTCTTGTTCTTTATGATCCTGCTCATTATCTGCGATATTGTCGAGCCCCAGTAAGGTTGCCGTTCTATGTATTGATCGTTTTGCAACAAATTGCTGAATGTAGATAAAGCCTCCTGATGACCACTATCAAAAAGCTGCCAAAGTAGGCGCTCCATGAATGCGTTAACTGGTTCCCCATATTCATGCAGGCCAACTTCGAGCAACCTCCACTTCTTATCGGCGGCCATGCTGCTTTTCTCAACAGCTTGATAGAGCAGCTCTTTTTTGTCGGGGATACCTTCACGCATCTTAATAAGCGCTGAGAGCATAGCGAATGAATCTTCGGTGTTCCGGTCATTTGCATAATCTTCGATAAGGAACGGTATACTCGCCCGGTTCATAAAATCCGGTTTCTTGGAGCTTACTTTCTTCGCGTCATACGCTGTGTACTCCTTTAAAATTTGCATAGCGTCATCACGCTGCATTGCGCGGAGACAGGATAAAACAACCACTTCTAGGAACTTGCGATCCTCAACATAAGGCTCATCTGCCCACGTGGCGAATCCGCTGCCCATGAGCTCCCATCCTTTGAAAGGCGATCTGCCACGTGTAAAGCGCCTATAAAATTTATTGTAGTTATTACATATTTTAGCTATAAATCTACGAAGCTTATCCTTATCTGTGCCGATATCTTCTCGAAGAATATCGAATATGGGAAGCGGCGTTCCACCCCAGTAACTTGAGTCATCTTCTATAAGGTTGAACTCGGCGTCTATAAATGCCATGATCTTCTCGCGTACTGTATGGTCGCTATTACCGTACAGAACGGCCAAAGATCTGGCTAACTCGATGAGTATCCATTCACTACTGTTATTCATCCTTTCTATGAAGAGGACGTTCTGCTTGGCATCGCGGTAAAACTTAATTAACAGATCAGCAATAGCCACGTCGTGACCTGGTGCAAACTTTCGAGCCGCCTCGAGCAAGTCTGCTGCCTCTTTATACTGATACTCATCGTAAATCTTATAACGGAGCGAATCTGTATGACCCTGAACGAAGTTGATGGCGTACTCGGCATTTTCGACGGTCGTAGCCTTAGTCTTAAGGACTGAGAATAATTCCCTTGAGAAGTAGGTGCTATATGTTGCTTTCCAGAATAAATCCCAATCGCGAAGATTGATCTGATCCATGTTTTTCAGCACATTGAATGCAGCACCATGAAGATTAGGGTCGGTTACCAGAACCTGGAGTGGATTGCTAGACGATGCCAGCCTAGATGTGGGGTTGGGGATTGCAGTGAGCACTTCTTTAACGCGCTCCTCCAAGGGCTTTGTCTTCAAGCTGCTATCATCATTCTCGGCCAGTTGCTTTCGGTATGTTTCTACATCCGTAATAAATTCGTCTTTTGTATACTCACCGCCACGCGCAGACTGCTTGAATATTTTTTCAATGAGCGTTGCATAAATTAGATCACTGTTAGGCAGCCAGATATTGAACCGCTGCTCCATGAGGTTCTTTACAATCTTTTCGTTAAGGCTCTGGTCAACCTGCCAAAAACTAAGCTTTGACAATAAGGCCAAATGCTGATCGGTGTATTCCTTTTCCTCTTTAAGCCAATCACGAGCCTTTGAAAAATGCTGGGCGTGAGCAAGGCGATCACGGGCCTCTTCCTCAATACTTTTACAGATAATGA
>Ga0137379_10005182_pt1 | contig 12303 bp, 9 predicted proteins | sample SagtaG_18_FD_104812 | JGI IMG/M metagenome (GOLD analysis project Ga0137379, IMG submission 104812) | Vadose zone soil microbial communities from Sagehorn Ranch, Mendocino, California, USA - Sage2_L_80_16 metaG | ecosystem: Environmental > Terrestrial > Soil > Vadose zone | place: USA...
GCGCGATCGTCCTGCTGGGGGCAACGAGTCCGATCCTTCATGACGTCTTCCCGACGCCGTTCGCCACGAGCGGCGAAATGCCCGGAGTGGAGATACACGCCAACATGCTGGAGACGCTCTTTCGGGGAAGCTGGCTTAGAAGACCGCCTCTCTGGGTAAGCATTGTCCTCACCTTGGTCGTTTGTTTTCTGGGGGTCTGGATCACGGACCGTCTCCGTCCGCTTGCTGCGCTCTTCGCGATTGTAGGGTTGGCCTCCGGGTATGCCGTTGCAGCCCATGCGGCGTTTTTGTGGACCAGGCTCTGGTTGGACATCGCTCCAGTCCCGGTTGCCTTGTTATTGAGCTACGGTGCGACCGTCGTGGAGAACTTCATTAAGGTGCAGAGTGAGACGCGCAGACTCTCGCACTACTTCTCGCCTGACGTGGTGTCAGAGATCATCCGGCAAAAAGATGATGCTAGCCTGGCAAGCTCCCGTCGGCGACTCACAATCCTGTTTTCTGACATCCGAGGGTTTACGGCAATGTCAGAGAAGATGTCTCCCGAGGAAGTGGTGACCTTCCTCCGCGAGTATCTCACGGTCATGACAGACGCGGTGTTCCAGCACGGTGGCACGGTTGACAAGTACATCGGCGACGCCATCATGGCGCTCTACAACGTGCCATTCGATCAGCCGGACCACGCGACGCAAGCCGTGCGGACCGCACTCGCTTTTCAAGAGCGCCTCAGGCCGCTGGCTGCCCGCATTCTGTCGAAGTACGGCACGGACCTTCGATACGGGGTCGGCATTCACACTGGTGATGCCGTTGTGGGGACCATCGGCTCAGAACAACGTCTAGAGTACACAGCCATCGGGGACACCATCAACCTGGCCTCCCACCTCGAAAGCATCACCAAGGATTTCAAAGTCTCCATCATCATCAGCGAGTCTACCCATGCGGAGATCAAAGACCAGTTCCTGACGCGGTATCTCGGAGAGGTGAAGGCCAAAGGCAGGGAGATTCCGATCAGAATCTACGAGGTCGCTGAAGCGGACTTGCGCAAGAAGGAGCGTGTGGCGGTGAAGGCCGCTGTCGATATCGTCGAGGATAACGCGAGAGTGCACGCTACCGTGAGCGAGCTGAGCCAGAGCGGGTTACTCGTCGAGCACCTCCCGAAGGAATTCGAAAAGGGGAAAATCCTGCCTCTTCGCCTTGAGCTGTTCGGAGGCGCTCAGACCGTTGACGTCATCGCAAAGGTGGCGTGGAGCCGTGAAGATAAAGCAGGCTTCACCATCCTCTATCTTAAGTCCGATGACCGAACGATTATCGAGCGATTTATTTTCCAGAACCGATGACAAGGTCGGACTGCGATTGAAGAAGACGTGAGCCAACCAGGCTAACCCAGCCTGCGGTTTTCTCGCAGACAGGCGGCCAGCTTCATGTCTCGAGAGGCCTGGAATGGCCTGTACGACCTGTCCAGCAGCACGGCGCGCTCCAGACCAAACCTATCTGATTCGATAAGGAAGCTATCCTTCTTAATAGGAGCACAGCCCGAAGCGACCGAAAAGGATTTCCCAAGTTGTCTCAAGAGCGCTTGCCTGGGGGGAACGTGTTTTTCCCTGCGATTCTGCCAGACTTAGCATAGCCTTCTATCAGGAAAACATCCTTGGCTTCCTAAACAGGGCACTCTTATTGCTTACAAGTTATTGCTTAAAAACGAAAAACTATTATCACGATTTCTCGTTCCGTGTCCGGAGTGGACAACACAGCAATCGAAAAATGAAAGAGGGGATGCACACATGAGACAAAGCGGGCCGTATAAGTTCATAGCCGTCCTGCTTCTCCTGTCCGCCCTCTGGCCTTCTCTGAGCTGGGCCGAGCCACTGCGCGGAGTCGGTATTGTGATCACCCTCATGGGACAAGCGACCGTTGTCAGGTCCGCGATCCCCCAGCAAGTATTGCCGCTTAAGTTTCGGGACGAGCTGTTCTACCGGGACCGTATCAGCACGCAGGAGCGCTCGATTGTCCGAGTGCTCATGGGAGACAAGGCTCTGGTCACCGTCAGGGAGCTATCGGAACTGACGATCACCGACGAGCCAGGCCGTCCTTCCATCGTGGATTTGGCGATGGGGAAAGTGAGCCTGGCCGTTGCCCGCTCACGGATGAAGCCGGGCGAACCCATCGAGGTGCGTACCCACAACGCCGTCGTAGGGATCCGCGGCACAGTGCTGGTCGTCGAAGTCACGCCGGCTTTCACGACAGAGGTCTATGTTCTCAAAGGTTCTGTTGAAGTTATCCCCAGCGGCGCGCCTTCTGCCTCCGTTTTTGTGAACGCCTACCAACACGTCACTGTCAGAGGGAATGCTGTGGGACCGATCACCTCGATTCCGACTTCAGCCGTAGATCAGATTGTTCAAGACCTCAAGCCCTCCTATCAGCACACTGAGATCCCGGATGAGACGAAACAGGCGGTGAAGGAAATAGAGCAGTATAAGACCCAGGCGCTTGCAAAGGCACTCGCTTCTAAACCGGCAACACAGGAAATAGCAGAGGACCAGTTACAGGAAGCGACAAACAAAGACGCCAAATCGATCCCAAAAGTGAAGGAGCCGAAACCCTCCGAGGACCCTTCGCTTTCGATTACGGAATCCGAGCCAGTCACCGTGACGACGGGGCCGACCTCCACTAGGGGGCCTTCGCCTTCAGCTTCCATCATCGCGACAACAGGGCCGACGGAGTCGACAGGGTCGACATCCTCAGGAGACTCTTCGCCTTCAACGACGACGGAGCTGACAACAACTTCGTTGACGACCACGATAAACGCAGTGACTAAGAAGACCACCGAGATCACGGCAAACACGCTGAATGTCGTTCTCCCGACCACGAAGAAAGTCAAATAAGTCTAATGATTCGTCGCTTCTAGTGGGGAGAAGGATTTCAATACGTCCAGGTCAGAATCAGCGAGAAGACGTTCCGGTGGAAGTCGAAGACGGCGAGATTCGAGTTGCTGAACGTGCCCAGGTACTCCACCGAGAGGATCAAGCTGTTCGGGACCGGCTTCTCGACTCTGAAATACTGCAGTTGCTCGCTGTCTTTGCGCTTCATCGTGCCAGGCGCCGTCACTGGGAAGACTGCCTGAGTGTTCCGATAGTCTACGAAATGGATCTCATAGTCGTAACGTAGTCTGGTTTCCCACCACGGTAAGGCGTACTGCCCTCCTGTAAGGATTCGATGCCCAACATAGGAGAAGTCGTTCCCCTTGGCGTCTTCATAGTCGAACTCGTAGCCGATCCTGATGAGATGCCTGTCGCTCGCGAAACGAAACACATGGATCGGTCCCACCATCCAGTTTCTAGCGTCCCTGTTTTGAGGCGGTTGAGTCGCGGCATCCTGCAAGAAGTTCTTGAATTGTAGCCGTCCAACGAGCGTCGTCAGGTTGCCCGGATTCTCGACGAGGGTGACGAAGTGTGTGATCGTATGGCGTTCGAGGAAGGGGTTGCTGCCCAGCGTGAGCCAGTCGTAGCTGTATTGCAGCCCGAGCTGATAGGGCATGGCCGCCACGATGCCGCGGTAGAAGCCTCCCAGTACTCCCAGGTGGTCCTGGATGTTGAATTTCGCAGCGCCGTCATTGTTGTACACGGTCTGGAAGAACGAATAGGAGGCGGTGGCCTCCCAGGGGCCGCGCCGTAGCCAGGAATAGTCCACCCGCAGCGAGGCCAGTTCACCCATCGAGCGGCTTTGCCGGTTGCGAAGGCTCTCGGCCGTGGGATCGGTGCTGCGCTGGGGGTTGACGGAGGCGTTGTCGTCGTATAAGCCGCCCAGACGGATCTCCGCCCGCAGACGTTGCTCACGTTCCCGTGCCTTCACAATGGTGTCCCGGATGCGCTCAGCCGGGCCTGTCAGTGGTGAACCGGGCTGAATCTTGAGCGCTTCTTCCACCTCAGCAATCGCCCGCTCGGGCAAGCCCAAGATTCCCAGGCTGAGCCCTGTGTAAAATCTCGTGAGCTGTTGGATCGTGGGATCTGCCGATGTTCCGGTCTTGAAGGCGTTGAGGGCACCTTGATAATCGTCTCGCCGGTAACGCATGACTCCCACGTAGTAGCCCAGCGCTTCCAACTGTGGCTGCTCGCGAAAGACCTGCTCAAGCAGAGGGCGTGCTTTCTCGTATTGCTCAAGCGCGAAGTAAGCGACCCCAAGCTGATAGAGGATAGACAGGTTGGTGGGGTCCTTCTCACGAGCCTTTTCGAAGTTCTGGACGGCTAGAGTCGGGTTCTTCAGGGCCAGATAGACCAAGCCGGTGTAATAGAGGGCGTCCACATGAGCCGGGTCTAATTTCAGCGCCTTTCGGAGCAGCCCGAGCGCCTCTTCGTACCGCCTGTCATCGTAGGCCAGGATGGCCTGCCCCACAAACACGTCGGCTTCGGATTGCTGGGCAAAGGCGTGGGTAGTCCCGAAAGCGAACACAAGCAGAAGTTCTACGACGAGGGTGTTTACGAGAAGACGACAGTCACCTGGACTTTGCAATGGTAGATCGTCCAGCGATTGCCGCTTCTGCGGCGTGAGTGAGACTGGCGGCTAGAGATTGTAGCAAGTGCAGCAGTTGTACCGTATTTTTCAGGGGAGATCAAGTAAAAAAATTTCCAAACAGCGCCGATTTTCCTGGTTCTATGCCGGGTTGAACCTTGACAAGACCGCGGTCCGCGTATTAGCATGCCGCGTCGTGTTAGGCGCGTAGCTCAGGGGGAGAGCGCTACCTTGACACGGTAGAGGTCGACGGTTCAAGACCGTCCGCGCCTACCATAAATCCCAGTCAACGGGAGGAGCCAAGGCAGCGCAAGGATCTTTTTTTCATTTGGAGAACCATTGGCCGGCACATCAGAAAAACCCACCGCCTCGATCAGTCTCACCTATCCTGACGGAACCAGAAAAAGCGCTCCGAGAGGCATTACGGTAGGGGAAGCGCTTGCGCTTCCGAGCGGGAAGCTGCCCGTGGGTGTGATCGCGGCGCTGGTGGACGGCCAGCCTGTGGACCTGTCGCGTCCGCTGGAGGCCGACGCCGACATCCGTCCCGTGACCTTCGAGATGCCGGAGGGCAAGGAGGTCTACCGCCACAGCAGCGCCCACATCATGGCGCAGGCGGTCAAGGACCTCTTTCCCACCGCGAAGCTCACCATCGGGCCGCCGATCGAAGAAGGCTTCTATTACGATTTTGCGTACGAGCGGCCGTTCACCCCGGAGGACCTTGAAAAGATCGAGGCGCGCATCCAGGAGATCATCCGGGCGAACCGGCCGTTCCAGCGACGGGAGATGAAGCGGGACGAGGCGATCGAGTTCTTCCGGCAGCGTGGCGAGGACTACAAGTGCGAGATGATCCAGGGGTTCACCGACGACACCGTGTCCGTGTACGACCAGGGCGGGCTCATCGACCTGTGCCGTGGGCCCCACGTGCCGTCCACGGGCCACATCCACGCGATCAAGCTGCTGACCGCGGCGGGGGCCTATTGGCGTGGGGACGAGCGCAATCCAATGCTCCAACGGATCTACGGCACCTCGTTCCCGACCAAGGAGTTGCTGGATGCCTACCTGCACAAGCTGGAGGAGATCAAGAAACGGGATCACCGCAAGCTCGGCAGGGAGCTGGACCTGATCGCGGTGAGCGACGAGGTCGGTCCCGGGTTGGTCCTGTGGCTGCCCAAGGGGGCCACCGTCCGATTGCAGATCGAGAACTTCTGGCGCGAGCAGCACCAGAAGCACGGCTACGCGCTGGTCTACTCGCCGCATGTCGCCCGCCTGGACCTCTGGAAGACGAGCGGCCACACCGAGTACTATCGCGAGAACATGTTCGCGCCGATGCAGGTCGAGGCGAGCGACTACCAGCTCAAGCCGATGAACTGCCCGTTCCACATCATGATGTACAAGTCGCACCTGCGGAGCTACCGGGACCTGCCGCTGCGGTACGCCGAGCTGGGGACAGTCTATCGCTATGAGCGCTCGGGGGTTCTGCACGGCCTGCTGCGCGTGCGGGGCTTCACGCAGGACGACGCCCACCTGTTCTGCCGGCCGGACCAGATCGAAGAGGAAGTCTCGCGGGTGCTGGACTTCACGTTCTTCGTGCTCAAGACCTTCGGGTTTGCCGATTACCAGGTGTGTGTTTCCACCCGGCCGGAGAAGGCCGTGGGATCGGAGGCGGCGTGGGCCCAGGCGACCGCCGCGCTGGAGGCGGCGCTCAAGAGCCGGGGGGTGGCGTACGACATCGATCCCGGCCAGGGCGTGTTCTACGGCCCCAAGATCGACATCAAGATCAAGGACGTGCTGGGACGGTCCTGGCAGTGCTCGACAGTCCAGGTGGACTTCAACAACCCCGAGCGTTTCGGGCTGGAGTTCATGGGGGAGGACGGCCAGCCCCACCGGCCGATCATGATCCACCGGGCGCTGATGGGGTCGATCGAGCGGTTCTTCGGCATCCTGATCGAGCAGTACGCGGGTGCCTTCCCCACGTGGCTGGCGCCGGTGCAGGTCGTCGTGATCGCGATCACGGATAAGCACGCAGGCTATGCGCAAGACGTGGCGCGTCGCCTGAGCGAGGCCGGGGTTCGTGCCGAAGCGGACCTGCGCAACGAAAAGATCGGCTTGAAGATCCGGGAGGCAGAGCGGGCCAAGATTCCCTACATGCTCGTCGCCGGGGACCGCGAAAGGCAAGACGGCACGGTCTCCGTGCGGACTCGCGGCGGGGGCAACGCAGGCGCGATGACGGTCGCGGCCTTCCTGGCCCATTTACAAAAGGAGGTGGAGGGGCGAGCGCTGGCCAGCGCCGTGCCTAAAGCATGAACCTGAAGGAGAGAGGTGCCCTATCGCCGTTCCAAAACTGAGGATCAATAGAGAGATCAGAGTATCGCCAGTACGCGTCATCGGTCCGGAGAGCGAGCAACTCGGCATCATGACGACGATTGATGCGCTCAAGAAAGCGGAGGAGATGGGATACGATCTTGTCGAAGTGGCGCCCATGTCGCAGCCGCCAGTCTGCAAGATCATGGACTATGGCAAGTACAAATATGAACTCAACAAGAAAGCCCATACCGCCAAGCAGCATCAGAAAGGGACGCAGCTCAAGGAGATCAAGCTGAGACCACGGACTGATCAACACGATTTGGAGACGAAGGTGCGCCAGATGAAGGAGTTCCTGGCCGACGGAAACAAGACCAAGGTCACTGTAATGTTCCGGGGCCGCGAAATGGCGTACCAGCAGATGGGCAGGGCCATGCTGGATAAAGTGCTGACCCTGGTGGGGACCGGCGCGCAGATCGAGCAGCCCCCGCGGCAGGAAGGGCGGTTTCTCTCAATGGTCCTTGCGCCCCAGAAAAAATAGCGGGACGGGCAGCGAACGCAGGAAGGAAAACGGACATGGCCGGGCAGAAACTGAAGACGCACAAAGGGGTGAAGAAGCGGTTCCGGAAGACGGGGACGGGGAAGCTCATGCACTATCCCGCCTACAAACGGCACATTCTGACCAGCAAGAGGCGGAACCGCAAGCGCAGGCTTAGCGCGCCGACGCGCGTGGCTCCGGGGGATGTCTATCGGATCGCCGCGCTCCTGCCTAACCGTTGAACTGATGAGCACCGCTGAAGGAAGGAGAGCACCGCACCATGCCACGGGCTAAAGGCGGGACCAAGACCCGCGCACGTCATAAGAAGCGACTCAAGCTAGCCAAAGGCTACTACGGAGCCAAGAGCCGGCTGTTCCGCACGGCGACCGAAGCGGTGGACCGGGCGCGGCAGTACGCCTATCGCGACCGTCGCAACCGCAAGCGCGACTTCCGGCGACTCTGGATCGCGCGCATCACCGCCGCCTGCCGGTCCCACGGAATGCTGTATTCACGGTTCATCTATGCGCTCAAGAAAGCGGGCGTCGCGCTGGATCGCAAAGTCCTTTCGGACATGGCCATTCAAGACCCGGGCGGTTTCACGAAGCTCGTGGACACGGCCAAGGCGCAGTTGGCAAAGGCCTAGAGTTGGAGTGAGACAATGAGAATCGGACTCACGGTCTGGATCATGGTCGCCGTTCTTTCCTACGCTGGTGCGGCTTTCGCGCTGGAGTCTGCTGCAACCCCGCCGACGGTTCCATCGGAGCAGACGATAGCTTCTCCCAGCGCGCGGGGTACGGGGAAGGCACCATCTCTGATGGGTTGCCGCATGCGCCCGTATCGCGAAGATCCCATGCGGGCACCTTTCCTGCTCATTGAAGAAGGCCCGATACCTGGTTCGGATCCTGATCGTTCGCTCACGCCGGCCGAGACCAAGTGCGTCGAAAACTTGCGCAAGGCTGGCAAAAAAGCCATCGAAAGGGGCAAGATCACCGAGAGTATCTTTCACTATCTGAGCGCCATGGATACAGCCCCCGGGCTGGCCGGACCGATCTATCTGGACTTGGCGAGCGCGCTAGACCAAACGGCCTACACACAACCGGCGGTTATCGCGTACAGAAAGGCCTGGGCGGCGTTCGAAGCGGTCTATAATCGTCCGGGGATGCAGGTTGAAGGGAGAGTCCTCTTGAACCTGGCGGATATCCGGGATTCGATCGTGCGGCTCGGAGGCCAAGTGCCGACTCCGACCAGCGAGCCCGGGAAGATCGTGGTGGCCAATTCCACCCGCAAAATCCAGGAGCAGTACTTCAAGCAGGCCTTACCGCCCGTGACTCCTCGGTAGGGTCCTTCGTTACGACTGAGGCTTGCCGGGGAGGTCGATCACCAGTTCGAAGGCGCTGCACGGCATGGTGATTTGCCAGCGTTCCAGCACTTCCGGGTGGAGCTCGCCGATCAGGCCCGCCGCGTTGCCGTTTCGCTCGACCCTCCCGACCCGTCCTTCCAGGAAGGACGGGTGGTCGGTCGGCGTCAGCGTGTAGGCCCAGCCCAGGTAGAAGCACAACAAGTCCAGGAACGAGTGGGTCTCGGAGAAGTTCGCGTTGGCGTGGGCCAGCAGGGCTCCCAGACGAACTTCGGTCCGCGTGCCGGTCTCAGCCTGCGGATCCAGAACGACGACCTCGCCCAACTCAAACAGGAAATGCGGGTAGAAGCTCCGGGAAGAGGCGGTCTCGACGCGAAGCAGCGACGGCAGGACCCACTGGCGCAGGCACTCATAACTCTGGGACATGACGTTCTCGATTTCGACGCAGCGGGCTTCTGGATGCCCGTCGAGCAGACGCATCCGGTGGATCAGGTCGACACGGGCGCCCAGGATGTTCGAGACGATCTCCTGGAAGCCGAAGCCGAGCATCAGCTCGCGCACCTTATCCGAGAGCTGCTCGATCCGGGACAGCCCCCCCACGGTGAAGGTCGCGGGCATGATTGGCCCAAACGCGTTGTACCCGCGGCTGATGGCCACATCCTCGACGACGTCCACTGGGTGCATGAGATCGTTGCGATACGGCGGGAGGCTCACAAGGAGCCGCGAGCCGCTGCCGGTCACCGCGTAGCCGTACGAGGTGAGGCTGGCCCGGACGTCCTTGGGGGAGAGCGCATCGCCAAGGGCCGTGTTGACGTCGCTGAGTTTGATCGCACAGGGCTTGCTGAAGGCCTGCGGCATCCGCACCGTACGCCCGTACGCCGTTTTAGAGGGATAGACGACCTCCACCGGCTCGATCAACGCCCCGCGGTCGTGCAGGTTGGCGGCCAAGATGTTCACGGCGAGCATGACCATGCGAAGGTCTGTTCCCGTGACTTCGATGAACAGGTCCGCGTCGCCCACCTGCACTTCGCCGACGTCACGGCTGTTGATGATGGGCGGGAACGAAAGCACGTCCCCCTTGGCGTCGCGGAGCAGCGGCACCTGGTCGTGTCCCGACAGGAGCCCCCCATACTCTTGCCCCTTGGGGTGGATCTCCAAGATCTCCCGAAGGCTCATCGGCTCGCTATAGCCGAGCGGGCGGAATCTGGTCCGGTCGGGGTCCGCCAGGGCGTAGGTGATGGGAAACTTGATTGAGGGCAGCCGATAGAGCCCGATGGAGACCATGCGGCGTTTCCGGCCGAAAATGTCGGCGAGTTTCTCCTGTGTCTGGATGAGCTGGGCCAAGCCTTCCTCGGCGACCTTGTAGCCGAGAACTTTGCACCCGCCGATCAACGGACGCACACGCTCCAGGCCCTGCTCGACAAGAATCTGATCGAGCCGCCTCTTGGCAGTACGCAAGTATGGGTAGGAGTCCGGACGGCCGTTCAGCTTGATCCGGATCTGGCGCGCGATGCCTTCGACGCACCAGAGATCCGGGCGGTTGGAGTCCTGCAGCTCGAACCGGATCTCGCCGGAGGCGGCATCGACCTCCTTGATCTCGCCTTTGACCAGCGGGAGCCAGGCTTCGAGTTCCTTGTCCGTTGCGTGCCGCCCGAGGAGCTTGTCGAAGTCCTTGCGATTGACGGAGATGGTCGGCATAACGTCGGTTCAGTATTGCACCCGTTTGGAGCGGATCATCTCCAGATCGGCAGAGAAGAGATCGCGGATGTCGTGGATGTCCAGCGCGACCATCGCCATGCGGTCGAGGCCCAGTCCCCAGGCGATCACGGGGACCTCCACGCTCAGCGGGAGCCGGACCTCCGGGCGGAAGAGCCCGGCGCCGCCTAGTTCGATCCAGCCCAGGCGGGGGTGGCGCACGTGCACTTCGACCGACGGCTCCGTGAAGGGGAAGTAGGCTGGGGCGAAGCGGATCTCCTGTGCCTGGGCCACTTCGCGCGCGAAGAGGGTGAGCAGCCCGAGCAGGGTCCGGAAATTGATGTCCGGTCCCAGGACGATGCCCTCGATCTGGAAGAAGTCGGGCGCGTGCGTGGCGTCCACCTGGTCGTAGCGGAAGCACCGCGCGATCGAAAAGTACTTGCCCGGCACGTGCGGCGTCGCGGCCAGCGTGCGCGCGGAGACGGCCGTGCCCTGGCTACGGAGCACCAGGCGGCGCGTCCGCATGCGGTCGAAGGTGTAGTCCCAGCCGCTCGACCCCGTGCGGCCGCCGTGTTCATGCACGCCCGCGACCTGCGACAAAAACGGCTCGGGAATCGGGGTTGAGTGGCGCGGTTCCTTGACGAAGTACACGTCGTGGGTCTCGCGGGCCAGGTGGAACTGCGGCATGAAGAGGGCGTCCATGTTCCAGAACTCGTTTTCGATCAGCCCGCCGCGCATCTCCTCGAACCCCATGCTGACGAGCTTGGCTTTGACCAGGTCGAGGAACTCCCGGTAGGGATGCTTCTTGCCGGCCGCGATGCGGGCCGGCTGCAGGCTGATTGTGTATTTTCGAAAGCGTTTGTTTCGCCAACTGCCATCTTTCAGCATCTCTGGCGTAAGAAGAGTTATCTCATCTCTTGTTCCTTCTTTCAGAATCTGTTGAACAACGACCTTGCCGGTTTCCGTTAAGCCGAACCTGCGGCTTTCACGTTCATCCACGCGGAAGGGCTCGTTTGGCTTCCCTCTTTTTTGAGAAAACTTTTTGATAAGCATCTGTTCAGAAGGGGTAAAGTCGAGCAGCGGTTTTGTACCTTCGTGTAGTAACCGAATAAGTTTTTGCAAAGACTCGCCCGTGGTAGAAGAAGTTCCTGTCAGCTCGACAATTCCACCTGCGGCGATTCTTACTACGCCTTCCTGTTTCAGTTCGCCGATGGCCTCGCTGATTTCACTGGAGTCAAGTTTTTCCCGCGTCTGGATATCCTTAATCGTCAACTGCGCGCCAGTGTCGGAAGCTATCTTCAGAGCCGAAATGATTCGCACGATGGGGGTATAGTGTTGGAAGTAGCGTTGTCCTGTTTCTGTAAGGGAAACCTCCGTTCGAGGCAATATGGAACTTATACGGACGAGCCCCTTTATTTGCAGCCTACCCAGAGCAGAGCCAACCTGGGCTACCTCGAGTCCGCTCCTCTTTGCAAGGTCCTCTTCGGTGCAGAAATCATCGTCCTTGGAAGCATCAAATGCCCTGAGGACCTTAACCTCGTGCGGGTGGAGGCTCTCGGCGAGCTGCGTCACCTCGCTCATCGGCGAGCCTTGCGGGAGGACGCCGCGGCCTTGCTGTGACCGGTTGGTTTGCCGTTATCGCCGGAGTCGGTGGCGCCGCCCGCCCGCAACTGGGCAATCACCCGACGGTAATCACGCCCGGGAGCTTCGAAGATGGCGGAACCCGCCACCAGAATGTCGGCGCCGGCGGCCACGATCGCGGCAGCGTTGTCCACTTTGACGCCACCGTCCACCTCGAGCAGCACGGAGCGGCCCGTGCGGTCGATCATCGCGCGCGCCTGCTTGATCTTGTCCAGGACACGGACGATGAATCGCTGGCCGCCGAAGCCAGGATTGACCGACATGATCA
>Ga0137379_10005189_pt1 | contig 12296 bp, 9 predicted proteins | sample SagtaG_18_FD_104812 | JGI IMG/M metagenome (GOLD analysis project Ga0137379, IMG submission 104812) | Vadose zone soil microbial communities from Sagehorn Ranch, Mendocino, California, USA - Sage2_L_80_16 metaG | ecosystem: Environmental > Terrestrial > Soil > Vadose zone | place: USA...
GGAGTGCATGGAGGTGTGCATGTTGGGCGTGTCATGGTACGTGCTAGCGGTTCATTTGACATCACAACTCCCCATGGACGTATGGGAGGGATTGCAGCAAAATATTGTCGTATCGTACAGCATGCAGATGGGTATAGGTATGCGACAGGAGGCGGCAATTCCTCCCTGGCCTGAAGGCACAGGACTTCCTTGCCGCAATTCTGTGAGTATTACTTCACGTTGGAAGAGGCGAGTGACGATCCAGATGGCCAGGACGGCGAGCAGGATCAGGCCCGGGAATGTTGCAACGATTACCACAGTACGGTATGATTATGGGGGCTAAGAGGGGCGCCATGCGCAGCATGGCGTCTTAGAGTTGTTGTATTTGGAGGATTGAGTGACATTACGAGGACTACTTGCGCTGCAGACACAGCGGGCAGAGTTTCGCCGCCTGGTAGAGCAATTGCGTAAGGGTGAGGGTTTGCCAGCACTCACAGGAATTACCGAGGCTGCCCGTCCGTTCGTGATTGCCGCCCTTGCTACAGGGGTGAAACAGCCGCTCTTAGTGGTTGTTGAGGATGAGACACAGGCGAATCAGATGGTGGAGAGCCTGAAGGTATTCGTGGAGCAGCCCGATGATGTCCTCTATCTGCCTGATCGCGATGCATTACCTTACGAGCGGCTGATAAGCGATGCGCTGACGGCGCAGCAGCGAATGCGGGCTATGATAGCTTTAGTGGAGCAGGAACGCAATGTTATCGTCGTGTGCTCAGTGCGAGTATTGACACAACCGGTAATGCCAGCGCAAGAACTCTCCGCGACACTGTATACCCTGCAAGTGGGCCAGGAAGTTGATCTAACGTTGATGTTGGAGCACCTCTATAACCTGGGTTACGAGCCTGTGGCGGAGGTGGAGGAACCGGGGCAGTTCAGCCATCGCGGTGGTATTGTTGATCTTTTCCCGCCAACGCTGCCGCGGCCGGTACGCGTTGAGTTTTTTGGCGATGAAATCGAGTCATTACGGACGTTTGACCAGGAGACGCAGCGATCACTCAATCCAATTGCCTCATGTGTCGTTTGCCCGGCCCGCGAAGCATTGCCCGTGCGCGGACCTGAAGCAGTCAAGGAACTGGAACAACTCCATAGTGAGATGCTGCATCGCGAGTGCGAGGAACGTTGGAAACACGACTTAGAGGAACTACGACAGGGCCGCTCCTTCGAAGATATCACCTTTTACCTGCCGTACCTGCATAACGCGACGACGGTGCTGGATTACCTGCCTCGAAACGGCTTGCTCGTTCTTGACAACCCAGAAAGCCTGCAGAATCGCATCGCAGAGCTAGACGAGCAGGCAGTGGAAATGAAGGAACGCTTTGAACGTGACCGAGAGAACCCATCACAGCTGCGCGACGCGTATTTCACCTGGAACCAGTTGGAACCGAAGATACAGCAGCGGCGACAACTCAATTTCGCTGGCATACTATCCGCGGCAGAGGGTGAATTTGACGCACATTTGCAGGGCGGCACAGAGAATCTGATGCCGCCCTACAGCAGCGCCAGCTCGTATGGAGGAAATCTGACAGCTTTTGTGTTGGACTGCCGTAAAGCGCTGAAAAATCGTGAGCGGGTGGTGATCGTGACGGCGCAGGCGCGGCGTATGGCAGAAAATTTGAGCGACGAGTCTATCCTGCACGACGAGACCATTCATGTCAGCCCGGGGAGTCATATCCATACATTACCGGAGGCTGGGACGGTCACGCTGATCCAGAGTCAGTTGATGGAGGGTTGGCAATCGCGCGTGCTTGCGTTGTCAGTGTATACCGATACAGAAATCTTTGGCTGGTCAAGGAGGCGCAATGCGCTGCGGCGTAAGCCGGTGACGCCAGCGTCATTTCTGGCCGAGCTCAATCCGGGGGATTATGTCGTGCACCAGGAGCATGGGATTGGGCGCTTTGAGGGGCTAGTCAGGTTGAACATGACGGGGGTTGAACGCGAATACCTGTTGATACAGTATACTGGCACCGATAAGCTGTACATACCGACCGACCAGCTTGATCGCGTCACCCGCTATATTGGCATGGGAGATTCTGTTCCCGCGCTCAGCAAGTTGGGGACGACAGAGTGGGCGCGCGCCAAGTCGAAGGTCAAAGAGAACGTCCAGGATATCGCACGAGACCTTCTAAAGCTGTATAGTGAGCGAGAGGCGTCCAAAGGCTTTGCTTACTCTCCGGATGCTGAGCAGCCCTGGCTCCATGAACTCGAAGACGCGTTTCCCTACGAGGAAACGCCAGACCAGAAACGAGCCATTGAGGAGGTCAAGGAGGACATGGAGCGTCCAAGACCCATGGATCGATTGGTCTGTGGCGATGTTGGTTATGGCAAAACCGAGGTAGCTCTGCGTGCTGCATTCAAGGCCGTGCTTGACCAACGACAGGTAGCCATACTTGTACCCACGACAATCCTGGCGCTACAGCATTTCAATACGTTCAAGGAGCGGCTGAAACCCTACCCTGTGCGGGTCGAACTGTTGAGTCGCTTTCGCTCGGAGAAGGAACAGAAGCAGATATTAGAGGACCTGGCCTTTGGGAAGGTAGACATCGTCATTGGTACGCACCGCCTGTTACAAAAAGACATCGTGTTCAACAATCTCGGCCTGCTTGTTGTTGACGAAGAGCAGCGTTTTGGTGTAACGCACAAAGAGCGACTGAAGCAGTTGCGCAAAGAAATCGATGTGCTGACCATGACCGCGACGCCGATACCGCGCACGCTGCATATGTCACTGGTCAACCTACGGGATATGAGCGTCATAGATACACCGCCGCAAGAGCGATTGCCTATTCGTACGACCATACGAGAGTACGATGAAAGTTTAATTCGCGAGGCGATTTTGCGCGAGATTGACCGGGGAGGGCAGGTGTTCTTTGTGCACAACCGCGTACAGGGTATTCAGGTGATCGCGCAGAAGCTGCAACGGCTGGTGCCAGAGGCACGCTGCGTGGTTGGGCATGGACAAATGGCCGAAGATCAGTTGGAACGGGTGATGATAGATTTTTCGAACGGTGAATATGACGTACTGATCGCCACCACTATCATTGAGAACGGCCTGGATATTCCTAACGCCAATACGATTATCGTAAATAACTCGGCTTACTTCGGCCTGGCGCAGCTTTATCAATTGCGGGGGCGCGTTGGCCGGGCCACTCAACAGGCTTATGCCTACTTTCTCTATAATAAGGACGCGAAACTGACGCCTATCCAGGAGAAGCGCCTACGGGCCATATTCGAGGCTACCGAGTTGGGAGCTGGCTTCCGCATCGCAATGAAAGACCTTGAGATCCGGGGAGCGGGAAATTTGCTGGGCGCTGAACAGTCTGGCTTCATGAACTCTGTCGGTTTTGATTTGTATTGTAAATTGCTGGCCGAGGCAGTGCAGGAACTGCAGGGGAAAAAGGCCGAACTGGCCACGCCGACGGCATTGGTCGATCTGCCGCTTGATTCATACCTACCGGACGAGTACATAGGAGATCGCACGCTGAAGGTGAATTTCTATCAACGGCTCGCGAATCTGAACCGGCCAGAACAAGTAGATGCAATGAGCGCGGAGCTGAATGATAGGTTTGGGGCGCCACCTCCACCAGTACAAAACTTGTTAGCAATGGTGCGTTTGAAGGTTGAGGCAGCGGCGCTAGGCTTTGAGGCCATTTCATTGAAGGATAATGAACTGATCCTGACAGTGAAACGCACAATAGTGCCCAACCGCATTGTGCTCTATCGTCGTTTCCGTAATGAAGCTCGTGTGCAACAGGGAGTTATTCGTATACCCCGCAGACTTTTCGGCGCGAACTGGTTTGAGCAGCTACGCGAGCTACTGCCCGCAATTACGGTGGCCGCCTGAGCGAGGCTTAGATGGAGATCAAGTTCTGCTCGCGCAGTTCAGTGAGAAGCCGTTCTATCTCCTGGACGCTCTTCCTTGTACAACGGGAAAGGTCGGAGATGGTCCTACGCCCATCAACCAACAGATATATCGAGCGTTGCGGGCGAGTTAGCGGTAACGACAATACATCGCGTTCCCCCCCCACTTTTTGAGGAACGAGCCACTCGAGTCCCGGTGTAGCAGGTGATGCATTAAGACCAGTAGCTTTGTTGGTATTGTCAGAATCACCCGCACTCCTGGCTACTTCTCTGATACCGGCGTTTGCCGGTGGAAGACGAGAGGGAGTGGCCGGCATAGGAGTATATGTATTCACCTGCGAAGGTTTTGCGGAAAGCGGAGAGGTTTGAGCATTAGCGGCTTCAGCATTGCGAACGCTCGTGGGAACCGCAGAAGAAATAGCGGCAGACGTACGTAGCTCCTCGACATTGAAAGAAAAATAAACCTGGTGCCAGCTTAGCATCCATGAGAGAGCTTCCTGACCAGACAATTGTCCGGTGTGTGCAAAGGTAGGCTGGCCTCCTTGAAAGTATAATTCTCCTTCTTCTAAGCGGCCTGCATGAAAGCGTTCGACGCTCAATGAGCCGCTTTGCCTGCGCATGCGGACTAGTTCTAATAGATCACTCAGACTATCCGCTGCATTATCTCTGCCCTTTGTCATGGCACGCAGTCTCCCCTTGAAAGATGTCTTACATACATTTTTTACACAGAAGTAACCTAAAAGACCGAAGGTTACACAATTATTGCTACCGAAATATGTATTTCTTACCCATAATTCTACGTGGCTTCATATATCAGTTATACCATAGTTATGGACGGATGAGGAAGAAGTTAGTATCTTATTTAGAGGACTTTTTAGCAATCTTAATAAAATTTTGATGAGGGGATTTTGTTGTATTTCAAACGAGAAGAGCAGGCGCTCACAGCCTCACTTCTCGTTTGAAACATAAATAGTTCGTTAGCGTTTTGTGTGCATGAGGTGGAACATCAAGGCCTGTTTGTAATCAAAAAGGCTAGCCTGGCCATTTTTGATGACCTGGTTACAGAGGTTGAGCAGGTTAAAGACAACCTGCAGATGGGTTTCCTCGAAACTATTTTGCTGACGCAGTAGCTCGAGTAATTGGGATGGACTTTGATTAGCAATATCCAGGCCTGAACAAATGGCCTCAATACGGAGCCAGACAATCAGTTGATGGCGCAGTTGTTCAAAAATAGCCATATCTTCTTCGCTCACCAGGACAGCTGCGCTCTCGCGCCGGGTAGTAGAGAGGCTGGTTGGCATGGTCTGTGGGAGTCCACGCACCTGGACGGGGATGGAAGAAGCAGGAGGTGGAACTGTTGCATGAACAGGCATTGGCGGTGCAGTTGGTATAGTAACGCCAGGAGATTTTACAGGAACGGCTGCTGATGCGACTGAGAGAATCGAAGGTTCGACAGGTAAGGAAACCGGCTCTGCCTTCGGGAGAGAAACAGGCGTAGCAGTATTCCAAGCGGGATTTACGGAAGAGGTACTCTTCTGACCTGGGAGAATTGAAGCACCGCGTCCATTGACCTGCGGTGTAGTTATACTGATCGGTCCGGTCGGTATTTTGGAGACAGCATTTACATGATGCTCAACTTCGCTGGGGGCCTTACCGTTAGTTAGAGGTGTAGTCAGAGGCTGATTCGTGCGACGAGCAGGGGCATTCGCAGGTCGCACTTCGCTCTGTTGTGGCGCGGGTTTAATTTCTCCGCGAACCTCTTGCAATTGCTGCTGCAATATCATGGTCGAGGAAGAAATTTGGTCCCAGGTTGGTTCAGAACGTCCCGTAATATTCGTAGTAGACCAGGAAGAAACAGGGCGTGGACTGCCAAACGGAGGATTTTGCTGGTGCTGACCCATTAAGTGACCACGCAAACCCTGCACTACTAATAGAGCGGAAGTCCCAATTAACATACGGATATCAGCCATGCGCTTACGCCCCTGCTCTCCAAAGAAGCTGCGGTTTCGTTGAACGAAGTGAATGAAAAGGCGCTCGATATAGTGCTGAAAATCAGGTGACATCAGGTCTACGCGATTCCAGGCAGTGAAATCAAACGAGCTCAAGTAAAGCCAGACCTCCTGGCGCTTTGAGCGATCAACCGGACGGGAGCGCAGTGAATCGGTGCGATAATCAAAAAAGCGGGGATAGCAAAAATGAGCAATCAGCGTCTCCGCCAATTCAGCCTTCAAGCGTGCAAGCTCAGCTGGCGGAAGCTGACCTATTAAAACGCCCATTACCACGACCCCTTTCATTGTGCTATGCGATGAATATGTAACGCGCCCTATTGGCGCCCCTCATCCGGGGAATACTAGGGAACGATCGTGATTGTCGCCAATTGGAGCGCATTAGTTCCCTGAGTTGGGACTATTGTAGCTGGTGCCTGAGAAATATGCAATGGCAACCAATTCTGCTCACCCACCATAGTGCTAAACGGGTGAGTGACCGGCAAAAGCGCGACTGAAATATGAGCTAGCCCATTTGGAATATGGGAACCGCTCAGGCTAAAGACTCTACTAGTGAGACGTTGCACGAGGCCTGTTTTCCAGGTATTTGTCGGGCACCAGGCAAGGGGTGGAACATCTACGCTGACAATATGTTTACCGCCATTCTTGTCGGTAACGAGCACGACGCTCTGCAATGGATGGAGGGTAGGCTTATTGACCTGCCAATAGGTGGTTATTTGCATATATCCCGCACCCAAACTAAACCTATCGGCAGCCGAGACACTATAGCCGATCAAGTTCATCGTATCAGTACCATCAGAGCTACTAAAAGTGACATGTAAAGGATGGAGGACTTGCTTTGGTGGAACAGATATATACGAACAGAAATTATCTGAAGGATTGAAAAATAGATCATCAAGGTCGCTTGTATCTGAAGAAGGTGAATAAGGTAGAGCAGCAGGCGGGGTTATTCCTCTTTTGAGCAAGAGATAACCATCCTGGGCCGCTAAAACACCATAATTGCCTCTCTGCAAGACCTTTTTCACTTCATGCGTATAGTCAGGCGAACCATAAAAGGGATAGACATCGCTGCTCACGTCAAGGAAAATATCATCAGCACTGTCATCTGCGTAAGGAAAGAGATAAATCTCGGACCGCTCGCTCAAATGTGGAGCCAGGCTTGATTGTGCCGATACTGATGCATCGTGCGGTATCATGTCAATAAAGTGCTGCGCAAGTGCGGTATGGGCTGTGATCTGAGTTGATGGCCAATGAAAGCTTTGTCCAAATGGCATATTACTATTGAAAGTATCCGCCTTCACTGTACTGAAGAGAACATAGGCCAACAGTACTACCAGCAGCGCTGGAGAAACCCAACGAGGCACACTTCTCGTGCGAACGGTAGGATTACTCCTTTCCTGTGACTTAATACGCGACAGACGCACTTGAGAAAGTACCCAGTGCGCCAACCAGATGATAAGCACAATAGCCTCGATGGTCGAAAAAATCAGGACAGGTACGATCTCGGCATTGTACTGAAAGAAGCCACTATACATATTCTGGTCAGAACTAAGCAAGTTTAAGGCCAGCGTGGGCAGGGCCAACACGAAAACCCACGGAGCCAGCAGCGGGAGGTAACCTGCTGGATTGAGGAGCAAACGAAGATAGTAAATATGATTATGATCCAACACATGCTGCTTGAGTATGCTTCCCGGATGCAACACTATGTTGCGAGCTATTTGGACGGGGCCATTACCGAGATAGGCATAGCGTGAAGAAAGTAGTGAATGACCAGTGGGGCTAAAGAAGTGGAAGATGAGCAAAACCAGGCCGATCCAGCCGATGGCAAGCCCAATCAATGCAAGACCACTGCGCAAGCGATGTTGAAAGACGATTGACCAGAGGCCAAAGAGGGCGATAAGGACGCATATCTCTTCTTTGCAAGCCATCGACAGAATGGCGAAGACAATCAGCCAGATGGTACGGCGCGTATACATGAAATAGAGGGTGAAAAGTAAAAAGGAAGCAGTGAAGGTGACGGCATGGAAATCACTGACCAGGGCGTACTGCTGGGCAGGATAGAGCAAATAGAGCAGGGCTATGGCGACTCCAGCCCACTCATTTCGCAGGCGCAGGCGGGCGAGCCAGAAAGCAGGAAACGCACCGCTTGCGACCACAAGGGTTTGTATTACGAGCAGTGTTTTTGGGTTAGACCAGAGCAGATAGAAGAACGAAACGGGAAAGAGAATCGGCTCAAAGTGAATAGCAAAACGCGAAATACCATCTAGATTATAGCAGTTCGTATCATGAACGATATTACAGATTGTTTGATGTAACATCTGTCCATTGATCGTATTCCAGATAGCCTGATCCATAATTCCCAGGTCCTCGGCATTGGTCAGAAATGCGTCGTGCCGACCAGTCAAGTAGAAGATAAAATAGACTGAGAAGAGGAGAGCCAGAAAGGCTACGACGCTCGTCGCCAGCCAGAACATACGTGTATGGGGTAGAGGATCAGGCGCTGGGTAGAGAAAGAAGCGATTGCCCCAGACAGACAGACGTTTGCGCCATGTAGCATTAATCATTTGCTGCACCCCGTTCTACTAGCCTCGGAGATTCATCTGTAGAGGATGCATTATTTTCTGCTTGCTTGTTTTGATCTCCAGGGATCGAGTTTTGCATTGAGGCTTGCTCCTGTTGGATGGCACGCACTTGCACCTGGCCATCACCGCTCAGATAGGCAACCCCGACACATAACAGTTCAGCCGCGGTGGAGACGACCCGCGAAAGCAGGGCGATAATCGCAACCGGACCTACAGGGATGGCGGGAAGGGCGAGATGAAAGAGGACGCCAATCGCTAATTCGCGGAAGCCAATACCACTTGGTGTGATGAAAGTGACGAAACCAAAGTCCCAGGCAATGGCGTAGATGCCGATGCAGATTGGCAATGCTGCCAGTGGCGTTTGCGGCCAGAGCGCGAGCACCAACACAAAGAAGGCGCATCCCGCGACAAACCAGCTGGCGAACCACGCCAGAGTGATAAGCAAGATGTCTGCATAACTGAGCGTTAAAACGACGGGGTCGCGTTTCAAAAGGCGCAGGGCGGTATTGAGTAGCCCGTTAAGGATACGGGGATGCAGTACGATCAGCAGCGCAAGGAAGGAGACCATGCCAAGCACGATGATGAAGGAGCTTTGAAAGAGTGAACCCACCGTACCCAAATTCCCCCAGAAGAGCAGGCTGACCGCGAAGATCAATGCTCCTGCCGCCAGCTTTGTCATGAGTTCAACGGTCATACTGGCAAAGGCAATGGGTCGCGAAACGCCGTACTTTCCCACCCACAGGATACGTGTCAGGACATGCCAGACATTGCCAGGGATATAGCGTACAAATTCTGAGGCCAGGTAGATGCGCAGGCACACGCGAAGGGGCAGATGATGACCCAACCGCCGTAGAACTGCTTGCCAAATCAGCCCATACGACATTTCCTGGAGTATGAAGCCCAAAAATGACAATGCCAGCAGCCAGTAATTCCATTGATGGACGCTGGCGATAAGCTCATTCCAATCCCCCCAATCGCGTATCTTATACAGTAAGGAGGCGACTACCAGTATGGGCAAACCGATCTGTAGTACACGCTTGCCGATTGTTTTCACTGCAGGGTGTTGCATCAATCGAGTTCCTGCCTGATACTATACTCTTCCCCTGGCTGGAAGGCGTAATGACGGATCATCTCGCTTTGCAGGCCTGTCAAAACAAACTGGACGCCGAAGATCATCAAGAGGATCCCAACGAAGAGCAGCGGCTGGTCACGAATCTGCTGACCCACAAAGATGCGGCGAGCCACGACAAAACCGTCAACCAGAACACCAATAAAGAATGTCCAGAATCCGAGAGGGCCAAAGAGCCGCAGCGGAGTGCGCAAGAAAGAGGTAAGGAAGAGTACATTGAGCAGGTCGATCAGGCCACGAGCGAAACGCCTGGCGCCGAACTTGGAGACGCCGTAGAGACGAGGATGGTGACGCACTTTGATCTCTGTGATGCGGAAGCCACGCCAGTGAGCCATGACGGGTACAAAGCGGTGGAATTCACCATAGAGTTTGAAGTGTATATCGTCGACAACTTCACGGCGATAGGCTTTGAAGCCGTTGTTGATATCATGCAGGTGGACACCGGTCAAGGTGCTGACCATGCCGTTAAAGATGCGGGAAGGGAAGGTTTTCGTGATGGGATCGAGGCGCGGGAATTTCCAGCCGGAAACGAGATCGTAGCCTTCGTCGAGCTTTGCCAGGAAATTGGGGATCTCTTCCGGGTCGTCCTGTAAATCGCCATCCATGGTAAAAATGATTTCGCCATGGCAGCGCTCGAAGCCCGCCACAAGCGCTGGAGTCTTGCCAAAGTTGCGGCGGAAGCGTATGACGCGTACGATACTTGGATGCGCTTCATGTATTTTTTTCAGTTCTGCGAAAGTGTTATCGGTACTACCGTCGTCTACAAAGATGACTTCGTAGCTCTGTCCAAGGGCATCGAGTTGGGCAGATAATTTTCCAAATAAGATGGCGATACTCTGTTCTTCGTTCATTACAGGAACAACGAATGATATGGCAACCTGTTGCTCTGTTGACTCTGGCTCAGAAGTCGATATTACTGGTTCGATTGTATGCTTTGGTAGTGTTTTTGTCTGCTGCATATTTGATGTTCTCCACGGCCCGCTTGCTCAGGCAGATGTTTGTTGTGATGGTCATTCCGTACCTACCGCCTGTGATTGCCGCTCATTATAGCATATTGTCTGCTGAAAGCAGTAGAAGATGGTACCTTTTCTTTTTCGCCGATTGCGACGGCGCGTAATCAAGGGTTGAAGGGATATGTCCGGCAGGGGCTGTGGCCCCTGCATCCACAGTTATATGCTTATTTTGACGCGTGCCAGATTGTTTCTTTAATAAATAGAACGGATAAAAAGCGGAAAGGGACACGATTCAGGAGAAAATAGTAAAGAGGTCTGGGCGATCGGAGGTGAGGGAATCGACGCCGAGGGCGGCGAGGCGTTGGAGTTCTTTTCTGTTGTTAACGGTCCAGACACCCAATTTGAAGCCGTGCTGGTGGGCAATAGCAGGCATAGAGGGAGTAAAAAGGTCTCTATCCATGTTGACCCAGTTGCAGCCGAGGGCGGAGGCCTGGCTCACCAATATATCAAAGGCGTCGCTCTGGCCGGCGTTCCAGCTGTCTTTTGAGACGAGGGCACCCGTGGGCAGTGCAGGTTCGATGGATTTGATGTGCGGAAGGACTGTCCAATCAAACGAGATGATGAGGACCTGGTCAAGCATGCCGGCGCTACGCACTTCTTCGAGGACGGCTTCAACGATATAGGGATAGTGACCATACCGGCCATCGCGTTTGCTGGGTTTGATTTCGATATAGACCTGAACGTGGCCCCTGGCGAGGTCGAGGACTTCTCGCAGGATGGGTATCTGTTGTGGCTCGGGCCAGCCGCCACGGGAGTGGGCAGCGACTTCGAGGCTGCGCAGGTAGGCAAAGTCGAGGTCGAGGATGTTGCCATGGCCGTTGGTGAGTTTGTCGACGGTATAGTCGTGAAAGACGATAGCATGACCATCGCGGCTCATGTGGACGTCACATTCTATAGCGTCGATGGGGAGGGTGAGAGCGTTGCGAAAGGCGGCCCGGGTGTTTTCAGGGGCGAGATGGGAGCCGCCGCGATGGGCGACGCGTTGTACAGAGCTAGTCATAGGGTTGTTGCTCTCCACTATAGACAATTGGTTATTCACAACTTCAATCATATCACGCGGAGCGGGATGGATGGCAAGGGGAGCTTTTGTTGTATAGTATAAAAAAATACAGAAAGGATATTGTAAGATGGTACTGAAAGTTGGTATGAAGGGGGAGGCCAGCACGCTGGTTGTGCATGAAAATACGGCTGCGGCTGTTGGCGCTGGCGGCGTGGAGGTCTTTGGTACGCCGATGATGATTGCGTTGATGGAGAATGCAGCCTGGGGAGCGGTATCCAGGGATTTGGAGGAGGGGGAGGTGACGGTGGGGACGCATGTGAATGTGAGTCACGTGGCGGCCACACCGCTGGGGCAACAGGTGCGGGCGATTGCCGAGTTGATTGAGATTGATGGGCGGCGCCTGGTATTTAAGGTGGAGGCGTATGATGAGAAGAGGAAGATTGGAGAGGGGCAGCACGAACGGTTTGTGGTTCATCTGGAGCGGTTTACGAAGAGGATTGGGGAATAAGCTCGTTTGAAGATTGCTGTGGGGATGATTATGTGGTAGAATGTGAGTACATCAGAAATTGGCGTATGCGCTATTTTTGGTGGGTGTTCTGTTTTGGGGATGTCGGGTTTCGACAGGCGAACAGATTGTTGAATTGCAGGCCGAGGTGTCGGTACGCACTCTCGTTA
>Ga0137379_10005192_pt1 | contig 12282 bp, 9 predicted proteins | sample SagtaG_18_FD_104812 | JGI IMG/M metagenome (GOLD analysis project Ga0137379, IMG submission 104812) | Vadose zone soil microbial communities from Sagehorn Ranch, Mendocino, California, USA - Sage2_L_80_16 metaG | ecosystem: Environmental > Terrestrial > Soil > Vadose zone | place: USA...
GTATGATGATGACGTTGCCATTGCCGATCACCTGGAAAGCAGCTGTCGCTACCTCCTTTCCCCAACCAGGTTGCGGTAGACGAGCTTAGAGAAGTAGTAACGACCGCCTCTACTACAATGACCTTTTTGAAAGGACAAATCCGACGAAATTTAATCTTACTTTCCGGCCCTACCGTCGCGGCGAGTACCGGCGATACTGCTCCCACGAATCCATGACCGTCAAATTTCCGTGGTGCCAGAAGTCTGGTGAATAGAGCCGGTGTCTGGGAAGCAGGCAGATCCCACCTTTCCAGGGAGTCGGTGTTATGGAAAGAGGACGCCGTCGCCTTCGCCGGTCCTGACGACCGTAAGCCGGAAGTCGTCGACCTCGACAGGCGGGATGGGAAGCGAAGTGCGGAAGCTGAGATCCGGTTTGGTCGGCCGGATGGGACGCTTTTCCCGAAGCGAGTGTCCTCGGGCTGCCAGGCGCCAGAGGCTGTCCCAAAATGGCCGGAGCGCGTGATTGATTGCTTCGATTCCCACGTGGCGTTCATCGCGCAGGGCCACGTGGAGGTTCCTCCCGACGAAGACTGGCCTGAGATTCGATCCGGGCTCTCTGAGCACATCCAGGATTTCCCGGCAGGCTTTCGGAATGTAGTCGAGTGCGACCGGATCGTCCGGAATGCGCAGCGGAAGGCCGGAGGGGGGCCACGAGAGTTTGGACCTAGAAGTGATCGAAGTCCGGGACGGAATGCTTGCGGAGACCCCGAACGGCGAGAAAAGCGTCGATGACGGAAGCGAAGGACTGCGAGGTTAGGATCGTCGGTCGGTGCTTTGCAACCGAGCTGGGCATAGTGACTGCACCTGCTCGACCTGCTGTTGCTTGCGTCTGACGTTCAGAAGCAGGTGCTCGCGCTCGAACCCTTCGCCGCTTGACCTGCGATGCCACCGGCAGGTCGCTTCATCAATTTGGAGCAGATTGAAATTGCCACCGGGGACAGACTTTTAATCACCGCCAATCGGCACCGAGCCTGGTTTTCATGCAACAAACTGCGAAATCGTCACGGTCGAGAGCGTCGGTAAAAAAGACTGATTCATCTGGGCGACGGCCGTGTGCTTCCACCCAAGTTCAAGCACTGCGCTCACGGGTACGGCCTAAGTAACGGCGCATCGTAGTCAGGGCAGGTCCGTTGATTCCGTTATCATCTCCGGTGATGGAATGCGGAGGGAGTTATTTTACGTAGCGGCTTCCCGCGGCAGAGAAAAGGTGGTGGTGATCACCAGCGACAAGGAGCTGCTTCGGGAATCGGTTGCACGATCGACTGCCCGGCAATCGGCATCGGAGCTGGCGCGAAAGACAAGGCCGGGCTTGCTTCAGGGAGCGTATCGGGGTTTGGCCGCGGCCCGAAAGCTCGCAAGCCGTGCAGCTCAATACGTATTGCAAATAGGTAGTCGATGTCAAAATGGTTCACAGGCTTCCTCTCCTTTGCTGATGAACTAAAAATGAATACAAATACTCGGAACAATCAGTGGGCTCTAGCTAGACACCGAGATCGAAGCCGGCAAGGTGTCAATCTGGCGGGAAGAGTCGATAAGCCACCAGATCAGTCCCGAAACGAGCCCCGCCAAACCAGCTAGTTGCAAAGCCGTTCCCCAACCTGCAATAGAAATCAGCCTCGGAAAAGTGACCGTTCCAATCGCCGCGCCCAGGTTTCCGGAGCCATTCATGAATCCACCTAGAATTCCGGGACCACGGCGTGTGATATCGATCACAGTCGCCCAAAATGCCGGAGCCGCAACAAACTGCAAGCCGGCTGCAGTTGAAAAAATGACTGCCGAGGCTGTATTGTTGTGGATGACGGGCGCGATGATACAGCAGACCCCGGAAGCTGAGATGGCCAGCAGCGGAACAATACGGCGCCCCCAGGGACTGCCCCACTTTGTTACGCTGAAGTCGCACAGAATGCCACCCACCAGCGCCCCAGCCGCTCCAGCGAGGTAAGTCAATGAAGTGAGAACCGCTGAATACAGATCTCCGGCTCCCCGTATCTTGACAAAATAGACGTAAAACCAGGTGAGGAAAACGAAGCCGGACAGGCCGTAGAAAACCTCGCTGAGGCACAGCATGTAAGCGTTGCGGGACCGAAACAATCGCTGATACCACGCAAAGTCTGGCCTTTCGACTTGCATCTCTTCTTTCTCCGAAGCGATAAGGCCCAGTTCCTGTTCTGAGACTTGTGGATGGTCTGATGGAGTATCTGTAGCTTTACTCCACCACCACAGAGCCACGGCCAGGGTAATGGCACCTGAGCAGAGAAACGATTGACGCCATCCGAAGCGCCTAATGATAAAAGCAATCAGAACGGGTGTGAACACTCCGCCGAGGTTTGAGCCCACATGAATCAAGCCACTGGCCATAGCTCGTTCACTGGGACGTATCCAGTTGGCCAGAGCCCGGGCAAAGGTGGGAAAGGCGCAGGCTTCGCAAAGCCCCAGCAGAAACCGCAGGCCCACCAGGGCTATGCCTGGATTTTGTTGGAGTCCAAAGCCGTTCTTCGGCACGAGGCCAATCATCACGGTCAATCCCGCCCAGGAAACAGCGGCAAAGGTTAGAACTTTACGAGGGCCTAAGCGATCCGCAAACCAACCTCCAGGAACCAAGCCCAGGGCATAGCCAAACAGAAACGCACTTAGGATATGGCCGAGCTTCTGATCTGACAGATTAAACTCCGCGTCGAGGTGCGGGGCGGCAATCATGATGTTGATGCGATCAACATAGAGAACAAAAGCAACCGCACTCAAGGTGAGGACAATCGTCCAGCGGTAATGAGACTTTCTTGGTCGTAGGGGAAAGGTCGAATTCATAAGAAGAGAATAGGCTTTCAGCTTTGCTTTTGTTCTAAATTGCCGACGTTGTCTCCACCCTGCCGTCGCCGTTAATAGAGTGAATGGTTGCCTGTCCAGGAATAAATAGGGTGGTCAATTCAACCTCAAGACTCTGTCCCCGTCCGATGAGCGGTGCCGTTCCGGCTGCAAGGGCTTTCTCCAGGCTCGCGGGCATGCTGGTGAACGGCTCGATGGCCATGACGTAGCAGTTCCCGTACCACGGAAAGCCAAATGACCCTCGCAGTTCTTGCCAAAACCACGGGTAAGGGAAAACTTCGAGAGGGCAGACGAGCGCCACGCTGAAATCGTAGTTTCGGCTGGTCAATGCGTACCAACCGGCTTTGAGATCGCGTAAGTAAACGAATTCAAAGTTGCGTTCCGCCATGGGTGGAACCTTGCTGAGATCTACAGGTCCTAGTTTCCCGGCAATAAGAGGCCAGCCCGCCTCGATGTTTGCAGCGATCTTACAAAGTGGCGAGAGTTCTATAGAACTCGCCTGGAAGGTGGCGTCGTGAAGTTGGATGTGGCAGTTTCCGTCGAGGAAAGGTGCCCCATAAGCCGGATGATGTCCCCACATGTAATGCATTTCCTCTTCGGACCGATTTGTTATTTTTTCGACAAGACGGACAAGGGTTCTCCGTCCTCCACAATCATCGTTCGTCGGAGCAGGAAAGGGCTCCTATAAGTGGATCCATGAATTCGGCACTCACCCATCCGTTGAGCCTTTTTTAAGGTGAAGTCCCACGGTAAGGTCGAAACCTCGCCGTGCATATTGAGATGGCAGCCTTTGTACCCACAGCCATCTCCGCCACTGGGAAAGATTTCTTGCCAACCGCCACGCTAATGTTCGAGCCATGCGTCCGACGAGTTCGCCGCTGTGGGTACTGTCCCGGGACGTTTTAATCCCCAAGGGGATTTCCAGCGAACATCCATTTCCCTAGCTTATCTAGGTTTATAGACTTCTATTGCCGTATCGAGCCAATGACGCGATCAGTCCGCAGATGCGGGAACGGCACTGATCCCCGGGTTGCTGTACTTCTCTAGAGCTTCAGGATTTGGATCGAGGCCATGACCGGGCTGCTGGGGCGCAATGGCATATCCGTTTTCGAAACGAACAGGCCTTTGTGGCAGAAGATTCCAGGCTAGATCGGAAAACTCCAAGCGATCGACTTGGGGCAGGGCGACTGCGGCATGAACAGCCAACTCGAATAGGGAATTCCCAAAGATCAACGGTATGCCAAACTCTCGGGATATATCGGCACAAGCCAGCGCCTGGTCGAAGTCAGCGGCCACCCGCAATCGACTGAAGCCTCCTCGTTCTGAAAAACGCCGCAGTTCCTTAACCTCGGAGATGTAATCGTGCCCCACGACATCGAGATCAATGGTGGCGTTCAGTCTAGCAAAGCCTTCCAGGTCCGTGCGAGGCAAAGGGTCCTCGACATACGCAAGGCGGATCCCCTCTCTTTGGAACAATTGAAGTCTCTCGATAGCTTGTTCACAGGACCAAGCTTCGTTGGCATCGATGGCCAAGTCCACCTGGTCTCCCACCGTTTGCCGCACGGCCTGCAGGCGCTGAAGGTCACGACGGACGTCTGGATGTCCAACTTTCACCTTGACGGCTTGAAAACCACGGTCGACAAAATTCTTGAAAAGTGCCAGCGCTTCCCCCTGCGACAGCGGAAAATCGAGTCCACTCGCGTACGCACGAACCTTGTTTTGATCCTCGCTCGCTCCCAAAAGCTGGTAAAGCGGTAACTCAACCAGCTTTGCCATAAGATCCCACAGCGCAATCCGGATTGCTGTATCGAAATAGGAAGGGTCTGAAAATAAGCGGGGCAGGTGCATCTTCAACTGGAAGGGATGGTTGCCATGAATCACCGGCCAGGCATTCCTCTCGAAACGCTGACGTATATCCGCCAACGTCGGCATAGGAGTGATCCAGGGAGCCGGTTTGGTAAAGATTCCTTTGGAAATTGTCTCCCCAAATCCCCATCCAGAATGCCCCTGATTGGTTTTAAGACAAACCACCCAAACATCGAATGAGTGATAATGGCAAGTGCAGTCGCCAATGACTCGTCCAGCGGGCAGTTCCAACTTCCACAGATCGTACGCATCGATAATGACTTTCACCAAGTAACTCCGATATCAGCTTGGCCTCATTGGCTAACCGCCAGCCACAAAGCCGACACCCAACATGATGCAGTTCAGTCGAAGGCCGGTCGCCCGAAACGCTTCCAATAATGAAGGAATGGTCAGGTAAGCAATTAGTGGCGGAAAAAGAGAGCAGCCACAAAAGGCCCATACAAACCAGGTGTTCTCCCACGCAAAAGCCTTCATGTAACGCATGGGGGGAAACAAAGGCCCCAGAAGATCCCGCTGAGTGCCGCAAGTAAGAAAGATGAATCCATTCAATGAGCGACTGGTGCCATCTGTGGCTCTCCCAATCCCCGATGCCGCTCCGGTTACAATCACTACTGTCTGCGAAAAGCGTTTCATAATAAGTCGCGGTAAGCGGGCTCCAGTCCGGCCTTGCCAACGATGAATTGAGGGAATCCTTTTTCTCCAGGCTTGATCTGGAAATAGTTGTCATGCTCTTTACAGGTAGTAATGCGGTTTTGGCGGCGATTGTTGTAAATCATGGGCGTGGGCGGGTGTTGCTCTCGCCCTTTCACATTGTAGACGACATTGCCAGTCACCTCGATGAAGCCGCTCCCCTCATCTAAATAAATGCCTCCTGGCCATCCATGATTGTCGTGGATGTGGTTTCCGCGAATGACAGAACCTGGCATGTTGCCCAAAGTATAGATCGCTCCGCCGTCCCATAATTGTTGCATCACATGATGAATATGGTTGGTCTCGCAAACGTTGTTTTTCGAGACGGTTGGCTTTTCGTAATAGAAAGGCTGCCAATAGCCTCCTCCACCAGCGTCGGCTTCACCCCATCCCCATCCCATGGAAATACCGCTATAAGGCAGATGACTGATCTCGTTGTGAGCGATGCGCGTCCCCTCGGTATAGCCGACAAATATTCCGACGCCAGCCAGGTACTCGTTCGCTACATCATGAATGTAGTTGTTGACAATTTCGTTGTTCTTGACAATGGCACGGGCATCCTTCGGATGATGATCGATCACATCCCCCACTTGAATGGCCGAACCAGAGATGTCGTGGAATCTACAGCCTGAAATTATGTTGTCTTGCGAGCCAAATTCCAGGTCAATGCCGCCACCTCCTAACTGGGTGAAGGTGCAGCGTTCGAAGCGGATCTGTCTGGCTGCATGCAGAACGATATTCGATGGACTCTTAATGGCCTCGCCGTGGGGGTGCGCCAAGTAGGCTGGCTCTGAACCCGATCTCGCCGCCTCTCTGCCAACCCGAAACATCAAGTTTTGCTGACCCACGGTGAAATTAGCCTGTAAATCGACATGGCCGATAACACTGGGTTGGTTCCAGCCCGCGTGAGAGAAGGTAATCCCCTCGAACCGAAGGTTTTCAACAGGCTTATCGAGGGTACCTCGTACCTCCAGCAATTTTTCTAAGGCGGGGGCGATCACTTCGGTGCGATCGAGGATTTCACTTTCCTGAGGCATGTAATAAAGCCAACGCGTTGCTTTGTTGAAGTACCACTCTCCAGGCTCGTCTAGAAGCTCCAAAGCATTTTCGATGTGTGTCGGCAGTCCGATTTGCATGCCTTCTTTTAGCCGGGCAATCGTGAAGTACGGTTCCAGCATGTTGAGAATCGCTCCGGACGGAGCCGGCGTGATTCCGGCCACTTTACAGATGTTTCGCTCCCATTGGATATCGAATACCAGCTCGATGTCGCCCGGATTTATCCATTGCGCCATACTGACATCAGTCGTTTTGAATGCTCTGTTGCCGTAGAATTCCGCTCCTGGAAGAGCTCCGCCTCTAGCCCTGACGGCACGGCGACCATTCACGTAGAGCTGACGGAAATTATCGACGTTGGTCCTGGCCTTCCACCTTTTTGAGGCATCGAGTTGCCAGCCTGTGATTCTTTGCCCTCCGCTCACCACTGGCATCTCACCCGAATAGTTCTTGTAAACAATATAGTGTCCATTAGATCCCGAATCCCGCTGGTCGAAGACAATTGCCTGATCCTGGTGATGGGCGCCCCCTCGGAGATAGACCACAATATCGTGGGTCATGTTCCGATTAATCGCTCGCACGTTGTCCCGAGCTTTGCCAATCGTCTGAAAGGGCCGCGACTCAGTCCCTGGGTTGTCATCTCGGCCGTTGGGTGAAACGTAAAAGGTCTGAGCCTGAACATCTTGAGCGCCGTCAAGAATCAGAATACTAATGGCAAGCGTGATGAGTCTTTGGTTCTTTTGATAACGCGTCATCTCTAGAACTCCTGAATCTGAAGAATGGGTACGTATAGCTACTTGAGAACCGTGATGGGCTTTACTATAACATTGTTCCCGGGTCTCTTCGTCCAGTTCCACGCCCAGCCCAGGCCGATCAGGTAAAGACCACTGTCCTTCTACGAGAGTAGGTTCGGGACCTACTAACTTGGAGCGCAACAAGGAGGGAAGAGATCAGGATGAAAAAACTCGGTGAAAGGGCAGTTCGTCACAGCGGCTGCAAAATGTCGTGTGGCCGCCAGAGTCAGACCTGTGCCAAACACCTTCCGCCTCACCTCCGCGTAAGAGAGGGGGTTCGGCTGCACGTTCCGATCATGACCCAAATAGGCCTCAATGATGGTCACCGGGACTTGGCGTTGGCTTCGAGCATTTCTTTGACTTTTTGGTACTGCTGCTCACGTGGCTCCAGCCTAATCGCCCGGTCAATGGCAACGAGAGCCTCTTGATACTTTCGCTGATGTCCAAGGGAAAGAGCCAAACCGTAGAAGCCCCGTGCGTTTTGAGGATCGATTTCTGTCAGCTTGTGGTAGAGCGAGGTAGCCCGTGGGAAATCCTGATCATTTAAGGCCTTCTGACCCAGCTCGCGGGAGAGGTCACGTTGGATCTCTCTTTTTTTGTCCTGATACTTTTGGCCTGGCTCTAGCCGAATGGCAGTGTCGATCTCATCCATGGCCTTCTCTTCATTGAACAAGCCACTCTGAGCGACTGCCATGTTGAAGTGCAGAGCAGCCTTGTCGGGAAACAACTTCAGTAATCGCTGCAATGTTTCAACCGCCCTGGCGAATTCTCCCTTCTCTACGGCTTCAGCGACTTCTTTATTGGCTCTGTCCACGAATTTCTGGTTGAACATCACTTTTTCCAAAAGCATATCCCCTGTCAGCTCGATCTCTTCGTTAAGTGGGAAACAATTCTTGAGCTGGGCTAGGAGTTCGTACTTACCGTCAGTCAGGCCTGCAACCTCGATCTTTCCTTGCCGGTCGGAAATTACCTGCTCGAAACGATGGGTGATAAGGTGAGTGATCCGGACATCCACTTTCGGAAGGGTTTTCCCGTCAGGATCGACGAACTTTATGCTTAGGTTCGCCGCCAGAACTGGTTCAAGGCAGATCGTGCTTGCCAGCAGCAGCTTCGAAAGACCTGAAGGGGGCAGCCGAACAACTGTCCCAAGCGAATGAGTTTTCTTATAACGGGATGCGACCCCAAAAGTCTCCAAACGGAGATGCGATATCAATTCTCTCAGGCATTGAGCAAACATGAAAACTCTCCTATTCGCAGACGACATCTAAGGTTTGGATTGCCTCCTTTTGATGTGGTTCACCTCTCAGCGCTATGGTCATCTCTGCACTCCGTGGGAACGAATTGTTCTGCAAGCAGCGGCTTCGCCGGACGGCCGAATGCGAGACATAATAAACTACACACTCGCGAGAATCAATTGCGGCGCCGCGGAGCGCGCGGAGCGGTTCACCATTGTGTCAAGCTGCGTCCGTGGAGGCAATCAAGGCTGTTGGCGAGAGGCAAGCTTGGCTCGCTCACGGTCTAATTTCTCTTGTCTCAACTTATTGGACAAATCGAGAGCCCCTTGGGCCTTTTCCTTCTGGTTGAGCTTGGTGTAAGCTCGGAAGAGCTGATAGTGCAATTCACCGCCTGGATCAACGCTGGAAGCCAATTCCAACTCTCCCACGGCGTTTTCCCACTGGTTCATCTGCAAGAACGCTTTTCCCAGTTCCCCGTGTCCTTTCAGCATAGAGGGGTCGAGCTCCAGGGCTCTCCGCAGAAATGGAACCGCTCTCTCCCCCTGTTGCGTGTGCACCATTCCCTCTCCAATGATAAAATTCGCCTCGGCGTTGTACGGGTCCAATTTGAGACTTTTTTCCAGGACCTCAAAGGCCTGGGAAAACTCTCCCAGGTGGTAATGGGCGCGTCCTAGCTCATAGAGCAATTCTGCGTCTTCAGGCTCCCGATCCAATGCCATTTTGAATCCGGCAATTGCCTCCCGCATGTTCTTCCGGATGAAATGAGCCTCACCCCGCAGCTGGTAAGCCCGATATGAGTCCGGCGCAATCCGGTCTAGCTCTGACAGCGATTGGACGGCTAGCATCTGGTAATTTCTGCTCTGCAGATAATGGGCGGCCTCTGCAACTTCAGGCTTCCGGCTCAGAGCTTCTGCTATTTTTGCCGCTGATTCTAACCTGCCAGTCTCGAAGTAGGCTTGCGCAAGCAGCAGCTGTTGCGAGGGATCCGTAGATCTCATTTTTGACTGGTTCTCCAGCCTTGAAATGATCGCTTCGTAGCGCTTCTCACGAAACAAGGCTTCAGGAGATTTCCTGGGATCTTTATCACTGGCTGCCAGCTTTTGTTTGTAGGGTGCCAGTTCCCCGCAAAAGGAATTGGCACGTCCCAATTGAGCTGCCAGGAATTGTTGTGCCAGCGAAGAATCACAGCGCCCGATCCCCTTTGCCAGATCGGTGGCTGGAATCTCCAGGTCCAGCGATGGCAACGGACAAAAAAACTCCGGTCTTATTCTGACAGCGTGTTCCAACTCCCGACTGAAGTCTCCGTATTGACCCGAGGCAAGCCCGATTTGAGCTAGACCATAGTGTGCCTGAAAGCTCCCGAGATCGACTGCCAGTTCCTCCCGAAAAAGGCGGCTGGCCGCTTCCATTTTTCCATTCTTCAGCTGCAATCTTCCGAACTCGTAACGCAGTACGGGAACAGAAGGATGAACCCGGATGATCTTCGGAATTTCAGTCTCCACGAGTGATTGCCACCCCTCACCTCCTTCTGAGGCTTCGATCAGCATCAGGCCATAGTAAACACCCCTGCCGGAGTTCAACAGCTCTTCGCCTGACCGCTGCATTAGCTCGTTGTAGATTTTGCCCATGGAATACAGCGCATCCACGTCGTGAGGGTGCTGCTTCAGGATTTCACGATACTGGCGGATGGCCTCGACATATTCTTTAAGACCAACGTAGGTCGCCCCGAGCCGATAGCGGGTCTCCTTCATGGAAGGGTTGAGGCTGACAGCAGCTTCCAGAAAGGTTCTGGCTTCTTTGTAGCGGTTCGTCTTGAACAGCTGAATTCCAAGAAAATAATTGGGCACGAAAAGCTTTGGATTGGCTCGGAGCGCTTGGCGAAACTCCTTTTCGGCCTGCTCGAACCTATCTTGCATGTGAAGCGCGAGTCCCAGGTTACTGCGAATCTCAGCCAGTTGCGGGGCGATGGCCAAAATGGCGCGATACTCTTTTTCAGCTTCCGCAAAATCGTTTCGCTGCATCGCCGCACCGGCGCGTTCAGAATGCTCCTGTAGCTTGTCGTTACCTTGCAAAGAAAAAGCCCATAGCAAAGGTGCGAACAGGAATGCCCACTTCTGTTGTTTGAACATTTCAAACATGGGCTCATAATCACAAATTGCCCACAACACGTCAACCTCCAGGGCCCACGTTAATGACGTCGATCGAGTAGCTGAGCTGGGAATATCCCCAACAGGAGGCATTCGAGTCGAGTTCTTGCCTGTCTCAAGACAAGGTCAAATCGGTCTAGTTTCCAACACCTTTTCGGCCACACCAGTGCTTTCTTGGGGGAAGCTCTGGGCTGTACTGAAGAGTGTTCTAGTTCCAATCCTCTCATAAAAAAGAGGTCGCTACCAAGCGACTTGCCCGATAAAAAAGGCGGTACTTGTTTACCGCGTTGGGCAGCATGTTGAATGCCGGAGTGCGCGCTTCAGTTGAGTGAGGCGTTGGGAGATCGCGGCAGAGCGGGTAGAACAAAGGCCTTGACAATACTGTGACAATCCTGGTTTCATGCGTGCCAACTGTTAGGGATACATTCTTGTATACAGTCCTGGGCGCCCCTGGAATGATTACGACTGTTTTTGAGCATGGAGTGAGTCGAACGGGTCCCACGGTTCGTAAGAAGAGAAGATCCATTTCCTTAGTCCGGTTGCGGGCCGAGTGTGACAACGATTTACTTTTGTTACTCGTTAAGGAGTCAAGATGAAAACCCCAAAATGGAGTGGGTGGGGGTTTTTGATATTTGCGTTGGTGGCTCTTGCTCTGCTATCGGAAAGAGTTGCTCTTGCCCAGGCCGGAACAGGATCGATTCGTGGGCTGGTGACTGACGCGAGCGGGGCAGTCGTACCAGACGTGCAGATTGAAGCGACCAACGTGGGGACGCAGCTGAAGTTCACCACAACCACCACCGGAGCGGGAATCTACACGCTGAGCACGTTGCCGATTGGCAATTACAGAGTAGTCGCCCAGCGTGTGGGGTTTAAGCAGTATGTCCAGGGCCCCGTCGTGATCGCGACTGCCTCCACCACCACGCTGAACATCGTCCTGGAGTTGGGCGAAGTGAGTGAGAAGGTAACCGTGACGGAAAGCGTTGCCCCCTTAATACAGGTCGACAATGCCGAGGTCGCCACTGTGGTGGAAAATCGTGTTGTTATGGATCTCCCCCTACAGGTTGGGTCGGGAGGGGGTGGCCGCCGCCAGGTGGAGAGTTTTATTTTCTTGTCCCCGGGCGTGACCGGGGACTGGTTCACCAAGACCTTTAACGGCAGCATTAACCTTTCCAATATGGCCCAGGTGGACGGTATTGCCTGGACTAACGCGGAGGTTCCCGGTCGCTTTTTCGAGGGCACCCCGCCGTTTGCAGCCGTGCAAGAGTTCAAGGTCGCCAACACTCTGCACCCACCAGACGTGGGGAGAGCTTTCGGAGTGACCAATTATACGCTCAAATCGGGAACCAACCGATTCCACGGCAATGCGTTTTGGTTTAACCGGGAAGACAATTTCGACGCTCGCGGATTCTTCGTGGATAAGAAACGTCATGAAATCCAAAATGAGTTCGGTGGAACCTTGGGCGGACCGATCATCAAAGACAAAACCTTTTTCTTCACGAGCTGGGAGCAATTCCGGCTGCGGACAGGGTCGGTCCTCACGACCACGGTTCCCCTCACGGCGTTCCGAACCGGCGACTTTTCCGCCCTATTGGCGCAAGGCATCCAGCTCTACGACCCGTACACGGTAAACCAGAC
>Ga0137379_10005193_pt1 | contig 12281 bp, 15 predicted proteins | sample SagtaG_18_FD_104812 | JGI IMG/M metagenome (GOLD analysis project Ga0137379, IMG submission 104812) | Vadose zone soil microbial communities from Sagehorn Ranch, Mendocino, California, USA - Sage2_L_80_16 metaG | ecosystem: Environmental > Terrestrial > Soil > Vadose zone | place: USA...
CACCCGGAAGGTATCCCACGTGGGCGATCCCGTGAAACGGCATCAGGTGGTGTGCGCAGACGCTACGGAACGGGACCCCTCGGGCCAGCACCAGCTCTCCGTAGCCCGCGGGGTTGTCGAAGTCGGTGGGTTCGAACGGCTGCGGAGTCAGCAACTCGGTGTAGGCGGCGGCCATCCGGGCGGCGGTCCGACCGGTCTCCTCGGTGTCCAGCGGAACGCCAAGCGCCGCCAGGAAGCCGCGAGCGGCTGCTTCAGCGGCGACCATGTCCGGTGCGGCCACGGGTGCAGTGAGGGCGGGGGCGAGCATGAGTCCTCCGAAGATCAGCTCGGGCGGGTCGAGGACAAGGCAAGGAAAAGACGAGTGGAGGTATCGGCAGCCTGTTGGGCGGCGCTGACCGGCTGGGCACATTGGCAGGTCCTACGGAGGCGCCCGTTTCGATCCCCAGACGGGCGACGTGCCTGACGGTTGCTGATGCTTGGCGGGTTTGTGTTGTCCGGGCGGGCTGTTCATGGCTGGCGATACCTTCGGCTCGGTGCGGCGCTGCCGTTCGCGGAGACGGTGGCAAGCGGTCATCCCATGGCTGCCACCGCGAGGTCGCCGCGGCCGGCGTCTACGGCACGGATGACCGCTCGGATCGCGTCGTCGTCTTGGTTTGCGATGTGGCCGAGCCATTGCTGGAATCGGCTGGCTGACATGCCTGCGTGATACATAAACGGGGTTAGCTCCAGCGCCCACGCCAAACCGCACAGTGCCGCGCATTGGTTGTCGGGCAGTTCGCGGCCGGGCTGGCGCGGGTGCTCGAATCCGTGGACCACCGATCGGATCTGGGCCCGAACGCGTACCGCCCACGCGGTATCCGCCGCCGCGTACACATCAGTCCTGACGAACCCGTAGCGGCGGCGGGTGGTGCGACGCAACAGCCCGACGATGAGCATGTCCGCGCGAACCCGCTCGTACAGGTCGCTGGCGGCGAACGTCCGGAGCCAGTTCCTGAGCTGAGCTTGATCTCGCCGCGTGCGCCGAATCGTCGCGAGGGCGGCGTCGGCAAGTGTTTCACCCGCCGACGACTCGGTCATGACGGTGATGCGTCCAGGCTCCGGCTCCCACCGCCGCCGCATCGGGTCGAACCGCCAGCCGATGACGACGTGTTGGGCAAGCCACAACTCGATCAGGACGGCGCCCGCAAGTCCGATCGCCAAGGATTGCAGGTTGATATGCGGTCCGCCGCTATCGTCGTCGTGAGCGAGCAGGAACAGCTCGGCACGCAACGGCAGGCGGGCCAGCCGGTGAGGCGTCGAGGAATACACCGTATGGGCCTGGTCAACAGCGGCGTGGGCGCTCATCGCGGACCATGCACGGTGGGTGTCGCTGGAGGCGTACGACGCAGCCGTTCGTGTACCCCCGCGTACGGGACGGCGCCGCGCAGGTACACCTTGTCAAGCCGGGCGAGCATGGTGTAACTCGGGTCGCACACATTGCCGACCGGCGCGGTCCCCGCCTGCGCGACGAGCTGGTAGGCGTCCAGCGTGTCCAGGCCGGTCAGCTCAGCGGTCCAGCCGACGAGGTCGTGCTGGCTGATCCGGAACGCATCTTCCAACGGCCGGGCGCAGCCGACCGACATGATCGCGTCGTCGGACTCGATGCGTGGCCACGGCGTCGACACGCCTTTGATCACCTCGACTACTACGGTGGTGTTCATGGCAACCTCGATCGCAACCCCGGAAACCTCGCCCTGGCCCTGCCGGGCGTGCCCGTCCCCGAGGCCGAGCAGTGCGCCATGGACGTTGACACCCAGGTACAGGGTGGTGCCGGCGCGCAGCTCCGGGGTGTCCATGTTCCCGCCGTGGCTGTCCGGAACGATGGTGGAGCGGACCTCGAAGGCGGCCGGCGCGACCCCCACGGTCCCGTGCGTCGGATCCAGTGGCAGGTCCACGGTGAAGTCGGCGTTGCGGGCTCGGTACCGCACGAGCCCGGCGTCGAGGTCGATGTCGTACAGCCACACGCGCTCCTCCAGCGGCGGCTGCAGCGTCGCCGTGTGGGCGGTGGAGGTCAGCGCCCCGAAGTGGGGGAAGGTACTGGACACGCCCCAGGCTCGGGCCGGCGTGATGGCCACGAAATGTACGGCCAGGGTGTCGCCAGGCTCGGCGTCCTCGACGAAGAACGGGCCGGTGACCGGGTTGAGGTACGGCAATCGGCACACCGTCGACGGTAGGTCGTCCACAGTGGACACCGCGCCGCCGAAACAGTCCTCGGTGTAGGTGCTCAGCACGTCACCAGAGCGTAGGTGCGCGACTGGCAGCTGGCCACCGAACTTGTACGCGAGGTCGTCCTTCTTCGGCAGGAACGTGATCGTGTCGGTCACGGCTCAGACCCCCTCGCGCAGCGGACTGCGGTCATGGTGCGCGGGGGTAAACCCGGACAGCACCGGCCGCCGACCGGCGAGGTAGAGCCCGACCAGGATGAGCACGCCCAAGCCGATCCACACGAAACCAAGCCGCTGTGCGGCCACGTTCGCGTTCACGACGACGAACGCGAGGATGGTCGCGCCGACCGCTGGCACGAGGAGGTGGGCGAACAGGTTGCGGCTGCGCTGTCGGATCACGTAGTGGACGAACACCGATACGTGCAGGGCGAGGAACGCGGTCAGCGCCCCGAAGTTGATCAGGCTCGACAGCAACGCAATGCCATCCGCCCGATGCGCCATATACAGACCAAGCGCCAGCGACACGACGGCGACCACGAGGATCGCGTTGGTGGGCACGTTGTGCTTGCGTGATACCTTCGCCAGGAACCCTGGCAGCTGCCGGTCGCGGGCCATCGCGTACAGCAGCCGCGAGATGGCCACCTGCGCCACCATCGAGTCCGGCAGCCCCCACGCGATGGCAGTGGCGACCGCGCACAGCGTGGCTAGCCACGGCCCGCCTGCCAACCGGGCGGCGTCGTAGAACGCCGTACCTGCGGCGTCGCCGTTCGCGATCAGGGCGTGCGGGTCGGGCGTGAGCATGGCCGCCACCCAGGTCTGGGCAATGAACAACACCCCGGCCAGCAGTAGCGCACCAGCCATCGCCCTGCCGATCACTCGTGACCCGCCTCGGGCCTCCTCCGACAACATGGAGATCCCGTCGAAGCCGAGGAAGGACAGCACCGCCACCGCGGTAGCCCCGAGCACCAGGGACCAGGTGAAGGTGTGCGGGTTGTAGAGCGGTTCGAGCGTCCAATGGCCTTTGCCGCTGGCGACCGCCCACACGCCAACGCCAATGAACACGCCCAGTACTACAAGCTCACCGACCAGCATGACCCAGGTGAACGTGGCGGTCATCTTGATGCCCAGCGAGTTGACGATCGTGTTGACCGCCACGAAGCCGACCAGCCAGACCCACACCGGGATGGCGGGAACGGTGGCGTTCATCGCGACCGAGGCGACCAGGTACAGCAGCGAGGGGACCAGAACGTAGTCGAGCATGATCGCCCAACCGGCCAGGAAGCCCACCGGGGCCCCGATCCCTCTGCCGACGTAGTTGTAGACGCTGCCGGACAACGGGAACGCCTTGACCATCTGCGCGTAGGAGAACGCCGTGAAGATCAGCGCCACCATGCCGATCGCATAGGCTAGGACGACCATGCCGCCCGACGCCGAGAACACCGACCCGAAGATCGCCATCGGTGCGATGGGCACCATGAAGATCAATCCGTAGGCCAGGAGGTCACGGAACCTCAGCGCTCGCCGTAGCTCTTGCCGGTAGCCGAACTGCTGTAGCTCATCGACCGGGTACGACACCGAACTATCCCTCCAATGGACTGATGTGATCTGACGTGTCGGCGGCTCGCCGATCGACCGCGGCTGCCGCCCTATGCACGCTCGGGGCCGTAGGCATCCGTGCCGGAGCGCGGACGAGGGCTGCGGCCCGCCCGCCGCCTCGCCCGGCGTTGGCAGCGACAGCGAGCGGGGGTCCAGGCGCCCATGAGGCCGAAAGGTTCTTCGGCGCGACAAGGGCAGGTTCGCAGCGGCGGTGGCGCTCCACGGCCGTATCGGTGGTGGAGATGGATCTGGATCGACCAGGCGCACGGCCGGGTCCGGCCACGCGCCGATTGCTGCGCCGTGACCGCGCATTGGGACCGCGACACGGACGCTGCATCCGGCTCAAGACCGTTGGACCGGAGACGGCGGCAGGAGCCAGATTTTCAAATGCATCGGCGCTCTTTCCGCGGCTGCCGAGAATTGCGGGACGGTCTGCGCGGCGCCCCGCAGATGCCGATAGGCCGTTGACCGTCATCACACCCCTCCTTGGCGGCGCTCGAAAGACTCGTGGTCGCTGGATGTCTGCCACTGGTTCCGGAGATTCCGTCGCTGAACGGGTTTCATCGATGCATCGCTTGTTGTGTGTTAACGATCACGGACAGTCGGCCACCGTGGAAGCCTGAATTACTGGGAGAGATAGCAGGAGATCTGCTGGGCGGCATGCCCTTGACCTGCAGTTCTGGCCGGCAGCGGATGGGCTGGCGGCCCTGCGGCCAATGAACCTGGGTTAGGCTTCCGTCGCACCGGACAGCCCGGCCGGCTCGGACAGTCGCGGTGCCTTTCGGGTCCCGCCTGCCGGAGGTGCGTTGGTGATCAGCCCCTACGTGCGTCGCCACCGGCTGGCGACAGAGTTGATCCGCCTGCGCGAGGAGCACGGCTACTCGACCCAGCGGCTAGCCAAGGCGATCGGCGTCCCCAGACAACGCCTCAGCCAGCTTCAGAACGCTCGCATGCGACCCGACCTCGACGAAATCATGCGGATCCTCGACGTTCTGAAGGTCGGCGAACGACGCTGGAGCAGATCATGACCATCGCGCGCGAGGCCCAGGAACGCGGCTGGTGGGAGAAGTTTGCCGGCGAAATGGGAGCGCGCCAAGCCTTGTACGCCAACCTTGAGGCCGGGGCTCGCACGGTCGCGGAGTACCAGATGACCCTGCTTCCCGGTCTTCTGCAGATCCCGGCATTCACCGAGGTCCGCGCAAGAGCGGACCGTGCGGCCTACCCGGACGGCTTCGACCCGATCCGCGCGTTGGAGGCACGCGCCGCGCGTCAACGGGTTCTCGAACGAGCCGGAGGTCCGACATGCGAAGTCATCATCGACGGGCTGGCGGTCCGCCGACTCGCCGCGCCCCCCGAGGTGGTCCAAGCACAGAAAGCCCACCTTGTCGATGTCGGCCACCACCGCCGGAGGGTGACAATCCGGGTCTTGCGGCTAGAAGCCTCGATCGCCGGTCATGCAGTACCCCGATCGGCGTTCGTCACCTACCGTTATCCCGACGCTGGCGACCCAGTCGTGGTTGCCGTCGACACGGTGACCTCCGATCTCGTCCTCACCGATCGCGCCGAGGTCGGCAACTACTTGGACCTATACAGGCGCCTGCAGGAGGCGGCGCTCACCCCGGCCGAAAGCCTTGACTTCCTCGCCGCACTCGCTGAGGGCTTGTCCGAGAAGACATGGAGTTGATGATGGAATCCAGCAAGTTCACGACATGGCGCAAGTCCAGTCGTAGCGGCGGCGGAGACAACTGCGTTGAGGTGGCCTTCGCCGCCGACGGTTCAGTTGGCGTGCGCGACTCCAAGGACCGTACCGGCCCTGTTCTGGTGTTCACGGCGACCGAATGGATGGCATTCACCGGCGGAGTCCGCGACGGCGAGTTCGAGGCATAGAACTGACTCCGCGAGCGGGATGCGAGGCTGCCACCGGCGCATCCCCGGCTATGTCTCCGACGGTACGCCGGGCTGGCGCACGCTACGCCGTAGCCGACGGTCACCGTATCCTGACGCTGCTCCGTTCAGCGTCTGCCGCCCGAAACCGAGGTCCATTCGTCGCGGCCCGGCGTACGACCCGGACAAGCGTTGATCTTGGACTGGAGGTGTGCCGTGGCCCGCCGGCCAGACCTACCGCGGAACACCCTGCTTCGAGATGCCCGCCGACGTCTGCCGTCCCCGACAGGCTCTGGGCGGCCAATGTCCCGCCAAGAGCTGGCTGAGGCGATCAACGCCTACCTATGGCGCACCTACGAGCAGGACGAGAAGCTCGACGAGAACGACATCGGGAAGCTCGAACGCGGCGAACACCGCTGGCCTGGCGCGCGACGCCGGGAAGCCTTTCGAGCCGTTCTGGCCGTCGCACGCGACGCCGACCTTGGGTTCTACATCAACCGCAAGCTGCGGGGCACTGACTCCGCTGCGCTCGTGGAAGCGGCCGGGCCAGCCTCTGACATGGCGGTTATCGTGACGATCGTGGTCGACGGACGGATCCACTGCCTGCGGCTCAGCCGCCGTACGCTATTCGAGGCAGTTTCGGGAAGCCTGATGGCACCGCTGTTTGAGGGGGTGCAGACGCAGGTGCCCGCCGCCATCGACCCTGCAGTCGTGGACCACTTCTCCGCGCTACGCGCCCTGCTCGTGGACTCAGACAACCGGCTAGGCGCTGCGAGCATCCTGCCGACGGTGCATCAACAGCTTGGCCTCATCGGGCAATTCCGCAGGCAGGCCCGTGGGACGCTGCATGATCAGCTATTGCGGACCGAAGCGCGATGGGTCGAGTTCGCTGGCTGGCTGAGCGACGATCTGGGCGATCAGTCTGCCGGAACACGATGGCTCGGTCAGGCGATGTCCATGGCGCACGAGGCCGCTGATCCAGACTTTTCTGCATACCTCTTCGCGCGCATGGCGCAGCGAGCCGTCGGCGGGATGGACGAAGACCGCGTCCTGGGTCTGGCCCAAGCAGCGAGTCGCATCGAGACTTCCTCCCCGCACGTGCAAGCGTTCGCGGCCCTCCAACGAGCGCATGGTCATTCGTTGGCGGGCGAGATCTTTTTGTTCCGATCCGCCATCGACGAGGCCCGCCAGCTAATTGATGGTCCGGCACCGCGAGACGGCGACCTTGGTTCCTTCTGCACGGCACCGTATGTAACGGCGCAGGAGGGCGAAGGGTGGTTGCGGCTCAATCGCCCTCAGGATGCGGCGGATAGCTTCGGCCGAGCATTGGCAATGTGGCCGGAAGCGTATCAACGTGATAGGGGCGTATATCTGTCTCGGGCAGCGACGGCGCACCTTGCTAGCGGGCGGCCAGACGAAGCCGCAGCTACGGCACTGGAGGCACTCAAACTGGCCGACGTGACGCAATCGACGCGCATTAGACGACAAGTCGTCATCATCAGTCAGCGGATCAGTGAAATTGGGCCTGGGTCGGCCGTTGACTCTCTGCGTGCTGCCCTTTCAGTGGAGCAATCCCTGTCATGACACCCGACCGTATTGAAACGGACTCGCTCGACGTCATATTTGTCGGCCGAGCCAACATCGATCTAACGGTTCGCATCCCGTTCCGTCCGGCGGCGGGACGGACCGCATTCGCGTCCGAACTGATGGTTACAGCAGGCGGCAAGAGCCTCAACCAAGCCATAGCCGTTTCCCGCTTCGGTGGCCGTGCCGCTCTTGTCGCAAATGCTGGAGCGGACCACTGGGGCGACCAACTGATGAGGGACCTGACAGAAGCGGGTGTCGACACAACCTGTTTCCGCCTGCTTCCCGGCGCGCGGACCGGAGCGGCAATCATCGAGGTCACGCCGGACGGCGAGAACTTTCTTGTGCTAGCTCTCTCACCGGCTGCCGAACTGACTCTCAGCGACGTTGGCCAAGCGCTCACGCGGATAAATGCTCCCGTAGTCGTGGTGCAACTCGATCTACCGCCCGAACCACTTTCCAGGGTCCTGGCAGAGGGCCGGCCTTCGACTGTAATCGGGAACCTCGTTCCCCACCCGGCCTTCGACCGACGCCTGCTCAGCAGATGCGATGTCCTGGTTGTCAACCAGCAGGAGGCCGAGGTGATGCTCGCGGTCGCCGAGGTCGACCCGCTCGACGCCGCCCGGCAGCTGCGCCATCTGGGGCCGTCCGCGGTCGTCGTGACCGCAGGGGCCCGTGGCGCTGCTTATGGCTCAATTCACGGGTCGGACACTGTAGCTGCAGCCGCCGTTCCGGTTGTCGACACGACAGGCGCTGGGGACGCGTTTCTCGGCAGCCTTGCTTTGGACCTTTCCAGAGGTGTTCCTTTGGGTAACGCGGTTGCTAGGGCTGTGCGCGCTGGCACCGAAGCCGTTCAGCACGAGGGAGCGCAATTGCCAGCCGCGCCCGGCGGAGTGACATGACTGCTTCCAATGGCAAATGCCGCAGCCTCTGCCCCGCCTTCGTGGCCGGGTGCGAGCAGGGGTACACGTCGCGTCGGTTGGCCTGAGATGTGCAAGGATGCCAGCGCGGCCGTTCACGTCCTCGACTTCGGTGCGGCGCGGGGCAACAGGTGGCCGAGCGTGGCAAGCCGCCGCCGAACGCTCTGCTGAGGTCGGCGCGTCGCAGGCTGCCGACCCCCCGGCTCCGGACGACCCATGTCACTGCAGGAGTTGGCCGAGGTAGGCAACGCGTTCCTGTGGCGGAAGTACCGCATCGAGGAGCGGCTCGACCAACTCGTGCGAATTGCGCCCGCCCTACCAGAGACCGGGTCCTGTTCCCGTCCGGCCAACTTCTGCCGACGTCGATCAAGTGGCATCGACGGAGCGAGGCTCGCGGCGCGTATTCCGCGCCAGGCGGGGCCTGTGCCTGGCCGATCAGTTATGTGATTGGTCTTCGATCTTCTCGATGGTCTTAATCAGCGCGGCAATGCGGGCAACCCGTGCTCGTCCCGCGTCGGTGATCGAGTACATCCCGCGTCTGTGGTCCTTGCCGCCGGTCTTTGTGAGGAGGCCAAGCCGCTCCAGCCTCTTGAGAGGTCGGGTGATCTGGCTGTCGGTCGGGCGCAGCCCGCTCCAGGCCGCGATCCGATTACCGACTTCCGTCCAGCGAAGGGGACCAGCTTGCAGGCAGAAGAGCGCGGCTGCCTCCCAGAGGCTGTTCACTAGATCATTGGCCTGCTTAAGATGATCGAATTGCAGGTCATCTGGCTCCACCCAGTCACCGCCCAAGCCCCCGTTACCCGACGTTGACCCCTCCAGTCCACCTTCCGTCGGGCATGCAATCTGCCCTTGCGCAAGAAACCATTGACCTGCGCCTCGGCGGCTCGTGTCAAGGTCTTTGTCTCGGCCTGTGGATAACCCCTGCGGCAATGATGTTGCTTTGTGGTAATTGCCTGGTCGATTGGCTACTCTGGTCGGTCATCTGTTCGTGCCTGGTAGCCGGCAGTCCAGCCGCGGGCTCAAGCTCGTGTCGCTCCTGCTCGGCCAGTTCTTCGACGATCCGGGCGACCTGGCGGCCTTTGGTGGTCAGCGCTAGATCGTATCGAGAGGACGACGAGTCCACGGATGCGGCGGCCACCTCGCGCACAGCGCCGATGTCGATCAGCCGCAGCACGGCCGCCTCGACGAGCGCCGCATCAGCGTTGGGTAGCGCATCCCAAGGCTGAGCCCCCTGCTGAAGGCAAGCCAGAACTTGGGGGACGTGGGGAGCGCTCCAGAGGTCGACGGCTCGTACCACTGAGTCGAAGTCCGGCAGGGTCGTCATGAGCGGCACCTTCGCGGTAGGGGTACGTCTGACGTGGGCGCGGCGCGTTCGGTGTTTGCGACAGTTTGGACTGCGCGGTGCCGGTCGGCAAGGCCGATCTCCGACAGTCACGGTCGCCGCGCATTGTGGCGGTTTGCGGTACACACGTTCTGTACGCACGGCCTGTGCGTGCCCGGTTTACGCGCAGCGTGCGCGTAACAACTGGTTGTAGCGGCATCGGGTTTCGGTGATGTAGGACTTGATCGGTGCCGCGGTATCGGGGAGGTGCAGGTGCGCCGGGTTCAGGTCATCCCATCGATAAGCGTCTTTGTGGCTGTCGTGCTCGCGACAGCTGCTTGCACGCCTCGCCATCCGCAGCCGAGCCCCTCGCCCTCGCTTGCAATGCCGTCGGCTGCGGCATCTTCACAGGATCCTCGTGCTGCCGCGGTCCAGGCTGCGGTCGCGGCGTACCGAAGCATGTGGGCCGCGTACGACGCCGCGGTCGCGGTTCCGAATCCTGACGATGCCGCCCTTGCGATGTACGCCACGGGCAACGCTTTGAAAACCCTGACGAGCGGTTTGCAGTCGGTCAAAGGCCAAGGGCTGAAGGGAACGGGTGCGGTGGTGGTCGCCCCGAAGGTGACTGCGGTGTCGCCGGCCAGCGCGCCCACGGACGTTTCTCTAAGCGACTGCATGGACACGAGCGGCACGCACATCGTCCGCGCCTCGCCTGGGCCGCCCTACAGCGACAGCCCGGGAGGGCGACGGCTCGCTACTGCGACGGTTCAGCGGCAAGGTGACGGCTCCTGGAAGGTCACGGACTTCGGCATACGGGGGGTGGGTACGTGCTAGCACTTCGACGCGCATCGGTGATCATTTGCACCACATTCGCGTTGCTCGGGTGCGCCGGTGGGGCGGCGCTAGCCGACACGATCGGGCCAGTGGACTGCTCAAAGTCGCCGACGGATCCTCAGTGCATCGTGACCGTCACCAACCCGGGCGGGCCCGGTAGCCCTGGGAGCAGCGGTAGCACGGCGTGTCTGACCCGATCGGCAAGGTCGTTCCGTGTCAGTTCGACGGTGGGTGGCTGGCCGATGACGGCTGCTACTACAAGCCGGCCACAGGAATCGACCTGACTGGTGCCGAGGCGTTGGGTGGGCCCGCGACGCCTCCGGACCAGTGGTACGTGGGCGTGTGCGGCTACCCGCCAGTCGTGGGCTTGACCAAGTACCGACTGTTCGGTGCTCCGCCGGGGCCTGCGTTGCTAGCGGATCAGGCGGTGAAGGCGCTGCGGCTGCCGGCCCCAGCAATCCGGCTCAACCCGGCGCCACCCGCTCCCCAGTTGGTGCACCTGCCGACCTGGGTGTGGCTGGATGCCAGTTCCTGGGGCTCACGGTCGGCGACAGCGTCTGTGCCGGGGTTGTCCGTGACGGCGACCGCGACGCCTGCGCAGTTGACGCTGACGACGAGCGACGGGGCGTCGGTGTCGTGCAAAGGGCCGGGTACGGCGTGGAGCACCGGGACAGATCCGAAGGCGGCCTCTCCCACGTGTGGGCATACGTTCACCGCACCCGGTGCGGTCACGGTGACCGCGACGGTGACGTGGAACGTGTCGTGGGCCGGCGGCGGGGCGACCGGAACGGTGCCTGCCCTGACGACCACGGCGACGGTGCCGGCGCAGGTGCAGGAGTCGGCGGGGCTGAACTCGGGCGGAGCGGGGTGACACGACGATGACCATGATGACCAGCACGACCACGAGCGGCAACGGCCGCGCGGCGGCGCCGCCGAGCCCGCTTCGGCGTAGGCGTCGGCGAGGCCCGATCGTGCTGGGGGCCTTGCTGGTGGTGCTGGGAGCGGTGTCGTTCGCCGTCACGTCGTTGCGCGTTGATCCGCGTATGCCGGTGCTGGCGCTGGCGAGTCCGGTGGCTGCCGGGCACATGCTGACCGACGCGGATCTGACGGTGGCTCGGATCGTGCCCGACTCGACGATCTCGGTGGTGGCCGCGTCGCAACGCTCGGCGGTCGTGGGCCGGACGGTGACGGTGCCAGTGGCGGCGCACACGTTGCTGTCGATGGATGAGGTGGGCCCGGCGGCGTGGCCGCCGGCCGGCCAGTCGGTGATCGCCGTGCCTGTGAAAGCCGGTCGCAGCCCGGCCGGTCTGGCGCCCGGCACGCAGGTAACGGTATTGACGCTGGCGTCTGGCACCTCGTCGACCACGCCGAGCAGCGCGGGAGCTTCGTCCGGGGTTCAGGCCCGGGCCACCGTTGTGGCGGTGCGGGCCGCGGACGCCAACGGCACCAGTGTGGTGTCGCTGCTATTGGTCTCGTCGGACGCGTTGCGGGTGGCCGCCGCGAGCGGGGACGTGGCGTTGGTGTTGCAGGGCGCGGGCGGGTGAGCAAGCGATGCTGATTGTCACCGGGTCGGTGAAGGGCTCCCCTGGAGCCACCACATTCGCGCTGGGGGTCGCGGCGCGGTGGCCGACCCAGGAACCGGTGGTGCTGGTCGAGGCTGACCCGGCCGGTGGGGACCTGGCCAAGCGGTTCGGCCACTACCCGGAACCCGGCCTGGCCGCCTTGGCGACGGCGGGACGCCGGGGCGGCGAGGTGCCAGTTGTGGCGCAACGGTTGTCTCTGGGGGTGGACGTGGTGTTCGCCCCGGCCGGTGAGGAGGCTGCCGAAACCGTCGCCATGCTGGTCAACGAGTCCCTCGGGTTGGTGCAGTCCTGTGCCCGTAGCCAGGTGCTGATAGTTGATGTCGGCCGGCTGGACCGGGCGTCCCCGACGATGCCG
>Ga0137379_10005194_pt1 | contig 12278 bp, 7 predicted proteins | sample SagtaG_18_FD_104812 | JGI IMG/M metagenome (GOLD analysis project Ga0137379, IMG submission 104812) | Vadose zone soil microbial communities from Sagehorn Ranch, Mendocino, California, USA - Sage2_L_80_16 metaG | ecosystem: Environmental > Terrestrial > Soil > Vadose zone | place: USA...
CCTCCTCCCAAAGGAATCTGTAACGGCACCCAATACAGGCCGTCTAACTCAGAGGGTGAGGCCCGTCGAGAACCCAACCGATGACGATCTGTTGAGGCGCATGAAGGCCGGCGAGGAAGAGGGCTTCACGGCCCTGTATCGCCGGAGACAAGGCGCGGTCTGCCGCTTTGCGCTGCGCATGAGCGGAAACCCGGCCGTCGCCGAAGAAGTAACCCAGGAGGCTTTCATGGTGCTGGTCCGCAGCCCGAATCAGTTTGACCCGGCGCGCGGTTCGCTGGCTGCATTTCTGATCGGAGTGGCGCGCAATCACTTGCTGAAATGCTGGGAGCGCGACCGCGTCTACCTGCCGCTCGATGAAGAGCCCGCTCACGAAAACGGAAATCGGGCAACGCATCCGCTGCTTGTTGCCACGGGCGATCCGGCAACCTCTGCCGCCCAGGCGGAGACCACCGAGCGTGTGCGGCAGGCCGTGCTGGCATTGCCGCTGAGCTATCGCGAGGCCGTCGTGCTCTGCGACTTGGAGGAATTGAGTTATGAAGAGGCGGCTGCGACGCTCGATTGCGCCGTCGGGACGATTCGTTCGCGCCTGCATCGCGGCCGGGCTCTCCTGCTCGCCAAGCTCGAAGTGTTGCGGCAACCTGCGCGCCTGAACGCGCGAAAGGCGTCGGGATGAGGACGTGGAAGGAAGTGCAGCTATGAATTGCTCGCAATTTGGAGAAGTGGCTCACGATGTAGACCGCGCAGGAGCGCGGGCCGGACCGCTGTGGGTTGAGGCCATCAGCCATGCGGGCGAATGCCCGTCTTGCTCGTCTCTGCTGGACCAGGTGCGGACGCTGAATGCCGCTTTGCGGGAACTTGCGGAGCAGGATCGCGGTGCTCTCGCGTCTGCGCAGGCCGAGGCCGCGCTGAGAACCATTTTCCGCCAACGCCGCGCGATGCAAGTGCACGCGCGAGCGTGGCGCCGTTGGATCTGGGCGGGCGCGGCGGCGGTCATCGTTGCCGCGGCGCTGGCAGGGCTGACGCTGCGTCCCGGCGCCAAACCCGCCACTCCGCTGGCCGCACACGCACCAGCGCAGACGAATTCGCCTGCAATTCAGCCGCCCACGGCAACTCCGCCGCAGGACCAGGCTCAGGCCGTTCCCCAACAGGGAGCCGCGAATCCGCTCAACTCGCCCAAGTCCGCGCAAGATTCTGACGCGGAGAGCGCCCAGGACTTTGTTCCGCTGCCGGACAGTTTTCCGCTGTTGCCGGCCGAAGAGGCTTCTGTGGTGCGTGTCCGCATGCGGCGCGGGTCGCTGAACGCTTTTGGTTTGCAGGTCAATGAGGAGCGCGCGGCAGACTTGATCCAGGTGGAATTTTTGGTTGCCGAGGACGGCACGCCGCGGGCCGTGCGCTACGTTCGCTGAGAAAACTGCGCGCGCCCGGCAATCGTGGTCACGGTTTTCAGGAGAGAAGGAGGATCGATGAAGCTTCGTAGTTCGGGGATGCAATTTCTTGTCGCTGTGCTTGCTGCGGGGCTGTTTGCTGCCTGTGGCTTGGCGCAGGCCCCGCCGGCGCACCACGCTTTGCCGCCCGGCGCTCCCGCAGGATTCGCTCAACAACCTCCGCCCCCTCCGCCGGAAGGCTTCGACATGCTGGGATTCGAACCCATGCGCGGCGGCAAGGTTGTCAAAGGCTCGCCCTTTTCCGCCGTGGCTGTTTCCGAAACCACCCAGCTTCTGGCGGACGGCAACCACATCCACCGGCAGACCAGCACGGCGTTATTCCGTGACAGCCAGGGACGCTTCCGCCGGGAAGTGACCCTGCCTGCCCTTGGCCCGCTGGCAGCGTCGGGAGATGCGCCGCGGTTCGTGATCATTCACGACCCGGTAGCGGGCCAGCGCTTCGTGCTCGATCTGAAAAACAAGACCGCCAACAGGATGACCGCCACGCCGAGAATGCAGGAAGGGCCCGGCGAAAGAGCCAGGGCATGGAAGCATTTCGAAAGGACCGGAGAGTCGGACATGATTAAGACGGAATCGCTCGGCACGCAAGTGATCGAGGGCGTTTCGGCCGAAGGCACGCGGACCACGCGGACCATTCCCATCGGCCGCATCGGGAATGAAAAGCCCATCACCATTGTTTCCGAAGTGTGGTACTCGCCCGACTTGCAACTCGTGGTCATGACCCGGCGAAGTGACCCGCGATTTGGCGAGACCATTTACAAGCTGACCAATGTTCAGCGCGCCGAGCCGCCCGCGTCGCTCTTCCAGGTGCCCGCGGATTTCACGGTGCAAGAAGGGAGGCACGGAATGCGCATGTTCCATTTCGAGCGCGCCCCCGAGCCGCCCAAACCGAACGACGAATTGTAGTGGGGCAAGCGCCCGGTCCCTGCAAGCCTGCTGCCGAGCGCGTGTCGGCGCAGGCGACGATTCGGCCTCCGAGTCTCTCCTCATGCAAGACGTCCCTCCCGTGAAGCCTCCACGCTCCGGGAGGGACGTTTTGTTTTTCCAGCCGCTGCCGCGCCGCGCTGCTTCAACAACGTGGTTCATCGTCAGCAGGCGGGTCGAGCTGTGCCACAAGGTAGTGCCAGCGGTCGTGTGATCGGGTGCGCGGATCTAGAGGAGCAGGTCACCGACAATCACTAATCAGTCCGGTTGAAATCGCAATGTCTCTATCATCGCCCTAGGTTCCGCAACTGCGTCAGGATCCGGATCTCCTGGCCGACTGAGGAAGGAGGCTGGAACTCCCGCCCAACTGCTATTAACGCATCAAGGAAACCCAAAGAGTGTAGAGACCTCCCAACAGAAATCCGACCCCGAGCAACCTCGCCCCCATTCTCCAGCGGTCCAATGCTGAAGTTGAGATCTCGCGTGACGTTGGCTGATGTTTGATGCTCCATTGGACAATTCGCCCAGGCATAAGAATGACGAAGACTCCGAGGGCAAAGATACTCAGCCCTAAGAACGACGGAAACCACGCGGCGCCCAATTTTGGCAGATCTGTCTCCGCCGTACCACGGGTAGCATCTCTGAACATGCTCCAGGCGAAGAAAACTCCCATCCCTGCCAGCCCAATCCCCGCCAGGCGGCGCTCAATTTCTAGTCCGTGTTGGGGTTGTTCACCAACTGGTAGTGACCAAGAATTAGCTCGGCTCACCCAAGCAAGGAATCGTCTATGCTTGGCCGGTGCGATAAGCATAAGTACACCGTTGAGTGTCATGAGGCTTGCCGCCAAAAGAAACGCTGTCTTGAACGCCCAATCTGGCATTTTCCCCTCCGTATCTAACGGCAAGTGCTATAACCATATCCTGCCGACAAACCGGTTCCCGTAGCCAACGTAGGACCGCCGAGCGCGCCGCTACTATTTGCAACGGCCTGAACACCGATAAAAGGAGTAGCTTGAGCGCCAAAGTTATACCCCCATCCCGAAAGGATGGATTTTGCATTGTTCAAGTTGCCGAGGAGGAGTGGGCCGCCAGCGACGAATTTTCCTGTAGGTGTCGTTGCAGCAAGTCCAAGTCCGACGCAGTTCGTGTGCGAGGATGGAATGTGGGCGAGCGGGATCATAACGCTCACTGTACCGACTGTGTAGGGAATGGGGATATAAATACTGGCAGCAAGAGGTACGTGTTCGAAATAGTCCCACAGCTCAGAAACTATATCGGTGGGCGGGGGCTGGAACTCCCACGTGTTTGTCCTCGCATTCCAATACTCGCATGGTCCTCCGCCCTCTGGACACCACTTCTCGCCATCATAATCGCCAACCCAATATGTGTGCCCGTGTCCATCGTCGCAAAGATGCATTGTCATCGGCTGATTTCCGCCGCCGTCTGGGCCCCCGACGCCCGGTGGGCATTTGGGGAGCAGCGTATCATCTTGACCCGGGTCCAGGCCCAGCGGGTCTACCAGATTCGTCGAGCTGTTGAGGACGTAGGAGTAGCGGTTGAGGGACTCGGGATTGTCAATGTAGCCGGCAAAGGGGTCGGGGGTGATCCAGCGGCCGAGCAAGGGCGAGTATTGGCGGAACCAGGTGTGGTCGAGGGAGGTTTCGGAGTCCCGCTCGTCGCCCGTGAATTTGTGCGTGGTGACGGTGTCGCCGGCGGTTTGTTCGCCGTAGGGAAGATAGTCGAGGTTGTCGGCGATGGACTGGTTGAGATTGCTGACCAGGCGCGTGGAGCCGAGATGGTCCTTGTGGACGAAGTAGGTGGTGCCACTGGAGTACTGGGCGACGAGCTGCCCGTTCAGGTACATGTAGCTGGTGCACCAGCCGGTGAAGCCGGGCACCAAGCACCATTCCGTGACCACGTTGCCAGCGAGGTCATAGATGTAGTTGTTGGTCCGGCTGGGGGTGATTTTTTCGACGCGGCGGCCCAGGGCGTCATAAACATAGCAGGCGGTCGCTGTGGAACACGTGCCCGGAGTGCCGTCCACTTGGATGAGGCGGTTCTCGGCGTCGTAGGTGTAGCTGTGCGAGCCGTCGCTCGTGAGGTTGCCCGCGGCATCGTAGTGGTAGATGTTGTTGACCGGGTCCACCAGTTGGTTTTTGGCGTTCACGCTAACATGCGAAGCGTTGCAGGTGCCGCCGGTCACGGTTTGATCGGTACGGTTGCCCCAGATATCGTAGGTCCAAGAAAGTCCGTAAGTGCTGCTGCACGACGTGGCGCTTCCGCTCGACTGATTCATCGTCGCCAAGCGGTTGAGCGAATCATAAGTGTAGGTGCGGCTGAAGGATTGGTTGCCGGTGGCCGCAATGGAGGCGACGTTGCCGTTGTTGGCCGTGCCGGAGTTAAAACCGTAGGTGAGGTCCAGGACGTTTCCGCTGGGCACAGCGTCGCCGCAGTTGGTGAGGTACGAGCCTGAGGAGTTCACATTCATGCGGCAGGGCTGCACGCGGTTATTATACGCCGCCGTCTCGGTCAGGCCATTGCCGAGGGTGAGTTTGCGAATCGCGCCGGCCGGAAGATAGCCGAGGGACGAATCTACCGTGGCCAGCGTGGCAGGATGCTGGGCGTCGACCTCATTGCTGGTAAGCTGAGTGGCCCGGCTGGCGGTGTCGAACGCCTGCGTGAAGGTCGCGCCGACGCCGGTGGTGTAGGAGGTCATGTCGCTGGCGAGGTCGTAGGTGTAATTCACCCCGGCGCCTCCAGAGGGGCAATCGGACGGGTCACACTGATTGTTCAACATCACACGGCCAACGCTGTCGTAGCTGAACACGGAGGCTACCATGGAGCCGCCTGGCCCGGCGTAGTTCCATGCCTCGGACAGCCGCCCGACCACGTTGGAGATCGACAGCCCCCACTGCGAGGGCGTGTCGAACATGAAATACGCCGTCGGCGTCGTGGTGTCTGAGTAGGATTTCTGAGTCACGCGGTTGAGGGCATCGTAGGTGTAGGTGGTGATGACGGTGGCGGCGCCGGTCTGATTGGGCGCGGGCGCCGTCTTGGTGATGAGGTTGCCGTTGGCGCCGTAAGCGTAAGTGACGGTGCCGGATTCGGGATTGGTGGCGCTGGTAAGCCGCGAGAGCGCGTCATAGGCGAAGGTGCGCGGGCGCCAACTGGCGGGAACCGTTGCGTCAGTGCAGGATTTGTCGGCGGTGGTATCTGTACCGCGCTGGTGGACACAAAGTAAATTATTCAGCGCGTCGTACTGGTAGTCCGTCTCGTAATTCAGCGCCCCGGTCGCGTCCGGCTCGAAGACCTGGGTCATGCGTCCGAGAGGATCGTAGCACGCTTTGCGCACTTTGCCAGCTTGGTCCGTCGTGGTCGCACAGTTGTTCGAATAAACTGTGCTCACGTTGTTCGCCGAGCTTGAGCCGTCCGGCGGAATCGCTTTTGTGGCGCGGCTCAGCGCGTCGTACTGATAGCTGGTAATGCCGTCGGTGGGCATCGCGGATGCTCGATGAGGGTTCGAGACGCTGGCGACGCGGCCCACCGAATCATAGGTGGTGTCCGCGTAAGTGACGCCCAGCGGATCGGAGTTGAGCTGGTCCTGCTTGTCGCGTCCCAGGCCGTCAAACACGGTCGTTCCGACGATGTTTTGCGTGGCGTTCATCTTCGTGGTGCCGGTGACGCTGGCGGGGAGCGACGTGGTGTTATAGCTCCAACTGGTCTGGCCGCCGTCGGGGAAGTTGGTCTGCGACGGGCGCCACGAGGAATCATAGCTGAACGAGGTGGTCTGGTTGTTGGGGTCTGTGACCGAAGCGAGCATGCCCGTGCAAGGATCGTGCTTCGCGCTTGTGACCTCCGAGAGCGCGTTCGAGACGCTGGTCACATAGGCATTGGTGCCGCTGGGCGGCGTGCATGTGGTGGTAGACCATGCGTCGGTGTAACCCAGCGTCGTGGCGTGACTCAACGGGTCGGTGGCGGTGCGCAGGTTTCCCAGCGAATCGTAAGTCATGGTGCTGGTGACGGCGCTGGCAACGCCCGCGGAGATGTCGGCCCACGTAGTGACGGAGGTGGGATTGCCGCGTCCGGTGAAGCTGCATCCGTGGCCGGTATCGTCGTGCTGCGGGGCGCCGGTGATGCAGGGCGTGTTTTCCTTGGCCGACTCGTCGTAGGTCACGTCCTGATGGAATTTGGTGGTGCCGCTGCCGTCTTGGACGGTGACGATCTGGACCGAGGCGTTGAGGTTGTTTCCCAGGTTGGCGAAGGTAATCAGGGTTTTCTTGAGCAGCGGGCCGGGGCCGGGGCTTCCGTAATCGTAGTCGTCCTGTTCGGTAAGCATTCCGAAACTGGTGTACTTGTAGATGTGCTGACACATGGGGCCGCTGGAGCCGTACTGGTCGGTGACGGTGCGGCGCGTAATAGGCAGAGCAACCGCCGTAGATGGGCAGTTTAAAGTATTTCCATTGTAGCAGGTGGTCCAGGTGCGGAGGAGGTTGGCTGGAGCAACGGCACCCTGATACACCTGGCGCTGAGTTTCGTAAATTCCCTGGAAATTGATGACCGTTTGATTGCCCTGCGGGTCGGTGACAGTTGTTGTCCATGCGGGTGAAGAGCCGGAACGCGCGTAGGTCCAGGTACCGTCAGGAGTTGCCCGTGTAAGAACTGAAGCGCTTCCGTCTGCGCAGGCGATGCCATTAAGACCGGTTCCTCCGATGTTGTATTGGTAAGAAATCGTCCCGCCGGTAGGCAGCTTAACGGAAGCCAGGCGTCCGGTGACAGCGCCGGATACGTTGTATGTCGGTTCGTAGGTGAACTGATAGAAGCTGTTGTCGGCCAACGTGATTCGATCCACCAGGGAATTGCTGGTGGGGCCGTATTCGCCGATGCCGCTGCAACCGAAGTTCGTTTGCACGGTGTAACTCACGTAGGACATGCTGACGGTGGCCGAGCCACCGGAGGGAGGCGTGTAAGTGAACGTCAAAGGATTCGGAGCGCCGCCGGCAACGGTGAGAGCCGTTGTGCCGAGCGTGTCTGTAAAATGCCCGCTAGTGTCCACGCTGATCTTATTGCCGTTGCGGTCCATGCCGTTGGCTGAGCCGGAGGTGGCGCTGACGGGCGGATTGATCAAAGCTCCGGACCGGGAAAACATCTGGAATATAGTGGAGCCGTCGGTTGAAATCGTGTATCCGGAGCCGTCCGCTGCGAGGAACGTCTCGGTTCCCCCTCCGCCGCTACCGCATGGGCCGATGTCCGTTGAGACATCCGGGAAGGAATGGGAGATCCCGAAGGAGTCGTGGTACACGTAGTCGGAGGTGGTATAGTCGTGACCGGTCGTATACCGAGGGGGAATGGTGCCTTCTATCCAGATTTGGCACGTGTAAGTGCTGCGGCTGTGACTCATGTAGCCCGTGGCGACTTCGGTCTGTCCGCGCCAGCCGAAGTTGATGACCGGCTGCCAACTTTGGCTGCCGCTCGAGCCGACGGGGAACCACACCGAGCTGTCGTAGCTCAGGTCGTAGGTGAAGTTGAAGCCGGCGCGGCCCGCCTTGTGCAAGACAGGAGCGACGATGTGCGAGTTCAAATTGGCGAGGTTGATGACGTCAGGACCGCCGCCGAAGCTGCCGAACGGCGGAGTGCCCGTCGGAGCCTGGGCGGAGGAATTCGCAACAGCAAGAAGAACTATGATGGCGAGCAACGGGAGGCGGTTCGTCTGTGTCATCGGCTCATCTCCTCTTGAAGATCCGGCGCGCTACGGGACGCTGAATGCGGCCGCTGAGAGGCCGGTGTTCAGGTTGACTGTGTTTATGTGGAGATCGAGGACCAGTCCATTGTTCAAATACTTCTGAACGTGGAAGGGCGTGTGGACGCCGTTCACAGCGCGATAATCCGAAAAGCGGATTTCAATGGGAATGTCGAGGCCGGCGTCGTTGTCCGGGTGCGTGTTGAACAACAGCGCAGCAGGGAGCAGCGTGGCGGCGTCGAGGAAAATGTCCATCTGGCTGAGATGTTGGAACAGCGGGGCCTGCGCGGCCGGGATGCCCGTAAATTGCTGAGAGGCTGTAACATGCACAACCGCCTGTCCGTTTCTTGTTTCCTGTCCCACATACGAGAGGACGTAGCTGGCCGAAGAGGCCAGCCGGCCGATGGTCAAGGCGGGAAAGAACCAGGAAGAGTCCGCGAAGAGGTTGTGATTTGCGATGGGATGCCAGACGCCGTCGGCGGCCGACCAACTTCCGGCCGCGTCAGCCGCGGCAGACGAGGACGCGCGGACTTCGCTGCGCGGGCCCGAGGCGAAGCTGAGGTCCATGCGGCTTTCGCCTGTCGCTAGCGCTTTGAGCGTCGCGGTGCCGGTTTCGTTGTCGGAACCGGCGATGCGGCGGGCTGTGCCGGCGAGCGTGACATCGGCAACGGCTGTGCCGCCGGTGAGCGCGTTCAAAGCGCCCTGCAAAACTGGCGGGGTTTGTTGGGCCGCCGCAGACTGCTGCACAGAACCGCAGGGAGAAAGCAAGAGAATGGCCAACAAAGAGCTAGCAATGATTTCGCGGCGCATTGTAGTCTCCTCAGCTGTCAATAAATCTCTTCTTACTTAATTAGAGTTTCATTGCCGCCGAGGTTTTTAAGGTATCTCCCGGAAGATGTACATTCGGTGAATCCTGCAAAGACGAATCAGGTGAATACCTGAGAGAAGTACTAGGAGATTGCCGTCCCGCGTCCTTGCGCGGAGCGCCGTCGTTCACTATGATGGCGCGGCGATCGGAGCTTTCCTCACAGTGAACCCAGCCTCTGACCCGAACCAATCCAACCCAGCCGGCGCGGCCATTCTCAAGAAGATCGGATTCCTCCCGCTGCTCGCGGTGTTTTACAGCTACTGCGCGTCGGGACCGTTCGGCTACGAAGAGATCTATTCGCTGTCCGGCCCGGGGATCGCGATTCTGTTTCTGGCGTTTGTCCCGTTGTTCTGGAGCGTTCCGGTGTCGCTGGCTGCGGCGGAGTTGAACGGCATTCTTCCCGTTCAGGGAGGATTCTATCGCTGGGTGCGCGCGGCCTTCGGAGACTTCTGGGGTTTCCAAGCGGGCTGGTGGAATTGGGCGGGAACATTTCTCCTGAACAGTCTCTACGGCGTTCTGATCGTGGACTATTTGGCGAATTACGTTCCTGCGCTTGCGGGATTCTGGAAATGGCCGGTGGCGAGTCTGTTCCTCTGCGGGCTTGCCTATTTGAACGTCCGCGGCATCCAGGCGGCAGGCTGGGTGGCAACGGCAATGCAGGCGCTGATTCTGGTGCCGGTAGTTTGGATGTGCGGCGCCGCGCTGTTTCATTGGAGGTTCAACCCGATGTTGCCGCTCGCGCCGCCGGGAAAACCGTTCGGCGCGGTCTTCGGAGCGGGCCTGGCGCTGGCGATGTGGAATTACGCGGGATTCGAGCAACTCTCGACCATCGCCGGAGAAATGGAAGGCGGGCAGAAGACCTTTCTGCGAGCGCTCGCGTGGAATTCCGTTCTGGTCACGCTGACCTATCTCGTGCCGGGAACGCTGGCGCTTGCGGCGCTGGGGAATTGGAGCGCGTGGAAAACGGGCTACATGGTCGAAGCGGCGCGACAAGTTGGCGGGCCTGTTCTGGGCGCGCTGATGCTGGCGGCTTCGATCATCGGGACAGCTTCCCTTTCCAACAGCACAATTCTGTGCACGACGCGGCTTCCGGCGGCGATGGCGGAAGATGGTTACTTGCCGCGATGGCTGGCGAAGATCGACCCGCGCTACGGAACTCCGGCGCGGGCCATCGCGATTTCAGCCGTGGTGTATTGCGCGCTGGCGCGAGCGTCGCTGGTGCAATTGGTGGACATCTATATCTGGACGCGCATTGCGACGACGCTGCTGACGTTGCTCGCTGCGTGGCAACTGCGGCGGAAAATGCCGGATGCTGCGCGAAGCTTCCGGATTCCGGGAGGAACGCTGGGGCTCGCTTACATCGTAATTTTTCCGGCGCTGCTGTGCGCGGTGAAAGTGTATTACAGCGGCGAATTTGTTTTTCGCTGGGCTCCCTGGCTGATGCTTTCCGGGCCGGTGATGTACGTTCTCCTTCGATTTGGATTCGGGCTGCGGCCTGCCGCCAAAAACATACCGGGCCCTTCGGCAAGTGCCTCAGGGTGAACTGAAGCCCGGCGCTACACCACCCTTTCGGCGATGGACTTGGCCTGCAAGAAGAGCAGCAGATAATCGCGCCCGCCGGCTTTCGAGTCTGTTCCGGACATATTGAAACCGCCGAAGGGGTGCGCGCCGACCATCGCGCCGGTGCACTTGCGATTGAAGTAGAGGTTGCCGACGTGGAAGGAGTCGGCGGCTTTTTCGAGCTTTTTCGGGTTGCGCGAATAGACCGCGCCGGTGAGGCCGAACTCGGTGTTATTGGCAATCTCGAGCGCGTCGTCGAAATCTTTCGCGGGGATCACGGCGAGAACAGGGCCGAAAATCTCTTCCTGAGAGATGCGCGCCTTGGGCGGGACGTCGGCAATGACGGTCGGCTGGATGAAGTATCCGTCGCCGCCGGCGGGGCCGCCGCCGGCAATCAGGCGTCCTTCTTTTTTGCCCACTTCGATGTAATCGAGGATGGATTTCATGGAAGATTTGTTGATGACCGGGCCCATGTAGTTGGCGGGGTCTTCTGCAGGGCCAACATGGATTTTCCTGACGCGCTCGGTGAGCTTCGCGAGAAATGCGTCGTAGATTTTCTGCGAGACGATGGCGCGCGAACAGGCCGAGCACTTCTGCCCCTGATAGCCGAACGCGGAAACGGCGACGCCTTCGACGGCGGCGTCCACGTCGGCCTCTTCGTCCACGATGATGGAATCCTTGCCGCCCATTTCGAGAACGGTGCGCTTGATCCAGATTTGTCCCGGCCGGGGCTTGGCGGCCTTTTCGCTGATGCGCAGGCCGACTTCCTTCGAGCCGGTGAAGGCGACGAAGCGCGTCTTGGGATGCTCCACCAAAGCGTCGCCGACGGTGCCGCCGGGACCGGTGACAAAATTGAGGGCCTCTTTCGGAATGCCCGCTTCGTAGAGAATTTCGACCATCTTCGCGGCAACTGCGGGCGAATCGCTGGAAGGCTTGACGACAACGGTGTTGCCGGCGACGAGCGCGGCCATGGTCATCCCGGCCATGATGGCGGCGGGAAAATTCCACGGAGGAATCACGACGCCAACGCCCAGAGGAATGTAAACGAGGCGATTCTTCTCGCCCTTCATGGGCGTGACGGGCTGAGGCGCGGCGAGGCGCAACATTTCGCGGCCGTAGAATTCGGCGAAGTCGATGGTTTCGGCGAGGTCGGCGTCGGCTTCGGGCCAGGTCTTGCCCACTTCGCAGGAGATCAGCGCCTCGATTTCGAATTTGCGCCGGCGGAGAATCGCCGCGGCGCGGAACAGGCATTCGGCGCGCTGCTCGGCGGGGACATGGCGCCAGGATTCAAATGCCTTGTGGGCGGCTTCGATGGCCTGGATGCCCATTTCGACGGTGGCGACTTGAAAGACGCCGACGACCTGGCTGGGATGCGAGGGATTGAGCGAAGGCCTTTTCTCGGCGGTGGTGACCTTCTGTCCGGCAATGTAGAGAGGATATTCGCGGCCGAGCTCGGCGCCGACTTTGCGGAGTGCGTCTTCCATGGCTCTGCGGTTCTCGGGCTTGGAGAAATCCACAGAAGGCTCGTTGGCGAACTCCGGGGGAGTTGGTTTGCGTTCAGCGGTCACCATGGCGAGGCCTCCTTCGCGATTGAGAGACATTGTACTTTGGCGTAGTGGAGGAGGCAAAGGAGATACAGGAGATTGATGAGGCAGAGGACCCCCTCCCCCCTACCCCCATGTATGTGTAAGTGCTTTTTTATCAATGGATTACCCAATGGGGTGCTGTAAGAGCGGATTCTAAAG
>Ga0137379_10005199_pt1 | contig 12272 bp, 12 predicted proteins | sample SagtaG_18_FD_104812 | JGI IMG/M metagenome (GOLD analysis project Ga0137379, IMG submission 104812) | Vadose zone soil microbial communities from Sagehorn Ranch, Mendocino, California, USA - Sage2_L_80_16 metaG | ecosystem: Environmental > Terrestrial > Soil > Vadose zone | place: USA...
TAATATGAAAGGGATAGAACCGACAGCGACTAATTTTTATATTGAGATGAGGGCTGATGACTTGACAAAATTACAAGAATCTAAGACCACCTACAAAAACGGATAATCAGTCAGCCAATTTATAAGGAAGATATTGCAGATATTCAAACATTCTAACAAGGTGTTACCGACATTAGAGAGCATAATCAAAGATCTGGCCTATTTCAAACATGAACCAAGGTGGCAGTTTTTACGGGTCATTTACAACATGACGACAAGTAAACGAAAGAAAGAAGGGCTAGAGTCCTTCAGACCTGTCTTGGACAAATGCCGATGTAAAGTATGAGAGGCTAGACAGCGAATCTGAAGAAAAGGAAGAAAAAGCAACATCTTGCAATTATAGGACTTGGGGAAGATCTAATTAGTAGATAGGTAATGATCGAACTAATGCAGAATTCATATAAATGTGAGTGACAATTAGTATTTGGTATAGATGGCAAAAATGCAGAAGAAGAGTATGAATTCACCAGACGAAACGCGGACCTTTGATAAAGGAAAACTTGAGCTTACAAAAATTGGTGATACTAGTATAGGCAAAATGTATCTTGAACCAGGATGGAGCTGGGAAAAATGTATAAAGCCTATTGTTAAAACTCAAAGTTGCCAAGCTTCCCATACACAATTTGTAATATCGGGAAGAATCAGATTCAAGATGAATGATGGGAATGAAGAAGAATACGGGCCTGGCGACTTAGCCCATATTCCACCCGGACATAAGGCATGGGTAGTAGGGAATGATCCGTATACAGGAATAGAATTTGGAACGATGGATCTGTTCCATTCGGTTTAGAAAGTGGCTACACGGCAAAATAAACAAGTCAGCTCCAACGGAAGTCCTAAAATTGTGAGTAACTACTTAGATAAAAAGAAGCAAGAAAAGAAGAATACTATCAGGTCTTGAATACAATCTTTCCTTTTAGATCATATTTTAATTTTGGAATATCCATAGTTTAAGTTGCTAACCACACATAACATCACCACTAATTTAAATACTATTTTTAATAGTGGGTAAACACTTACAAAATGACAAGGAGAAAAACGGATCCAAAGGTCACAATTATTGGAGTTCCCACCAATTCATCTGGAAACATTGATGGTGTTGCAAGAGGAGCATCGGCAAATAACCACTATGCTGGATTTGGACCTGGAACTGCAAATTTATTTCGTAGCGACTCCAGTATTGCTGGTCCCAATAAATATTCTTTTTGTCAAATTTCTCATAAAAGGTACAATCTATTGCTAAGGAAGGTGCATTATGGCCAGTACAATGCTGCAGTTAAAACCAGAAATCGGTGTAATTGCATTTGTAAGTGTAGTGATACATTCATCCAAAGAAATAAAGAAACTGTCATAAGCTAACACTATGTTATAATATAAAAAGATATTTTCAGCCTTTTTATATCAAAATAACAGGTCGAAATTATAAATAGCATATGGCCACAGTTAACTAACATGCCAGTAATACAAATTACAATAAGCGAAGGAAGATCTGTTGAACAGAAAAGAGAACTAGTTAAAGTATTAACGAGAGAGACAGCAAGGATTATGAAAACTCAAGTGGAAAAAGTAAGAATTCTAATTTATGAAGTTTCAAAAGAGAATTGGGGAAACGCTGGGATTTTAGGATTTGATATTAATAATGATGGAAAATGATGATCATCCATGATATATAATCGGATTTTGTGTTCATTGAGGTGTTTCTAATTCTACCAATACTGTTAATCTGTTAGAATGCAGACAAATTGCGAATAAAAATCTCAGAAACCGTTTCCAATAATCTTCTGCTACTCGCCCTTAGATTAGCTGGATAAATATACTTAATACATTTAAAGTGGAAGTAATGGTTCAATGATTAAGGATTTTGTAGGCGGAGGTTTCAAGATCCGCTGTTTTTATTGTAAGACGTCTAACATAGTTTATCCACAAGACCCGGAGTACAGTCATCCATTGCTGCAACCTTGCCTCCATAAAGATAGTATTTTATCGACGTTCAAGTGCATAGCTTGCAGACAGTGGACAAAGTACTATTGGGATAAAAATCACAATTTAGATAACCTTGGATCACGATTGTAATATTGGCTCTTAATAGAGTTAATATTCAAAAATTATTGTTATAATGTCCAAAAGATAATCTTGATGGGTCTACTTTAGCAAACATCAGACTCTACAACTGTCACATCTTGATACCATTTTCTAATATTGCCCAGGCACTAACACACTTCATATATGAGAGCTAGTCACTGCAGATTATGCAAATTGAAAACCTCGGCTCGTTGAAAATCAACATCAGTAAAATCGATATCGCAATAATACTATCTACCTATTTTGTAATTGTAGACTTTCAAGATTTGTGTGTATAACATCACTATGGCTCCCAAATTTCTCATCAATTATAAATTAGACTTGAATGAATAGTTAAACTAAAGTTGAATGAATAGTTAAACTAAGTGCCAAATAGAGTTATGCCCAATTTTTTGGGGATACTCTAAAACATATACACCGAGGGGCTAACGATACCTAATGAACCTTTAAGTTTCTGCCTACAAACCCCAGCTAATAAATCATAGTCCTATAGAGTAGAATAAACCATGTCCCCTTGTCGAGAATACCTAGCTATGAAGCGGTATGCTAAACGTAAATATTGCTCCTTTGCTATCAGGATTATTTTCTGCCCAAATTTTGCCCCCGTGAGCTTCGATTATGCTTTTTGAAATGAATAATCCCAAACCCGTCCCTATTTCAGATTTTGAAGCAAATTTTGTGAATAATCTTGGTAATACTTCAGGGTGTATACCAGTACCAGTATCCTGTATCCTGACAAGAATCTCTTGGTTGTTATATTTTTTCTCTACTGCGAGAGTTATACTACCTTCTTTTGTAAATTTAATTGCATTACTCAGAAGATTCGAAATTACTTGATTAATCCTGCCTTTATCTGCTTCTATAAAGATATCTTCCTCGTGGGCCACTAATCGTAATTTTAGACCATGATCTTTATTATCTTTAGCAATCTGATTGTTGGAGTCTGCCATGGCATTTAGTACTATCTCACTTAGATTGAATAATTCTATTTTTAGACCTAGTGATTTGCTTTCGATCTTTGTAATATCTAAAATATCTTCCGAAAGTCTTTGTAGTCTTTTTGCATTTCTGATTATAACATCAAGATACTCCTTTTCTTGTTTTCCATGTTTTGGTGTTGAGCGGAGAACATCAGCTAATCCAAGTATTGGTTGTATCGGAGTACGTAATTCATGAGCAGCTACATTGATAAATTCATCCTTCATTTTATCAGCTTCTTTTAGTTTTTGATACAATTCAGTTTGTTTCCAGAGATTTTCAAAAATAGATGCATATGATGAAGCAATAGATTTGCTATTGGAATATGTTGCAACTCCCCCTGCCTCATATGGATCTTCAGGTCATCGTCCTTTAATTCCCATATCATTAATTCTGTCGTATCTACCACGAGAATCGTGATTCGAGTCTGTAGACTCTTGTCTGCTATCCTAACCTCCACTTGTGGCACTCCGGATTTTAATTCGTTTAATATCCATTGACTTTGTTGGCTGTCAGGAATTAATATTCTTATTTTTGCCCCGTTCTGAATTACTTCTCTATATAGTTGTGATACGCCCATATTCATAGCAAGAGAAAAAGTCTTGGACGTGGCAAAGAATACCAGTACCTCCTTTACTGCCGATTTTATTAGGTCTAAGGAGCGACTTATAGATACTTTAGTGTCTGGAATGACCTCTATTCTACTTGGTTCAATCCCTTCCTCAATCTCTCCAATTTTCTGTTCAGCAGGAATTGCCCTATACCAAAAAATATCAAAGATATATTGGCCTTGGTCTACAACTTCCTTAACATTACTATAAATAACTTGCGTCAGTGGTTTTGCTTCTTGAAGAACCGTTGTAGCCATATACTCTGTTTCATTTACTGCTATGCCACCTTTGATTCCATCTAAGTGTCGAAGCTCATCTACAATTTTTATTAGCTCTTTGCAATACTGGATATTATCCTTGGTAATTTCAGTAAAAGCTCTTATTTTACCTCCCCGTTTTCTGATATTCATATATCCATTCCTATATGCATCAACTTCAATAACTATGGAAGGGGCCTTACTATCAAAGCATATATCCATTTTTTTCTTTGCATTTTTCATAAACTGAACTCCTCTTCCAACAGCATTTTCAGCACCGTACAATACCTCAGTTCTTGCAACAGGTTTGTTCTCTTCAATTTCTTTAATTCTCTGTTCAGATGGTATTGCTTTACTCCATAGAGTTTCAAACATGTAGTGCTGCTGTTCAACAATTTCGTTTACATTACTATAGATAAGCTGCGATGCTATCTTTCTTTCTTCATCCAAAATTACAGGAGCAAGGTATTCTTCTTCGCTAATCATAAAATTGCCTTTGATTCCATCTAAGTGTCGAAGCTCATCTACAATTTTTATTAGCTCTTTGCAATAAGATATGTTGTCATTTGTGATCTCAGTAAGATATCTTAATCTTACCCCTCTGCTTTTAGCATCGAGAAAAGCCTTCTTAATTTGTCCAATTCCGATGGCTAAGGGTGGTCGTGTATAGTTCATGCAAGTATCAATTCTTCTTTTTGTACTAGAGAAAAATCGCACCTCGGCGTCTACTACATCCTCGATTCCATGCAATACTTCTGTCCTTTTTGCTCGACCAGCCGTAAGAATAGGCACTTGTACAAAAATTCAAAACGCAACTATATAAGTACTCTATCTAGAAGTTCTAAAAAATGTCAATAAATGATATTGTGTGATTTATTTAGACAAAGAATTCGTATATCTGGTAGTGAGTGTAGTGTAACCGACATATACTACAACCCTGACTAAGTGCTGTTCTAGCAGCTGTTCTGCCAGCCCTTCACCTAATTTATGCGATATAGGCAATAAGATCATAAATAAAGGTTCAATTGAAAATGGTTGTCGTGTTAGTCAAATTTTCAGTCCTAATTGTTAGGCTAAATTAATACCAACATAACCTCTGAATCTCGAAGAAAATTGTGTAAGTGACACTCCCGTTCATGATTCTCGCAAACCGTGCACAAGAAGTGATCACATAATGGCCATTTCTATTATGTTTGTAGAAAAAAGGAATTCTTGAATATTAGATGTCAACAGCGTAAAGAAAAATTAAGAACTCGCCAATACCTCGCCGATCGCAAGTAAAGGATATTCATTACCTTACAATGGGAGTACTCTAACTGGTCTTCTTCAGAACCGCATTAATCTCCCCATAATTAGGTTCGACAGTCGGGTCATCTGAGATCCACCTGTAAGTTATGATGCCATTCTCATCAAGGATGAAAATCGACCGTTTAGCAGCATTATATCCTTCTAATGGCCCCAAATTTTTCATCACTACCCCATACTTGTTTATAGTCTCGCGCCTGTAATCACTCAAAACGTCGAAGTTAAGGTGACGATTTATCGTAAATATCTTGTTAGCAAATGGACCATCAACAGAGATACCTACGACTTGAGAACCACTCTGTTGTAGGTCTGTCATTGAATCCCTAAAACTGCACATTTCTGCTGTGCAAGTTGGAGACTCAGCAGCAGGAAAAAAAGCAAGGACCGTTTTCTTTCCTCGGTAGTCACTCAATTTGTGCATCTTCATGTTAATATCAGGTAGTTGAAAGTCAGGAGCTTTGTCGCCTATTTCTGGCACCCAATTATTTGTTTTAGACATAAGTGGTCAAATTCTCTAGATCGAGATAATAATGTTTTCGTTAAACAAGGGGATCTGCTGTATTGCTCTTCCTAATGGCACTATCGAGTGAAGGACAACCTAACATAATTCTCATACTATTGGTTGATCAAAGAAATTGAATGATGGTGCTAGTACAAGCGAAAAATTTCCTTCTTCAAGAAATCCGTAGTTTAAAGAGAAAAGAGCATCAGGGTTGGATATTTGTAAACCTCTAGTACTCCCCATCAGTATCTTTATGGCATCAGTTTTAGATGCCTCATGCTCACGTATTGCTAATAGAAGCCGTAAACGCGCATCAATAATTGAAAAATAATAAATGTTACGGAGTTGGCGATGAAGGTAGCTGGAATAAGAGGTTAGTGACACATTAGCCAATCATCCATAGTTCCTTCAACTTGTTTGCAGAATCTTTTGCATCTTGTTTGCCTGTAAATACTTCCAAAGTTATTGTTCTATTGTAATTAATGTTTTTTAATTCCTTAACCACTCTCTTATGATCAATTAATCCTTCTCCAATTGGCAAATGTTCATCATATACACCATTGTTGTCATCATATACACCATTGTTGTCATGCCAATGAATATGGACAATTTTTTCCCTAAATGTTCTGATGTAGTCAATAATTGCTTGCATGCCGCCCGATGTAAAAGCATGAGGTATATCCAGATGAACATTTAGCCCTTGAACATTGTCTATAATGTATTTAAATTCAGCAAGCTTATGAATTCCGCTCGAGGAGTTGGGTACATTCTCTAACATTATTTGTACACCCAATCTTTTCGAATGCGAAATGATTTCACGCAAACTTTTTATCCAGTTATCTAAGATCATTTTCCTTCTTTCGCCAAAGAACATTCCCTTAGCGCTACTATGAAAGTTTATGAGATATATCCCAAGTGCCTTGGCTAGCTTTGTTTCTTCTATGGCTTCAGAGATCCACGCCTGCCGGATACGTTCGTAGTCAGAGCCCAAATCTATCCAATGGGCAGTATGACCAACAGGTCTATCATCAAATTTCAGAAGCAATTTCATGATCTCATTCATATTATCCACTATTATGCATGGATTTCCTTCTGGACCTTCTATTCCTACTTCTACATAGTCAAAATTCAATCTATGGATCTTTTTTATTTCATTTATTATATTGATTGAAGGATTAGTTAATAAGCCAAATTTTGGAACTTTATGTTTCTGCTGTTGCATAATAATACAAAATGATAGATATGTATAATTTATGTCTCATGGTAATCAACAGACAGACGTTTGATCTGTATTATCAGAGTATGAAATACAGAAGTCCAGCTCATTCTAAGGAGCTCATCGTCGTCCTATTCCCGCTAACTGCTTTTGTCTCTTCACGCATCAGTTTTAGGATCAAGATGTCCTCTTATTTCGCCGGCATTTTCCACTTCGACGTATGGATGCTTATGTTTGTGAACGATACTGCTGATGCTACTAATGTTGTTAGTAGAGTTGGTAAGACTACCTGTTGAATTGCTCGTATTGAGTTTGCCATGATGATGTGTGTTGGTCTTTGCAGCGAGAGTGGTTGATATCAGGAGTGTTGATATTGTCATTGCTAGTGCCAAAATGGCGATTATAGACAATGTTCTCGTCGTTATTTGCATTCTGGCGTCGTAATGAACACATACTTTATACGAAGTCTAACTCATCATAACTAAGTTTATGAGAATTTTATCTTATCTACGTTGAGTTTGATTCTAATTTCATGTCTTAGTATTTATTATGAAATACAGAAGTAGCAACTATTGCATTCTATTAAATTAGTACTCTGCTCATAACCCAACACAGCTATGAGCACTCCTTCTCAGCACTTGGTCTCTAAAAAATGAGGGAATCTTGTTAAGGCAGAATAGATTGTTCTTGTGTAGCATTCTGTGATAATGTTGGTCGTGTTCCCAATATCATATTCAAATTCATTATCTGGCCATGTCTATTTAGAGTCAGCCCTACCTTATCTCCAACAGACTTGTGCACATCAACGTAATTAATGAGATCATCTATACTCCTCAAAGAATGTCCGTCAATTCCTATTATAATGTCTCCCAACTTTTGGGTATTCGAAAAGTCATTTTGCGTTACTCCCTGTACGCCTGCTTTTTCTGCAGGACTACCAGCTTGAGCTGAACCAACAATTATTCCCTTGTAATTTCGTGGTAAACCGGCACTCTGCGCTACATCTGGAGTTATAGCACGACCAGATATTCCTAGCCAGGGATGATTGTAAGTTCCAGCTTGAATTATTGTTGAAACCTCTTTGATAAGTACATCTGATGGAACCGCAAATCCTATACCGGAAAACTGTCCTGTAGCAGAATTAATGGCTGTATTTATTCCTATAACTTGCCCTTGCATATCCAACAAGGGTCCACCAGAATTACCAGGATTAATTGGAGCATCAGTCTGAATTCCACTTGGTATAGAGAATCCTGTATCAGGGTTTGGCAATAGACGTCCTACTTGGCTAACAATCCCTGTTGTCATTGTATCACTAAGTCCAAATGGATTGCCAATAGCTATCACTGGTTGTCCGACTTGTAGGGAAGAAGAGTTTACAATTGCAAGAGGAACAAGACTTTCAGGTGAGAAATTATCTGTGATTTGTAATACTGCAATATCACTGGAAGGATCTTTTCCTATTACCTTTGCTCTATATGTATTTCCATCAACAAATGTTACATCTGCTGTATTTGCTCCATCAATTACGTGATTATTGGTGATAATGTGTCCTTGTTTATCGTATACAAATCCTGATCCTAAACGTGTTGATTGGGCTCCCAGCGGATTGCCATTTATTATTATTTGCATATTAGAGTTTGATACTCGGCTTGTAATCTGGACTACCGAATTCTCTACCTGCTTAAAGATTTGTGTAAGAGATGATGGAGGTGTTGCTAAAGCTATATTTCGTGTTGAATTCTGGCTGGCGGGGTCTTGCGCAACAGGTAAATATTGATAATCTTGTCCATTTTTTCCACCTTGAAATACAGAAATACTTGATGGCACCCCTTGTCCTAAAGCATGTCTGCTGCCGCCGTCAATCGCCGTTTGAATAAAAAACATAGCTGTAAAGACTGCAGCTATTGAGAGATATAGTTCCCTTTTATTGCTTACCATAAATGCCTAGAATATTGACACAGAGGTATTTATATGTTGACAGAAATGACAACAAATAAAGCAATTAATCGTAAGTTGCGTTAAGATAGATTTATTTCTGATTCAGAAATATCCCTGTTTGTATCCTGACAAATCGTCTCTTTAGTGGGACGTAATTGAGACATTTCCAAAACAAATCTTTCCAGCAAAGCAACAGCTTCAAAGTCGGTATTTAACTTGTACATGTTAGTTTTGCCTATCCTTCTATTGTTGAATATCAACTGGTTTCTTTCTAAACTAGGCATTTCCCTAAATATTGTTCTAAAAGACAATCCTGTTTTCTTCGCTATTTCGCTTGGAGGATAATCAAATTCTTTGTGGTCAAAGAAAAAGTCTAGAATTTGTGCAATGGCTCGTGATGAGAAAAGATTGGCCAAAACTCCATTAGTGAATTCATTGACATTCTGCGACACATATCTAATGATAAACGGTCATATTTGTCTGTTTCTATATCAATAAATCTAACTTAAATAACTTTAATTAGCTGATGTAACGATAAACATGTCAATAAATAAATAAACCTTCTTCCTATACCTCCGTGTGGACATTTACGAAATCGCAGTTCTACGTATCTTAGTCAAGAAGCACAATCCAATGAAAGTGTCTAATTTGGTGAATGGATTTCCGGATAACTCCGAGGATAATGTATTACAAGCTGTTTCGAATTTGCATTTTCTTGGTTATATTTCAGTATATGATTCTCTCCCTCAACATATTTCATTAACTAAAGACATGAGAAAGGAGGTACTAAAAATTGTTAATCCTAATCCTAACAAAGACTCTCAGACAAAACAATACTTTTCGAATGAAAAAATTGTGAATTCTAAGGGAGTCAAAAATGTTGACGAAATCAAAAATAATACGTCGATTGCTTCGAGGCCAGTTGTTGTGACAAGAACTATTGCTTTAGCAGTAATACTGATAGGTTCCGTAATCGCTGGAGGAGCATCAGTGTTACGGTATGTGCCGATGGCCAATAATCAGGAGCCAAGCAGTCCACTACTCTATCATCCATCAGCATTCTCTCCTACGATAAGCAAATTTCAATCCTTGAATACCTCAACAGCTTCGAAGGAAGCAGGTCTAAATTCATTTGCTGTCGCGGCTACGATTGATCCTGGCGGAGGATCATTTATTGATAATGTGTTTGTTGTAGAAGATACTAATAATACTAACCGAATTATCGTAGATGCTGGAACTGACAATGCCTCTGGTGCATCGACGACGATATATCTGAAAAACGCCGTTGTGGTCTTAAACATTTGACGATTCGTGTGAACAAAGCCGTGGGGGAAGCGGCTCCGGAATGACATGTTTTTGTTAGATACATGTTTGTTAAACGAAGTGTTGGTTATTTGAATACACGCCCTTTTGCAGTATATTTGACATATATGTATTGATTTAGTGCAGTTTATTATAGACTAACACGACAGAACTATTCTGCAATTAGAGACATTCATGACAATATATAAATACTTTCTTGTTCAATAAATCACATGGATGGGAGATTGACCATCTTCTGACTTGTAAAGGCACGTGTACCCGTCATAAGGCAAGAAAGCCAGTTGGTTTAGGACGCTATGCTACTGGACAAAAACGTTGTCAGGTGTGCGAGGTGTTTTTAGATTGGGATGGCATATGGTGTCCATGTTGCGGATATAGATTAAGATCTAGACCGAGAAATATGAAATACAAGACAAAATTGCGTTCTAGCAATTTCGAAGTGCAACTACGCTACGAACCACGTACTATCTAACTTCAATTGGATATAATGAAAAGCACTGTCACCATCGTCTGTGGCTCCTGATTTAACGGGTCAAAGAAGAATTGCCATTCTATTAAAGTTATCTTTCTACGCAGTTCACTATCATGACATCGGAACAGAATTCATATATAATATTCCAATATCTTTTCAATAGCGTCTTTATCCACGTTATCATTTGGGTATTCCTGATTTCTTGTAAAGTCAAGTGGAGTGATTACATCGAATTTTCCAGGATATGCCTCAGGCCAATTGAGGTTTTAGATGAGTTGTTTGCAGAGCAACAAATCTATTTCAATAGCCATCTTGCTGAAGCATCGTTGTCTAGGATTCGGGCCGGAATTCATTTCAAAGAAGATACCGACAATGGCGTGATTGTTGGATCGGCGATAGGTGAAAAAATAGTTAATGATATGGGTAAGATACCCCCTCTTCAAGTAAATTCAGATTGATACACCAAGTTCTGTTCGGAAGTCGTGAATGCACTGAATTCGATATGATTAAATCCTGTAATACATAATAGTTATAGTTGTAGTTTAAAATGTCATCATTATTCCGTTCTATATCAAAAACAGAACGACCGGATCAAAGAAGCGTCTTAGCTATGGTCGCTGTAATGAGATATGCGATCTAATGAATAAAAGAAAAATATTCGAGATGTCATTAGCAAGAGAGAAGTAGTACACCAAAAAATACAGCTGTGGTCAAACGTATATGAAAGTGATTATGCACTTCGTTTAGCAGTCGCAGCCGCTGATGATGACACATCAGAAGAGCTTTTTCTTGCAAAAACAGATCCTAATGCAAGATATACTCATATTGTTGCAGAATCAGATTATCTTGAGGATTTTAAGGAAGGTTGGGAGTATACTCTTAGACATTTCATTGAGCAATATAAGGAGGCCCTTCAACAACAGCCAAAAGAAGAATATTCGAGGACGAATAAACCAATACCATCGACCGTTCATCCCTCATCTTCAAAAAGCAGATTTGAACAGGCTAACACCCTTCAGCGGAAATACTATTCTATTAGGCTAATATCTTACCTAAAATGCCATTATTGTAACTTAAACTTTCATGATGTCAAAGAAAGGAGGGTACACGAACTAGAATGGCATGTTTAGTATGATAGACTGTACTAGCATACGGTGGAGAACAATCCTGCAGAAAGTTGGTAGGTATAATCAGATTATCATCAATCATAACTTGGTAAATGAAGCCTGCTTTGATAAAGTATGGAGAGCAAGATGTAGATGCAACGATGAAGACCATGGTTAGCCAACCATACGATCATCATGTACCTGTGTAGACAGGAGGTGTCGGATATGATGGAGTCTATAACTTTTACAATAATTATTTTCTGGGAAAGATGCCACGTGGTACAAAACTTAAACGTATTGCTACTTCGAAACAAAGATTGATGTATTCGGCTTGATTGTCCATGTTATGTTCTCTATAGAGCTTCGTCGCTACTTCTCAAGAGAGATTATTGGATTCATAACACTGCTTTGATTTTTCAGATTTCAACTAACGGAAGATA
>Ga0137379_10005202_pt1 | contig 12269 bp, 8 predicted proteins | sample SagtaG_18_FD_104812 | JGI IMG/M metagenome (GOLD analysis project Ga0137379, IMG submission 104812) | Vadose zone soil microbial communities from Sagehorn Ranch, Mendocino, California, USA - Sage2_L_80_16 metaG | ecosystem: Environmental > Terrestrial > Soil > Vadose zone | place: USA...
GACGCGGGCGGGCTTGCCCAGCTCGCGCACCCCGTAGCCCTTGCTGAACACCACGGAGTCGTTCCGGACCACAGCCACCGCCACCCCGGGCACGCGCCAGTCACGCAGCGCCTGCTCGACGTAGGCGTCGAACCCCTTGAGCGGCGGGGACTGCGTTTGTGCCGTGCGGGGGACTGCGCTCACGATTCCCAGCACGAGAACCAAGAACCTCTTCATCGGGACGCACTCGCGTTCGGGTTGTTGAACCGCTCGATGTCGGGAAGCGGCAGACACGTCGTGTTGCCGTAGGTTCCTCCCTTGGACGGATAGTTCGTCCCCGGTGCCGGGAGGAGCGGCAGATTGAATCGCTGCATGTCGTAGTTCCGGAATCCCTCGACGAACAACACGCGGCGCCGCTCATCCGCGATCAACTGTGTGATCGAGGCGGCGTCGGTCGGGCCGGTGTAGTGCGGCAGGCTCTGGGCGTCGCGCAGCGCGTTGATTATGGTGACCGCGTTGGCGCTGCCCTGCGCTTCGGCGACGATGAGCTGCGCTTCTTCGTAGTGCGCGATCGGGATCGGCGTGTCGCGGCTGGGGTATTTGGCCGGCTGATAGATCTTCTGGACGCCGTCCGCCGCTCGGGTGGGCGTCGAGTCGGCTTTGGAGCGTGGGTCCAGGACGAACCCCGTGCTGTCTCCACCGGGCACGAACACCGTGGGCCCGACCCTCAGTCTCCGGGACGTTGTGTCGACCGTGTAGAACCCGAAGAAGGTCGTGACCGCGTTCACACGGTTGAAGCGACGGTTGTCGTCCGAGCTGGCGCTCGCGTCCAGCTCGAAGCCCGCGGGCACGAGCTGGGCGTCGGCGGCAGCGCCCGGCAGGTCACCCCGGAACAGGCGCACCCGTGCGCGCCCGACGAGGCCCGCGTTGACGACGCTCGCCAGCCCGGCCGTCGTGGCCTCGCCGATCGCCGTCGTGAATCGGTCCTCGGCCAGCGCGAACATGGCCGGCTGGTCGATCGGCGCCTGCAGGTCGAAGGCCGCCTGGCACATCGCCATGCCCATCAGGCTGTAGCTGAACCCGGCGTACAGGGCCGACCGGGCCATCAACGCGCCGCGGCCGGGCACCTGCTGATCGGTCCACGCCTGGAGCTTGGTCAACGCGTGGTCGGCGCTCCAGCGGGCGGTGGACATCGGGGTGTAGACGCCGGGGTTCTGGTTGCTGGTGCAGGGATTCGTGCCGTAGATGCCCCCCGGCTGGGTATTGGCGTCGCGCCGGTCGTAGGGCCAGGCGGCGGCGCCAAGCTGCGCGTCCGAGAACTCGTCCGAGATGATCGCCTCGACCACGACGAAGGACCCGATGCCGCACTCGAAGTCCCCGACGGCGCTGTTCACCATCAGCGACGCCTGCGCGGGGTCGTCGAACAGCTCCGCCGGCACGCGATCGGTGGCGTTCACATCCAGGAGCTGATTGCACGCCAGCAGCGCCGCCAGCGCGATCGCCGCGGCCAGCCGGAAGAGAGGATTCCGTGTCATCGTCAGGGCTCCTCAGAAGCTCACGTGAGTCGTGAAGACGAAGGAAGCGAGCTGGGGCAGATTGGACTGTTCCAGGAAATTCGGTGTGCCCGACAGGAACATGTCCTCCGGATCGACGCCCGTGTATCCGGTCCAGGTGTGCAGGTTGCGCGCGGCGACGCTGAACGAGATGCTGCGCGCGCCGACGCGGGCGGCATAGCTCTCGGGCGCGTCGTAGCTCAGGGCGATCTCGCGCAGCTTGGCGAACTTCGCGTCGTTGATCACGAAGTCCCGAAGCGTGCCGTTGCTCTGCATCTGCGCGATCAGCCTGGGATCGTACTTCTGCGGCTCCATGTTCTCGAGGCAGGTGCGGAACACCTGGCAGCGTGCCCGCAGGTTGTTGTCGAGCTTCTTGTAGCCGCTCTTGAAGTCGATCATCATCGTGAGACGGAAGCGGTCGAGGAAACGGACGTTGGACGCGAACGAACCTTCCAGGGACGGGACGGCGCGCCCCAGGTAAACGCGTGGCGCGACGATCAGGCCGTTGGCATTGAAGCACGGCGTCGCTCCGCCCCGGCCGTCGTCGCACATCACGTTGATGGCTCGCTTCGTCACCGGGTCGAAGTCCGCGCTTACCACCCGCTCCCGGAACCACGACCAGGGAGCGTAGCCGATCCGCTGCTGGATGTCCCCGAGCACGATGGTGGTATCCGTCCCTTTCAGCTTCACCACCTTCCCCGAGTTATGGGACAGGCTCAGGCTCACGTCCCAGCCGTAGCTCCGCCCGCCGACGAGCTGTGCTTTGACGAGCGTCTCGATGCCGCCGTTCCGGATCTCGCCGGCGTTCACGTACTGGTTCGTGCCCCCGAAGCCCGACGAGGGCGCGACGCCGCGGAGCAGGATCGCGTCGAGCGTGCGCGTGTTGTAGTAGGTGAAGTTGACACCCACCCGATCGGACCATAGGCCCGCATCGAACCCGAGCTCGATTTCCTTGCCCCGCTCGGGGCCCAGGTTCGGGTTGCCGATGGCCCCCGGCGTGAGCGCCGGCGTGCCGTTGGGGCCCGGCACGGGGTTGAGCGTGCGCAGGGCCGTGAAGATATCGGGCTGCACCCCCGACTCGCCGTACGCGCCGCGCACCTTGAGGGTGCTGATCAGCGCAGGTGCGTGCTGCTGAAAGAACGGCTCCTCGTTCAATACCCACGACAGGCTCGCCTTCGGGTAGGTGACCCACTTGATGTCCTTCCCGAACGAGCTGTTGTTGTCCACCCGCAGCGCAGCGGTCAGGAACAGGCGATTCTGCCAGCCGAACTGCTGCTGCGCGTAGAAGCCGACCGTGTTGTTGGCGAGACTCGAGTCGGAGGTCACCGGCTTCGTGGCGGCCGCGGAAACGGCTTCCAGCCCGGGCGCCGGGAAGAAGTCGCCCTCCGCTTTGATCCAAGAGAACTGTTTCTGGTAGTACTGCATGCCGAACGACGTCGCCGAATTGAGCCGCGGCGTCAGGTCGAACTTCAGGGTGCCGAGGTAGTCGTACGTGTTGTAGACGATGTCCCGCCGGTTCTGGTACTTCCAGCCGTCGGCGAACTGGCCCCAGAAAAAGCGCAGCGTGTCGTTCGTCAGGTACGGCAGCAGCTCTTGGTTCTTCTCCTGCGTGAAATCCGTGCCGACCACGACGCGGTGCGTCATCCATTTGAGCGGATGGTAGTTCAGCGTGACGCTCCCGGTGAAACGATTGATGTCCTGCCAGTCCTGCATCGAGCGGTCCGCCTCCGGTGGCGAGCTCTGGAAGCCCCGTGCCCAGCCGCAGGTCACAGGGTCGGCCCCAGGAACCTCGCCGCAGTATTGCGGGAGATTCTTGGGAGTCGAGAACCAGGAGCCCCATGTCGCGCCGCCGCACCCCGCCTCGCACGACAGCGTCGTGTTGCTCGAGATGTAGCCGACGCTCGTTTCGAGGTCGACCTTGGGACTGGGCGTGACCTGCAGATTCGAGCGCACGCTCGTCTGCCGCCGGGCGTTGTTCGGCTCGGCCCCCTGGTCGCGCGTCCAGCCGGCGGACGCGAAATAGCGCAGGATCCCGGCGCCGCCGCTCAAGCTCGCCGCATAGTCGTTGAGCGTGCCGGTGCGGAACACCGGCGTACCGCGGGCATTCTCCGTCTGGATGACGTTCACCGACCGGATGACGCCAAGGGTGTCGCGCCAGTAGTTCGTCGGAACCCGGCCCTCCGGGTCCATGAACCAGTTCCCCCCCTGCCGGACGGTGAAGCTGTAGCGCGTCCCGCTCGTGGCGCCCTTTTTGGTGATGATGTTGATCACGCCGCGCGCCGCCTCCGTGCCGTACAGCGTCGCGGCCGCCGGCCCTTTGAGAATCTCGACGCTCTCGATCTCCGCCGGATCGAAGTCGTTGAGGCGCGACACGACGCCCGAGCCGAAGGCCTGCACGGACATGCCGGTGCCGGTCTCGTTATTCACGCGCACCCCGTCCACGTAGATCAGGGGTTCGCCAGACAGGGAGAACGTGGACACCCCGCGCACGCGGATTTTGGCGCCGCTCCCGACCATCCCAGTCCCGGGCATCACCACCACGCCCGCCGCGCGGCCGTTGATGAGGCTCTGCACATCGGGGATGGGTGCGGCCGCCACCACGGCGTCGGCCTTGATCGTGGCGACGGAATTGCCCAGCGCACGCTGTTGCTGCCCGCCTGCCGTCCCCGTGACCACGATCTGGTCCAGCTCGATCGGCCGATCGGCGAGCGCCAGCCGGACGTCCGTGGCGCCGACCGGCACCGTCCGCGTCGCCAGACGATACCCGATCAGTCGCGCGGTGAGCGTGACCTCAGTGCCGCTCACGCCGGTGAGCCGAAACCGACCCGACACATCGGTCGTCGCCTTCTTCCCCGGCTGGTCCGCGATGCTAACCTGGACGTCCGCGAGGGGACCCTGGGAAGCCTGGGCGACGACAATACCCGCGACCTCGCCTTCCTCCTGCTGCTGCGCGATCGCCGGTGCCGCGACGAGCGCGAGCAGGGCGACGGTGTTGAACATGACGTGCGACACGGCCTACCTCCTCCGGATTGACGGTCCCGTACAGCGAAACCCGGTCCTCCTGCTCACGGCGCCGCGTCGTATGCCGCCGCCGCGATCTCACCCACCGCCTGCGCGATGGTGCGCTCGATGGCACCCTGCTCGGCCGACACCGGCACGTTGTTCGCGTACACGGCGAACGCGAGACGCCGGCCCCCCACGGTCGTCACGTAGCCCGCGAGCCCCTTGCCGTTCACCATCAGCGCGCGGTTCAGATGGTCCACCTCCACGTACGTGCCCGTCTTGGCCTGCACATGACCGGCGGCGGGTGAATCGGGCTGCACCTTCCACAGGGTGCCGTCGCGGCCCAATACCGGCAGCGCGGCGAGGTAGGCCGGGAAATACGGCCGGCTGGCCATGTAGGCGAGGAATCGCACCATGAACTCGGGCGCGAAGTGCGCCGCTCCACCGGCCCCGTCGCCCTGCGACGCGCCGCTCAGGTCGAGCCCGGCGCGCTCGAGCAGGTCATGCTCGAGCTTGAACCCCGCCTTGGCCGAGCCGTCGTGCGCGAGGACTCCGCTCAGGATGAACGGCATCATCGATGCGTGCAGGTTCTGGCTCACCTTGAGCGTGACCTTCGCCTCCTCGGTGAGCGGCGGCGACACGTGCTCGGCCACCAGGTTGTCGGGCGTGTAGGCCGAGGCCAGCGCCTTGAAGTCGTGCCGCACGCCGGCGGGGCTCACCACCACGCGCACGCCCCGCGCCTTGAGCGCTTCCACCAGCACGACCTCGGCGAACCGGCTGGGCTGCGGCACCGCGTAGCTGAAGAGCCACGCCGGTTTGCCGGCGGGGAACCGCCCCGCCACGGTCACCGTGTGTGACCCGTCGGGGGCGGCCGAGTCCGAGGCCCAGCGGATCTCCGATGTCGAGTCCGCCGGTGCAGTGGTCGCCTGATTGACGAAGCGTACGTACGCGGTGACGGGGGACGGCGTGACCGTCACCGGAGCGCCCAGCGCGGCACCGGGAGCGATCGTCACGTCCACGAGATTGTCGTTCACCGCCACCGGCGAGATCACCACGCCGGTGCCCAGCTCGCGCTCGCCTTCGGGAAACAGACTGATGTCGATCAGCACGTGCCCCTTCACCCGGGTGATGTGGCGCGCCGCGACCTGATTGGCCAGCTCGTGGATCACGAGCAGCGGATCGCCCGGCACGGCCTTTGTGTCGGGGCTGCCGTCGTAGGCGTGGTCCTGGTTCTCGAAGGCGAGCGTGCCGTCGGGGCGGATGCGTCCCGAGAGGTTGGGGTCGCCGCTCGCCACCAGCACGAGGTCGCCGTCCAGCGTGCCATCCTTGCGGATCGGACCAGTGCGATACAGGCGCGTGTGGAATCGATAGTCCGGGCCCAAGAGCTCCAAGCCGGTCCCTTCGGTGACGAGCTTCGTCGTCGAGCCGGGGACGAACAGCTTGTCGGCGTTGAGGGTGAACAGCGGCGTGTGCGAGTCGAGATCGTAGAACGCGACGCCGAAGCTCGAGCGGCGGTACTCGGGCCGACTGATCACCTGCTGGACGCGCTCGGCGAGCGTGGCGGGGACGGGTCCCGGGAGCGTTTGTCCGCGCCCTTGCGCGGTGAGGGGTGCGAAACCGAGGACCACGAGCCACGGCGCGGCGACGGCCGTTCGATGCATGAGCGCGCTTCCCGAGCGAGGAGAGGGGTTATAATGTGTACAAAGTCGTGTGCAACGCAAGCCGCCCGAACGTTGCCGGGACGGCCCCGATTGTATACTTTGCCGCATACCTGAATGGACCGTCCCCTCCCCGCCGCCCCGCCCGACGGCCTGCACATCCGTCACCTCTCTACCCACGAAGACTTTGTCGCCTGCGTCGCCCTGCAGGAGGAAACCTGGGGCTCCGACTTCAGCGAGCGCGTTCCCGCCGCTATCCTCAAGGTCAGCCAGCGGCTGGGCGGGGTGACGGCGGGCGCGTTCGACGCCCGGGACCAGCTCGTCGGCTTCGTGTTCGGCATGACCGGCGTCGAAAACGGCCGGCTGGTCCACTGGTCCGACATGCTCGCCGTGCGACCGGAGCTGCGCGACCGCGGCATCGGCAGGCGACTCAAACAGTTTCAGCGCGAGACGCTGCTCGCCATGGGCGTGGGGCTCGTGCACTGGACGTTCGACCCGCTCGTCGCCCGCAACGCGCACCTCAACTTCAACCGGCTGGGCGTGCGGGTATCGGAGTACGTGATCGACATGTACGGCAGCGACACCGACAGCGCTCTGCATCGGGGCCTCGGCACCGATCGGTTCATCGTAGCCTGGGAGATCGCCACGCCCGGTATCACCGACACGCCACACCAACCCGAGGCGAAGAGTACGGCGCGCGTGGTGAATGCGTCGGACGGTGACGGCGTGCCCACCATGCCGCAGCTGCGCGATGGGCCGCCCGCGCGGCCGCTGCGCGTCGAGATCCCGTTGGAAATCGACAAAGTGCAGCAGCACTCGCTCGCGCTCGCCGGCCGCTGGCGCGCGACCACCCGCGCGGCGTTCACCTGGGCCCTGGAGCACGGCTACCACGTGGCGGGGTTTTATCGTGATGCCCCGGCCGGGCGCGGCTACTACGTGCTGGCCCGCACGCGCTGATGCTCTCGGTCGAGCGGATCACCCTGCGCGAGATCCGGCTCCCGCTCAAGGAGCCGTTCCGCATCTCGTCCGGTCTCGTGAGCGAGCGGCGCATCTGCCTGCTGCAATTGACGTCGTCCGAGGGCGTCACCGGCTGGTCCGAGTGCGTCGCCGGCGAGCAGCCCAACTACTCCGACGAGACGATCGACACGGCGTGGCTCGCGATTCGCGCCTGGGTCGCGCCCCGCATCTTGAAGCAGGAGCTCGAGGGACCGGAGATCGTCCATGCCATCCTGGAGCGCGACTTTCGCGGCCACCGCATGGCGAAAGCCGCGGTCGAGATGGGATGCTGGGAGCTCGCCGCGCGGGTGTGCGGCCGTTCGCTCTCGTCCTTCCTGGGCGGCACGCGCGAGCGGATCGTCACGGGCATCTCGCTCGGGATCCAGGCGAGCCCCGAGGCGCTGGTGCGCCGGGCGCGCGCCGCGCTCGAGCAGGGATACCAGAAGATCAAACTGAAGATCGCGCCGGGCGCGGACGTGCCCTACGTGCGCGCCGTGCGCGAGGCGCTCGGCCCCCAGGTCCACCTGATGGTCGATGCCAACTCGGCCTACACGCTGGACGACGCCGAGCACTTGCGGCAGCTCGATGCGTTCGACCTCTTGATGATCGAGCAGCCCCTGGGGCGCGACGACCTGGTGCGCCATGCGGCTCTGCAGCGACGCTTGAAGACCCCCCTCTGTCTCGATGAATCCATCACCGACGTGGAGCGAGCCGAGGACATGATCACGCTGCAGAGCGGCCGCATCGTGAACATCAAGCCGGGACGGGTGGGCGGGTTCGCCCAGTCCATCGCGATTCACGATCTCTGCCAGCGGCACGGCATCCCAGTGTGGTGCGGCGGCATGCTGGAGAGCGGCATCGGGCGCGCTCACAACGTGGCGCTCGCGTCGCTGCCCAACTTCTCCCTCCCCGGCGACCTCTCCCCCAGCGCGCGCTACTGGGAGCGCGATATCGTGACACCGGAGTGGACCATGGATTCGGATGGTAGGGTCCGCGTGCCGCGCGACGCGCCGGGCATGGGGGTCGAGGTGGACTTGGATCGCGTCGAGAACCTCACGGTGCGCCGCGAAGTGCTCGGGTGACTCGTCTCGACCAGCTGTTCCCCCAGGCGCTGCGACAGACGCTGGTCGAGCTGCGGCGCGACTTGCACCGCCACCCGGAGCTGTCGGGCAAGGAGCAGCGCACGGCGGAGGCGCTGCACGCGGCACTGGCGCAGCTCGCGCCCGGCCGGCTCGAGCGCGTGGCCGGCACCGGCGTCGTGGCGCGGATCCGCGGCCGCGACTCGAGCCGCGCCCCGGTCGCCGTGCGCGGCGACATCGACGCGCTGCCGATCTCCGAGGAGACGGGCCTCCCCTTCGCCTCCGAGCACCCCGGCGTGATGCACGCCTGCGGGCACGACGTGCACGCGACCTGGGCGGTGGGCGCCGCGCATCTCCTGACGGCGTGTCCCGCCGCGGGCGACGTGCTGATCGTGCTGCAGCCGGCCGAGGAGACCGGCCGCGGGGCGCAGGCCGTGCTTGAGTCGGGAGCGCTCGACGGCGTCGCGGCCATCTTCGGCGCCCATGTCGACCGGCGCTTCGCCGTGGGCGAAGTCGTGGCCCAGGAGGGGCCGCTCGCGGCCTCGGCCGACAGCTTCGAGATCAGGCTCTTGGGCAGCGGTGCGCACGCCGCCCGGCCGCACGAGGCCGCCGACCCGATCGTCGGCGCCGGAGCGCTCATCGGCGCGCTCCAGACGATCGTTGCGCGCCGGGTGAATCCCGCTTATCCGGCGGTGGTCAGCATCGGCAGCGTGCACGCCGGCTCGGCGCCCAATGTGATCCCGGATCGCGCCACGCTCACGGGGACATTGCGCGCCACCGATCCCGACACGCGCCGCCGGTTGGTCGAGGAGGTGCGCCACATCGCGCAAGCCACGGCGGCCCTGCACCGGCTGCGCGGGGAGGTCTCGATCGAGCTCGGCCCGCCCCCGCTCGTGAATCCTCCAGGGCCCGCCGCCTGGGCGCGCCGCGCCGCCGGTGCGGTGCTCGGCGATGCGGCCGTCGTTCCGTTGGGCTTCGTCAACATGGGGGGTGAAGACTTCGCCGCGTACCTCGAGCGCATGCCGGGATGCTTTCTCAGGATCGGCGCGCGCGAGCCCGGGGGCGAGCCGATCCCCGCGCACTCGCCGCGATTTTACGCGGCCGAGGAGAGCATCTTCGTCGGGGCGGCGGTGCTGGCGGAGGCGGCGCGCGTGGCGTCGGAGGCGGGCTAGTCCTTCACCACCTGCACCTCTATAGATGATGGCCATCGCACCGACCGATACACCCGGACCGTCGCCGGGCGATAGTCTGATGCGCGCGCCTCGAAGATACTCGGCACGAACGTCTGCGGATTGCGATCGATCAGCGGGAACCAGCTGCTCTGCACCTGCACCATGACCCGGTGCCCTTTGAGAAAGCGGTAATCCTGGCTGTGCAGGTCGATCGTGAGTGGCGTCACCTGGTTCGGCGTGAGCGGTGCGGGCGTTACGAAGCTCGAGCGGAAGCGCGCCCGTAGCACGTCGTTCGCCACCATCAGCTCCCAGCCCGCGAGCTTCGGGTCCTTGGGGTACTGCTCCGGGTAGACGTCGATCAACTTCACGATCCAGTCGCCGTCCGTACCCGTGGTAGCAACGAACAGCCTGGCAGTGATGGCGCCGGCGATCGTCACGTCCTCGGTGAGCGGCTCCGTCTGCCAGGTCAGGACGTCGGGGCGTTCGTCTACGAAGCGCTGATCCTCGACGAGCCAGGTCGGCCACCCGGAGCCTTGTGGTGAATACGTGGCGGGGATCGGACGGTGGCGGTACGGCACCGGGTGGGCGGGGTCGGAGACATAGCTATCGAAGGCGTTTGCCCCCGTCGGGGCTTCGAACGAGAGCCGGCCGCCGGGCTGAAAGTACAGCCGCTCGGTCGTCCCCTGTCGCGGCGGCCACGCGTCCCAGGAGCGCCACTGATTGGCGCCCGCCTCGAAGGTGATGGCCTCCGGTTGCCTGGGCTCGCCCCGATCCTTCAGGAAATGCGCGAACCAGGGCGCGAGGATGCTGTCCTGGAAGTATCGGGATGCGGGGCTCCCGAAGTCGATGGCACCCAGCTTGTCCCCCGCCGGGCCGGCCCAGCCGCCGTGATTCCACGGCCCCACCACGAGCGAGTTGACGTGCCCGGTGTCGTGCGGCTCGAGCAGCTCGTAGATCTTCAGGGGGCCATAGAAGTCTTCCTGGTCCCACCATCCCGCCACGGTGAGCGTGGGCACAGTGACGCGGGTGAGGTAAGGAGCGGCGCCCTGCCGCTGCCAGAACGCGTCGTAGTTGGGGTGCGCCACGAAGTCGTTCCAGGTGGGAATCTTCCCGTGCAAGTGCTTGGTATTGACGTTGGCGAGCGGCCCGAGATCGAGGTACCACTGGAAGGTGTCGTAGCGGTCGAACTCGAACGTCTCCTGCTGCTTCGACGTCTCCATTCTTGCCGCGTACTCGAAGCCGTAGCTCAAGCGGAACGCGCCGTTATGGTGGAAGTCGTCGCCCAGGAACATGTCGGCGGGCGATGCCTGCGGCGACGCGGCCTTGAGCGCCGGGTGCGGGTCGAGCATCGCCATGAGGGTGAGCCAGCCGGGATACGATATGCCGAGCATTCCCACGCGGCCGTTGTTGTTGGGCACGTGAGCGAGCAGCCAGTCGATCGTGTCGTACGCGTCGGTGCTTTCGTCGATCGCCTTCGGGTCGCGGCCGTCGCGCGGGCGGGGGGGCCGCAGCATCACGAACTGGCCCTCCGACGTATAGCGCCCGCGGATGTCCTGGAACGCGAAGCTGTAGCCGTCGGCGGCGAACGCCCGGTAATAGCCGCGCAGCGCGCTGCCGGCGTGGGCGATGCCGTAGGGCGTGCGCGTGAAGATGATCGGTAGCGGGCCGCGGGCGTCTCTGGGCACGAAGATCGTGGTATGGAGCTTGACTCCGTCGCGCGCGGGGATCATGACCTCGGTCAGGTCAAAGCCGGGCGCCGAATCGGGTTGCTGCGCCGCGAGCGGAGCTGCAAGCCGGGGAAGGACGAGGAGCAGCAGGAGTCGCATTGGTGACCTCGAGCTGGAGAATTGACTGACCCCGGGCGCAAGCCCGGGGATCACGGAGCTCTAACCGCTAGAGGACCACGTCGCCCCCGGATCGGTGTTCCGCAACCGGGCGAGTCGTTCGCGGGCCTCCGCCAGCCGCCGCTCGCGCTCCGCGTTATCGATGGTGCACCTCGACCAGTCGGGCCCATGGTCGGAGAGCCCCACTCGCAGCACCATCCCCTCCCGCACCCGCACGCGCAGCGCATTGCGACGCACGTCGACCCCTACGCCGTCGTCTCCGACCAGCACGGCGATGTCCCCCTCGATCCGGTCGACCGTGTAGAACGCTTCCCGCTCGCTCATAGACCTCGAAGCCTTTGGCCTTGGCCTTGTCCTCGACTACAGCCGGGGCATATTGCACCACAACCCGAGACAGCAGGTGGACCGTGAGCCGGATGGCGACGAGCAGGACGCGGCGCGAGTGGTTGCGGATGATGTCGGCTGTGGGCGCCGGCGTGCTGGTGGACGGGCTGCTTCCCCGCCGGCTGGCGTACGCGGCAGCTGGCCAGCAGGATCCCCTGGCGGCGTTTCGAGCGCAGCTCGGCGCCATCCCCATACAGGCACAGCCGCTCGCCGAGAACCTCACGCTGCTCTCCGGTCCCGGCGGCAACGTGGTGGTGCTGCGCGGCCCCGACGGCATGGTCGTGGTGGACACGTTCGTGGCGCCGGCGTGGCCCAAGTTCCAGGAGTCGCTGAAAGGACTCGGGCCTGCTCCGGTGAAGTTCGTGATCGATACGCACTGGCACCTCGATCACACAGACAACAACGCCCCGCTCCGCGCCGGCGGTGCGACGCTGGTGGCGCACGAAAACACCAAGCTGCGGATGACCCAGCCGCACCACCTCGCCGTGCTCGAGCTGGACTTGCCGCCCTCGCCGACCGACGCCCTGCCGCAGCGAGTCTTCAAGGACGGATACACGCTCGAGGCGAACGGCGAGCGGCTGGCGGTGACGCACGTTCCGCC
>Ga0137379_10005204_pt1 | contig 12261 bp, 11 predicted proteins | sample SagtaG_18_FD_104812 | JGI IMG/M metagenome (GOLD analysis project Ga0137379, IMG submission 104812) | Vadose zone soil microbial communities from Sagehorn Ranch, Mendocino, California, USA - Sage2_L_80_16 metaG | ecosystem: Environmental > Terrestrial > Soil > Vadose zone | place: USA...
ATAGCGTAAAGCGCCCAGAAGGCAAGTGTCCAGAATGACCGAAATCGCCACTTCGCGTCCCATAAGCGGGCACTCTTCGTTTTGCGCGGCAATCCCTTTCCTGAGTTAAGTTATTTTGAATCAATAACCTCTGGTCGAGTGCCGCTTGGTAATTCGCCTGCCATTCTTTTTCGCGCTATGGCTACCATATCCCTAAATATTGAAGCGGTTACGCGCCCTGCGTTGCTTCTGCAGGCGCAAAAAGGCCATCGTGAATCCTTGGCCAAGCTGATCCTGCCATACGCCGCGGGTTTGTATCGCGGCGCTCTTCGGTTCACGAGAAACCCAGCGGATGCGGAAGATGCTCGCCAGGACGCCTTCCTGAAAGTGATCCGGGGCCTGGAGCAGTTTGCTGGCGCAGGGAAGCACCACGAAAAAGGGGACGATTTGCACGCGTGGGTTTCCCGCATCGGGGCAAACGCTTCCATTGACATCATCCGCAAACGGCGTAATGGAAGGATTCTCTCACTCGAAGAGCCCACTGGCATTGGGGAAGAGACCTTGGGAAGCGGCATTGCTGCCAGTAATGAAAACCCTGAGGAAAGCTTCGCGCGGCTGGAGACGCGGAGGCGCATGGCTGATTCGATCAAGAGGCTCAGTCCGGAGTTGCGGCGCGTGTGTCTTCTGCGCGACGTCCTGGGATACTCGACGCAGGAGGTAGCGGAACGGCTGGGAATTTCCTCGCTGTCGGTGCGCCTGCGGCTTTTCCGCGCGCGGCGCAGGCTACGCGAAGAACTTAATCATGCCCTGCAATCCCCAAGACGCTGGCAAGGGCGAATAGCAACCACCGAGAACAAAGCACACTTCACCGGCTACGGCAAGGAAGGAAGATCGGAGCGCAGAATCCCGCTCTCTCCGCTTCCCCAATACGCCTCAGGGGATTGAGAGCACTCAGCTGCTAAGGCAACTGGTTCCCCTGCCCGAAGCGTCAGACCTCTTCTTCTTTCGTCTCGTCGCAAAGAAAGATCACGCTTATTCCAACCTCTGCCGCCACGGCCGAGTGTTGGTTACAAATACACGGAACTGGAGAAATACGTATCCCATTCCGCAGACCGGGATAGAATCGACGGGATTGCTTGGCCCGGGAGGAGTATGGAACAGGACCGGCGGCGCACACCTCGTTATCCTTTCGAAGCCTCCATCGAAATCCGCGAGGGTTCGTCGCAAGACAAGAGAACTGCCCGCGTGACTGGACTCAGCTTGAACGGCTGCTACGTAAGCACAGAGAGCCCGTATCCGGAGGGGACTTCGCTGACGGTGAAGGTGTTCACCGCAACCGAGTTTTACGAAGGCCAGGCGTCGGTGATTTATATCCAGGAAAAACTGGGCATGGGACTGATGTTTACAGACACGAAGCCGTACTACCTGATGGTGCTGCGGAAATGGTTGTTGTCCGCGATGATGGCTAAGAAAGAATCCTCAAGACAGGTTCCGCCGATTAAATAGATTCCTATTTCTATTCGCTAAAATCCCGCTTTGATAGTGCGTTTGTCTTTACGCAAAGAAAAACCCCGGGAAATTCAAGCGTCCTAAATAGAATGACTCACTTTTGCGCGCGGAGCTTGTTGGTGGCGTTCCGCGCTTCGGGGCTTTTAGGCGACCAGTCTTCGGGAGGGAAAGCCACGCGCCAGAAGTTCGGGCTCGGAGTGGTGAATTCCACGCCGATTTCCGCTCTGCCGCTGCGCACCGGGCCGAGAAATGCCACATGGCACTCTTGTTCCTCTCCGGTCTTGTTGTGCTTCATGTGGACTAGCCCGCCGCTGATCACACGCGCCTTGAGCAGTATCAGCGCGCCATGCGCGTTGATTGCGAGAGTTTCTGTCCCTTCTTCAAAATCATTGCCCTGGGCGTCCTTCCCACGAACGCGGACGCCGACTTGCATGAGCACGCGCTGGCTGCGGCGGCGCGCTCCTGTATGTGTATGCGTTGGGACCTGAGACATGCAAATCCTCGCCTCGAACAACTATACCGCTAAAGCAGAGCTTCGAGAGGGTTACAGGGACGGCGGTTTTCCAAGTGGATACTTCGGCCGGTTAGCCGCGCTCTTCCATCGGAACGTAATGCCGCGTGTCGTGGCCAAGATAGATCTGGCGCGGACGGGCGATTTTCTGTTCGGGATCGAGGAGCATCTCTTCCCATTGCGCGATCCAGCCTGAAGTGCGCGGAATTGCAAACAGCACGGGGAACATGGTCATCGGGAATCCCATGGATTGGTAAATCAGACCGGTATAGAAATCCACGTTGGGATAGAGCTTGCGCTTGATGAAATACTCATCTTCAAGGGCGATGCGCTCGCACTCCAGCGCGATCTCGAGGAGCGGATTCTTACCCATCAGATCGAATACTTGATACGCAATGTGCTTGATGATGCGCGCGCGCGGGTCGTAGTTCTTGTAGACGCGGTGCCCGAAGCCCATGAGCTTCACTTCGCCAGCTTTGACGCGCTTGATAAAAGCGGGAACGTTTTGAACCGAGCCGATTTCCATCAACATGCGGAGAACTTCTTCATTCGCGCCGCCGTGGAGGGGGCCGTAGAGCGCGGCAATAGCGGCAGCCGTCGCGGAATACGGATCAACATGGGAGCTGCCCACGCCGCGAATCGTGTTGGTCGAGCAATTCTGCTCGTGGTCGGCGTGAAGGATGAACAGAATGTCGAGAGCGCGCTCGAGCGTCGGGTTGGGGCGATACTTCGCCTCGGAAGTGCGGAATAACATATTCAGGAAATTTCCCGGATAGCTCAAATCATTGTCGGGATACACATAGGGCATGCCCAGCGTGTGCCTGTAAGCAAAAGCCGCAATCGTGGGCATTTTGCCGATGAGGCGATAGGTCTGTTTCTTGCGCGATTCGAGGCTGAAGATGTCTTTGGCGTCGTTATAGAAAGTGGAGAGCGCGGCGATCGTAGAAATGGTCATGCCCATGGGGTGGGCGTCGTAATGAAAACCGTCGAGAAACTTCTTGATGCTCTCGTGAATAAACGTGTGATGCGTGATGTGATAGGTCCAGTCTTTCAACTGGGAAGCCGTCGGCAGCTCGCCATTCAGCAACAAATAAGCGGTTTCCAGGTACGTGCTTTTTTCCGCTAGATCCTCGATGGGATAGCCGCGATAACGCAGGATTCCGGCATCGCCATCAATGTACGTGATTCTGCTGATGCAGGAAGCCGTATTGTTGAACGCCGGGTCGTAGCTCATCATCCCGAATTCTTTGGGGTCGACCTTTATCTGGCGAAGGTCGGCGGCGCGAACGGTGCCGTGAGTGATGGGGATTTCGTAGGATTTTCCCGTGCGATTGTCGGTAATCGTAAGGGTTTCGCGTGCCGTGTCGGCGCCATCAGGCTTTCTTGCCTGTGTTGCGGAGAGTGGAGAGCTCATTCCTTGTGCCTCGAAGGCAGCGGAGCGGTTGCCTTGCATCTTTCTCTAACACTGTACACCAAAGCGGGCGGGGCGGAAACCTGGACGGAAAGACGGTTGTGCAAACTTCGTGGATTCAAGAGGTTGAGGGGCAGGCAGGGAAGCGGTGGAGAGTGGCTTCGATACACCTCTTGACAATAGTCGTTATAACGTATATTATTAGAACCGGCTAAAGAAGCTATCCCAGGAGGCCAATCATGATCCAGATTCGCAAGAGTGACGAACGCGGCCACGCCAACCACGGCTGGCTGAACACCCGTTTCACCTTTTCTTTCGCTGATTACTACGACTCGAAACACGTCCACTTTCGCACGCTCCGCGTGATGAACGACGATCGTGTCGCTGGAGGCGGCGGGTTTCCGATGCACCCGCATCGCGACATGGAAATCGTCACTTATGTGTTGGAAGGCGCGCTGGAGCACCGTGACAGCATGGGCAATGGTTCAGTCATCAAACCGGGCGACATCCAGTACATGAGCGCAGGAACAGGTGTAACTCACAGTGAGTTCAACGCCTCGGAATCCGAGCCTGCGCATCTCTACCAGATCTGGATGTTCCCGGAAAAGCAGGGGCTCAAGCCAACCTACGGCCAGAAGAACTTCAGCGAAGCCGAAAAACGCGGAAAGCTCCGACTGCTGGTTTCGCCGGATGGGCGCGATGGCTCCGTGAAAATCCGTCAGGATAATGATTTGTATGCGACGGTCCTGGGCGCCGGCGAGTCAGTGAAGCATGAGTTGAAGCCGGAGCGGCATGCCTACGTACAAGTGGCGCGTGGCAGCGTGACGCTGAACGGGACAAAACTGGAGGAAGGCGACGGCGCGGCCATCTCCAACGAAAAGACCGTTGAGTTGACCGGCGCTGACGATGCGGAGGTCTTGCTGTTCGACCTCGCATGACCGAAATGTGTTGCGGTGCGAAGGTTCGGAGTTATTCGTACCGCAACGCCGCTGCGGGATCCGTGCGCATGGCGCGTCTGGCGGGAATGCAACAGGCCACGACAGCGACAAGTGCTAGCACAACCGCGACGGAAGCGAATGTGACCGGGTCCAGAGCGCTTACGCCGAAGAGCAGGCTGCGCATTAGCTGCGTGAGGCCGAGCGCCGCTAACAGGCCAAAGACCACACCAAGCACGGTCAGGCGCGCGCCTTCGCCCAGCACCAGACGCATGACGTCGTTTTGCTGAGCGCCCAGCGCGATACGGATGCCCAGCTCGCGGGTGCGCTGCGAAACTGAATAAGAAACGAGCCCATACAGGCCAATCATCGCGAGAATCAGCGCGAGCGCGGCAAAACTCCCTATCAAGTAAGAAGGATAGCGGCGAAGAAAAACAGACGGAGACTGGGCGATGATCTGATCCATGGTGAAAGGCTGAATCAGAACCAGTTGCGGATCTATGGCATGCAAGGAGGCACGCACTTCGCCGACTGCGCTTGCGGGATCGCCAGCGGTCCGAACGACGTAGTTGATAAAAGAATTCGTGTCCTGGGTAAAAGGAGGGAAGAGACTTGGCTCTTCGGGACTGTCGAGTCCCGCGTCGGCGGTGTTGCCCACGACACCGACAATTTCGCGGTAATTTTCTTTCGGGGAATATGTAAATTTGATGCGCTTGCCGATAGGATCCTGGCCGTGAAGGTATTGTTTCGCCCAGGCCTCGTTGACGATGACGTGCTGAGGGGCCGTTGACGAGTCGGTGGAATCATCAAACAAGCGCCCGGCCCGGAGTGGAATTTTCATCACAGAAAAATAGTTGTTCGAGACATCCCGGATATTGCATTCGTTTTCGTGGCCCTTGGCGACAGGCTGGCCCTCGATGACAAACCGGATCGATGCCCCGTTGCCAGTGAGTGGAACAACGCTATTAGAGGCGACTCCGGCAATCCCGGGAAGGGCCCGAAGCCGCTCGGTGAACTCCTTGTCGAAACGAATCGCGTCGGGGTCTTTGGGATAGGATGTCGGCGGAAGATTTACTGCAAAGGCGAGGAGATTCTTCGCGTCGAAGCCAGGATCGCGACTCAGGAGCGCGGTGAGGCTCTTTACCATCAAGCCCGATCCGATCAGGAGCACCAGAGAAAAGGCGATTTCCGCCACAACGAGAACGCCGCGAAGACGTGTGCGAACTCCCCCTGCCGACGCTCGGGTTTCCTCTTTGAGCGCTTCGCCCTCCTGTCCTCGGGAGACTTGCAGAGCGGGCGCAAGGCCGAAGGCTACTCCCGTAAAAATCACGGCAACGCAGAGAAATGCGAGAACCGCCAGGTTCGTGTGGGCATCGCGCAAGAACGGCGCGAATGCAAGCAGCGTGTCCGGGATGGCCGCGATGAGCAGGGACGTTCCCCACTCCGCGAGAATCAGGCCGAGGATGCCCCCCGCGGCAGCGAGGATCAGGCTTTCTGCCAGGAGCTGCGAAATCAGGCGCCCGCGGCTGGCACCGAGTGCGGCGCGAATATTGAATTCCCTTCGCCGGCCCGCAGTGCGAACCAGGAAAAGGTTCATGACATTGGCGCAGGCAATAAGGAGAACGAACCCGACCGCGCCAAAGAGAATCAAGAGCAGCGGTTGGACCTGGCCGACGATGCGGTCGCGCAGCGGGACCAACACCACTCGAATGGCGCCGTTTTCTTGGGGGTAAGCGGCCGCCAGGCTTGCGGTAATGGAATTCATTTCCGCCTGCGCTTGGACCTGCGTGGAGCCTTCGGCGAGCCGGCCAATGACAGGCATCCAGCGGAGGCTGCGGCGCGTGACCAGATCCTTCTCGATATGCAGCGGCACCCAGATTTCCGCGTTTCCCCGGGGCGCGAACTCAAACGTGCGAGGGAGAACACCGATGATGCTGACGCTTTTGTCGTCAAGCTGAATCGAACGGCCCAGGATATGCGGGTCGCCGCCGAAACGGCGGATCCACGAGCCGTAACTGAGGATGGCGACTTTTGGTCCCACCGCAATGTCCTCGCCGGCGGCAAAATCGCGCCCAAGGAAAGGCCTCACGCCAAGGGTCGAGAAGAAATTCACGGTGGCCTGGGCGGCAAATATAGGTTCGGGTTCGCCCGCCCCGTGAAGCACGAAACCATCGCCGCTGAAACCTGCAAGGGCCTGGAAGGACTTGCCCTGGCGCGTCCAATCCAGGTAATCGGGGTAAGCGGTAACCCAACTTTGCGAGTTCGCGCCCGCGGCCTGCCCTTCCTGGGGACGCACTTCCGTCAACGTGATAAGTCGTCCCGGTTGCGAGTAGGGGAGGGGGCGGATAAGCGCGGCGTAGACGACAGAAAATATGGCCGTGTTTGCTCCAATTCCCAAAGCGATCGTAAGGATGGCAACGACAGAGAAGCCCGGGTTGCCAAAGAGGATCCGAAGGCCGTAACGAACATCGCTGAGAAGATTTTCGATGAAGGACCACCGCCAAACGTTGTGGCTCTCCTCCTTCATCAAAGTTACGTTTCCAAACTCGCGCCGAGCGGCGGATTCGGCCTCTTTCCGGGACATGCCATTGCCAACCAGCTCTTCCATCTTTTCTTCAAGGTGCGCCTGAATCTCCGCGGAGAGATCGCCAAAAAGACGGCGGCGGGAGAATAATTGCTTGAGCCAGTTCATGATTCACCTCGTGCCAGGACTCGCGTAATTCCTTCGAGCATGCGTTTGAAGCGCGAAACCTCGCGCTCCAGATGCTTTGTGCCCGCGGCCGTCACCTTGTAAATCCGGACGCGGCGGTTTGTAGAGGAGGTGGCCCATTCGGCCTTCACCAGCTCTTCTTTGAGAAGACGCTGGAGAGCGGGATAAAGCGAGCCTTCTTCGATTTGGAGCAAATCGTGGGAGGTTCGTTTGATGTGCTGCGCGAGCGCGTAACCATGCAAAGGTTGCCACTTCAGCGTGCGGAGAATCATCATTTCCAGCGCGCCGGGAAACAAATCCCGCTGTTCGTCGGTCTTCATTTGCTGAAGCGGTTCCGTGGAACCCAGGCTATGTATGCCTAGGCCTAGAGCAAAATAGGATGATTGGTCGCCGAAGTCAAGGCGTTTCAAAGGGGAAGCTGGTTGGCAAGGTTTCTGGAGCTAGGTGATGAATCACGGTCAAGCTGCGACCGGATTCAGCCACGAGCGCGTTGAAATTCGCGCATGAAGCCGGTGAGAGCCTCGGCGGCCTCGAGCGTCACGGCGTTATAAAGAGAGATGCGCATTCCCCCGACGGAGCGGTGGCCGGGAGTGCCTGCAAGACCAGCAGCAGCGGCTTCTTTTGTGAATTGCTTTTCCACCGCTTCGTCACCGCCGGCGACGCGGAAAACGACGTTCATCTTTGAGCGCGAACTCTGTTCAACGGGGCAGCGATAAAAGGCGCCGCTCGCCTCGATGGTGTCGTACAGAAGCTTGGCTTTCGCCTCGTTGCGTTTTTGAATGCCGGAGACTCCACCGAGCGATTCAATCCATTCGAGAACCAGGCCGACCACGTAAACCGCAAAGGTCGGCGGCGTCTGATAGAGCGATTTCTCTTTGATATGCGTTCGGTATTGGAGGAGCGTCGGAAGATTTTTGTCGGCGCGCTCGGCGAGATCCTTGCGCATAATGACAACCGTGACGCCGGAAGGGCCAAGGTTTTTCTGCGCGCCAGCGAAGATGAGACCGAACTTCTTCACATCAATAGGTCTCGAGGCGATGTCCGAAGACATATCGGCAACCAGCGGCGTCGCGCCAGTTTCGGGAAAGGCCGTCCACTGCGTGCCTTCGATGGTGTTGTTCGTGCAGAGATAAACGTACGACGGGTCAGCGGAGTATTTGATTTCGCTGGGATTGGGTAGCCGCGTGAACTTGTTCGATTCGGTGGATGCAGCGACGTGTTGCAAAAAGCCCTTTTTCAGCTCACTGATGGCCTTGGCAGTCCACGCGCCGGTATGCAGCACGTCCGCGGGCTTGCCGGGCAGGCAAAGATTCATGGGAACCATGCTGAACTGAAGGCTGCCTCCACCCTGAAGGAAGATCACCGCGTAGTCATCGGGGATGGCCAACAGACTGCGCAGCTTTTGCTCCGCCGCTGCGTTGATGCTCTCGTATTCCGGCGACCGGTGGCTCATTTCCATGACGGACATGCCGCTGCCGCGCCAATCGAGGATCTCTTCGCGGATGCGCTCGAGTACGGGCAGGGGCAGGGCGGCGGGGCCGGCATTGAAATTGAAAACACGTTTGGTGGCAGGAACAGAAGCGCTCGTCGAACCCACGGTAACTTGATCCTTTCGAATGGATTGGCGCCACGCAGAAACCCTTCGGTTGCCCCAGGGTACAAGTAACGCGGCCTCCGTAGCTCTCCAGAATAACAGAAGCCGGTGGGCCCGCTGCATTGGGCCATTCCCGCATATTTGAGGCAGCAGATGGCGGAAACCTGGGACGAAGGAGGCGCGTCACAATTGGTAGTAAGGCAGTAGTCAGTCAGTATGGAGAGGTATCCACCATGGGGAAGAAAATCCTAGTTTTCTTATTGTTCGCTGGTTTGTTGCCCTTCGCTTCCGTTGCCGGGGAGAAGCCCGTGATCGTGGTTCATCCCTTCAAGATGGGAGCGCAAGTTACGTGGCCGTACGACAAGAAGCAGATGCAGACCGAAGCCATTGCCGAGCTGTAAGCCAAGTTTGCGAAGGATTTTGACATCGTGACGGAAATGCCGGCAGGGCCGCACGGAAAGGTCTATACGCTCGACGGCGAAGTGACTGGGTGGAGACCCGGGAATCGCCTGGAACGGAACGCGGTGGGATGGGGTGCGGGACGCGAATCGGCCGATATTCACTTTTGGCTGACCGACGAAGCAGGCGAAAAGAAACTGGAGAGGCGGGATACGATTCGGGCGGAACTCGCCGGTGTTGAATACCAAAACTCGGTCGGCGAGCTGGCGCATCCGTTCGCGAGCAAAATTGTACACCGGATTGGGGAAGTGAAGCTGAAATAGCAACGAATAACGAAAATCGAAATTAGAAATTCGAAAATCGCAATTGCGTGGTACCGGGCAAGGGCAAGCTACTATTTTGCTGGACGTGGAAAGGGAACTCCCGGACGCTTTGCCTGGTTCTTGGTCTTCACGAGTTCCGAGCGGCGAGTCGTCCGTTTGCCCAGCTTCTGATTAGGGAATCGCTGCTTCATGGGGTTCACCTCGTGCTATCAAGTCTTGTTAGAACCTAACGGGTCTGGGGCGGCTGTTTTTCGGAAGAGGAAGCGGTCGAGCGAGAAGCGGCCTGGACCTGTCGCGGCCAACGCCAAGCAGGCCAAGCCCAGTGTCAAGGGGAGTTCGTACTCGCGGACCGCGTAAATGCCTTCGTTAAAATTGTATTTCCACATGGCTGCAGCCATGTCGAGCAACAGGAGAAGGCCGGCGATCGGAGTGAATAGTCCAAGCGCCAGAGCCAAGCCACCGAAGAATTCGATCGCGCCGGTGAGGTAAACCGTATACGTTGGCAAGCCAATGGCTTGGAAAGCCTCGATGATTCTTTCCTTCTCGCCAAAAAGCTTAGGGTAGCCATGATAGATGAACACCAGAGCCAGGCCGCATCGCAGAAGAAGCAGAGTGAACGGTTCAAGCCTTTTCAGAAAGGTCATAAATTCTGCTCGAAGGGAGCCCGCATCCGGAGATTGCGCGATTCTAACAGATTGGGTGAACGGAAGGGCAGCATGTTGCGGCTGCCCCGCCACTTTTCAGGTCAACCATAATGCCTGGCTGCGCTCGCAGTGCCAGGGTAAGACGTTGACGCTAGGGAATTAGAGCGAATTCGACGCGCTTACGCATGGGATCAATGCGCTCGGCGCGGACCCGTACGCGGTCCCCGAGGTGCCACTCAAGAGGACGCGGTTTTGCGCCACGGCCACTGCGCGAGCCTTTTGCTCCGGGTCGGCCTTCACTGCTACGCAGAGCGACAATGGCGTGGTCGCGCTCGCGGTAGACGCAACGGGCGTTGGCCACTTCTTCCAATGCGCCAATGGGCAGCAATCCTTCCACAAAAACTTCGAAAAGTTCGACGAAGCAGCCGAACTTTTGCACCGAGACGATCAGACCCTCGTATTCTTCGCCGAGATGATCTTCCATGAACTGCGCGGTCTTCCAATCCATCAATTCACGCTCGGCGCCGTCGGCCCGGCGCTCGGCCTCAGAAGATTCGGAGGCAATTTCTTCAAGATTGCCGTGCGAATAGAGAGCGGCTTCTGATTCACGCGGCGGAGGCGCAAGCGCCTTCGCTGAAGGGGGAGCCTGCGATGAATGTTCGAGCGCCCATTTCAAAATGCGGTGGACGATGAGGTCCGGATAGCGACGGATGGGCGAAGTGAAATGCGTGTATTCGTCGAAGCCGAGTGCGAAATGGCCCAGAGAGTCAGCAGCGTAGCGCGCCTGCTTGAGGGAACGCAGCATGAGGTAAGAGAGGATGCGTTCTTCGGGCTCGCCGATCACCTTTCGAATGAGCCGCTGATAATGCTGCGGAGTGATGCGCAGATCGCCGCCGGGAAGCGCGACGCGCATCGGGCGCTCGCGGCCTTTGCCGTAGGAATCTGGGCGGCCAGCCCTCGCTGGAGCCGCTACGCGCCCGTGGCGCACGGCGATTTCGCGCTGATGCAAGTCCTCGACTCCAAGCGAGTAGCCGAAAGCGCGCGCCAACTCTTCGAATTCCAGAACTTTGCGGCCGTCCGGCTTTTCGTGCACACGATGGAGCGACTCGATGCCGCGTTTCAAGAGGTAGCCGGCCACGGCACGGTTCGCTGCCAGCATGAACTCTTCAATCAGGCGGTGCGCGATGTTGCGCTCACCGCGCGTGATGTTGGTCATGCGCTGCTGCTCGTCGAATTCAATGACGCGTTCGGGCAAATCGAAGTCAATCGAGCCGTGCTCGTTGCGCCTTGCATTGAGCAACAGCGCCAGCTCTTTCATGTCGCGGAAAGGATTGGCGAGCGACGCATATCGCTTGCTCATTTCGGCGTCGCCTTCCAGGACTTTGTTGACGCTGGTGTAGGTCATGCGCTCCGCAGAGCGGATGACACCGGAAGTCAAGCGCGCGGATTGCTGGCGGCCAGTAGCGTCGAAGTCCATGAGTACGCTCATGACCAGGCGATCTTCGCGGGGTTTCAAAGAGCACATGCCATTTGAGAGCGCTTCGGGGAGCATGGGCACGGCGCGATCTGGGAAATAAACCGAGGTGCCTCGCAGGCGCCCCTCGTTGTCGAGAGTGCTGCCGGTTCGAACGTAATGCGCGACATCGGCTATGTGCACCTGAAGATGCCAGTGGCCATTGGTGCGGCGTTCGACGTAGACGGCATCATCGAAGTCGCGAGCGGTTTCGCCGTCGATCGTAACGATGGGCAAGCGGCGAAAATCTTCGCGGCCTGCGCGCTCGGAATCGCCGACGGGCGTGGCGTGCCGCTCCGCCTCATGCATGACCTCGGCGGAAAAAAAGTGTGGAAGATGGTGTTTGCGGATGATGATTTCGGTGTCGACGCCTAGCTCGCCCGGGCGGCCCAGGATTTCGATAACGCGGCCCGTGGGAGCGGTGCCGCCTTTCGGATAGCGAGTCAGCTCGACGTTGACGACGGCGCCATCGAGTTCCGCAAGACGCGGAATGCGCCGCCCGCGGAAGCTGCGCTCATCGTTCCCGCTGAATCCGAGCTTCTTTGCGAGTCCTGGCGTTAGCTCATGTCCCGGTGGAATTTCCACTTCGTGCTGGACGCGCGTGTCGTAAGGCAACACGACATTTCCGGGCGCGCCATAGCGAAACAAACCGACAAGGGTGGGGTGTGCGCGATCCAGGATTCGCAGGATACGGCCCTCGGCGCGCTGCGCCCCGGCTACACCGCCGCGCCGC
>Ga0137379_10005206_pt1 | contig 12258 bp, 9 predicted proteins | sample SagtaG_18_FD_104812 | JGI IMG/M metagenome (GOLD analysis project Ga0137379, IMG submission 104812) | Vadose zone soil microbial communities from Sagehorn Ranch, Mendocino, California, USA - Sage2_L_80_16 metaG | ecosystem: Environmental > Terrestrial > Soil > Vadose zone | place: USA...
AGCGTGGCGGCGGGCGTGGTCAGCGCGGACAGGACGACGATGGCGGCGGCGTACGCGATCACGGACCAGACCAGGTGGTGGGTGCCGCCGTTGACGTCCACCGCGGTGGTGACGAGCACACCGACCAGCGCACCGAGGGGAAACCCGAAACCACCGGACAGTGGCAGCGCAGGTCGGCGGGTCGGGTGCATGGTGCCATCGCAGCGGCTGGGTGGGCCGGTGAGCAGGTCATTGTCGCGGTCTTGACGCGGACGGGCGATCTCTTGACGGCGTCCTGAGCGGCGGTCCATGGGTAGGGCTCGAACCGGTAGCCCATGCCCGGCCCGGTCACCAGGTGCCGGGGGCGGGACGGTTCGGGTTCCAGCTTGCGGCGCAACATCGGATCAACCGTGCGCGGCCGCTACGGCCTTGGCCACCGCGAGGTTGAGCGCCAACACGTTCACCGCCGGATCCCCGAGCACGCCCAACGGCCGGCCCCGCACGTTGTCGGCGACGATCTGCCGTACCTGGGTGTCCGACAGGTGATTCACCCGAGCGACCCGGGCGACCTGGAGGTAGGCGTAGGCGGGGCTGATGTCGGGATCAAGACCCGATGCGGACGCGGTGACCGCGTCGGCCGGTACCTGGTCCGGGCTGACGCCCTCCCGTTGGGCGATGGCCGCCTTACGACCGGCGATCTGCGCGTACAGGACATCGCTGTCCTGGGACAGGTTGGACGCGCCGGACGAGGACGGGTCGATGGCGCCCAGCCCCAGCTTCGTCTTGTCGGTGAGCGAGAAGTCCGACGCCGCCGCGGAGGGCCGGGTGTGGAAGTACTGGTTGCCGGTCGGGTTGGTGCCGATCAGGCTCGACCCGACCGGCTGGCCGTTGTAGGTGACGACCGAGCCCTCGGCGCGGCTGTCCAAACCAGGAATCCGGGACACCGCCCACACCGACAACGGATACAGGATGCCGGTGATCACCGTGAGGACCAGCAGGACCTTCACGCCGGCCCACGTCTGCCGCAACAACGCGGAGTAACGCATCACGCTCACCCAATTCCCGGAATGTGACGAATCACGAGGTCGATCAGCCAGATCCCCAGGAACGGCAGCAACACGCCACCCAGCCCGTAGATCAACAGATTGCGCCGCAACAGGTTCGACGCACTGTCCGGCCGATACCGGACGCCACGCAGGGCCAGCGGAATCAGCGCCACGATGATCAGCGCGTTGAAGATCACCGCCGACAGGATCGCCGACTGCGGGGTGGCCAGATGCATGATGTTGAGCTTGCGTAGGCCCGGGTAGATCACCCCGAACATCGCCGGCAGAATGGCGAAGTACTTGGCGATGTCGTTGGCGATGCTGAACGTCGTCAACGCACCTCGGGTGATCAACAACTGCTTGCCGATCGCCACGACCTCGATCAGCTTCGTCGGGTCGGAGTCCAGATCGACCATGTTGCCGGCCTCCTTGGCCGCCATGGTCCCGGTGTTCATCGCGACCCCGACGTCGGCCTGCGCGAGCGCGGGCGCGTCGTTGGTGCCGTCACCGGTCATCGCGACCAGCTTCCCGCCCTCCTGCTCCGTGCGGATCAACGCCATCTTGTCTTCCGGCTTCGCCTCCGCGAGGAAGTCGTCCACACCGGACTCGTCCGCGATCGCCTTGGCGGTCAACGGGTTGTCACCGGTGACCATCACGGTGCGAATGCCCATCTTCCGCAACTCCGCGAACCGCTCCGCGATCCCGGGCTTGACCACGTCCGAGAGCCGGATCACACCGCGCACGACGGCGACACCACCAACCACCTCGGCGCACACCAGCGGTGTGCCACCATCCTGGCTGATCCCGTCCACGATGGCGTGCACCTCGTCCGGCACGACGCCGCCGCGCTCGACCACCCAGTCGCGGACCGAACCGGCCGCGCCCTTGCGGACCTGCCGGCCACCGAGATCGATACCGGACATGCGGGTCTGTGCGGAGAACGGCACGAACTCGCCGGGCTTCTCCGACTCACTCGCCACCGCCACCAGCCCGTACTTCTCGTGGCACAGGTCGATGATGCTGCGGCCCTCCGGTGTCCCGTCGGCCAGGCTGGAGAGCCGCGCCGCGACCGCCAGATCATCTACTGTGGACGTACCAACCGGGATCAGCTCGGTGGCGCGGCGGTTGCCGAACGTGATGGTGCCGGTCTTGTCCAGCAACAAGGTGTCCACATCACCAGCCGCCTCGACCGCCCGGCCGGACATGGCCAGCACGTTGCGCTGCACCAGCCGGTCCATCCCGGCGATCCCGATCGCCGAGAGCAGCGCGCCGATCGTGGTCGGGATCAGACACACCAGCAGCGCGGTCAGCACGATCACCGACTGCACCGAACCCGCATAGCCAGCCATCGGCTGCAACGCGACCACCGCGAGCAGGAAGATGATGGTCAGCACCGCGAGCAGGATGGTCAGCGCGATCTCGTTCGGCGTCTTCTGCCGGGAAGCGCCCTCCACCAACGTGATCATCCGATCCACAAAGGACTCACCCGGCTTGGTGGAGATCCGCACCACGATCCGGTCGGACAGCACCGTGGTGCCGCCGGTGACGGCTGAGCGGTCACCGCCGGACTCCCGGATCACCGGCGCGGACTCGCCCGTGATCGCGGACTCGTCCACCGTGGCGATGCCCTCGATGACGTCACCGTCACCGGGGATCACCTCGCCGGCCTCGGCCACCACCAGGTCACCGATCCGCAACTCGACGCCCGGGACCTGCTCCTCGTCACCGTCCTCGGTCAGGCGCCGGGCGACGGTCTCCTTCTTGGTGCGCCGCAAGGTCTCGGCCTGCGCCTTACCCCGGCCCTCGGCGACCGCCTCGGCCAGGTTCGCGAACAGGACCGTGAACCACAACCAGACCGTGGTGATGATGCTGAACGCCGTGTGCTCGCTGATCGCGAACACGGTCGAGAGCAGCGAGCCGACCCACACCACCATCATGACCGGGTTGCGCATCTGATGACGCGGGTTGAGCTTGCGCAGCGCGTCCGGCAGCGACTTCCACAGTTGCGCCGGGTTGAACACGCCGGCGTTCACCCGGCCCAGGTTTTCCACGTGGTGGTGCTGCTCCAGCGGAGCCCGCTGCTGCGTGGGGGTGAGAGTCATGACGTCGCCTCCGCGATCGGACCCAGAGCCAGCGCCGGAACGAACACGATCGCCGCGACCAGCACGATCGTGAAGGTCACCATCGACGCGGCCAGCACACCCGTGGTGGGCAGGGTGCCCGCCGTCGCCGGCACCTTCTTCTGTTTCGCCAGGGCACCCGCCAACGCGATCACCGCGATGATCGGCACGTAGCGGCCCAACCCCATCGCGATACCCAACGTGGACTGGAAGAAGTTACTGGTGACCGTAATGCCGGCGAACGCGCTGCCGTTGTTGTTCGACGCCGACGTGTAGGCGTACAGGACTTCGGAGAAACCGTGCGCGCCCGAATTGTTCAACGCGGCCCCCGTCGCTGGTAGGGCGATCGCCAAACCGACCAGCACGAGTACCAGCGTCGGCATCGCCAGCACGGCGATCGACGCCATCGTGACCTCGCGCCGGCCCAGTTTCTTGCCCAGATACTCCGGCGTGCGGCCGACCATCAGACCGGCCAGGAACACCGCGATGATCGCCATCACCAGAATCGAATAGATCCCGGTGCCGACACCACCGGGCGTCATCTCGCTGAACATCATGTTCAGCATCGCGCCACCACCACCGAGCCCGGAAAGACTGTCGTGCATGGCATTGACCGCACCGGTCGATGTGCTCGTCGTGGAGTTGGCGAACAACGCGGACGACGCGATCCCGAACCGGGTTTCCTTGCCCTCCATACCACCGCCGGCCAGCAGCGCGGCCTTGCCGACCGGATGCGCCTCGGCCCACCAGATCACGGTCAGCATCCCGGCCCACAACACGCCCATCACCGACAGCAGCGTGTAGCCCTGCTTCCTGTTGCCCACCATCGTCCCGAGCGTGCGGGTCAACGCGACCGGAATCATCAGGATCAGAAAGATCTCGATCAGATCGGACCAGGAGTTCGGGTTCTCGAACGGGTGCGAGGAGTTGGCGTTGAAAATCCCGCCACCGTTGTTGCCCATCTCCTTGATGGACTCCTCGCTGGCGGTGGGTGCGAGCGCGAGGGTGTGGCCGGTGCCGTCCAGACCGGTCACCGTGGTGCCCGAATGCAGGCTCTGCACCACACCGAAACCGATCAACACGATCGCGAACAGGAACGACAACGGCAACAGAATGCGGACCACGCAGCGGACCACATCGACCCACACATTGCCCAGCCGATCGGTCTGCGACCGAATGAACCCGCGGATCAACGCGATCGCCACCACGATCCCGACCGCCGCGGACAGGAAGTTCTGCACCGTCAAACCCAACATCGGCACCGCGGAGCCGAGCGTGGTCTCCGGGACGTAGGACTGCCAGTTCGTGTTGGTGGTGAAGCTGATCGCGGTGTTGAACGCCATACTCGGCACGACCGCCGAGTGGCCGGACGCGAAGGGCAGCCACTGCTGGACGCGTTGGATGAGGTAGAGCAGGATCACCCCGGCCAGTGAGAAACCCAGTACCCCGTAGCCGTAGGTGGTCCAGCGCTGCTCGGATTCCGGGTTCACCCGGACGAGCTTGTAGATCGCCCGTTCCACCCGCCAATGCTGCACGGACGTGAACACGCGCGCCAGATAGTCGCCCAACGGCTTGTACACGACCGCGAGGGCGACCAACAACAGACCGACCTGTCCCAGGCCGGCCCACGTCGAGGACATCAGAATTTCTCCGGTTTGATCAGGGCGACGAACAGGTAGATGATCAGCGCCAAGGCCAACACTCCACCGATGATGTTCGCGAGGGTTCCCGACCCGCTCATCCCAACTTCTCCAACCCTCGCAACATCAACGCCAACAACGCGAAGATGGCGATGGTCAGCACGACGTAAGCCACGTCGGCCATAGGACGTGCCCTTCTCCGCAACCCCGGGGTAACCCTGCCGGTGACCCCGCCCGCGTCAGCGTGCACCAACGGGCGAACCAAACGGGGGCACCTGACGACTCCTTGACGCCCCCACCACACGTGTTTACGCGGACTTGACGCCGGTTACCGCTGAACGAGTACGCGAGTTGTTCTTATGCTGACACCGCTGTAAATGGATTCGAAACCTTTCCGTGCGTCAGCCACTGTTCACGGGCACGCGGCCGGGTCGAACGCCTGCCCGGTTGACCAGGCCAGGTCCTGCTGGACCACGCTCCCATCCGACTGCACCCGCATGATCGGCATGGCCTTGTCCACCGGATTGCCGTTCTGGTCGAACGCGATATCACCACTCGCGCCCGGAATCGTGCGCCGGCATGCGAACCGCAGGAACGACGCGGCGACCGTGCCCGGGTTGGTGGTGGCAACCGGGTCCAGCCGGGCCGCTGTGGCGGCGGACAGCACCGCGTCGTGGCTGATGGCCGCGTCGCCGTCCTGCAGGTCGGCCGGGGCGAATCCGTTGCGGCCGAACGCCTCGCTGAACTGGTTGTAGTTCTGCACCTGGTCGGAACCGTTCGGGAAGCCCTGCCACTCGGTGCCGGACGACTCGCTCGTGTAGAGGACGGTGACCTTGAGATCCCCGAAGTTCGGCAGCGGCGCGCCCTCCAGCGACGTGGCGTCGTCGCCGGACATCACGGTGACCGACGTCAGCCCGCAGGCACCGCCCTGGGCCAGCGAGGTCAGGAAGGCGGCCAGATCGGTGCCGCGGCCGGCGAAGTAGAACAGGTCGGGCTTGTCCTGGCAGATGTCCGCGTGCATGCCGGCGAACTGGTTGGCCATGTACTGCTCGCGCGACATGGTGCTCAGCGGGCCGTCCGGCGACAGGTAGGGCTCCACGTAGGGCACTGCGGTGTGGTAGCGCGTGGTGTAGGCGTTGGTGAAGGCGGTGCCCAGGGTGCTGGCGTAGCTGTCCGTGTCGTTCGTGTCCTTGACCAGCATGGTCCGGGCGTAGTGGTGGCTGGCGGCGTAGGCGACGGCTGTGGTCGCCATGTCGGTGTTGGTCGAGGCGACCCGGAAGAAGTCGCGGATGCGGATGTCGTCCGGCCACTGGTTCATGTTGTCCGCGGTGACCGCGGCGCCCACCGTGACGATTCCGGCCTCGGACAGCGCGTTGACCGCCTGGCGGGTGTTGTCCAGGCTCTGCCCGATCCCGGTCACCGCGACGATGTGCTGGCCGTTCTGCTGCGCCGTGATGGCGTCGACCGCGTCCTGCCAGTAGTTGGCACCGGCGCCGAAGTTGGCCAGCATGAGCTTGATCGGCGGGGTGGTACCGCCGGCCACTGTCTGGTTGTCGGCCCGCCACACCGCGGTGATCGCGCCCTCGATCTGGTGGCGCAGCGACAGGAACGCGACGCTGTCGCTGTTCGGATCCGGTGTCATGTTCATCAGCAGCACGATGGTGCCGAAGTCGCCGCCCTTGACGTTGGCATTCAGGGCGGCCGTCTTGGTCTCCAGGTCGGCCAGCCGGTCGCCGTGGGCGAGCGCGCCGGAGTCGATGTCGATGCCGATGCAGACCTGGGGCGTGCCCTCCGCGGTCAGCCCGTTCCCGCACAGCGGCGGCCCGGACACCAGCGCGACCAGTCCCAAGATCGCCGGCACGATCACGACGACCCCGAGCGTCACAGGCACCCACCAGTATCTGCGCCACCACGACCGGGGTGCCGACGCACCGCCTTGATTTCGGTCCGGCACGGTGAAGTCCTTTCTGTGTGGTCAGAGTTGGCCCTGCTGCGCGCGGGTGGCCGCGTTGGTCAACGGTGCGGTGTCGCTGAGCAGGGTTTTCCCCCGGAGGTCGACGTACGCGTCGCGAATCGTGTGCCACAGCGCCGGATCGGGCACGGCGAAGGGATTCCGGGCCAGCCAGAGCGCGCAGACCAGCCGAGTTACCACGTTGCGCACGTCGGTCCGGTTGTCCGGCTTCGCTTTGACGTCCTCGTCGACGAGCGTGTGGTAGAGCGCGCCAGCGTGTTGGTCGATCGGCTTGTTGTCCGGCGCACCGGCCACCAGCCGCAGCCGGTCGAGCCATTCCTGGTGCGGCACCGAGTCGAAGCTGTCCTCGAAGAAGGTCACCACGTCGCTGACCCGGCCCAACGCCAACTGGCAGTACGCCTGACGCACCGGATCGAACTGGGTCGTCTGGTCGGTGAGCAGCGCCTCGAACTGGGTCATGTAGTCGTCCGACGACGTCGACCGGGCGATCAGCGCGGACACCAGGGCCCTGGCCAGCCAGGGGTTCAGCTCGGTGTAGTTCGGCGTGCCGCCACCACCGTGCGCCGGGACGGTGACCCACAGCGCGGCCCGCAGCTCGGTGAGGATGCTCGGCACGTTCGGCCGTCCGACCTTGCCGGGCGCGTCACTCGGGATCAGCCAGGGCGCGGTGGCCCACGGCGCCGCCGAGATGAACTCGTCGATGCCGATGTGCCCGAGGTGCTCATGTATGCGCAGTTGAGCCAGCCGCCGCAGCCAGATGTCGTCCCGGTCGACCGGCCACAACACGTCCCGGGCACCCGGGGCTGGCGAGTGATCCCGCAGTCGCGACTCGATCACGGTGAGCGCGGCGGGCAGTCCGCCGGTGGCCTGCTGGGCCAGTCGACACCCCAAGTCGAACTCGCTGGTCCCCAACGCCCTGGCCGTCTCGTCGATGCTGAGCGGTTCGAGTAGCACCGGAAACGGCCACGGCCGCAGTTCCTCGGGCGGCCGGTCCCGATCCCAGTCCCGGTACCGGGCCGCGCGACATGAGCGCACCCGATGGCGTGGGTCCGGCGGTGCGGGTGGGGCGATCCAGGGTGGGCACCAGAGCGCGTTCCAGCTCTCGTCCCAGCGGCCACTGGCGGCGATGACGACCAGCGCGTCGTGCTCGTCCGGGTTGTTTCGCAGATGGCGCTCCCGGGCCTGGGCGAGTTGGCCGAGGAACTCGGACCCACCCGGATGGCCGATGTTGTCCAGCAACAGCAGCCAGTTGTGCACGTGCCGGACCTTGATCCGGTCCGGATGCTCGCACTCGCACGGGCTGCCGGGTTCGGGTTTGGCCAGCCGGGGGTGGTTCTCGCGGATGTCGGCCAGAAACGCTGATGCCAGCCAGACGGTCATGCCAAGGCGCTGGTTGCCCGGCGGCGCCTCGGCTTCCCGCCTGGCCAATTGGTTCAGTGTTCGCAGCGCATCCAGCCAGGACGCACCGGTGGCCTGCGGAATGTCGCGGTGCCAGTCCATCGCGTCCCGCAACGCATGCCGGGAAACGGACTTGACCAGCGGCGGCAGCAGCAACTTGATCGTGTCCGCCATCGGACTGGTCAGCACGTTCGTGGCGACAGCCGCGGCGGCGAGTTGATTGACCACACCGACGACCCGCTCCGCACGGCGGCTGTGAAAGACCGTGTCGATCAACTTCCGCAGGGTCTCCTTGTCCTGGGCGGCACTGAGCCCATTGAGATCGGCCTGCACCGCGAGCAGGCCGAGGGTGAACCGGTTGAAATGGACAGAAGGACGATTCTTCCAGTCATTGGAGAACTGTTTGGCCAGATCAGCGAGAACCTCGACCACAGCGGGCGGTTGCCCCCGGTCGAAGTCGAATTCCGCATGCACGACCCCCACCCGAGAATCCTCCGCGACAGCGGCCAACGCCGTGGTCTTCCCGGACCCGACCGGCCCGAGCAGCACAGCCACCGGTTGCTGCCTCGGCGCCTCCCCCACCGGCCGGTTCCACCGCAGCCGACGAGCCAACAGTTGGGCTCCGGACAACGGCAACGGGTCAGCCGCCACAGTCGATCACCCCCACGATCCGATGAACAGATCCTATCCTGATCAATTGCAACAGTCCCACAGTTCGGGTGGTGGAGACTCCGCTCATCCCGGAGCGGTTCAGCGACGAATCTGGGACAAATCTTGTACGAGACATCGTGCGACAACGGAATCCCACAGGTAGGCGGCGAGCCCGGCGAGGACACGGGAATTGGCGTATTCGCCGTCGGGTCCCGCCCGGTCCTCACTCGGGTGTCGGCGCGGCGGCCTGGCGGCGGAAGTCACGCCGGGAGCCGGTCTCCGCGTAGCCGCCTCGGGCGAACGCGGCCCGCATGAATCCCGCCGCGCCCCGCCCCACCGCCTGACCCAGTCCGCTGAAGAAATCGGATGCCGATGGCAACGCGGCCGAGCCAGGTGTCGTCTAGGCAGGTGTGGTCAACCGAAACGGCGCCAAGCACCTGGACGCGGCCTTCGAACAGTTCGTGGTCAGCCGGTCGGCAACGCTGCTCCGCACGGCACTCATGCTCATCGGTGACCGGGGCGAAGCAGAGGACCTGTTGCAGACCGCACTGCTGCGGACCGCGCTGAAATGGCGCGCCGTACAGGGCGAACCCAATGCCTACGCGCGGCAGGTGCTGGTCAATCTGGCCAGAGACCGTTGGCGACGACGCAACCGCCGTCCGGCTGAGCATTCGATGGACGACTTGCCCCCGGCACTAACGCTCCATCACGACCACGCGGACACCGTTGTCGACAAACAGTTGTTGGCCGGCGCCCTTGCCAGGCTGTCCCAACGGCAGCGCGAGGTACTGGCACTGCGCTACTTCGAGGACCTCTCGGTCGCGGATACCGCCGCGATCATGGGCACCTCGGAGGGCACCGTGAAGTCCTACACCAGCAGGCCGCTGCAACAACTCCGCCAATTCCTCGGTGACCGCGCAACCGACGAGAACACGGAGGCATCCCATGTCCACTGAGCCCACTCCCGGCGAGGAACTCTTCGCCGACCTGGTCGTCGAACTGCGCGCGTGCGTGCCCGAGCTGAGCCCGTCGCCGTCTCTGCTGCCCGACCTGCGCCGCCGCTACGCCCGCCGGATCGCCCTGCGCCGCGCCGGTTACGCAGCCATCCCAGTCGCACTGGTCGTCGCGGTCGGCATCGGCGCCGCGACGATTCCGCCCGGCTCGTCCCGCCCGCAGGCGCGGCCGACGGTCTCGTCATCCCCCGTGGTGCACGACGCGGCATACGTGGCCGCGCGGGTCAGCAAGGCGCTGACCGACGCGAACCAGGACATCCTGGTGCGGAGCGGGACCATCCGCGTCACGGCGCTCGGCAATCCCATCCCGAGCAACCAGCACGGCACGAGCAAGTCCTGGGTGTCGATGCGCACGGGCCAGATTCGCTCTGTCGAGGACATCGACGGCCGGCCCACCTTCGAGTCGGGCCTGTCCTCGCCGGGCGAGTTCACCGCCATCGACTACCCCAGGCACCGTTACCTGACCTGGCCCGCCGAACAACAACACCCCGAACTGCCGCACGGCACGTTCACCGCGGACGAGATCCAGCAGGCGATGGCGTCCGGGAAACTGTCGATCACCGCGCGGAACCAGCAGATCGACGGCCAGTCCACGATCGAGCTCACCGGCGACCTGGTGCCCAAGGACGAGCAAGGCACGAAAAGCGCCACGGCGCAGCCGCAACGGTTCTGGGTGAGCTCCACGACCTACCTGCCGGTCCGCTCGGAAACCCAGGACGACACCGGCAGGTGGACGAATGACGTCGACTACACCTGGCTGCCGCCGACCCCGGAGAATGCGGCGTTGCTGACGGTCACGATCCCGGCTGGTCTGACCAAGGCCAACTGAACCCGGTTCGGGCGGTGGCTCGGCCCGCGCTGAGCACCGATCGGTGTGTCAGGTGTTCGGCTGAACACAGTGCCCGCGCGGCGCGATCGCCGTCGTGCGGGCACTTCGGCGCCAAGTCGACACCACCACCCGGCTCGCGCCGCGGCGTCGCAACTCCCAGGAGTACGCATCGGTCCCACAGGCCACATCCAGCATGACGTGCGATCCGGGAACCCGACGGTTACGGCCGGCGCTCGTGGCTGCCGGCTTGGTGGCGGAGCGCGAAAATCGCTGCCTGGACGCGGTCCTGCAGGCCGAGCTTGGTGAGAATACTGCTGACGTGGGTCTTGACGGTCTGCTCACCGATCGCCAGGTCCCGGGCGATCTGCCGGTTGCTGTGACCGCGGGCGATCAGCCGGAGCACGTCGCGTTCGCGCGGCGACAGCGGTTGCAGCGGGTCCGGTGGCGGTGGCCGGCGCATCGCCTGGGTGAGCCGGGTCAGCAGTTCGGGGCTGAGGCTGGCGGTGCCGGCGGCGGCGTCGCGGACGGCGGCGATGACGTGCTCGGCCGGGGCGGTCTTGAGCAGGTAGGCGGTCGCGCCGGCGTGCATGGCACGGACGAGGTGCTCGTCGTCGGTGGCGGAGGTGAGCACGACGACGGCGGGGCGGTGCGGTGTGCCGCGCAGCGCGGCGAGCACTGCGTGCCCGTCCAGTCCGGGCATGTAGAGGTCGAGCAGTAGCACGTCCGGGCGGGTGGCGACGACGACGGCCACCGTCTGCCGGCCGTCGCCGGCTTCGCCGACGACCTCGACACCTGGTTCCTGGCCGAGCAGGTAGCACAGCCCATCCCGGACGACGCGATGGTCGTCGGCGATCACCACGCGGATTGTCACGGCACCGGCACCCGGACGGTGAGCGCCGCACCGTGTCCTGGCGTGCTGTCGATGTCCACGGTGCCGCCGAGTTCGGCCACCCGGTCGCGGATGTGAGTGAGCCCGGAGCCGGTGTGCGGAGCGGCCGGGTCGAAGCCGGTGCCGGTGTCGCGGACGGCGAGCTCGACGTGTGCGTCCCGCCGGGTCATGGACACGGTCAGTCGGCGGGCGTTGCCGTGGCGGACGGCGTTGGCGCAGGCCTCCTGGGTGATGCGCAGCAGGGCGTGTTCGACCGGTTCGGGGACGGTGACGTCGTCGAGGTCGGCGTCGACGGTGATGCCGAGCCGGTCATGATAGGCGGCGCAGATCTCCTGCAGGGCCGGGGCGAGCCCGACACCGTCGAGGTTGGCCGGACGCAGCTCCATCAGGAGCGTCTGCATGTCGCGCAGTGCCTCCTCGCTGATGCGTTCGATCGCCCGCGCCTGCTGATTGCCCGGGTCGGCCCGGCGCATTCCGGCGGCGATCATCCGCAGGCCGAACAGGTGCTGGGAGATCGCGTCGTGGACCTCCCGCGCGATCCGGGCGCGTTCGGCGGCGCGCGCGTCGCCGGTGGCCCGCTGCCGTTCGGCGGCCAGCGCGGAACCGAGCTGCCGGGTCATGGTGGTGAAGTTCGCCTCCAGCCGGCCGACCTCGTCCCGGCCGGAGACGGGCAGGACGACGGCGTAGTCACCGTCGGCGACCGCGAGGGTGGCTCGTTCCA
>Ga0137379_10005207_pt1 | contig 12254 bp, 9 predicted proteins | sample SagtaG_18_FD_104812 | JGI IMG/M metagenome (GOLD analysis project Ga0137379, IMG submission 104812) | Vadose zone soil microbial communities from Sagehorn Ranch, Mendocino, California, USA - Sage2_L_80_16 metaG | ecosystem: Environmental > Terrestrial > Soil > Vadose zone | place: USA...
TGCACGTGCGAAATCGTTTCTTCAGCGCAGCAGACGGCTCTCCTTTTCACCTCAACCGCGACTCGGACGCGATGCCTGAACTGTATGAGTCCATCGGACGGACAGCGAAAATTTCCGCGCTCGCGGAAGGTATGATTTCCTCGAGCAGCAATCTTGCGACGAATTTGCTGCTCGATCTTGTGGGTGTGGAATATGCGCGAAAGGTTCTGCGCGATGCCCAAGTGGACGGAGTGGAACTGCGCCGAGGTGTTGAGGATCATGCGGCACATGAGAGAGAGATAAACAATGAAGTGACTGCCGACGGCTTGGTGCGGTTGCTGTCCGCCGTGCGCGGCGATTTTCTCAGCAAAGAAAGCAAAGAACAAGCGATCCGCATCCTGCTGGAGCAACGGTTCAAGTCGATGATTCCTGCCGGGCTTCCAGCGCATGCGACTGTAGCGCACAAAACAGGCGAGATCTCGACCGCCTGTCACGATATGGGCATTGTGTATTTGCCCGAACGCGAACCATACATTGCTGTCATCTTGACCGAATTCGCTTCGGAACAAGACGGGCGGCGCGAGACAGTCGCAGCTATTTCCGAAGCGATTTATCGCTCGGTCGTGGGAATGGAACCGAAATCAAATGAGCGCTGAGGGATTGCGTGCGGTGGACGGTTTGAAATTGCCTGAAGAGTACCGCGCCTTGCTTCGACCAGGCGAAACGGAAACCGATTTTTGTGGCAATGCTCATCATCTGCCGCGCTTTTTCTATGAAATCAGTAGCTGGCAGGAAGCGCACGAGATTCGGCTCGCGCCGCACTTCACGCTGGCGGAATTGATGCTGGTTGATTGCCGTGAAGCGAGACTGCTCGTAAGCCAGTTTCCTCATTATGTGCCGTGTGCAATCGTTTTGCTTGCAAAGTTTTTGGAGGATTTTCGCCGGGAAGTCGATGCGCCAGTTTTCATCAGCGCAAATGGCGGGTACCGGTCGCCGGCGCATCAGATTGGTGGCGCGAAAAGCATTCATGCCTGGGGAACAGCTGCGAACATTTACCGTGTCGGAGACACCTTCCTTTCCGATGCGAAATCAATTGAGAAATATCGGGCCATCGCGGCCTCGCTCGGTCCCGCTGTGTTTGTTCGACCATTCGGCTCGGAACGAGTGCAAACCGACGACCATCTCCACATCGATTTAGGATTTGCGAGCTTGACTCCGCGCGAATGCAGCGAGGCGAGTTGATCTCGCATTGAGCAGATGAAGAATCTGGGAACAGAACGGGGCGCCCGGTTTTTCCCCGAACGCGCGCGTGCCGCAATACCGCCGCGGGCCGTGATCGGCCTGGAAGCGGAGTTTAATCTTTTCGTCAATGGACGCAGACGGCGTCCGGAAAAGGTTTTTGGCGACCCGAGCCGTCTGGTGCGTCGGCGAATGATTCCGCGCGCGGGCAAATCGTTTCAACTGCCGGCGGGCGGCGCGATTTATTTTGATACTGGCGTAATCGAAGTCGCCACACCGATTGTTGAACTTGAGCCGGGCTGTTGTTATCGCGCGACACGTTCACTGTGGGAGCAAATCCGCTATTTACGAGTGGAGCTGGATCACTGGGCCAAACGAAACAGCTGCCAATGCCGTCTACAGGGTTTTAGCACGCATTATAACTTTTCATTTCCCAATGCCCGAAAATCAAAATTTCGGAATGCGACCAAGCTTGCGTATCTGCTTGCGCACATTTTGCCAATGCCCGTGCTTTTGCTGGCAGCGAACCGGCAGAGCAGCGCGGTCGGCGTCCGTCCGCGCAGGACCCGAGTCGAGGTGACAGCTGATTTTACGCCGGACCCAGCGTTGATGCTGGCAACGTGCGCGTTCGTCGCGGGCGCCGTGCAAACAGTCCTTCGCTGGGAAGATTTTGGCCTGAGGCAATTGAACCGACACGGAATTCCTCGCATCGCGCCATTTCGTCTGCGAAAACATTCTTCGCGTCGCGGTTGGCGGGTCACGGGCGATTCACTAAGCCAAAATCCGTTCACGGCGGACATCAATGCGCCGCTTTGGAAATTGCGCGACGGTCGAGTCCTCAGCTTGCGCGTAATCGCGGCAGAAACTTTGAGGCCATTTGGCCGGCGAATTCGGCACATTAGCGACTCCAGCACGCTGGAGCACATCACCGCGGTTTTCGCTGGCAACGCGCGCTCACTTTTAGATTTCGCGGACCGGCCTGAAGCATATGACAATGTCGGGCGTGCGATTGATTGGGGGCGCCGCCGGATGCAACGCTGGTCACGCTCCAAATACGAAAAGATCATTCATCACGTGATCGCGCGCGAACCGTTGCGCATTGGACGAAAACGCTACACGGTCGAACGGATGAACGGCTGGTATCAGATCGAGTTTCGTGAACTGGGAGCGCGTAAACACAGGATGTTTAACTTGGACGAACTGGTGAGATTCGCCGACACGAAAAAGAAGCCTTCAACTACTCGTTCCAAGCGCAAAGCAATCAAAGCACGACGACGCAAGTAGTCCTGCGCGATCGTTGTAGGGCGTCTGTGTCAGACGCCTGCTTGAATCGGTGTTTCGCAGAATACGCCTACAGTCCCATCAGTTCGCGAACGTATTTTACCGGCGGGCTGCCGTACGAGACGACTTGATCGTTGTATTTCTTAAGGTTGAAATCCTTGCCCAATTTCCTCTGTTCCGCAGCGCGAAGATCGAGATGCTCGGTGGCGCCTACGAAATATGTGGAAAGCTGGGCAGAAGTCAGGCGTGCGCGTTTCCATTTCGCTACCGCTTCGCCTTCCTGCTGGTATCCCTCCTTCATCATCAGATCCATCGCTTCCTTTTCGTTCATGTTCCCTGCGTGAATGCTTTGGTCGAGAACGGCATTGCAGATGGCGCGCAGCCGCATCTTCAGCTGCTGCATTTTCACCTCGGGCCCGCCATAACCCTGTTCCGCCATCACCTGTTCACAATAAACGGCCCAACCCTCGACGAATGCGCCGCTCTGAAAAATCGCGCGCACCAAAGTGGGCGCGCGGAATTCGTTGGCCCGAGCCAGTTGCAGGAAATGTCCCGGCATAGCCTCATGCACGGTCAAATCGCGAATCATGTAATTGTTGTACTCGCGGAAGAATGATTCCCTGCGTTCTTTTGACCAGTCCTTGGGCGTCGGCGCGACGGCGAAAAATGTTCTGCCGGTTTTATCGAGCGGGCCCGGCGCGTCGCAGTAGGCGATAGCGACGCCGCGCTTGAATTCGGGCATCGCGATCACATCCAGGGGCACGTTCGGGACGGTGACCAAATCGTGTTGCTTTACGAAATCAGTCGCTTCCGTGACAATCTTTTTCGCGTAATCGACGACGGTAGCGTCGTCGGGATGTTGCTCGGCAAGTTTGTCGAGTACTGCCGCTGTGACCTTATGTTTGTCCGCGAGTCCGGCAGCTGCCGGATCAGCGCTTGGAAAATATTTTCTGTAGAGCGGCAGCGCTGTTTCGTAGATGGCGGTTTGTGTCTGTTGAAGGTCGGCCGTCGCGCGCTTCATGATTTCTTCCATCGACAAGTCCGACGCGAGCGCGAAACGCAGCTTCTTTCGGTACTTCTCCGCGCCAAGGCGGAAGTCGCCGTCTGAGCGCGGCAACAGATCGTTCTGGAGCCATTTCTTGTAATCCTCCAGCGCGGCTGCGGTTTTTTCCTGTAACGGCGTGAGGTCCTTCTTCATTCGCGGCGACTGGTCGAGCAGAGGCGCCAATCCTTCATGCACGAGACTGATTGCGCCCTGCGCCTGCTCGATCGCTGTTTCAGTGTGAACGCGCGGCGGGTGTTGCAGGTTGGCTTTCGCCTGGGCGATCACGCGCGGGATTTTCTCCATGCGCTGGCGCAGATTTGGAATCCGTTTTTCCGGTGACGCAAAATCTCGTGCGACCAAAAGATAAAGGCTGTTCGCGAGGCTTTGCATGTAAACGAGCGGATTCCATTCTGGGACCCTCAGCTCTTCGGCCTGGAAGATTTGGTAATCGATATTCTCCTTGAGAATTCGGAAATCGATGTTGTTCGCACCGGTAAGCTGCGACCCGTCGATGGAATTCAGCTTGTCGCGAAATTCCTTTTGCGTTGCCAGATCTTTTGCCCGCGCTTCAGGCGAATAATCGGTCAGCTGGCCGTCAAACCGATGGTCACCGAGCTCGGTCGCTTCCTCGGGATTGGCTTGCAAATAGTGCTCGATGTAGTCGTGCGCATTTTTTTGAAACGCGTCGTCCTGCGTGGTGGCCGCTGCGTTCAACATCGACAACGACAATAAGACGCCCGCTGTGATACCGACTTTCATCCGATCTCAGCTCGGCGTGCCGCCGTGAAGAATCGGTTCTGTGGCGATCTCATCCAGGGTGGGCTGCTGTGTTTGGAGGTAAGTGCGGCCCTTGTAGAAGCAGGCGACCACGACAAACACCACCGCGGCGGCGAACATGAAGATCGTGAAGAATGTGAAGTATTGGTAGTCGGTGAGCTTGCGTGTGCCGTCAGCGTTCAAGTCCCACGCGTTAAACTTTCCAACGAAGAACTCGCCGAAAGCGACAGTGAAAAGCCACAGCGCCATGACGGAGCTCTTCATCGTGTTCGGGGCCTGAGTGTATGAAAACTCAAGCCCGGTGATCGACACCATCGTCTCGCCAAGGGTCAGAATGATATAGGCGAGCAGTTGCCAGTTGATGCTCGGCTTTAGTCCAAAATCGATTTGGCCCTGGATCCAAACGATAACGACAAAAGACAGACCGGTGAGAAAAAGGCCGATGCCGATTTTGCGCAGCGGCGTGAGCGGAAAAATTTTGTGAATCGCGGGATAGATCACATAGTTCACCAGCGGAATAAAAAGCAGAATTAGAATCGGGTTTGCGGTCTGCACCTGAGCAGCGATCAAATCCATGCCGAGCCAATGCAGATTCATTTTCTCAGCTTGCAACGTCCATTCGACGCCATTGCTCATCCCCCATAGCGCCCAGAAGACCAAAATGAAAACGTAAACCATCGCGATCCGGGCGAGAGTGATGAGACCTTCGCGGCTGAAAGTTGCTCGCAAATAACTCAGCCCCGCAGGCGGCACGTGCACCATTTTTTTGCGACCGCCCCAGAAGAATAGAGTGGCGATTACCATCGCGATGCCCGGAATTCCAAATGCCCAGCCGGGTCCGTACTTAGGATTCGCGAGGAGCCATGGGCAGAGGATCGAGGAGATAAACGAACCAGCGTTAATCGAAAAATAGAACCAGCCAAACATCTTTGAAAGCAGATGCTTGTTGGATTCGCCAAACTGATCGCCGACGTTGGCTGATACGCATGGCTTGATACCGCCTGCGCCCAGACAAATCAGCGTCAGTCCTATTACGAGCATTGTCCGTTGTCCCACCGCAATTCCCCAGGAGGTGGCCATGCAGGCGAGCGTGAGGTTACCCAGGCAGTAAGCGATCGAAAGCGAAAGGATGGTCCAGTATTTGCCAACCCAACCGTCTGCGATAATTGCGCCGAGAATCGGAAGGAAATAGACGCCGAACACAAAGTAATGCGTGTACATGTACGCCTCGTTCGGGCTCATCGGCGCGAGCACGCCCGACTGATTCAAAATGTAATGCGCCATGAAGACGGTCAGCACCGACTTCATGCCGTAATAAGAGAAGCGCTCGGCGGCTTCGTTGCCGATGATGTACGGCACGCCCGGCGGCATGCCAGTGAGGTTGGGTGGCGAAGTTAAATATTTGTGTTTGGCCATATGATCTCCTTTAATTAGCGAGCTTCATGCGGAGAGGATTCGGCCGGCGTTGGGGAACCCGAAGATTCGTCAGCAGTTTTCTTTGTCGCGTTCGACCAAACCTTTACTGGATCGGGTTGCTCACGCTGGACGTCCGGCATCTGGCCGAGCGGATGCTTTTCGCAGGATATGCAAAACAGCAGCATGCCAAGCAAAACAGCAATGACACCGTGGCGGAGGAAAAAAGCCATAATGCGCTGGCACAGTTATCAGCCTCTGGTCTCGCGTGCAAGGATGAAAGCGCGGTAGCTGTAGGGCGTTAGTGTCAAACGCATAGGCGCTCGCCGCGGCGAGCGCCTACACAACGTGATTGAAAGACGCGGGCTTGCAGTTACTATCAAACGCGGTGGCCCGCACGGACAGAAACAACGCTTGGAACGAAGTCTTCGCTCTCGTTCTGCTTTTTGTCGGGACATTGCTGTTTTTCGCGCTGATTTCCTACACGCCAAAAGATATACCGTCCTGGATCTGGTTTAGCCACGTTTCACCGGCGAATCGCCCTGCGCAAAATTTCATCGGGCCCGTTGGCGCAATTGTGGCGGGCATTTGCTATCAAACCATTGGCGTTTTCGCTTCGCTGTTGCTGGCAGCAGTTCTACTCGGTTTCGGCGTGGCGAAATTGTTTCATCCCCGGTTACGTGTGACGCCCCGAATCCCATGGATCGTTCTGTTCATCGTAGCCGGTGCGTGCCTCGACCAGTTATGGGACATAGGTCACTTGCTCGGGTTGAAGGTGCCGGTGGACATTCAAGGGCCCGGCGGCTTGATCGGCTATCGCTTGGGCGATGAACATCGTGGCCTGCTCCGCGCCGCGCTTGGCCCTGTCGGCTCGCTTGTTCTCCTAATGGGAATTTACGCGACCACACTGATTTTGGTTACGGGACTGCGCCCGATTCACCTGATTCGCGAAACGGTTGCCGCCACGCGACGGGTCGGGGCAGGGCTACAGGAATGGCAATTGCGCCGCAGGCTGGGCAAAGCCGATCTTAAAGAAAAGCTGGAGATTAGGGAGAAGCAGCTGGCGAAGGAACGGCGAATGTATGAAAAAGCGTTGAGAAAGAAAGGCATGCCTGTGCCTGAGGCGGTTGGGGCGACCATTTCGCCGGAGGAGCTGGCAAATCGACCAAAGCCGAAGGTGGTCGATACAACTGCGTTGCCGAGCGAGCACGTCGGGCCGGTTGGCCGGAAACCGTCTCTTGCCGAATTGCGCGCAACCGAGGAAAAAGCAAGGCCGGATTCGAACGTGACCAGCGTTACTTCGAGCTGGGAAAATTACGTGCTGCCAGGCTTGGATCTGCTCGACGAGCACAGTCTCGAAGGCCGCGCGGCCACCGATCCCTCTGAATTGGAGGAAGTCCGGCAAATCCTGATTGATACGCTAGCGCAATTTGGCATTGCCGTCGCGCCGGGCGACATCACAAAAGGCCCCACCATTACGCGCTACGAAGTGTACCCAGCAAAAGGCGTTCGCGTCGATAAGATCGTGAGCCTCGAGCGTGATCTTGCCCGAGCCACGCGCGCCGAGCGGATCAACATTCTCGCACCGATTCCTGGGAAAGACACGGTCGGCATCGAGCTGGCGAATACTCGCAAAGTGACAGTGAAACTGCGCGAAATGTTGCAATCACCCGATTGGGAGGAGGCGAAATCACATGCAAGAATTCCGCTCGCGCTTGGCAAAGATGTTTACGGTAAAGCTATCATCACTGATTTGGCGCAAATGCCGCATTTGCTGGTGGCCGGTACCACCGGCAGCGGCAAGAGCGTTTGTATCAATGCGCTGATTGGCAGCATGCTCTTTCGCTTCACGCCTGAAGAACTGCGTTTTGTGGTCATTGATCCGAAAATGGTCGAGCTACAGGCCTATCATTCGCTGCCGCATCTTGCCTTCCCCATCGTGACGGATCCGAAAAAAGTGCTGCTCGCCTTGCGGTGGTTGATTGACCAGATGGAACGCCGCTACAAAATGTTTGCGCGCATGGGCGTGCGCAACATTGTCGGCTTCAACGCGCGGCCGGTCAAAAAGAAGAAAGCGGAAGAAGGCGAAGATTTTGTAGTGGCAGGCGTGTCGCCTGCCAAAGCGAAAGCAGCCGATACGGCTGCCGCTACAGAAGAGCAAATTCCCGACAAAATCCCATACGTCGTAGTCATCATTGATGAGCTGGCTGATCTGATGCAAACCGCGCCGGCGGATGTCGAGACGGCGATCGCGCGCATCACGCAAATGGCGCGCGCGGCTGGCATTCATCTGATTGTCGCGACGCAAACCCCGCGCGCGGATGTGATCACTGGCGTAATCAAAGCGAATATTCCCTGCCGAATCGCGTTTCAGGTTGCCTCCAAGATCGACAGTCGTGTCATTCTAGACGAAAACGGAGCTGATCGTTTGCTCGGACAAGGCGACATGCTTTATCTACCGCCAAGCGCTTCGCGTCTGATTCGCGCTCAAGGCGTGCTGGTTACGGACGATGAAATTCATCGCCTGGTGGAATTCGTTTCGAAACAAAGCCCGCCCGCCTTCGACACAGCGATGCATGAGAAGCTGCAATCGACGGCCGCGCCGGAGGAAGAAGTGACCAGCGAAGATGAAGAGCTCGTCGAGAAGTGCCTTGAAATCATTCGACAGGAAAAACGCGCCTCCACTTCATTGCTTCAGCGCCGGCTTCGGCTCGGTTACACGCGCGCCGCGCGCATCGTTGATATTCTGGAGCAGCGCGGTATTTTGGGTCCCGGCGAAGGCGCCAAACCACGCGAGATTCTGGTCGATCTCGATGCTGCCGTTTAGCCGGCATTTCGCGCTAATGACGATAGAAGGACTTGGCAAAAAATTTCAGGAAGCAAGGCGCGCGAGAAATCTCACGCTCGATGAAGCAGCGCGGATGACGAAGATTCGTCCCGCCCGGCTCGCAGAAATTGAGGCGGATGATTTTTCTCAATTTCCGAGCCTGGCGTACGCGAAGGGTTTCCTGCTCATCTATGGGAAATTTTTGGATGTCGATGTCACTCCGTATCTTGATGCGTTCGAAGATTCGGAGCGCGTGACCGTCGATGGGTACTCATATCTTCAGGAACACGAGCGTGCCAAGCCAGTCAGTGCGCCAGTTGTTCCGCGCCGTCCCGTTAGCACCGGTGGTTACCGCGTCTCGCCAATGCCACTGATCGTCGGGATCGTGGTGTTGGTGATTGGCTTTTTGCTAATGAAACTGGTTCTCAATGTGCAACGGCTCGCACCGGGGCGAGGTGAGCCGACCGCGCAGGTATCGCCAAGTGCATCGCCTGTTTCACCTGCACCGGCTCAAGCTTCGCCAGCTAATGTTGCGGCCGCTCCATCGGTCGCGGCAACAGTGTCGCCTGCGCCGACGATCGCACCGACCGCCATCGCGGCGGCTTCCGGGAAGCCAGGTGCGCCGGAGGTGCGTCGCGCCAAACCTGTGACTCGGGAAGACCTAGCCAAAGCGCAAGAGCCAGCGAATCCATCGTCGGCAGAATCCGGTGACCAGAATCGGGTCGCGATTCGCCCACTCAAAAGAACCTACGTAAGGGTGACTGTAGGCGACGAGAAGGGGAGTCCCGCGTTCGAGCGCTGGGTTTCGCCGACTGACGGCACGGTTGAATTTCGCGGTAAACACGTCTCGATTCGGGTTCTCGATCCTGAGGCCGTTACGATCACGAAAAACGGCAAGGCGCTGGAAGAAGGCGACGAAGACGTAACCATCAACTGAGAGCAGTCGAAAGGGTCTCAAGAAAACGCCCAACGTCCAACGCCGGACATCGAATGCTGAGATGAAAACAAAAGGGAATGGTGTCGCCCGGAAACCGAAGGTCGGCATGATCAGTCTCGGTTGCGCCAAAAATCTTGTCGATGCAGAGATCATGCTGGGAAGCGTTTTACAGCGGGGAATGGAAATCACATCGCGCCCCGAGGACGCCGATGTCTTGGTGGTAAATACCTGCGCGTTCATTGATTCAGCCAAGGAAGAATCCATCGAAGCAATTCTGGAGGCGCATCAGCAGCGCGGGTTAACCGGACGACCAGATCAAAAACTGGTCGTAAGCGGCTGCATGTCGCAGCGATTCGCGAAAGAACTACGCCACGAGATGCCGGAGGTAGATGCGTTTGTTGGACTCGATCAGATCGCGCAGCTTGGGGCGATTGTTGAAGACGTTTTGGCAAAACGCCCAGCGCTCAATGGAGAGGATGACGAGATCGATCCTGCGCTTGCGAATACGCGACCGAAGTACATTCCGGATTACGACACGCCCCGCTTCAGGCTTACTCCGGTGCATTTTGCTTACGTAAAAATTGCCGAAGGCTGCAACCACCCCTGCAGTTTTTGCGTGATCCCTCAAATGCGAGGCAAACACCGCAGCCGTACTCCGGAATCTGTTTTGGCAGAAATTCGCGGGCTTGTTAACGAAAGCGTGCGCGAGATCAACTTGATCAGCCAGGACACCACGTATTACGGGATGGATTTGTGGTCGCGGAAAGCAGGGCCGCGTCAGCCAGTTGATTCGACGCGGGGACCGACGCTTGCGGCGCTGCTTCGCGAAATTCAAGAGATTGAAGGCGAATTCTGGGTCCGCCTGCTTTACACACACCCGGCGCATTGGAGCGATGAACTGATTGAGACTATCGCACAGTGCGACAAGGTCGCGCGCTACGTCGATATTCCCTTGCAACATATCGACGATTCAATGTTGGGACGGATGCGACGGGAAACATCGCGCGCACACATCGAAAATTTGATTCATAGACTGCGTACTGGGGTTCCCGGCGTCACGTTGCGCACCACTTTCATCGTTGGATTTCCCGGGGAAACCGATGGGGAATTCACGAGCCTTCTTGATTTCATTCGGCGGATTCGATTCGAACGGCTGGGAATATTCAAATATTCTCAGGAAGAAGACTCGCGCGCGGCGAAAATGCCACGGCAGATTCCCGCAAAAATTAAGAACGCACGTTACCGCGCGGCGATGTTGCTTCAGCAACAGATTGCTCATGAAATTGCCTGCGAGAAAGTTGGACGCGATCTCAAATTACTGGTTGATCAGCCGCATATCGCCCGCAGCGAAGGCGATGCTCCGGATGTTGATGCGCGCGTTGTGTTATCAGAGGCTGCGCGCGTCGGCGAGTTCATTCGGCGCAGGATCTCTGGAAGCCGCGGCTACGATCTTCTAGCATAAGGGTGGAGCATTTTCCCCTTGAGCGCTAAAGTTAACGAGTGACAAGAGCGCGATTTCTGATCAATTAAATTTCACGACTGATTTGTTTCGCTCCATGGCAGGCCCAAACGAACCGCAAAAAGAAACTGTTCGCGTTGACTTGCCGCTTCCGATCTCAGCGAAATCGCCAGATACCAGCGTAAAACCGCGCGAAACGGTGCGAATTCAATTGCCGGTTCGTGATGCTCGAGATGTTGCGCCGACCGAATTGTTTGGGCCGCCGAATCAGTCCGCTGTTGCTCCCGTTCCGCGCACTCCGGATCCGGTGCCTCTTGAACTAAGAAAGGAGACAGCGCGCATTTCACCTGCGCCGGCCAAAGGTCCAGCCCCGGCTCAAATGAAAAATACTGAGGCGTTCGTCGCCACGCCAAATCTTGGTTCGCGAAACGCGCCAGGTGCTGTCGTGCCTGCAGAAAAAAAACCAATGCTGCTCTGGTGGATACTGCTCGCTGTTTCGGCCTTGATTTTGATTATTCAGATTTGGACTTACTTTTCGTAAAGTTATGGAAAATTCTACCGTTATTAAGCTCGATGAATCCAATTTTGACCGTGAACTGACGCAGGACGACAAGCCCGTGATCGTCGATTTCTGGGCAGAATGGTGCGGACCTTGCAAAATGATCGCGCCGCTGCTGGATGAGATTGCGCGCGAAAAAGCGGGCGCGGTCAAGGTAGCGAAAGTGAATGTGGACGAAAATCAGAGTCTCTCGTTCAAGTACAGTATTCGTGCGATCCCGGCTCTGCTCTTTTTCAAGAACGGCCAGTTGCGCGACCAGGTGACCGGCGTGACCAGCAAGAAGGATCTGTTGAATCGGCTCGACGCGCTGGCATAGGAAATTTTCGCGTCGCGAAAATTTCCGTGATCCGTGATCAGAAGCGCTGCATCTTTTGCCTACTATTGATCGCGGATCACCGATCACCCTTGAAAGAAACTGCGCCCGGCGGGGGTCGAACCCACAGCCTTTGGCTCCGGAGGCCAACGCTCTGTCCAATTGAGCTACGGGCGCGAGCGGAAACCGAACATAGCCCAATTTAATGGTTTGGCGATTGAGTGATTCAACGATTCGCTGACACGACGTAGGCGTGGCGAAGGCGACAACTGTTCAAGTTATCCCTCAGATTACTGCTCGCAGTCATGCTCGCCTGGGGCGTAGCGCAGCGGAAGCGGGAATTAAATGTCGAAGCGCACTGAACCAAAACACAGCGCAAACGAATGGGTCTTACACGGTCGGCGGTGCCGCTGCGCCCTCTTGAA
>Ga0137379_10005211_pt1 | contig 12247 bp, 16 predicted proteins | sample SagtaG_18_FD_104812 | JGI IMG/M metagenome (GOLD analysis project Ga0137379, IMG submission 104812) | Vadose zone soil microbial communities from Sagehorn Ranch, Mendocino, California, USA - Sage2_L_80_16 metaG | ecosystem: Environmental > Terrestrial > Soil > Vadose zone | place: USA...
GACGGTCGCATCCTGCTTGAATACGATTCGGCTTCCGGCGCTGCCGCCCGCACCAACACCTACAACTATTATCCCGCGGGCGATCCCTTTGCCGGCCTACTCAAGACCCGCGTCGATGGCCGCGGCGTGACGAGCACCTACACTTACGACGATTGGCTTCATGTCGCGGCGCAGAGCAGCACCGGCTCGTTGCCCGAGCAAAATGTGACCACCACCTGGCGCTATGACGCCCGACAGTTGCTCACACAACTCACCGAAAACTTTGCCAGCAGCGCCACCGGCCCATCGAACGCTGTCACGCGCACTTACGACGCGTACGGGCTGTTGCGAGCGGAAACCATCGGGCTGGACGGCGCGAGTGTTTCCAGCGCCAGCCAGAGCCGGGACGCTGCCGGCCGCCGCGCGGGCCTTTCCTTCGCCGATTTTGGTTACGCCTTCAGTTGGCGCGCCGATGGCACTCTTGCTTCGGCGACCAGCCCGCGATTCAATTACGGCGGCGCCTACACCTACGACACCGCCGGTCAACTGCTCACCCGCACGGTCGGCTCCCGCGCGACGAGCATCACCCAACGCGATGGCGTGGGCCGCCCGCTGGCGCTGACAACAACCATCTCTGGAGTGACCGAATTAACGGAAGCGCTGTCATGGCGCGGCGATGGCCGGCTGCTCGCGCACACGACCGGACGCGCGGGCGACTTCACCAATCAGCAGGCTTACAGCTACGCCACTGCCAGCCGGCGTCTGGTGACTGAGCAGTTGAACCTGGATGGAACCCACAGTTGGACCAACAGCTTCACTTACGACGCCGGTCAGCCTTCCCGTTTGGGCGTGCTCACCAAAGCCGGTCAGGCGTCCTCATCGGCCACGTGGAGCGGCACAGTCGATTCCCTCTCGCGCGTCAATACCGAGACCAACACCGTCACCAGCCGCACGGCGTATGGAAATGTAAACGGCCCTTCCACCATCACCGCCTTATTGGATGGCCGGCCGATGTCAGTGACCTCCTTGATCAACAGCAACGGCGGCCAGTGGCGCGCCGGACTCGAACTGACCCCCGGCTCGCACCAGTTGAGCGTGTACGCCCTGCATCCCAGCACGCTCTACACCGCCTCGGCCAGCGACTGGTTCACCAACAGCGCGGCGGCGCAGACCGTCACCAACACGCTCGACCTGGCGGGCAACGTCACGCAGCGGGTCTGGCTGGACAGTTCCAATCACGTCGTCCGAACGCAAACGCTCTCCTGGGACGCCCGCGGCCGTTTGTGGAAGACCACTGACCGCGATGCGCAGACGAACGGGGCGAATTGGAGCGCGGTCTATGACGCGCTGGGCCGGCGGCTCCGCACCACCAGCACCACGATCACCAACGCTGTCACCAACTCGGCCTTTGCGACGATCATCAGCGAGTTCTACGATCCGCAGGTGGAATTTCTGGAACTGGCCGTCAATGTGAACGGGCAGGAAACCTGGAAGCTCTACGGCCCGGACCTGGGTGGACGTTACGGCGGGATGGCCAATTTGGAAGCGATTGCGCCGCCTCCGGACTTGTTCTGCCCCGTGGCCCCGGACGCGCGCGGCAATTTGCACGGCGTTTATGATCAGCGTCACCTGAGCTTGATGTGGTTCCCCAGCCGGGTTACCGGGTACGGCGCCGTGCCAGGTTATCGCCCGCCGCCGCTGGGCTTTGGCGCGGACATCTCTGCCAGCAGCGCCTGGCGCTGCTGCTGGAGCGACATCACCGGCTATTACTGTCGCGGACGTCGTTACTACGACCCGATCGCAGGCCGTTGGTTGAGCGCCGATCCACTGGGCCACGGCGCGAGTCTGTCGCTGTATGACTACGTCGGCGGCGACCCTATCAACCTGGACGACCAGGATGGAAGGTTGGGGAAGGGTGCCGGCGAAACGTCCAGTAGTGCGCTTCAAGGATTCGGCGGTCTCCTCAGAAACAGCTATTTCTCCATGTCCTATGGATTTTCGGCTCTCCTGTATGGCACCGAGCAGGCCAACCAGTGGTATGGACAGAACTGGCAAGGTTTGAAAAACTCCGTCACAGGGGCAGCGCAGACCGTTTATGATGCAGCAGCGGTCGCCAGCTTTGCATTGCTCAGCCCGATTGCGCCCGAGCAAACGGCCCGCGCCTATGGTCCATCGATCGACCGGTTGTATAATTTGGATGTGGCATTCACCGGGGGCGCGGGTAATTCCGGCTGGTATCGAACCGGTGCCACAATAGTCAATGCCACCTTCTTGGGAATGGGAACTGAGCTCGGCCAGGTTGGCCGTCTCGGCGAGACTGGGGACATTATACCCACCGCGCAGCGATTGACCGCCCCGGCCGCAGGGGGAGAAGGGACGGTTCAAATCTTCCGTGCGGTGGGCCAGAACGAAACGTCGTCCATTCTGAACGGAGGGACATATGGGTCAGGGCCAAACCAGTTCGGAAAGTATTTCGCTCTGACTCAGGAAGGGGCACAGAATTTTGCAAACGCCAGCATCAATGCCGGCCGGCAAATGAGCATTACGAGCACGACCATTTCGCAGTCTGTGTTCAACCAAGGGTTCTTGTTCAACGACGTAGGTGGTGCAGGAGCTTCTATCCATTTCCAAGAGGGTTTTCTTCCTACGCTGTATAATTCGATGACCCCAATCCAGTTCCATTAACACCCATGAACAAAGAAGAATTCAAAAACCTCTTCGAGCACGCACTTGAGGTTGCAGCTCAAAATGCTGAAAAGAAACTAGGCCGTCCCGTGCCTCGTCAATTTGAAATCGCATTCGGCGGATTTTCGAGGATATTGAGAAAGGAGGATGCATTTGAGGAAATCTACCTCGGACCGGACCGCTTTTATCGAATCATTGACATCTCTGTCTGTCGCGTCAGCAAAGAAGTATCCACTGTTTATATGGTTGTTAGTGGGCACACGCCCGGCACATTGAACGAAACTTGGAATCAGCCGCCCGGCAGCGGCCCGTTCAAGCAAGTGTTAGCGGACAAAGTGGAGTTGATTTGATGCGTTCCAAAGTCACAAGACTGCTTTGGTCAATTTGGCTGCTCATTTTTGCCACCGCTTGCGCCGCATCCACGTCCAACGCGTTACCGGTTCCATGTGCATTGGTCTCTGTGTTTCGTCCAATTGCGATTTTCGACTACGACGGACAGGATCAGCCGAGGATCGCTTGCGACGGCTTCTTAAATCTCGTTTTCGGTTACGACGGAGCGCTATTGCTAATGGTGTGTGAAACGGAAAGTTGGCCTGCCAACCGTGGCTTCCACTTTGCCAAATTCGCTGAATTTCTTGCCGCAGAGGAAGGATAAATGCTGTATCGCGGAGTTCCGGGCAATGGTACGGAGAAGGCGGCTCTGGGTGAGCAAGGAATAGCCGTACCTCGTGGATCTGCCCTCGACGAAGGTTCCCTGATGAAGCACATGCCTGGGGAAGATGTTGATGCGGGAGTCACCCCATGGACCACGGATCGCCGCGTGGCGCAAAGGTTTGCGGGGCCGAACGGGACCATCATCGAAGTGGATTTGAGCAAAGTATCAAACCAGGTAGTTCCCAGACCGAACGTCCCGAAATATGGTGGTGAGAGCGAAGTTTTGCTCAAGGGCACCGTTCAAGGAACCCCTACAAGCCCATGACTATGACACCTGAAATTTGGAACATTCTCGTTAACGTCATCACGTCCTTACAAGAGTCTCCTTCTTGGCTGAAGGAGCAGGCCCGTTTGACCTGGGATGCTGTGTCGCGTCTGCCCATTGTGGATGCAACCAGTAATGGACAGCACGCACTGCCGACAGTCGAAGAAAAGGTGCTGGCTCCAGACTATCTCGATTTCTTGCGAGAACAAATCGAACTGAATCCACGTGGCCCAGAGTGGCTAACCCTCCTCAAGAGTCGTTTGGCCGCGCTGGAACCTTTTGTGGACAAGCGACTGCTGGTGGCGACATTTCATTCGAAGCCCCATTCAGCGCTGCTGCGAATCCATCCCGAAACCAAAGAGATGATCCACGTGGAGACAAACTGAGCATGCGAAAGCTGATTTGGTTGGTTTTGTTGCTCACTCTGAAACGCAACAAGACATACAGGCGGCGCGGCTTTTATCAGGAACGAAGGTTTTGATCAATGAAGATAAGCTTCAAAAACGGAACTTCAGCCTCTGAAGGGACGATACGAAAATTGGAGACTGAGCTAGGATATCAGTTATCTGAGTCGTTTAGAGCCTTTGTAAGGAAGAATGACGGCTCAGAACCTGATACTAATCTTTTTAGGATTAGCGACAAAATCGAGTCTGGAGTCAATAAGTTCATACCCGTTACTGACATCGCAAATGAACGGCGGAGAATTGAGAATCTTCCTAGCAAAGCTTATCCTGTGGCTTGGGCAGAAGGCGGCAATTATGTTTTTGTGGACGAGGGCAGTAATGGCCAAGTCTTTTTCTGGGATCATGAAGAGCCTGCGAAAATTGCCAAACTTGGCGACAATTTTGACGCCTTTCTTTCGAGCTTGGAACCATTTGATGTCAAAGCAATCGAAGTGAAACCCGGACAGGTCAAAAAGGCTTGGATCAATCCGGATTTGTTGAAGCGCCTTAAAAAATGAAACGCTGCAGAGAGTGGAGCAAATATAGCATTAGGGTCCAGGTTTAGCGGCTTACGAACATTCGCCTCAGACGTCGGAGCCGACCATCTCTTGGACATACCGAATAATCAATGGAAGGACGTATTCCTCTCCCATGTGCAAAACCCTTCGACAACTTTTCATGTTAACATGGGTGGATTCCTCGGAGACACCCCGGCGGAAATGATTATGAACGAAATGCAAAGTGGCTCTCATACGGGTGGGGAGTTACAACAACTTCAACAGGCAGGACGGCTCCCTCAAGTGAATTTTTACCAGCCCGGGCAATTGACGCCAATTCCTAATCCATTCATAAAATGAATAATACAGCCATATTCGAATCCACGCGGAGCTTTGTGATCTTTAGCTATGCTGCAAGTCACGGTCTATTGTTGTTGCGAAGCCGAAAGACAAAGGAAGCTCCAAAGCGAATTGACATTTTGTTCCAAGATGTCAGGGCGATGGAGTTAAGGTCGTGGTTTGAAGGTGTAACGATTGAAGAGGTTGACCCAACATTTTTGAGAGACTTCCACAGCAATCCGGCTCAAATGATCGAGCCAGGGAACAAGGTTTACTCCATCAAGGGCCGTGAATGGTTAGGCTTCATTGTCGGGGGTATTGTTTCGGTGAAGGAGGACGATGGTGAGTTTTTTGTTCCCAGCGGATTGATCCCGGAGGCAAACAAATGAACGGGATAAGGGCCACTCTTCGAGCCTCAGCTTTCGCACTGAAGGTCGATGGCGAACCTGTGAATGCAGGTAGGCTTGAATGCCATTTCCAAAGCGGCCCCTATCCGGGCGGTCATCACTACGAGTTAATCATCGCAGATGCGGAAACGCTCGCGTATGCGAAAAAGGAGTTTGGAATCGGCATTCATCGACAGATCGGTGATTGCAAATCTTCTGGCTTTTTGTCGTTCTTAGGTGGGATGAAGCCCATTAAGATCGGGCGAGAGAATCCGCCACAATTGTGGGCAAATACGATTGATAACCTCGAAGTTTCTGATGAGAAGCTTGTACTGAAAGGAGTTTGTTCACCTCATGTTGGCGGATGAACTGGCCGGAGTAAGGAAGTGGGTGTATGACGAGACCACGCCATTATCTACTGGCTCTCTTGATTTTTATTACTGCTGCGATTCTTGTTTTACGGGCGAGTTTCGCCTACTGCATTTCGGTTTGGTTGTTGCCATCGGGCATTTGGGGAATTGTTGCGCTGCTCTCGGAGCACAAACGACAGCGACGCGAAGCCGAGCAAGCCGCCACAAACAGCAACCTGATTTGAGACTCACTTTCACGCGCTTATGGAACAGCCAGCTTCACCACTGAACAAGTTGACGCTTGCCGGGCGCATGTTGCTCTTGATTCATCTCGTTTTTGGCATCGGCGGTTCAGCTCTGTACATCTGCGACTTGCTTCCACGGTTCCCCAGCGGCAACTATCCTATTTTGATGTTCGTGATCCCGGTCGGGCTGCTTTGCTTTTTCCTTTTTCTGGCGTTCGCGTGGATATTGGAGCGGGTTGGCATTCAAATTTACAAGCGATGAGAATTCTTTCCTTAGCCGCTGGTCTGTTGCTCTGGCCGCTGTTGGCGACAGCGCAACTTGCGGTCACGGTCTCGCCGCCAAAAGTGGTGGGGCAAAAAGCCGTCGTGCCACTGGCAATGAAGAACAACTTCGCGGAGAAAATCGCATCGGCGCGCGCAGTTGTGTTCCTGCTCGATGAGCAAGGCAAAATGGTTGGCCAATCCACTAAATGGGTCATTGGCGGCGGGCGGGACAAACCCGGTCTTGCCCCGGGAGCAACCAACACTTTCCACTTCGTTATTCCGACCGGCAAGCCGCCCACCACGACGAACCTGATGGCGAAGGTCTCTTTCAGTCGCGTGGTTTTGGAAGGCGGCAAACTCGCGGACGTGGCTAAGGAAGTCAGCGTGACGGCGGCTTCGAAGTGAGGCTTTGATTAGGTGCTCGTCCCTCGCGCATAGCGACCGCCGCCGGCCTTCCCTCTCGTTCGGCCTAGCTGCCGGAATCGTTGTTCCTCTGGCCGGGATTTCCCGCAAGACGCCCAGTTCGCGGGCAATCTTGCGGGCCGTCCAGCCGTTGGCCGCCAGCGTGGCGATGGAATGTTGCAGGCTCACTTTGAGTTGCTTCAACGCGCATCAGTGCGGCTATCGCCGCTGCCAAAACGCTCTGGAACCAACACAGAAAACTGTTACGAATCTCCCACCTCAGACTGGCCGGTTTTGAAGTACCCGCAAGTGGCCGGTTTTCATCTGCCCGGTGACAGCCTTCCGCGCGTTATGGGACAAATAACTCAATCGCTGGTGCTATCTCTGGAATTGAACGAAACCCGCCGTTACCAACGCGCGCTCCGGTCAGCGACGGGGCCTGTGCTGATTTCGCTCCGGCCCACTTTGCCTTCCTTCACGCGCGCTCGTCACGGCTGAACGGTGCGCACAGTCGCGCGGTGCTTCCGTTGAGAGCTTGGCTCGGTCGCTCCGCTACTTCCTGCGTTCCGCAATACGCTCCATTCCGGAATCGCGTCGTCTTCCTTCGCCAACTTCCCAACCGAAGCCCACGTTCACTTATCAACTTCTTCACGCATGGCGCGGGATTCCGAGTTGAACGCGTTTGTTACGCACAGAGGCCAAGAAGCGTCCGGTCCGACGCGCCACTTTCACAACGGGCAAAGGAAGACCGAACCATTCAATCGCCGTGACCAACGCGCGGTTTTCTTCGCTCCACGGCCTGCGGGTCGGCCCCGTCCCCCTCTCGACCACGTCCGTTCCACTACGCAAACCACGCGCTCGTCACGAGTGGCATATGCAGAGTTGCCGCAAGGGCGGCGGCTTCCGTCTGTGGCTCGGCGGCGGCGTTGCGCTCCGGCTGCGTTCCGCTTGGCGCTCCTCTCCGCTCGCCGCTCCACTTTTCCCGCTCGCCGACCGCAGACCGAAGGCAACTTTCATCGCCGCGGCTGGCGTGAGAGCCGACGCGACTCCGCTTGATGCTCCAACAATTCCCTTGTGCGGGCGATCTCCGCGGCCAGGGCAGATTCTTTAGGTAAAGCCGTGAGATACTCTCGGACCAGCATTTTGTTGCGCAAGCCTTCCATCGCGTAGTGGGCGAGCGCATCATCCTTGCCGGCACAGAGAATCAAACCGACTGGCGGGTTTTCGCCGGGTTGCGTCCAATGCTCGCGAGCAAAGTTGCAGTAAACGTTCATCTGCCCGATGTCGGCATGGTCGAATTTGCCAATCTTGAGATCAATGATGACGAGGCAGCGCAGCCGCCGATGGAAAAACAGCAAGTCCACCCGAAACCATGCATGGCCGATTCGCAGCCGCTTCTGCCGCCCAACGAACGCAAACTCGTTGCCGAGTTCCAGCAGAAAAGCTTCGAGATGTCGGATCAACGCCGCCTCCAGTTCGCTTTCGGAGTATTCGTCCTTGAGGCCGAGAAATTCGAGAAACAGCGGGTTGCGGATTTCCTCATCGGCGGAGACGGCATCTTGCGGCTTTGTCTTTTCGCCTTTCAACAGCATCGCTGTTTTGTTTTTCGATAATGCAGTGCGCTCGTAAAATTGTGAGCTAATTTGCCGGTCAAGCTGCCGAACCGACCAGCCGCCCGCCAGCGCCTCGCGCGCATAGAACTCGCGCGCCAGCGAATTCCGCACGCGCAGCAACCGAACGTAATGCGTCCAGGGCAGTGGCAGCGCACGAGCAACCGGACTGAGACGTTCGAGAGCACGCCGATGCGTAGCCGAGCCGCCCTGGTTAAATTGGCCAATCACTGATTGGCCAATTCCCGATTCCTCAATCGCTCCCTGAGAAATGAGGGGCTTCGCAGCCTGTGGGCCTGGGAAAGTCTGGTAAAACTGTCTCATCATCTTGAGTTGCGAGAAACCAAAACCGCGACCGAAACGTTTGGTGAGATCTTGAGCAAGATTGCGTACCAGTTCTTCTCCGTAAGCAGCCCGTTCTTCTCCGGCCTGCTCGTGCTCGACAATCCGCCGTCCGATTTCCCAATACGTAGCCGTCATCAGCGAATTCACCACGCGCGCTGAAGCTCGCCGTGCCGCGTCCAGCAATTCGACCACACCGGAAAGCACATCGTTGTAGCCACCGGACATGCGTTCAACCGCCAGTCCAGCTTTTCGTTTGCCACTCGGTTTGCTCACCACGCACTCCTTGACGAGTCATTGGAACCGTCGCCGTGACAGCGCGATGAAACCGAGTCTGATTGTATGACGGCGTCGGGCGCGTCAAGGATACTACGGTTCAGTGGCTTCCGTTCCTCCTTGACTCGCCCGACGCCGCCCGGAGTTTTTGCCTCTAGGTTTTCATCGCTGAAATCTGTCGCTGCGCTCCTTTGAAAATCTTGCGGTGGACGCTCCACTGCGAAGCCGAGAAAGTTTGCACGAGGAATCTCTGCGAGCGCGAAGCTCGCGAGGCACCGTGCAAAGTCAGGCAATTTTAACCGCCTATCAGGGCAGGGTTGCAGTCGTCCGCGAATTTCGCTAATAGTACTTTCTGCAATGGAACATGCAGGCAGACATGACGTGACGAACATGGAATAACTTTTGCGTCGCAACGGCTCGGTCCCACCAGAAATCCGCGAATTTTCTATGGACGGTGGAGCCGCCGAAGCACGCGTCCAACCGGGCGCTGCTTGGCGTGCTTCTCTCAAAGGCGCTTCGCGGTGGTTTTCGTGGGGACCCGTTGAGTTCGCGCCCCTTCCGTTTCCGAACGCTGTGAACAACTCTGCGTTGGCTTTGACGGCAACCGAGGGTTGAATCGAATCGGAAGGTGGGAACAGTCGGCAACGGATGCGCACGTAATGAGCACCACCATCCGACGGCACTTTTATCGAAGCGGTCAACTTCGTGAACGAGTACCTGTGCGGAACGGTCACAGGCACGGGGTCGTTCGTACTTGGCACAAGAACGGAATGCTCGCATCGGAAGAGCCCTACAAAAACGGCCTGCCTCACGGTATCTGCCGCCAATTTGATGAAGCGGGGCGACTGCTCGGCAAATACAAGATGATTAAAGGGACAGGCATCCAACGGGCCTGGCATGACAACGGGCAGCTTCAATTGGAAGTCTCCACGGTGCGCGGCGAGTTCTGCGGACGAAATCGCCTCTGGCTCCGTGACGGCACGCTGCTCTCCGAGCGTTTCTATCTGAATGGTCGAGTCGTCGGCCCACACACGTATCGTGATGCCGCGGCGCAAGATGAAACGCTGCCGAGATTTCGGGGTCAACCGGCGAAGCTTCTGCCGAAGGACCAAGCAACGCAGAAACATATTCTTCGCGTCTTCGTCGCCTCGCTCTTGGAAAAACAGAACCGTCGCGAAGGGCGGAGATGGTTGCAGAAGCAAAACGGCGTCCAAGCTGGCCGTTCGTTGGGACGGTTCAAGCCCGCGCGCGATGCGGCCAAGTCTGAGACGGGGAAGTTCGTCAAGGAGCTTTATAGCGCAGGCGCGACCGCCGTGATTGTGCCCGACATTTACCGCAACAAGGCGGGCAAGCAGTTCGCGGATTGTTTGGTTGTGCGCCTCCCCAAGAACCCGGCAAAGCGCAAAGCCATTCGCAGAGTCTGCGCACAACTGCGGAAGCGAAAGCTCGGAGCAGTCGAGCCAAGCCAAGACATCGGCGAGAATCATTTGTATCTCTCCTTGGCTTGATCAACGAACGACAAGGCAATCGCGGGCTTCGTCCACGACGAGCGCGCCGCAAGCATCCCGCGCGTTAAGCAGAGAATCGGCAACGGCATCGCCCACCAACTTTTCAACGGCATCACGCATCGGGCGCGCGCCGAGCTTCGGGTGAAATCCCTTTCGGACGAGGAACGGCAGCACGGTCTTGTCTAGTTCGAGATTGTGGCCGCGCGCCGCGAGGAATTCGATTTCACGCGAGAGAAACTTTTCCGCGATCTCCAACTGGTATTCGTAGCTCAAACGGTGGAACACCAGTTTTTCATTGATACGCGCGAAAATTTCCGGGCGCAGCGTTTGTTGTGCGCGTGTGAGGACGTGCCGTTCCAGCGTGGCGTCGTTGGAATGTTGGAGACTCATCAGTTCGGCGGAACCGATGTTGGACGTGAGCCAGACGTAGAAGCCGCTGAAATCGAGTGTCTGCCCCGTCGCAACAGTGATGCGCGCCGCATCCAACAATTGCAGCAGAATATCGAGCACGCGTGGATGCGCCTTCTCAGCTTCATCAAACAAGAGCGAGCCTTCCGCCCCGCGCTCGCGCACCCCGCCCAGGTATCCGACTTCGCCAAGACGCGCGCCGAGCAGCAAACCAAGAGCCTCTTGGTTTTGAAATTCGGACATGTCGAAGCGAAATAGTTTCTCCGCCCCGAATACTTGATTCGTCGTCACCACGACGGTTTCTGTTTTCCCGACCCCGGTTGGTCCGAGCAGCAGAAAGCTTCCGCGCGGTCGCGCAGGCTTCGTCAGGCCGAGTTCGCCGCGGCGCACGGCGGAAGTGATTCGTGGCAGTGCGTGGGACTGCCCGCGGATTTCGCGCGGGAGTACCGAGTTCAGTTCGTGGAGTTTGGTGAGCTTTGCCGCGTCCGTCGTTTTGTTCATCCCTTACCTCTAGCAGGGACTTACTTGCATTTTGTGTATGACATACATCTTCGCTCAGCGCGTTGGTGGTAGTTGTGTTCGCGTGATACGGCGGCAAAGCCGCCGACGACAAAAGAAACAACAAACATCAACGCTATGAAGTTCACAAACAGACTCGCCATCAAGGTCCGCTCGCGTCTTTCCTCGCTCTTCGCGGTCGCCGCGATCCTCATCCACAACACCGTTTCCGCGCTCGCTCAAGCAGGCGGCGGCACGGGCTTCAATTCAACCGACCTCAAGACCGGCATCAGCAACAGCCTTGCCGTGATAATGATGTTCGGTTTCGTGCTCGGCATTTCGTCCGTCATTTACGGCGGCTTCGCCATCCGGCGTGGCGACGTTGACCAGGGCAAGATGTCCATCATCGGGGGCGCGATTATCGCGGCTGCTCCAGCGGTCGTGTTCGCGTTTTACAAAATCTTCGGCCTCGACTCGAACAGCAGCGTCGGAGTCGGCAACTTTTAATCTCGCCAAACATCCCGCCACCGGCCGCCCGAGCCACCATGAAAACGGATCTCCGCCTCACCGACACCAATGCCGCGTCTGACTCCAAAGGCCGGACATGGGGACTGGAAGGGGGTCTGTTTTGGTGGCTCGTCGGCGGCGTCGGCGTCGCTATCACGGTGTTCTTTGTTCTTCTCGTCGTGCTTAAATCATCGCTGCTCACTTCGTTCGGCGTTGCGCTCGTCCCGGTGTTGCTGTGCCTGGCTTACATCTTTGGGCTGCGACAGGGAAAACCACCCGGATACGACCGCGACGTTTTTGAGCGCCTGCTAACCGGAGGCGGCTTTGGCCCGGACGGAATCCACATCTCTCATCCACTCGCCAAGGAGTAAACCATGAGCCGTCTCATCCTTGAGGAACTCAACACCGCCGAACAGGCGTTGCGCGAAAACTTGCACCGCCATGACCTCGACCCGACCGCCCGCGAGCACATGGAGCGTGCTCTGTCGCACCTCCGCGAGGCGTACGTCGCGACCAACGAAACCGGCAA
>Ga0137379_10005219_pt1 | contig 12241 bp, 14 predicted proteins | sample SagtaG_18_FD_104812 | JGI IMG/M metagenome (GOLD analysis project Ga0137379, IMG submission 104812) | Vadose zone soil microbial communities from Sagehorn Ranch, Mendocino, California, USA - Sage2_L_80_16 metaG | ecosystem: Environmental > Terrestrial > Soil > Vadose zone | place: USA...
CCCAGCCAGAAGAGCCAGTTCGTGATAGCCCCGCGTCCGTACGCGCCCAGGTTGCGGCGGTTCACAAAGTAAAAAACGCCCAGCGCGCCAAAGACGCCGAAGATGGCCCCGGAGGCGCCAGCATTTACCACTGTGCCTGAGGGGTCCATGAAGTAGACGAAGATCCCTCCAAGTATGCCGGATCCCAAGTAAATCACCAGGTAGCGCCACTTCCCAAAAAAGACTTCGACCGCCGTACCAATGAAGAACAGCGAAAGCATGTTCAGAGCAATGTGCAATATACTAAAGTGCAGAAACATGGCCGTGAAGATACGCCAGAGCTGTCCCTGTTGCACGTATAAATTGACCTGCGCACCTGCATTGACAATGGCTTGAAGGCTCTGTTGGCTCTGACTGAAATCTATGGTCTGGTTGACCAGGCAGAGAATAACGAAAGCGATCAGATTGATGCCAATGAGGATAGTGGTGACGAAGCGCGGATTCTGGCTGATGGCGAAGCGGGTGCGAATAACCTGTCGCTGCATGTTGTTCGGGCGCGACCATGTTGGTATGGTCTCACGTTGTGCTGTACCGTTTACCTCGGGTGGACTCGTGGAACCGTTCGCAGGCGTTGGCATTGCGGCATAACCTGGCGGGGAGATCGGTTCCAGGGGTGGAAAACAATTGTCGAAGTGCATGCCATGGGAGAGACGCGCAGCGCGCGCGCGCGCTAACCCGGCATCATAATCCTGTCCTGTGGCGCGCAGCAGGTAGGCTCGTAGGGCATGCACATAGCCCGCGCCCGGGTCCTGGCTGATAACAACATCAACGTCCTGTAAAGCGCGATCATAGCGGCGGTCAAGCAAATTGAGCAGCGCCTGTGCGAGCGCGCTTTCGACTCCTCCTGCCGGCTGCAATTCCTGTACTTTGCGGCAGGCCATATAGACAACGCCATAAGAACCCAGCGCGAGGTTTGCCTCTGCCAGTCCCAGGTGAACAAGCGGGTTGTCTGGTTCAAGTTGTGCCGCGTGCGCATAGGCAATAGCTGCTTCGCGTCCCTGTCCCTCTGCCAGAGCCTGTTTCCCACGCTCCATATACGTCTGAATATCTGTTTGTGCTTCCAAAAAATTATCCTCCAATGGTAAGTCGGGCAATGATTGCAAGTATTAGTGTACCTGCTATCGTCAATAGTGCCAAGGGCCAGCGCTGCGAAAGGCTATGGGTATCTACTAACACGTTGTCAGCCGATAGGGTATACAATGGAGTAAACCACCAGCCCAGCAGGCAGCCACTGAGTAAACCGCCGATATGCGCATAATTATCAACGTTCGGAACGAAAAATCCTATGCTAAGATTCCCTATTACCACAATGACAAGCCAGAGAAGTACGGGGATGCCGCCGTTCCGAAAAGCTCTGCGATGTATGAGCACGAAAATGCTATAAGCGCCAACCAGGCCAAAGATAGCGCCAGAAGCTCCCACGCTGATTTCTTGTGGCATAAAATAGAAACTGGCGATAATACTGACGATGCCAGTAACAAGGTAAATGAGTAGGAAACGCATATGTCCCACCAGGCGTTCCAAAAAGATACCCAGCACAACAAAATTGAGCATGTTCAACAAAACATGCAGCAGATTTGCGTGCAGAAAAATCGGTGTGACGAAACGCCAGTATTGACCCTGTAGGATCAGGTCATTAAATTTAGCGCCATATGTAACCAGGACGTTGGAAAGGGCATCGTTATCCCTGTCCTGGATGCTGATGGCATTATTCAAGGTGGTTATAATAATATCGTGGAAATTGTGCGCGCCGGTTGCCAGGGCAAATTGATACGCTGTAATACACCAGATTATGATAGTGACAGAAGCAATGCACCACGTAACCCAGGAGAAACGCGCAATCCCACGTATACTTCTATATTGACTTAATGCAGTCTGGTAGCTGAGTTGTGTACGCTGCCTGCGAGATGCTGTATTATGTTCGGTATAGGTATCGTTCACTCGGTAACCTCAAGGGAAGCTGGCAGGTAGTATTTCGCACGTGATTTTATCCTCTATCAGGTATTACGTTTCTGAAGGGGAGAATGTAGCAACTTTGTAAACGTGAAACTGGTATGCTGGCTCGTATATTCTGGATACTGGCTTGGCTTGTGAGTTATAATCAAGTCAGAGCCATTTGGAAATATTTTTGTTAAGAGAGGTGTGCAATGGAACGCGCAATCCGTAAGGTGATCATCATCGCAGTTATTGCGATGATTCTGCTTCTCATTGGATTTATTCTCGCCGCGGTATTCGGTGTTATGCTTGAAGTTCTCTACATTTTCCTAATCGTGCTGGCTACTATTACCATTATATCGACCGTTTACCTCATTCTCTCGTTAATGCTGCTCATCCAGACCATAACAACAGTACGAGATGAGCTGAGGCCGCTTTTAGTATCGGTGAATCAAACAGCTGATATTGTCAAAGATACTGCGAAATCTGCCAGCCAAACTGCTACGACCATCAGCAGCACTGCTCAACTGACGAGCGAGTTTGTGCTCGACCCGAGTATCCGGGCAACTTCAGCTATCATCGCGGGTCAGCAAATCATCAGTGTATTTTTGCGCAGAGGGCGCGTGCGGAGTCGATCTGAAATACGGCGCAGGCAGCAGATGGAGGCGATGAAAGCCAGTATGGAAGGTGAGTAACATGCATATGTTCCTGGCAAGCGTGGCGAGCGATCCCCTGTCTACATTGGGTCAACTAGCGGCTATCATCATATTAATATACATGCTGGTTTATATCCTGATCGGCCTGATAATTGCGTTAGTTTTGCTGCTTGGGATGACGTGGGTGCGCGAAAAGGTCGAGTTAATCAAGAGAATACGGCCGGTAGTCGACAGCGCCAATACGACCGTGCAGTCTGCCATTGATGGCACTCTCGCGCCACCAAGGGAGGATGAGAATCAGATCATCCGTACCGCGGTGGAAATTCCTGCCTATACTCGCGCTATCGAGACCAACGTTGAGCAGAGCGGTAATCGTGTAGCTGATACGGTCATCGAGTTACGCGCTCGCACGATGATGGCAAGAGGTGTGCTCAAGGCTTTCTTCTTACCGGGTTTAACCCAGCGCCCAAAGTCCCAACTTCAGGTAGAAGGCGTTGGTTTTGGCAGTCCCGCTTATCGCATTGCAGTGGAGGAGAGGGCTGCTGTTGAAGACGCGCCTATTGCGGGGGAAACGGCATCTCCTTCTCCAGGCCCAAACAATGCGACTGCCGATTAACTATATGCGACAGTTCGGACATTTTCAGCGAAATGCCCGGCTGTACCTGATAAGCAATGCTCTGAGCGGTGTAACGACAGGCATTCTTCTCGTCATCTACAACCTTTACCTGGTGTCGTCAGGGTATGGCGCCGATTTCATCGGCCTGGTGCTGTTTGTTGGAGCAATGGGGGCCGGTATAGCCATCTTTCCGGCGGGATTATGTACCGATCGCTTTGGCGGGAAGCCTGTTTTGATCTGGTCAAATTTGCTGATAGGTTTCGCCGGTATAGGGCAAATACTCTTTCGCCAGCCTCTGCCCCTGCTGGCAAGCGCGTTTGTCGCCGGTATTGGCGGGGCTTGCACAATCGTAGTGAACGCGCCGTTCCTCACAAAAAACAGCGTCCCCGACGAGCGTTCACATCTATTCAGTTTGAATATAGCGCTTGGCCTGGTAACGACGGTAGCCGGAAATATTATTGGCGGCGTGTTACCCGTGTGGTTTCGCAATATTTCCTGGCTGATGACTCCTTTGCCCCCAGGGTTGGGCCTGGCGCTGGCAGTTCAGCCTGACATTCGCTCCTATCAGTTATCCCTGCTCTTTGCCGGTGTTATCGCTGTTCCTAGCCTGGTTCCTCTCTTTATGCTGAAAGAACGTAGGACACCACGTGGGGCTAGCAATGAAGGCAACCCTTCCAATCTGGCCTCCAGGTGGTTTAATACCAGCCTCCTTGTATCGTTTCGTGCCGTGTTATGCAGCGCAATCTTTTTACTTATCCTGGTGCAGGCGTTGATAGGAGCGGGCGCCGGGTTGTTCATACCCTACTTCAATATTTACTTTGTGCAGCAGTTGAATGCTTCTCCAGCCCTGTTTGGCCTGCTCAGCGGGGCAACTACCGCCGTCACTGCGCTGTTCACCCTGCTTGCGCCGGGGTTGGCCAGGCGTATAGGCAAGGTGAACGCAGTCGTTGTAACGCAAGTTTCGAGTATCCCGCTCCTGGTCACCATCGGATTGATTCCACTCCTACCTTTGGCCGCAATATGCTATCTCTTCCGGCAGGGACTGATGGATATGTCCGCCGGGGTATTGCAAGTCTTCACAATGGAAGCTGTCGCGGAGCGGCATCGTGGTATAGCGAATAGTGGTTACCAGGCAGCTTTTCTCGTTCTCTGGGCTTTGACAGCCCCCTTAGGTGGGTTAATGATCGTGCATTTCGGCTATCCCGCGGTCTTTATTGGCGGCGCATGTTGTTACCTGCTGGCATCCGCGGTGCTATGGGGAAATTTTGGCCGCGGGCGGGAGAAACTATTCGAGCCTGTAGTAACAGCGGACGCGACAATATCTGATAAGCAGGTAGTTGGAGGCCCTCAATCCATTTATGATTGAGGGGTCTCCTACGCGTTACTGTCTTTGTTTCAGGGTGATCTTGATGAAGACAATCGAAAGCTCATACAGGAAAGACATCGATATACCCAGGAAGATGGGGCTGTAGAGGTCTGCTCCTGGTGTGAGGAATGTGGCTGCAATCCACATGCTGATATGAGCGACTGTGCGTTTCTTTATCAGGGTCTGCGCGGTGATCAGATCGACCAGTGCCAGGAACGTCAGTACCAGTGGGATTTCAAAGACAATACCAAAGGCGAGCAAGAAAAATGCTACAAAGGTAAAGTAACTGCTGGCTGTGATCAGCGCGGCAAAGCTGTCCGAGGCAAACGTTATCAGCCACTGCACAGGGTATTGTAAAACAATATACCCTACAGTAACCCCTCCGGCGAAGAGGAGCACCCCGGCGAAGACGAAAGGTCTGGCGTATTTCTTCTCTTTGGCAAACATCGCCGGTCGTATAAAGGCCCAGATCTGATAGAGGACGACGGGCAGCGCCAGGATAAAACCTGCCGCGACGGAGATCAAGAGATAGACGGTAAAGCCCTCTGTTATCCCTGACACAACAAGCTTACCATGCGTCAGGGAATCCGCCGCTATTTTCGGCAAAGGAAGTTCCAACACATAGAGGATTTGTATACGGAAGAAAAAGGCAATGACAGAGCCGACCGCGATGGCGATTAGCGATATAAAAATGCGCCGGCGCAGATCTTCCAGGTGCTCTTCGAGAGTCGAAGTCGTTAATCCTTCCTCCTCGTCATCACCGTCGTCCCCAACCGTGTCTGAACCGTGCATTGATGCTAAACGTTCCTGCTCTTCTAATTCGTTTGTTGCCATATCTCTACTCCAAGCAGGTATAGATAGCCAACGTTATTCACTGGCGGTCTCTGTGCTACTGATCCCGCTGTGGGATACTTCGCTCTCGACTGCGGTGCTGCTGATCTCGCTATGGGGTACTTCGCTCTCGACTGCGCTGTTTTGCGGTTTTGGGAGTTCGGCACTGACGTTCTGGCTGGCAAGAAACTCTTGCTTCTGTGCTTCGGCATTGGGTATGTTGACCTCATTGACCTTCTCATCTTTTGGTTGGGAGATCTCGTTCATACCTTTCCTGAATTCTTTGATGCTCTTACCGATGGATGCTCCCATCTCCGGCAACTTTTTGGGGCCGAAAATAAGCAGGGCAACGACGAGGATGATGATCAACTCTGGCATATGAAGTCCAAACATGAAGGAATTCCTTTCTGAACGTGTCTTTACTTGTGTATGTTTCTTGTCAAGGCAACGCTGGTTGGGCGGTATCTTGACTGACAAGGGCTGTTTCAAGCAACTGCAAGCCTTCCAGGCCAATACATAACAGGCCAATTCCCGTATCGCCCGCGCCTTTAACCACCAGCCTGACAGCCTGGCGACGGCTTACTCGCTGCTGCTGTAGACGAGTCGCTGCTAATTGTGCCTTACGCGCCTCTTTAGCCTTGTGGCGGATAGAGGCGTGCAGCGTCTCCTCCAGTCCGGCGGGCGTTCGCGCCGTATTACCAAAATGGCGCAGCAGCAGGGTTTCGATAGAGTTGCTCTCCATAATTTCTCCGAGAAATCGAGGAAGGTGTAGCGAGCAGCTCTTTTTCATATACGAGCCGGCTCTCGACACGTCCCTCGTGGTTCTGATGGGCGCCTGCCTTGTTTGAATGACCTACCTGCCCCTGTTTGACGCCTGCGCTCGGGGCAGCGGCGTCACTGTCGCTAACTTGCTCTCCGATTTCCAGGGCATACAACCGCTGAAATTGTTTGCGCGCTCGCGTGAGGCGTTGGCGCACTGCTGCTTCCTGCAGATCAAGCATGCGCGCAATTTCGCTCGTTGAGAAATTGCTGATGACCGAAAGGAGCAGACATTCGCGCAGCGTTGCTGGAAGCTGTTGCATTGTTCGCTGTACAGCGTCTCGCTCAGCGATCACGTCCGCAGGATCCTCGCTCCAGGTAACTCCATAGCCGACAGGCTGCACCGGCGCTGCCTGTTCTTCCAGCGTATCTGTGCCGGTGTTGTAGGCTTTCTCCGTAGATTGATTGCCTCTCTGCAAATATGAGAAGGGAATAAAACGGAAAAGCCTGCGACGCCGACGCTGCATGCGCACAGTATTCAACGCGATACGCAACAACCAGGCTTTTTCGCGAAACCGGCTACCACTTGCAGCGCGAGCGGCGTCGATAGCTTTGAATGCCTGGTGAAAGGTATCCTGTGTGAGATCCTGGCTTTCTTCCCAGTCGCCTGTCATAGCATAGATGGTGTGAAAGACCAGTTTCCCATATTTCTGAATCAGCTCTTCAACCGCCTGGCCGGCAGGTTTCATATCCACAACGGCACTCGTTTTCGCGCCTTAAGCAGGCGCTACAATAATGTAGATGCATGAGAAAGGGGATGTGTGACATCAATTTGCCAGAAGTGAAGAAAATTGGATAATTGGACAAGATGCCCCTTGCGAAGCACAATGTCCGATCATCCAAATTTGGAAATTAGCGCAAGTGCTCTTCTATGAAGTCCTCGGCCTCCTGGACCGTCGTGATCTTTTCTGCATCTTCGTCCGAAATTTGCAGTTTGAACTCTTCTTCCAGAGACATGATCAGTTCAACGAGATCGAGTGAGTCGGCATTCAGATCCTCAACAAAAGATGCATTAGAAACGACCTCGCTTTCATCGACACCGAGTTGGTCGACGATGATCTTTTTGAGTCGCTCAGAGACGGTTGGCATTACTTCACCTCGCTTTCAGCTTTTGGGGTGGGCTGTTGCTGAGCCCGATTAAATATTGTGCCGAGAACGCCATTAATAAATCTGCTGGAAGTGTCGCTGCCAAATTGTTTGGCGAGTTCCACTGCTTCGTTAATAGCGGCCTTAGCTGGTACCGTATTATTGAACAGAATCTCGTAGACTGCAAGTCTAAGAATGTTTTTGTCAATGCGGGCCATTTGTTGTAATGGCCATTCGCGAGCTGCACTCTGAATATGCGCATCGATATCAGCAAGATGGTCACAGACACCTAAGACTAATTCGCTGGCGTATTCCACCACCTTTGGTTGGAGGTGGCGATCTTCGACATGACGTTGCAAGACCTCCGCGGGTGTATGTTGGGCGGTGTCGTATTCGTAGAGTGTTTGCAAAGCGATCATGCGCGCTTGTCTGCGTATCCCTATTGCCATGGTATCCTTGCATAGTTGCTAGCTATGTTTGCTGCGCGTGAGTTTAGCTGTATAGAACGATGTAGTACTGGTCTGGTGATGCGCTACGCGACATCCTGAATGTAGACATTGACCTCGCGCACGCGCATACCGACGATATGCTCGAGTGCTGCAGCGACCTCCTCCTGAACGGCGGAGCCAACATCAACGATGTTGACGTTGTTTGCCACAACAATGTAAAGATCGGCTGTGACAGTATTTTCTTTAACTGTCAAAGCCACGCCAAGTTTGGGAACTTCACGGCCCAGGAGGCGAGACCATTGATCGCTTGCCTGGGCCATGTGAATAACACCAGGAATTTGTAATGCTGTGTTAATCACGATAGTAGAAAGTACCTGGCGCGCAATACGCACAGCTCCTGGCGGTTCAGCTACCATTGAGATAATCTCCTTTTTAGAGAGTACGTACGTCTCTCCGCTTTATTCACGCTGAAAAACCGATCGGTGATGGTGCCTACTGTACGTCAATACTTGATTACGGCTTACTGCAAAGATATGCGCTTTTCAGTGCGCTGTCAAGTGCGCTATCCTGATGGGTTCGCTAATGGGTAATCTCGAAGAATGCGGCAATTTCACGATTAGATTACTTTGGGACAGTATCTCAAGCATATTATACCTCATGTACAAGGCCCATTTCACGCAAAGTCGCCGCCGCTTTTTCAACATCCGCCGCGCTACTAATACTGACGGTGGTGGCGCCTTTGATGATCCGTTTGACCATACCTGTCAACGCCTGACCGGGTCCGATTTTGATAAAGATAGCGACTCCCGGGCTGGCCAGGTATTCTATCGTGCGAATCCACTGTACCGGGGAGGCTATTTGCCGGGCAAGCTCCTCGCGAATAGCCTGCGCTTGAGTGAGTGGAGCAGCATGGATATTACTGATGACCGGAATAGTGGCGTCCTGTACGGCGACGGCGTGGATAGCCCGCGCCAGTCCGGCGGCGGCCGGTTCCATGACCGGTGAGTGAAATGCTCCGCTTACAGCGAGAGATATGACGCGTTTTGCTCCATATTTTTTCGCCAACTCCATGGCTGCATTTAAGGCATAGTGTTCGCCTGAGATAACAATCTGTCCGGGCGCATTGAAGTTGGCTACGATTACTTGTCCCAAGCCGGGGTGTGCCAGCTTGCCGTCGTTTTGAGTCGAGTAGTGCGTCAAAGCCCGCGTTGTCGCCTCCTGACAGACTTCCTGGAGCTGATCCGCGTCCATACCGATGATTGCTGCCATGCCTCCTGGGCAAACCGTTCCTTCGTGATGCATTAAGCGGCCACGTTCCTGAACCAGGCGCGCGGCCACGTTGAGATCAAGAGCGCCGGCAGCTGCCAGGGCTGTAATCTCGCCAACGCTATGTCCCGCGGTATATCCAGGCAAAAGAGGGGAAGACCAGGAAAAATTGTGTGGAGAGAGGGCTGCTTGAAACGCGGCTAAAAGGGCGAGACTCACAGTCACAATGGCGGGCTGGGCATTAACGGTAGCGCGCAATGTGTCTTCCGGTCCCTGGAAGCAGAGCGTGCTGAGCGAGAAGCCTAAGGCTTTGTCCACCGTCTCGAAGACCTGGCGCGCAGCAGAAGATGTCGCAAAAACATCCGCGCCCATGCCTACAGATTGACTACCCTGCCCCGGAAAAAGAAAGGCGACTTGTGCCGTCATTACATTTACTCTTTATGAAGAACGAGGGGACAGCAGGCAACGAAATGCCCCTGGCTGTCCCTCGACAGGTCAGTTAGCTTTTCTTCTTAGCGCGCGGCAAAAATACCTGGCGATTGCGGTACATGCCGCAGTTCGGGCAGGCATGGTGTGATAGGCGGGGTCTTCTGCACTGCGGGCAGGGAACCAGTTGAGGCAATGTCAGCGCCATGTGTGCTCGCCGCTTGCCCTTGCGGGCATGTGAAGTTCGTTGTTTTGGTAATGCTCCCATTGAATAGTTTCTCCTCTTCCACCAGTAATGTGCTCTGACTGAAGATCAGACAGAGCTACTTGTGAGATGACTCTGAGCCGTTTTGTAATAATTTTTCAAGCACGCTGAAGCGTGAATCAATTTCTGGTTTGCAAGCGCAAGGTCCAAGATTGAGATCATGTCCACATTGTGAACAGAGTCCCGCGCAATCTTCCCGGCAGAGAGTCGCCATCGGAATGGCAATCAGTACATGTTGCCGTACCGCCTCGGTCAAATCAATCAGATGGTGATCGTCGATGGGGAAGATATCTTCCTCGTCTATAGGAGGCAGCGCCAGACCAGTAACTATGTCGACGGTTGGATAAAATTGCTCCATAAAAGTAATATGCAGCGGTTGCCGGTATATTGCCAGGCAACGGGTACATGAAAGCTCGAGAAGCAGATCCACCCAACCATCAACGAGTAAACCTTGATTGGTGCGACGAATGCGCACATGTCCATCAAGCGGGCCGACCAGCTTGAGGTCTTCATCAAGCAGGACATCTTCTTCATGAATAGGGTACTCAAGCGCTGACCCGACAGGAGCCTTCAAAAGCTGCGCCACATTGTAAAGCATCGTCTCTATTTCCCTTCCCGGTTGAGAGTATGAAAAAAAGCTGGCAGATAAAATAAGCTATGGCGCAACCTCTGAGGGTAGGTGCTGTGCTTTTTCTCTGTGGTGCTCGTTTATTATAGACAAGCGTCACAAGAGTGTCAAGTCCTGACTCCGATTGTCGGGAAAATGCGCCGGTGTCTTGCGGAACGACTATTTCCCCTATATACTAAACGCAGTAGGGAGTAAATTGGAAGAAAACATGCCCGTAGTGGTTGTAAGAAAAATATGATGTTTATCAGATAAAATCGATGGCGCAGCATAGTGATAGAGTTGCGCTATGAAAGGACCCGCGCTATGTCAACGGATGTCCCACCAGGCGAAAACACTTATGTGATCGATGCCGAGGACGCAGCAGAAATGGCCCGTCTCGTCAAACAAGATCGTTTACTTACCGAAGGTATGGGAGGGGTCTTCCCTGAAAACGCCCACCTCTCCGGAGTGAACGATATTCTTGATATTGGTTGTGGTCCTGGTGGTTGGGTGCTTGACGTCGCGTTCGAGTATCCAAAAGTACAAGTCACGGGCATTGATATCAGCCGCACGATGATCGAATACGGGCGCGCCATGGCATCTGTGCAGGGATTGGAAAATGCTCACTTTAGAATCATGAATGCCCTTAAGCCGCTTGATTATCCCGATGCCTCTTTTGACCTGGTCAATGCTCGCCTGATCAGTGGCTTTGTTCCCAAAGCATACTGGTCTGAGTTGCTGCGAGAGTACAAGCGCGTCCTTCGTCCGGGCGGTGTCATTCGCCTGACCGAAGTCGAGTTTCCCATTACCAATGGCGCGGCTTACGGGCGGCTGTCGGAAATGTGTACCCGCGCCATGCAGAAGGCTCAGCTCACCTTTTCGCCGGATGGACGGTTTATTGGCATTACTCCTCTACTGGAGCATTTTCTGATGGAGGTGGAGTGCGAGGATATCCAGCATAAGGCGCACGCGCTCAATTTTTCAGCGTGGACTGCTATTCAACGATCCTACTACGATAACTTCATGATCGCTTTCCGGCTGTTGAAACCTTTCCTGCTCAAGATGGAGGTGACGACAGATGAGGTATTTGAAGAAGTGTATAGCAGCGCGATGATAGAACTGATGTTGGAAGATTTCTCTGGTATCTGGTTCTATTTGACCGTCTGGGGACACAAAAAACAGGAGGCATGAGACCGAAGCATCTCTGTGTCCCGCGCGAGAGACCCTTCGCTGCGGCTCAGGGTGACACGGTGAGGCATCTTCGGTTGAGGCGTGGGGCCGATAAAACGGCCCCTACGGCTCTCTTAGCGTTTGGTGAGCGGGCGCTGCGCTTCCTGCACGTGATGTGCCATCAATTGGTGAAAATCTTCGCCGTGACCAGCGGGGTCGGTGTGAATGATGGCTGCAGAGATACCATCTATCTGATGGAACAGGCGATGGCGTACCTCTTCGGCGATGTCGTGCGCGCTGGCCAGCGTGATTGCTGGATCGACCTCGATATTCAGAGAGACGTGGAGCGTGTGTCCGACCCAGCGGGCGCGTGGGTCGGTGACGCTCTCGACGCCGGGAACCTCGCTTGCTGTTGTAAGAATAGAGGGAATGAGACGCGGATCAACTGCATCGAGGAGGCGCTGCAAGACGCTGCGCGTGGTTGAGTAGACCACGGTGAGTATCACCACGGTGATGATTAATCCGGCAAGCGGGTCGGCAATGGGGAAGCCAAGGGCAACGCCGACGAGGCCGATAAAAGCTGCCAGTGAGGTGAGGCCATCGATGCGCGAATGCTGCCCGTCGGCGATGAGAGGAACACTATTGATGCGCTTGCCCACGGTGATTTTGTACTGAGCGAGAATTTCGTTGCCTGCTACTCCAATCAGGGC
>Ga0137379_10005227_pt1 | contig 12231 bp, 9 predicted proteins | sample SagtaG_18_FD_104812 | JGI IMG/M metagenome (GOLD analysis project Ga0137379, IMG submission 104812) | Vadose zone soil microbial communities from Sagehorn Ranch, Mendocino, California, USA - Sage2_L_80_16 metaG | ecosystem: Environmental > Terrestrial > Soil > Vadose zone | place: USA...
GAAGTGGTGGACGCGATGGACCTCGCGCACGCCGCCGGGGTGCAGGTCATCGGATTCACTCCGGCCAAATAGGCGCGAGCGGATGGTGACGGGCGGGGCACAGCATGCTGTGCCCCGCTTTCGCTTGTGGGGTACGTATGAGCGTGGCTGGCCCTTCTCCCACCCCGCGGCCCCTGCCCGCGCCCCCGGTGCTGCGGCTCGAGCTCCATTCCCGGCGCTCCTGGCCGAGCGCCCTGGCGTCGCTCTTCGCGCACGCCGCGCTGATCGCGGGCGTGCTCGTCCAGGGGCGCGCGGCGCTGCGACGCGGCGCCGTCCCCGGTGGCGGGGGGGGCGATCGGCCGGTCATCAACTTCTTCCCGATGCCGGCTCGAGCGGCACCGGCGGCCGTGGACGTCCCGCCGGCGCCCCGCGTCAGCGTCACGGCGCTGCCCGCGCTCCAGCAAATCAGGCTCGACTTGCCGCGCGTCGAGGCCCCGCAACCCGACCTCATGGCGGGCCTCCGGAGCGTGGCCGCCGCGGTGGTCGGCGGAGGGCAGGGGCCGGGCACGGGCGGTGGCGCGGGGGCCGGCATCGGCCCGGGAGTCGGCGGGGCGACGGGGCCTGGAACGGGCGACGAAGGCGGTTACATTTTCGTCGCCGCGCCGCGGACGGCCATCCTGCCTCCGTTGGCCAAGGTGCCCGGCTCCGTGGCCGGCCGGACCTATCGAGTCCGGTTCTGGGTCGCGGCCGACGGGCGGGTCACGCGCGTGGAAGTCGAGCCGCCCATCGCCGAGGCAGCCTACAGCCGGGAGTTCCAGCGGCGCATGCTGGCGTACCAGTTCTATCCGGCCCGCACCCGGGACGGACGGAACGTGGCGAGCGTCGTCACGGTCCCCCTGCGAATCGGAAACTAGCCCGCGCGGTGCGGGCTCCAAGGAGCCATAACCAACTATGCTGATCCCCCTCGTCCTGGGGCTGAGTGTGGTCGCCCTGGCCGTCGCCGTAGGTCTCGCGCGCTGGGTCCTGAAGCAGGACAACGGCACGCCGGAGATGCGGAGAATCTCCGACGCGATTCAGGAAGGCGCCGGGGCGTTCCTGCGGCGGCAGTACCGGACCATCTTCACCCTCAGCGTCTTCCTCGCCGCGCTGATCTTCGTGCTGTACGCGTTCTTCCGCTCGCCGCATCCGGGTGAGCCGCCGGCGACCACGATGGCCTTCTGGACGACGCTGTCGTTCGTCTTCGGCGCGCTGTGCTCGGGGATCGCCGGGCTGATCGGCATGTTCGTCGCGGTGCGCGCCAACATCCGCACGGCGAGCGCCGCGCGCTCGAGTCTGAACCGCGCGCTCCAGATCGCGCTCCGCGGCGGCGCGGTGAGCGGCCTGTTCGTCGTGGCGATGAGTCTCCTGGGCGTGGGCGGCCTGTACACGATCGTCCACGCGTTCGCGGTGGTGCCGCCGGAGCGCATTCCCCTGCTCATCGTGGGATACGGATTTGGCGCCTCGTTCGTGGCGCTGTTCGCGCAGCTGGGCGGCGGTATCTACACCAAGGCGGCCGACGTCGGCGCGGATCTCGTGGGCAAGGTCGAAGCCGGCATCCCGGAGGACGATCCCCGCAACCCGGCCGTGATCGCGGATTTGGTTGGGGACAATGTGGGGGACTGCGCGGGCCGCGGCGCCGACCTGTTCGAGTCCACGGCCGCCGAGAACATCGGCGCGATGATCCTCGGCGCCGGGCTCGCGGCCGCGAACCCCACGGCGTTCGGCGGCCTCGCCATGCTGGGCGTCATTCTCTTCCCGCTCGTCGTCCGTGCGTTCGGACTCATGGCCTCGATCATCGGCATCCTGATCGTGCGCTCGCGCGAGGACGAGGATCCGATGCACGCGCTGAACCGCGGCTACATGGCGACGGCGCTGCTGGCGGCCGCCGGCTTCACGGGGGGAACGTGGTGGCTCCTCAACCCCGTCACGGCGCCGCACGCCTGGTGGCACTTCGCGCTGTGCGGCGTGATCGGTATCGCCACGTCCATCGCCTTCGTGTACATCACCCAGTACTACACCGAATACCGCTACCGCCCCGTGCAATCGATCGCCGCCGCGTCCGTCACCGGCCCGGCGACGAACATCATCGCGGGCTTCGCCGTGGCGCTCGAGTGCACCGCGCTCCCGACGTTCGCGATCGGGGCGGCGATCATCGCGTCGTACAAAATCGGCGCCTCGAGCGGACTCGAGCACGCGGGACTCTTCGGGACCGCCGTCGCCACCATGGGCATGCTGGGCACCGCCGCCTACATCCTCGCCATGGACACGTTCGGTCCGATCACCGACAACGCCGGCGGGGTGATCGAGATGTCTCATCAGCCCGAGGACATCCGGCGCCGCACCGATCGCCTCGACGCGGTCGGCAACACCACCAAGGCGCTGACCAAGGGGTACGCGATCGGCTCCGCCGCGCTCGCCGCCTTCCTCCTGTTCTCGGCGTATCTGGACGAGGTGCGCGCCCTGGGGTCGCCGCTCGCGGCCGTGGATATTTCGAAGCCCGAGGTGTTCGTGGGCGGCCTGCTCGGCGCGATGCTCGTGTTCTGGTTCTCGGCGCTCGCGATCGGCGCGGTGACGCGGGCCGCGGTCAGCGTGATCAAGGAAGTCCGTCGCCAGTTCCAAGCCGACCCCGGCATCCTCAAGGGCACGTCCAAGCCCGACTACGGCCGTGCGGTGGACATCGTGACCATCGGCGCGCTCAAGGAGATGGTGGCGCCCGGGCTCCTCGCCGTCGGAATGCCGATCGCGGTGGGGCTCTTCTTCAAGCTCTTCCACGTCGGCGCCGAGGCGGTGGCGGCCTTCCTGATGGTGGGCACGATTGGCGGGATCCTGGTCGCCACCATGCTGAACAACGGCGGCGGCGCCTGGGACAACGCCAAGAAATTCATCGAGACGGGGCAGTACGGCGGTAAGGGCGGTGCCCCCCACAAAGCTGCGGTCGTAGGCGACACCGTGGGCGATCCGTTCAAGGACACCGCGGGCCCGTCGCTGCACGTGCTGATCAAGCTGCTCAGCACCGTCACCTTGGTGTTGGCGCCGCTCTTTGTCTAGCTCCGGGCAGCTCTTCCGGCGCAAACCGATCGCCGAGCTGCTCGTTCAGGGCGAGAGCCCGTACGCGCTGAAGCGGGCGCTGGGCGCCGGCGATCTCATCATGCTCGGCATCGGCGCCGTCATCGGCGCCGGGATTTTCGGGGCGATCGGGACGGCGGCGGCAGGGCAGTACGACGCCGCCGGGCATCTCGTCCGCAGCGGCGCGGGCCCGGCGCTCGTCTTGTCCTTCCTCCTGCTCGGCGTGTGTTGCGCGCTCGCCGGCCTGTGCTATGCGGAGCTCGCGGCGATGATCCCGCAGGCAGGCAGCGCTTATGCGTATTCCTATGCCACGCTCGGCGAGCTGGTCGCCTGGGTGATCGGATGGGATCTGATCCTCGAATACGCCGTCGGCAACGTCGCGGTGGCCATCTCTTGGGCGGACTACTTCACGTCGCTGCTCCGGAGCTTCGATGTCCACCTTCCCGTCTGGCTCACGACGGGATACCGGACGGCGCTTCTTGCTCCGGACCCCGCCGTGCACGGCCTGCTCCAGACCGCGCCGCACGTGGCCGGCATCCCGATCCTCGTCAATCTGCCGGCCTTCCTGATCGTCGGGGTCATCACCTGGCTCCTGCTGCTTGGGGTCCGCGAGAGCGCCACGGCGAACAACATCATGGTGACGATCAAGCTGCTGGTGCTCGGTCTGTTCATCACCGCCGGTCTCACCCACCTCAGTCGGGCGAACTACCACCCGTTCGCTCCCAACGGCTTCCGCGGCATCCATCAGGGCGCGGCGATCGTCTTCTTCGCCTACATCGGGTTCGACGCGATCTCGACCGCCGCCGAGGAAACGCAGAACCCACAGCGCAACCTCCCGATTGGGATCCTGGGCGGACTCGCGATCTGCACCGTCATCTACATGATCGTGGGCGCCGTCCTCACGGGGATGGTGCCCTACAGCGAGCTCGGCGTCGCCGATCCGCTCGCCAAGGCCCTGAATAGCGCAGGCTTCACGACGGTGGGGTGGATCGTCGCGCTCGGCGCGATCGTCTCCATGTCGGCGGTACTGCTGGTGTTCCAGTATGGGCAGCCGCGCATCTTCTTCGCGATGGGGCGTGACGGGCTACTGCCGCCGTGGGCCGCCAAGGTGCACGCCAAGACCCGTGTGCCTCATGTCACGACGCTGATAACCGGGGTCTTCGTGGGACTGTGGTCGCTCATCGGAGACGCGGGGGAGACCTATAACCTCACCAACATCGGCACCCTGTTCGCGTTCGTGCTTGTGTGCGTCGGCGTGCTGGTGCTACGCCACACCGACCGCGAGCGGCCCCGGCCGTTCCGCGTGCCGTTTGTGTGGGTGGTCTCGCTCACCGGCGCCGCGCTGTGCGTGTTCGTGATGGTCGGACTGCCGCTCGAGACGTGGGTGCGGTTCGCCGTGTGGCTCGCCATTGGGCTGATCCTGTACGCGTGGTATGGCTATCGCCACAGCCGGCTGCACCCGACGGCTCGGCAGGTGCCGTGAAGCCCCACACCAAGATCGTCCTGGGCCTCGTCCTCGGTGCCGCGTGCGGCGTCACGGCGAACGCGCTCGCCCCGGACGCCGCCTGGGTGCGCTGGATCGGGGACAACGTGGCGGGCCCCGTGGGGCAGGTGTTCCTGCGCATGCTGCTGATGACCGTGATCCCGCTCGTCTTCACGTCGATCGCGCTGGGAGTGGCCGGCATCGGCGACATCCGGAAGGTGGGGCGGGTGGGGATCCGGACGCTGGTGTACTTCCTGCTTTCGACGGCGCTGTCGGCCGCGATCGGACTCGGGCTCGTGAACCTGTTCCAGCCCGGGGCCGGTCTCCCGTCCGAGATCCGCGAGCAGCTGATGACGACGTACCGCGCGCAGGCGCAGGGGCTGCAGGCGGCCGGCACTACGCATTTCGGCATCGATACGTTCGTCAACATGGTGCCCAGGAACCCCATCCAGGCGGCGGCGGGAATGGATCTGCTGGGGGTGATCTTCTTTTCGCTCGTCTTCGGCGCGGCGCTGACCCTGATCCCGGAGGAGCGGGCGCGCCCGCTGATCCGCGTGCTCGATGCGGTCGGCGAAGCGATCGTCAAGATCATCGACCTCGCGATGAAGCTCGCTCCGTACGGCGTGTTCGGCCTGATCTTCTTCACGACGTCCCGCTTCGGGTGGGGATTGCTGCGGCAGCTCGGGCTGTACGTGGCCATCGTACTCGCGGGACTGCTGGTGCACGGCGCCGTGAGTCTGTCGCTCCTCGTGCGGGTGTTCGGAGGACTCCGGCCGGCCGTGTTCTGGAGCCGCATTCGCGCGAGCATCGTCACCGCGTTTTCCACCAGCTCGAGCAACGCCACGCTGCCGACCAACATCGCCGTCGCCGAGGAGGAGCTGGGGATCCCCCCCAAGATCGCGGGCTTCGTACTGCCTCTCGGCTCGACCATGTGCATGAACGGCACCGCCCTGTACGAGGGCGTGACCGTGCTCTTCCTGGCGCAGGTGTTCGGCGTCTCGCTCGGTCTCGGGACGCAGGTCGTGGTGCTGGTCCTGAGCGTGATCACCGCCGTGGGTGCCGCCGGTGTGCCGGGCGGCTCACTCCCCCTCCTCATGGTGGTGCTCGCAACCGTGGGCGTGCCGCCGGAGGGGATCGCGATCATCCTCGGCGTGGACCGGATCCTCGACATGTGCCGCACCACGATCAACGTGTGCGGCGACCTCACCGCCGCGGTCTACGTGGCGCGAGCTGAAGGCGAATGGAATCCTGCTACGCTCAACGTCAAGGCGCGGCTCGCCGCCGCCTAGCCGAGCGCGGCGAGCCGCAGCGCGCCCACTGCCGTGTCCACGGGCCCGGTCCGCAGCCGGGCTCGCGGCATTTCGGCGGCGAGCGTCTGCCGCAGCACCGCAGCGAGGGGCGAGGTAGCGAACAGGAGACCGCCCGCCAGGGCGACCGGTATGTCGTCCGTTCCCGGGAAGAAGCGCTCGAGGGCGCGGACCAGCGCCACGAGCTCCCCCGCCGCGTCGCGCAGGATCCGCAGCGCCACGGCTTCGCCCTCGCGGGCGGCGTTGAGCACGTGGGGTGCGAGCCCGGCCACCTGGGGGGGCGTCGCCGTAGCGGTCCAGCGCACGAGGTCGTCGAACCCCTCCAGACCGAGCCCCGAGAGCAGCCGGGCGAGCAGGGTCGATCCCTCACCGCGGCCGTCCCGGGCCCGCGCGGCGGCGTCGAGCGCCCGGCGCCCGAGCCAATAGCCGCCACCCTCGTCTCCCAACTGCCAGCCGTAGCCCCCGCAGCGGTGCAGCCGCCCGGCATCATCGCGCGCATAGGCGATGGAGCCGGTGCCGGCGTTGATGATGACGCCCGGGGCGCTCTGGAACGCCGTGGCCAGCGCGACCTCGGCGTCGGCGAGCACGCGCGCCGCTCTGGCGATACCCGCCGCGACCAGCGCGGCCGCGAGCTCGCGCTGCTCCTGGGCGCGCCCCGCACCCGCCGCCCCGACGACCGCGCGGTCCACCGGCAGAGACACGCCCGCCTGGGTGGCCGCCCGGCGCGCCGTGTCCACGAGCACCACGGCGGACGCCGCCGCGCCTCCCGGACGCATCGCCGCACCCGGGCCCTCGGCACGGCCCAGCACCGTCCCGTCTTCCCGCCCGATGGCGACCGTGGAGTGCGAGCCGCCCGCGTCGGCACCCAGCAGGACGGCCGTCAGGGGGTCAGGCGGATAGGCCGATAGATCATCGCGAGCAGGCATGCTGACCGTTTAACCGCCTCACCGCCTAACCGGCTGACCGACCATAGAGGAGACCATCCCCACCGCCACCGTGGCCGCCGTCCCCAACGGTACGTACCACGGCCAGGCGAGCCCCGAGAGCCAACGGATCGGGAAACCCGGAATGACCGCGCCCAGTACGACGGGGCTCATGACGAGCACGCTCACGATGATGGCGAGGATGACGTCGATCTGCCGGGCCCGCGGCCAGAGGCCGCCCAGCAGATACGTGCCGAGCAGGCCGCCATATGTGATCGAGACGATGCTCAGGGCGAGCTGCACCACCGGTGTGTTCTGATTCCGGAACGCCATGGCGCCCGCGATCAGGACCGCGGTCCAGAAGAGCGTCAGCCAGCGGCCCACCCACAAGAGATGGGTCGGGTCCTGCCGGCCGGTGAGGGGCGCGTAGAAGTCGAGCGTCGCGGCGGAGGCGAGCGAGTTGACCGCCGAGGCATGGCTGCTCATGGCGGCGGCGAGGATCCCGGCGATCACGAGGCCGGCGAGCCCGGGCGGCAGCTGGGTGATCGCGAAGGTCGGATAGATGGCGTCCCCCCGCATGCCGGTCTGGTCGGCGCCGGCCAACCACAGGCTCGTGCCCACGAGCAGGAACAGCGCGAATTGCAGGATGATGAACACCCCTGAGCCGACGAGCGCCCGCTGCGCGTCCTTCAAGCCGCGGGCTGCGAGCAGCCGCTGCACGATGAGTTGATCGGTGCCGTGCGACGCGGCCGTGAGCAACGCCCCACCCACGAGCCCGCCCCAGAACGTGTACAGCACCGTGAGTGACGGCCGGAAGTCGAGCGTGACCAGCTTCCCCTGCTCCCAGGCGCGAGCGAACGCGCCCGTTCCCCCAGCGAGATGCGTGGCGACGGCGAACGTCGCGATCCCGCCCAGCAGATACACCCCCAACTGGATCACGTCCACCCACACGACGGCGCGGAGCCCCCCGACCCACGTGTAGATCAGCGTCACGATGCCGATCGCGAGGATGCCGGCGGCGAGGTTCCAGTGGGTGATGATGGCGAGCGGAATCGCCGTGGCGAAGATGCGCACGCAGTCGGCCAGCGCGCGGGTGAGCAGGAAGACGCCCGAGGCGGTGCGCCGCGCCGCGCTCCCGAAGCGCCGCTCCAGGCGCTGGTACGCCGTGTCCTGCGTCCCCTCGAAGTAGCCTGGCAATAGCAGGCGCGCCACGCCGATGCGGCCCACGAGGTAGCCGAACGCGATTTGGAGGAACGTGAGGTCGCCGCGCGCGGCGATCCCGGGAACGGAAATGACGGTGAGGGCCGACGTCTCCGTCGCGACGATGGACAGCATCAGCGCCCACCACGGCAGTCCTCGGTGCCCCAGGAAATAGTCGCTGGCGTCCCGTTGGCGCCCGGAGAGCACCAGTCCGAACACGACCACCGCGGCGCAGTAGGCCGCGATGACGGCTACGTCCGGGCCGCGCAGTGCCAGAGGAGGGCAGCAAAAAGCCCGCGCCGTGCGCGGGCTCGAATTGCCGGAGGAGTGGCCAATCGGCTCAGACCGTGAAGGACGATCCGCAGCCGCAACCGCCGGTGGCGTTCGGGTTCTCGAAGGCGAACCCCGACTCCTGGAAGTTGCTCCGGAAGTCGATCACCGTGCCGTTCAGGTGCTGGGCGCTGAAGGCGTCGACGAAGCACCGCACGCCGCCCGTTTCCACGACGAAATCGTCGTCGAGCGGCTTCTCTTCGATGCTGAGGCTGTAGCGGAATCCCGAGCACCCGCCCGGCAGCACTGCGACCCGGAGGCCGGCCGTCTCGGCGGAGGCGTGCTCGTCCGCCATGAACTTCCGCACTTCGACCGCTGCTTTGTCGGTCAGGGTCAGCGTGATCGGGGTCGTCTTCTGCGTCGTCGCCATTGCGATCCTCCTGTCACATGCGAACTTAGAAAGGCCCGTCGCGCCTGTCAACTCTCTCGCCACCTAGGATCGCGCGCTCATGCGACTTACGCTCGCCGACTGGTCGATCGTCGCGCTCTACTTCCTGTTCAACGTGGCGGTGGGCCTGTACTACAAGCGCCGCGCCGGCCGCGACACGGCGGAGTTCTTTCTCTCGGGGCGCAACGTGCCGTGGTGGCTGGCCGGCACGTCGATGGTGGCGACCACGTTCGCGGCGGACACGCCGCTCGCCGTCACCGGCCTCGTGGCGCGGAACGGCGTGGCGGGGAACTGGCTGTGGTGGAATCTGCTGGCGAGCGGCATGCTGACGGTGTTCTTCTACGCCCGGCTGTGGCGCCGCGCCGGCGTGATGACCGACATCGAGTTCTCGGAGATCCGCTACGCCGGCCGACCGGCAGCCTTCCTCCGCGGCTTCCGGGCGCTGTACCTCGGCGTGTTGATCAACTGCATCATCCTGGGATGGGTCAACCTCGCGATGGTGAAGATCCTGCAGCTGCTGTTTGGCGTCGGCAAGCTCGAGGCCCTGGCGATGGTGCTCGGTCTGATCGCGCTGACGTCCGCCATTTCGACGCTCTCGGGTCTGTGGGGCGTGCTGGTGACCGACCTGTTCCAGTTCGTGATCAAGATGGGGATGGTGATCGTGCTCGCTGTCGTGGCGGTGCACGCGGTCGGCGGCATCGACGCGATGAGGGCGAAGCTGGCGCTCTTGCCCGGTCACGGATCGGTCCTCAGCTTCGTCCCCGACGTCGGGTCGGCGTGGATGCCCTTGATCACCTTCTTCGTCTACATCGGCGTGAACTGGTGGGCCACCTGGTATCCGGGCGCCGAGCCGGGCGGCGGCGGCTACATCGCGCAGCGCATGCTCAGCGCGAAAGACGAGAAGCACGCGGTCCTGGCGACGCTGTGGTTCAACATCGCGCACTATGCCGTGCGCCCGTGGCCCTGGATCCTGGTCGCCCTGGCGTCACTGATCCTGTTTCCCGGTCTCGCCGATCCGGAGACCGGGTACGTCCGCGTGATGATCGACTACCTCCCCTCGTCGCTGCGCGGGCTCATGGTGGCGGCCTTCGCGGCGGCGTACATGTCCACCATCGCCACCCAGCTCAACTGGGGCGCGAGCTATCTCGTGAACGACTGCTACCGCCGCTTCCTGCGGCGCGACGCGACGGAGCGGCATTACGTCCGGGCGTCGCAGGTCGCGACGGTGCTGCTCACGGTGGTCTCCGCCATCGCGACCTTCTACATGAGCTCGATCGCCGGTGCCTGGAAGCTCCTGATCGTCACGGGGGCGGGCACGGGCACGGTCCTGCTGCTGCGCTGGTACTGGTGGCGCATCAACGCGTGGAGCGAGGTTTCCGCGATGATCGCGGCGTTCGCCGTGTCGGTGTTGTTGCAGACGGTGGCAGGCCTCGACAGCGATCGGCCGCTGGACTTCGCCTGGATCATGCTCATCACCGTCGCGATCACCACCGGCGTGTGGCTCGCGGTCACGTTCCTCACGCGCCCCGAACCCGAGGGCACGTTGGTGGCGTTCTACCGCCGCACGCGACCCTCCCGGACCGGGTGGGGGCCCGTGGCGGCGCTCGCGCCCGACGTCCGGGCTTCCGCGGACGGGCTCGCGAACCTGCTCGACTGGGCGGCTGGGTGCGTGCTGATCTACGGCGTGCTGTTCGGCGTCGGGAAGCTGCTGTTGCACGAGACGCTGCCCGGCGTGGTGCTCCTCGGGCTCGGCGCGATCGCCGGAGCGGTCATCTATCGCGATCTGTCGCGGCGCGGCTGGGGCAGCGTGGTGGAGTGAGTCGCCTCATAGCTCGGGGTGCGTGAGGGCCTCCACCACCAGGTCGGCGACACGGGGACGGACGCGGAGGATCGCCGTGTTCGCGCGCGTGGGATGCACGCGGTTGGTGAGCAGGATGATGAACAGATCGCGGTCCGGGTCCATCCACAGCGACGTGCCCGTGAAGCCGGTATGCCCGAATGCCCGGCGCGACAGCTTCGCGCCGGCGCTGGTGTAGCCCGAGTCGGCCGGCGTGTCCCAGCCGAGTGCCCGGCTCGAGCCGGGCGGCACTCCCTGACGCTGCGTGAATTCGGCCACGGTCTCGGCGCGGATCAGCTGCAGCGAGTCCCAGGCGCCGCCGGCGAGCAGCATGGCCGCGAACCGCGACAGATCGATCGCGTTCGAGAACAGGCCCGCGTGACCCGAGACTCCGCCCAGGCGCCCCGCGTTCTCGTCGTGCACCTCGCCCCGCAGCGCGCGGTGGCGGAACGCCGTGTCGGTCTCGGTGGGCGCGATCCGGTCCCGCCAGGAAGGGGGCGGGCGGTATCGGGTCGCGGACATGCCCAGCGGCCCGAACACGCGCCGCGCGAGCAGGGGGTCGAGCGGCTCGCCGGAGATCCGCTCCACGACCTGCGTGAGCACGATCGCGCCGAGATCCGAGTAGACGAAGCGCTCGCCGGGCGCGGTGGCGAGCGGTGTGGTGTCCACGAGGGCGAGCGCCGCGGAGCGGGAGCCCGCCTCCCGGTACAGCGGCCGCCACGCCGGGAGCCCGGAGGAATGCGTGAGGAGGTGCCGCACGGTGACGCGCTCTTTGTCGGCGCCCCCGCGGAACTCCGGGAGGTAGCGTTGGACGGGCGCGTCGAGGGCCAGCCTTCCTTCCTCCACGAGCTGCATGCAGGCGGTCGTGAGCCCGACGACCTTGGTGAGCGATGCGAGGTCGTAGAGCGTCCCGGGCTCCACCGGGCGCGCGTCGTCCGTGCCGTAGCGGCCGACCGCGGCGAGCAGCGCGAGTCGCCCGTGGCGGCCCACCGCGAGCACGGCTCCGGGAAACGCCCCGCTGTCTGCCTGGCCCCGGAGGTAGTCCACCGCGCCAGCGAGGCGCAGGCTGTCGAACCCGAGCCCGGGCGGCGACGCCTCGGGGATGCCCGCGCTCGCCGGGAAGGGCGCGCTCGCGCGACAGGCGACGAGCGCGCCCACGAGCGCAGCGAAGCCGCTCCTCACGGGTGGGCGTCCGGCACGATGACGCCCGCGCCGATGCGGTACGCCGGCGGCAGGCTGATCGGGAGCCTCCCGGTGATCGGGACCTTCCCGAGGAGCGCCAGCGCGACGGCGCGCTCCGAGGCGCGCACGCCGCTCCAGGCGATCAGGTACGATCGCACGGTCGGCGTCTGGGTGAGGAGGTAGGGGCTGCCAAGCGATACGACCACCGTTGGGCGGGCCGTGTCCGTGGCCATCATGAGCTGGGCGAGCGAGTCCGGCAGCGAGATGGTGCCCCGTCCCGAGATGGGCCGCACGTTAGCCGCGAACACCACGGCCGGCGCGCGCGCGATCACGGTGCGCGCCGAGTCGTATGACGGCGTTCCAGACATCGGCCATAGGCGGAAGAAGTCGACGGTGTCCCCGCCCTGGCGGAGCAGCTCGAGCATCCGCTGGCCCACGAAGCTGTTGAGCTCGTCCCCGTAGGCGACGAGGGCGAAGCGCGAGCGCTTCGCCCGCAA
>Ga0137379_10005229_pt1 | contig 12230 bp, 8 predicted proteins | sample SagtaG_18_FD_104812 | JGI IMG/M metagenome (GOLD analysis project Ga0137379, IMG submission 104812) | Vadose zone soil microbial communities from Sagehorn Ranch, Mendocino, California, USA - Sage2_L_80_16 metaG | ecosystem: Environmental > Terrestrial > Soil > Vadose zone | place: USA...
AACGAGACGGCCACGGTCCGGAATCCGGAATCGCCGGGCGGGCTCAGCCGCAAGCAACGATGCAATCCGCTCCAGCGGCAAGCCGCGGTGATGATAACCCTGATCGAGCAGTACCGCCAGAGTCGACTGCACGCCGGCAATGCCACCCCAGGCACGCCAGAAGTCGCCTGTCTTACGGTCCGGTGACGAGGGCGAATGATCCGATGCGACAACATCGACATTGCCACGCAGCAGTTCGGCCCAGAGATTGCCTTGCTCCTGTTTGTCGCGGACCGGTGGCGCACACTTGGCAATTGCCCCGAGGCGTTCCACGTCCTGATCCGTGAAGAACAAATAATGTGGACAGGTTTCGATGGAAATGTCTGCGCCCCGTGCTCGCGCTTCTGCCGCCAGTGCGACACCGCGGCCCGAGCTGATGTGGATGATGTGCAACTTCGCGCCGGCCTCGCCAGCCAGCAGCGTCGCGCGCTGGATCGCTTCCAATTCCGCGATCACTGGACGCGACTCGAGGAAATCTCGAATACTTTGCCGCCCGTGCTCCGCCATCCGGCGCGACAGGGCGTGGATCAGTTCGTGATTCTCCGCGTGTACCGCGACAGGTAGCCCCAGGTGCGCCGCCTCGCGGAGACCTTCCCACAACGTGAGGTCATCCGCGCGCGGAAATTCTTCGAGGCCCGAGTGGCACAGGAACGCTTTGAAACCCACAACGCCGCGCTCCGCGAGTTCTGCCATCTGCGGGACGTTTCCCGGCACCAGTCCACCCCAGAGAGCAAAGTCGGTGATGGAAGAAGCTTCGAGCGCCCAACGTTTCCGGTCAAACTCTCGAGCATTCACCGTGCAAGGAATCGAGTTGAGCGGCATGTCGAAAAACAATGTTCCGCCGCCCGCGGCCAATGCTCTGCTTCCGGTTGCGGCGCCTTCCCAGTCGGTGTGACCGGGCTCGTTGAAATGCACGTGGACGTCGATCACGCCAGGAAACACAAACAGTCCCCGGGCGTCGATCTCTTGAATACCACCAGCGAGTTCCGGCCCGATTACGCTAATCACACCGTCCTCGATGGCGATGTCGGCTGGATTCACGCCTTCCGGCGTCACGACGGTTCCACCGCGAACGACGACATCAGTCACGCCCCGCCTCCATCTCTTCCAAAAACCGCAAGCCCGTCACCAGCGCGGCAGCGACGTCTTCCTCCAGGACGGTTTCGCTGAAATGATGACTGATCCCGCCCGGGCTGCGGAGGAACAGCATCGCAGCGGGCATACGCTGGGCGACGATCATCGCGTCGTGGCCGGCACCGCTGATCATCCGGTGAACCGGATAACCCGAGTTGGCCACCGCGCGCTCCAGGGCGTCCGTGAGAGAAGTGTCCATCGCGACCTCAGCCTGATCGAGATGGCGCTCCCAGGAAACGGACAATCCGCGCCGCGCGGCGATCTCCTCGGCGGAACGTAGAAGGCGCTCGACCGCTGGCCTGCGGACCGCATCGTCTGCATGCCGGACATCAAGACTAGCGTGGACGATGCCGGGAATGACGTTACTCGCTCCGGGCTCGGCGTGCAGGCGTCCTGTAGTCGCAACGAGGCCGGCAGTCGCATGCGCTTCTCTTTCCACACTCGTGATCCATTCCGCGGCGCCGGCCAGCGCATCGTGGCGAAGGTGCATGGGTGTGGTTCCCGCGTGGTTGGCTTGACCCTTGAAGATCACGTCAAGACGGCTTTGGCCGGCAATCGCCTCCACAACTCCCAGGTGGAGACCGAGGCTTTCGAGTATCGGGCCCTGCTCGATGTGGAATTCGACGTAGCCGAGCGAATCTCCTCCAGCCTGGGCGTCACCGATTCGCAAAGGATCGAGGCCAAATGCGCGAATGGCATCGACGACTCGCACGCCATTCGCGTCGCGCCGCTCGAGTAGCTCGCCATCGATGCCGCCAATCAGAGCACGGCTGCCGATGAAAGGGACGCCGAAACGCAGTCCTTCTTCTTCCGAGAATCCGACGACTTCAATGTGAAACTTCAGGCGGCGGCCATCGAGCAGTTCGACCAGAGCGACTCCCAGGACGACGCCAAGAACGCCGTCATACGCACCCGCGCGGGGAACGGTGTCGAGGTGCGATCCGATGAACAACCGCGGCGCCGATGATTCCGGGGCGGCGTAGCAGCCTCGGAGATTGCCTACCGCATCAATCGAAACGCTCATGCCGGCTTGCTGCATCCAGGCGCCAAGCCGCAGGTGGACCTCGCGCATCGGCTCGGAAAGAAATGGCCGCGTCGTGAAACCGGATTCCGAAGTGCATTCCGCAAGCGATTTGCAACGCGCGATGACGCCGCGAGCCATGGCAAGAGGCCGCTCCATCAGGATCCTCGATAGGTGCTGTAGCTGTAGGTGGAGAGCAGTAGAGGGACGTGGTAGTGTCCAGCCGGATCGCCAATCCCAAACCGGACAACGATCTCGTCGAGAAACGGTGGATCGGGCAGCTTCATTCCAGCAGATCGAAAATAGTCGCCGGCGTGGAACGTCAACTCGTAGAGACCTCGATCGAGATCGCCCGGCGAAAGAGGCTCGCGCGGCCGCCCATCCGGATTCGTTGCCGTTGTCTTCAGGTGGCGCCTCTCCCCATCTCGCAAAGCGTGCAAGTCGATGACAAGCCCCTCGGCGGGCTTGCCGCGCACCGTATCCAGAACATGTGTCGAGAGCGACGCCATCTTATCTCCGGAGCCTTAGCCCGAGACAGCCGTAGGGTGGGCGCGGCTCGGTGTAGACACCAACCTCATCGCCACGTTCACCGATGGCGTCCCATGTCCGATTGTTCGCTTCCAAATGGATTTCGGCGACGGCCGGTATTTCCGCAAGAATTTTGGCGCCGATTTGATAGATGACCTGCTGGATGCTTCCCGATTCGAAAGCGCAGAAGACTTCGTGAACCAGACGGCGCACCGCCGCTGTAATCGTGCCTGAACTGAACCCGGCCGAAGGGGCCGAATAAAGCCACTCGAGATCGAGCCACATGTGCAACGGCCGATTGGCCACGTCCGGCAACGTCGTGTACTGGTCGCGCACAAATCCCTGGAACGCGCTTCCACCGAGACGAAGCAATTTGAATCCGCGGATGCCGGAAGCGACCTCGACGGTTCCCGTACGGTTGAGTTCAATGCGCGCGATGGCTCGCTCCGGACCAGACGGAGCGAAAGAGACCTGGTCATCCGTCAAGCTGGAGTACGGGATTTCGATGGACGAGACCTGAACACCCTCGACTTGGGGATACGTTTCAAGAAACTTTACGCCGAGAAATCGGCAGCAGTCTTCCAGGTCCGGGCCCGTGTAGTTGAGCGCCTCCCGCTGGATGAAGTTCTTCATCGAATCGGTTGCGATCAGCCCCGCGTTGTCTCCGGTGGTGTAGGTCTGCCAGAAAGCATCGCCATACACCAACATCTTGATGTTCGCGCCGAAGACCGGGCTCTGGCCGGCTGCTGTCTTCCCGTCTCGGCGCAGGCGATAGACGATCACATCGCCCTTGCCGTAATAATTACGTTTCCACCCGCTGGCAAACTGCTCCACTTGAATGTTCCTTGGCTTTCTTTACTGTAGCCGGCGCTCTAAATTGTCGCGCGATGTGCATCCGCATCGCCGCGGAGCGGCAATAGAAAGTAGCCACGCGTAAGCGCTGTGAAGTATACGCATTTAGCCTTGCTGAATGGTCGGAGCAGACTCCCCTCCTTGGCAAAGGAGGGGTGGACGCGCCATCAACAAAAAATTCCCGTTCCAATGAAAGGCGCGGACGGGGTGGTTGGTTCAAACTCCAAAACAATTTTTTTTGGAACCAACCACCCCGTCTGCGCCGGACTCGGTGGCTTCGCAGCATCTTTTTGATGGCGCAGCCACCCCCCTTTGCCAAGGAGGGGACTTTGCTCCGCTCCGCGGCTGATGCGGTACTGCCGCTACAGAATTATGTCCCGCAAGCGGAACTCCGCGATGCGATAGACGTGCCGCAGCGCCTCCCGGTACTCCTCTTCCGGCGAAGCATCGCGCCGCCGTTCCAAAGCATCGAGCACATCGTACTTCGTGCTTCCTTTGACCGCGAACAAAAAAGGGAAACCGAACCTATTTCGGTACGCCGAATTCAGCCGCTGCAGGCGTTCGAATTCCTCCGGCGTCAGGCGGTCCAGGCCCGCGCCGGCTTGTTCCCCCGCTGAGGTTGCGCTAATGCGGGCGCGTGTTCCCAGATCGGGGTGCGCTCGGAGAAGATCGAGTTGTTCTTCCGGCTGCGCTCGCTCCACTTCGGCCTTCATCGCCGCATGCAAGGCTTCGAGATCGGCAAACGGCCTCGCCGCCCATGTCCTCTCCGCCACCCACGGCGAATGCTCGAAAACCCAGCCAACGGCTTCAACGAAGCGCGCGCGGTCGAAAGTGTTCAACTCCGCGATTGTCATGAGGCCACAGCCTCTAGCTTCAAAGCGTGAAAAACGGAACAGTGAGGGTTTCTCGTCCTATGCCAACATGAGACGGGCTGGCTGTAAGGTTCGATTGAAAGGATTCAGAACGAGACCTAACTCTTCGAGTGTTACGATACCGAGAAGCGCTTCATCTCCTGCTTCGCCGAGAATCACCGGAGTATGTCCATCGCCGAGGGACAGTGCAATGTGGCACTCCGAAATCTGGCGGTCAATGGTTGTTCCGTCGGCCAAAGTAAAAGTTCCGACGCGCTTTGGAACCAGTTTGATCTTTTTCCAGACGTCGTGCCGTAACAGCGTGTACTTTGCGCCGCTGTCTACGAGGAACTTCACTTTTGCCTTCTTCCGGGTGGGACCAGTGACAGTGGCCCTAACGTATGTAAGTCCCATCGGATCTCTTTCCCTCTTGAGCGGAATCGTCAGCTGCAGGAAACGCTACCCTGGATTTCTCACCGGCTTGTGACAATCCACAGCCAAGTCCCTCTCCCTCTGGGAGAGGGTGCCCGAAGCGGCGGGTGAGGGTTAACAGAGTGCATTCTTATCGACCCTCACCCGGCCTTCGGCGTCCCTCTCCCAGAGGGAGAGGGACGCGCCTCCGGCATAGTTGCCCAAGATTCCGGTGAGAAATGCGGGCTAGCGCCGTGCGCTCCGTGCGCTCACTTCCTTACTGACCTTCTTATTCTTCGAGATTACGTTCTCGTCAACCCAATTCAGGATGACATCCGCGATCTCGAGGTTGTTCGTACCCAACATCATCATGTGCGTGGTGCCGTTGAAGATCGGGTTCCCCAGTTCGTCCAATTTGACATAGTCGGCCTTCGCGGTGCCGTGTCCGGCAGCGCGTCTGGCATTGATGGCGTCAACGGTGGTCTGGCACACTTCACTTGTCGCCGTATAGTCTCCTTTGAGGGCCATGTACGGGATATTATCGAAGTCCTCTGCTTTGAGCCCGCTGTTCGGCAAGGAGCAGGATCCCTCAATGGTGATCAAGCCCTTCAGCATATCCAGATGACCGCGTTCCTTCAGTATACGGACCATGTGATGCCCCATGATTCCCGATTGCGAGTGGGTCGCCACGATTGCTCCACCGAGCTTTTCGACCAGCGCCGCCAGGTTTTGCGGGGTCCAGGTGTTGGCGGGAGAGAGCGCCTTGGGATCGCAGGTAACGCAACTGGAACCCGGTAGCGTGACCTCCGCGTTGGGAACCAACTGCTTGTAGTACTCCAGAGCATAATAATTGTTCGGTCCTGCAGGCGCAGCGGATATGGCCCCCGCGCGCGCGACGACGTTCGCGTCCACGGCCCCGATCGGGTATGCGGGGTAGTAGTTGTCTTTGTGGTTGGCGTCGTCGGTCGGAGGGTCGCCGGTGTCGCCATGCCGTATAAGCGTGCCGGTAAGGATGGTCGAGCCCGCGGGTATAAGGTGGCCGAACCAGGCCGTCCAGGCGCCGTTATCGGTGATCCTGCCGAAGCCCGGGATCAAGGCCGTCCCCGCCGCGACGTCACCGCCGTTAATCATGGCTTCTCCCTCATGGATGACGGACTCGTCGAACCCGGAGCGCCCGCGTCCGGATTGATCGACAACGTAGGTGGAAATCCCGCGACGCACGAAATAGGGCTCCCAGCCTTCGCGCCCATCCGGTGTCGACTCCAGACATGCTCCTGTATGACTGGACCCGTGCACCATGATGACCGGAGGTGCGTTGTTCTTCTTGCGGTCCGGTATCTGGAACTGCACATACATCTGGCCGATCATGATCTGGTCGGGATTGCCCGCCGTTTGGTTGGGGCTGCCCGGGGGCGGTGTCGTGGCATACCTGGTGACTTTAGGCACGCCACCGATGAAGAAGCTGCCCTGGTCCTCGATCACCAACGGTTTGGTGAGGAATTTTTTCGCCTTGTGGTTCTCTTGCGCCGGGACGCTCGCCGTCATCGCGACAAGCAGGACCGCAGAAAACAGGCAGCAGCCGATTTTGATAATGCGATTTTCGTGTCTCATGGAGCCTCCTCATCATTGTATGGATGCTTGATGGATCCTTCAGTTATTGTTGGCACCCTGGCCTTCGTAGATGGTCATCGTGGCGGGGCCGTAGTAGAGCGAGTTGAACAACAGTTTGTACGTGCCGCGGACTTGTGCGCGAAACTGTGGCCTTATGGAGAGCAGGATCATCTTGCCCCTTCCGACCGGGACTTCAGCAATCGCAGTCTTGCCGAACAGGCGCTGCTCGCCAAGAATCCATCCGCTCATCAAAGGATTCGTTAGCGGGTATTCGCCGACACTTTTTCCGATGCCCGTCACGTCATAGGCTGCATTCCGCTCGAAAAAGACCGCGGTTTCTCGAGGCATGCCGTAGGCGATCGGATTCTCGGTGTCGAGCACAACCTTCAGCAGCGAACCCGGAACGTAGAAGTCCTGCGGCCGAACGTTTTCGACGACATTCTTTGCGGGTAATCCGAATTGACGGACTGCGAATTCCGTGGCTTCGTCCATAGTGACCAGTGTTCCGCCGTCATTGACGAACTCGCGAAGATTCTGAACTCCATTTTCTCCAATACCGCCGGCGTATTCGGCCGGCATCGAGCCTGGACGTCGTCCTTGAATAATCTGAGTCTCGCTGAGTTCACCCGGGATGATGATCACGTCATACTTCGACCGCAAATTTCCGGTACGGATGTCTTTGTCGACCACATTCACAAACGGGAACTCGTAGTTTTCGAAAATGAAGCGCGTCCAACCTTCATCCATCGAGCCCACGTAGCTCCGGTACAGCGCAATACGCGGCGCGGCAAGTCTGTAGGACTGCACGTTGAGCCGGTCGTTTGCCGCGGCAAAGTGGACTGAAGTGTCGCGCGCAATCGTCTGCAGCTTCGCTTCGACGCCGGAGGCAGCCGGAATGATCATCGTGCCGGACGGAAACACTTTGCCCTTCACTGTAATCGGTTTTGCGGTCCAGTAGACCTCGACCTTTTCCTTCACGAGGCGGTTTAGGGCTTTGAACGATGCATTGGTATCGTGACTGAGCAGGTACGCTCTCGCCGGTCCTGTTTCGACTGTACCGGGCGCCGCCTTGATCGTGTCCATCCTGGTGAGATTCGCCTCGAACGAGCGCGTAACAGGAACGACTTTCACTCCCATCTGCATCGGGAGTGTGTGCGCAACGACGTCGTAGGGCCGTTGCGGCGGACCGCCGGGATACTCGCGCAGGTCCGGATAAACCTGTTTCTCCATCATCGTCTTGGCGAACATTCCGAAAGGCTGCGCGACTTTGATCACATAGCTTCCCTTCGGATATTCGACGCCATCGGCGGTGAACGTTGCCTGCGCCTGATGGACTTCGACCTCACCAAACTGCAGGACCTGCAGCATCTCAATCGCAGATACCGGGTCGCGCTGATCCGGAGGAATTACAAACGCATAAGGAGATGTCTTCCATTCCACTGCATGCTTCTGCACGGTATAAAAATTGCGCAGCCATCGTTCGCGATAGAGCGCCATGTTTTCCAGCGCAGCCATCGCCGCAGTAAGTTCGTAGTCGACGATGTCGCGTAACTTCCACTCGCCGCCGCGCCATACAGACGGAAATTTCCAGCTGGCGTTGCGCGGATCGTAGCCAAGGCCGGGCCGCAGATCGTCGAAGCTCAGCCGGATCGGCGATGCCACATTCACGCTCGCCGCTTCCGAAAGGATGCGCACGGCGCCGTGATAGTGCTGGTAGGCGCGGGCCGGCGTCCAGGCATCGTAGATCGCATTCGTCGTGACGCCGCTCTTTCCTTCGCTGATGAGACGGTTCATCATGGCCTGGCCGATGAAGCTGGCGCCTTGAATTAGAATCGGATCGATGTTGGGCTCGTACGGATCGAGGAATGGCGGCACAAACAACCGAGCACCATTCGAGCCCATCTGGTGCACGTCGTAGAGAACTTGCGGATGCCATCGCTTGTAAACGCCATCGACCGTGGCGCGCGTCTCGGCTTGCGTAAACATGTACCAGTCGCGATTGTTATCGTGACCGGTGTAGTGATGAAAGATCTCCGGAAGGGGCGCATTTTCGAACGGTGTTTTCAAGTTTTTCTTGTACCAGCTCACGACCATGTCGAGGCCATCCGGATTCAGCGACGGGACGAGTAGAAAAATCACGTTGTCGAGGATATTTTTGATTTCAGCCGTGTTCTTCGCCGCCATGTTGTAGGCGAGTTCCATCGACATCTGCGCCGCCGCGACCTCAGTGGCATGAATGGAGCACGTGATCGCAATGACGGACTTCCCTTCGCCGATCAGACGCTCGGCCTCCTCGGGCGCGAGGCTTCGGGGATCGGATAGCCGCCGCGTGATTTCCATATACCGGTCGATCTTCGCCTGGTTTTCGGGTGAAGTAATGGTCACGACGAGGAATGGCTTTTTCAGCGTGGTCTGGCCGACGACTTCAGTCTTCACGCGGTCCGACGCCTTATCCAGGTCTGTGAAATACGTAGTGATCTGCTGCCAATCTGCGAGTTTGTAGTCGTCACCAACTCGGAATCCTAGAAAATCCTGAGGCGAACGTACCTGCGCCTGGACGGCAAGCGCCGGCATCAACATTGAAAGCAACACAATCGATGCAAGTCTTGGTTTCATTGAACACTCCCTGGAGGCCGGGCTCTACCTTATCAAAGCCAGTTTGCGGCGACGAAATAAATGTGAAGCTGTTTTCAGATTCTCCGCGCGGCGTCTCTGCGGGCCAGTGACTTCGACCGCCCGTACAGATGCGGGGCTTCCGCCGAGTACGAGCGGTAGGCTTCCAGGACCTGAGGAATGCGGCCGCACCTGGCGGCCGCCGATTCGAGCGCATTCAGGTACTTGAAATAGGAGAGATTGGCCCGGACGTGCGCCAGAAAAAGCGTGCACGCCAGATCGTAGGCTTTTGCGCGATAGCAGATCCATGCCACTTGAGAACCGGTCTTCGCGTCCAACCCTCCCATTTTGGCAGTGATCTGTTCGCGCGCCTCGAGCGTCTGCCCAGTCTCGAACAGCTTCTGCACGTACTCCAGGAAAACCGCCGCCGGGAGGTCTTCCCCGAGTTCAGCCAGCGCGCCGACTTCCTCAATCAGGGATTCCGGCTCAAGTATGCGCGCCTTGATCCGGAGGCGCTGCTCAATAGCGAAGGAGTGATCGGGATGGACGGCGAGGAACTCGTCATACGCCTTCAGCGCCGCTTGCAGGTCGTTTCTCCTCTCGTACAACCAACCGAGCTCCAGCACGGCATTTGTGGTTCGCTCCCGCACCGACAGCAGCAGGGATTCGGCTTCCCCAAATCGGCCCGACTGCGTCAATGTCTTACCCAACCAGTACTGCGTCCGCCAATTCGGATAGATGCGGTGACTCTCGCGGAAGTGGGACTCGGCTTCCTTGTAATCCCTCAGCCGATAGGCCACCTTGCCCGCCAGGAAAAAGATGCGCCCCGACTGCGGAAATAGCCGGCACAACTGGCGCGCGAGCGCGTTTGCCTCAGCGATGCGATTTGAATTCAAGTAGAACTCCAGCTCGAACCCGCGTGTTTCCTGGCTAAGCGGATCCTCCTGCTTCAGGCGAGACAGGATCTCCTCCGCGTCTTCGAGGCGCCCTTCGCTCAAGGCACGCCACATGTTCTCTCTCAGCGCCGCGACGATCGGCTTAAACATGGTTCTCCTAACTTTAGCCGCAGATGACGCAGATTTCGCGGATTAAATGTGCGGAATCCGTGTAATCTGCGGCTATAAATGAAGATCCGCGAACACGTCGACGTCACACCCCAGCCGGCCGTCGTCCGGCTCGAGCACCTCCAGGGCGAGAACGCCCGGTGGATCAGCGACACCTACTTCATCACCGAGGAGACCGAGAGCCATCTCGAGGCGCTCCGCATCCTGTTTTCGAAGGACGCCGGCTGCGGCGTGTTTTTGATAGGGCATTACGGGTCGGGAAAGTCGCACTTGCTCGCTTACCTGGCCCAGCAGCTTCGGGACAAAGCATTCTCGGCGCGCAACCCGAGTGTGCTTCCGATTTCGCTGCTGAACTACAAGGCGGCGCAATCGCTGGAATCCATCGTGGAAGGGGAGTTGGGAATCGCGGAAGGCCAGAACGACCGCCGGGCGGTCTGGAAGAAGGTCGGCCACCGATATCCCACCGGATTACTTCTAATCATGGACGAGTTATCCGAGTACCTGCGCTCGAAGCCTGACGCTCAAAGCTTCAACGAGGATCTTCGATTCCTGCAGTTCCTCGGAGAGTGGGCCCAGGGGTACCCGTTGTGGATCCTGGCTGCCTTGCAGGAGCAAATCGAGCACACTGGGGAAATCGAGTACGATCTCTTTCGGAAAATCAAGGATCGTTATCCCATCCGTTTTCTGCTGACGCCTTCTCATGTCCGCGATCTGATCGCCAGGCGCATATTGCGGAAAAGGCCGTCGTACCACAGCGCCGTCGAAAGTCTGGCGCAGGAATTCAAGCATGTTTACCCTGACGCGTCGGTCAACTATGCGGAGTTCTGCGAGATCTACCCGCTCCACCCCGTGACTCTCGAACTACTCGAAGAAGTGCGCGACCGCTTTTCGCAGGCCCGCGGCATCATCGACTTCACACTGACGCAGTTGCTTGGAAACGAAGCGCGAGGAATCGCCCCATTCCTGGATCAACCGTGGGGACACCTGCTCACTCCCGACACGATCGTGGACCATTTCGCCGACCTGTTCGAGGTCCAGCAGGAGTTCCTGCCGATCGCACAGAAACTCCTTCCCTATTTTCGAAGCCAGATTCCAGTGATGTTTCAAAACCACGCGCAGCAGGATCTCGCCTGGCGCCTGCTCAAGTTGATGATCCTGGTCCATCTTTCGCCACGGCGGGAAGCCCTTGACGCCGATGAGGCAGCCGAGTGGCTCCTGTTCAAAATCTCGAGCATTGACCCGGAAAGAAATCGGGACATCATCAGAAAAGTCCTCGACACGCTCGCCCGCCAGGGCTCTTATTTGAAGCAGCAGGGTGCGCGCTTTCGCCTCGATCTGGAGGACGATAGTAAGGAGCACCTGGATCAACTCCTTTCCAAAACCGTCGCGGAGGTCGAGAGTCGAGGCGACTCCATGTTCGAAATCCTTATACCCTCACTCGAGCAGGCGGACTTCAATCCCTTCTCTCTGCCTCGGGACCGATGGCACACCCGCAAAGTGCGGTGGCATTTCCACGACTGGGAACTCCAGGTGTACTTCGGCGGCGGCACGCCTCCGGAACAGAAGGGCCCGGCCCAACTGGCGCTGCAGATCGGCTTGCCGTGGGGTCCACTGGCGGCCGGCGCCTGCACCAGGATTCTTCCCAACCCGATCGAGCCCAATCCCGACATTCTTGAGCTGGCCGCCTTGCATCACTTGAAAGACCGGCCCCTGCCGGCGCGGGTATTGAGCCGCATCCAGGAACGCATCGCCTCGCGCAGTCCCTGGTTCTCGTCCATCATCCGGACAGCCTATATAGAAGCAACGGTCGCCGACTCTACGGGCGCGAAGGCCCAGCCGCCGCTTCACTCCCTGTCCTCGCTGCACGGGGGCCACACGGGATGGCTGAACACATACGGCGAATGGCTGCTCCGGCAAACCTATCCGTTGTTCGAACGTTTTGCCCCGGGATTCGAGCCGTTGCCGAAAGAAGCCTATCGCCAGTTCATGAAGTTCGTATCGGAACACGACCTCGGCGCACAGGATGCCCCCGACTTCGTGAAGTTGATCCGCGAGGCCTATCTGGTCCCGATGGGTCTCATGCAGCGAAAAGGATCGGAATATGTC
>Ga0137379_10005233_pt1 | contig 12224 bp, 12 predicted proteins | sample SagtaG_18_FD_104812 | JGI IMG/M metagenome (GOLD analysis project Ga0137379, IMG submission 104812) | Vadose zone soil microbial communities from Sagehorn Ranch, Mendocino, California, USA - Sage2_L_80_16 metaG | ecosystem: Environmental > Terrestrial > Soil > Vadose zone | place: USA...
CGGTCGTGTTGCTGATGGCGGTCGAGCGGATCGGGGCGTTCGCGGACGTGCTGATGGCGGGCGGGCGGCCGTCGGACAGTCCGGCCGCGGTGATCGCGGACGGCACCATGCGCACGCAGCGGGTCGTGCGGTCCACATTGGACAAGGTTGCCGCCGACATCGCCACGCACGGCATCCGGCCGCCGGCGATCGTGGTGATCGGGCCGGTGGCCGGTATCCGTTAGGTCAGCGCATCGAGTTCGGCGAGCAGCTCGCTGCGTAACGCCTCGTCGCAGTAGGCGGCGTGGATGCCGGTTCGGGCCAGGTCGGCCAGTTCCGTCGTGGCCAGGCCGAACGTGTCCGCGACCAGTTCGTACTCGCGGTTGAGGCTGGTGCCGAACATGCCGGGATCGTCGGTGCTGAGTGTGACCGGCACACCGTGGCGCAGCAGCACCGGCAGTGGATGCGCCTTGATATCGGTGACCGCACGGGTGCACAGGTTCGATGTCGGGCAGATCTCCAGCGGGATGTCGTTGTCCCGCAAGTGATCCAGCAGGGCCGGGTCGATGGCGGCGCCGATGCCGTGGCCGATGCGTTCCGCGCCGAGATCCCGGATGGCCGACCACACCTCGTCCGCGCCCACGGTCTCGCCGGCATGGGCGACGCAGTGCAGGCCGGCCGCGCGTGCCTGCTCGAAGTACGGGCGATACGAGGCCCTCGGCGAGTTGATCTCCGGTCCGGCCAGTCCGAGCGCGACCGTGCCTTCCGGGCGGTATCGCAGCGCGAACTCCGTGGTCTGCTCGGCCAAGCCGGGTTTGGGGCCGGGAATGTCGAAGATCCAGTTCAGCGTGACGCCGTACTCCCGCGCGGCCAGCTCGCGGCCCGTGGTCAGCGCGTCGGCGGTTTCCTCGCGTGTCATGCCCGCGTAGATGTGGGTGAGCGGGGTCGCGGTGACCTCGGCGTAGCGGACGTTGCTCGCGGCCGCGTCCCTGGCCAGGCCGACGATCAGCGCGACCACGTCGTCCGGCGTGCGGACCAGCAGCGCGACCTTGGCGTAGACCTCGATGAAATGCGGGAAATCACGGAACGCGTAGAACGCGGTCAGCTCGTCGGGGTCGGTCGGCACGCCGACATCGGGATGCCGGCGCGCGAGTTCCAGGACCGTCGTCGGCGATGCCGAACCGACCAGGTGCAGGTGCAGTTCCACTTTCGGGAGAGCGGCGACGAACGCCGACACGTCAAGGTCCACACCGACACGATAACGTGCCGATGCGGGTATCCGCGTGCACAATTCGACAATGGCGAGAACACCGAAGGCTCAGGCGCTCGGCGTGGCCCTGCGACGAGCACGCGAACACCACGGGTTGACGACCCGGGACCTGGCCGACCGAATCAGTCGCAATCAAGGCGAGATATCGAGGTGGGAGACCGGCGATCGGGCACCGAAGCCGGAACATGTCGCCCAGTTCCTGACAGCGCTGGGCATCTCAGGTGACCGGTATGACGAGGTCATGTCATTGGCCCACGACGTGACCGCTCCACTGTGGGTGGCTTCCAGCCTGCCAGCACAGCGACAGCAGTTGGCGGCATACATCGAGATGGAGCAGAGTGCCGCTGCACTGACCGAAGTGTCACCGATGCTCATCCCCGGTCTGCTGCAGACCCAGGACTATGCCCATTCCATCATGTCTACGGCCAATTTGTCATCGGATGAGGTCGTAACACGAGTTGCCATTCGAATGGGCCGGCGGGATGTCATCAGGCGGCCAGATCCGGTACGGTTCAACGCATTCATCGGCGAGACTGCCATCTATCAGCTTATTGGTAACCGGGCGGTGATGGTAGAGCAGTTCCGCTATTTGTTGGAAATGGCGCGGAAGCCCAATATCACGATGCGGATTGTTCGCTTCGATAGCGGCTGGTATCCTGGTTTGGAAGGTGCCTTCATGTTCATTGTGTCGGAAGACTGGACCCCGATCGTGCACCTGGAGCTTCGTCGATCATCGACGTTCCTGCACCAAGAGGACGTGGTCAGCGCCTACAGACAAGCCCTCGACACGATCGACAAGGTAGCTTTGACACCCGAGGCGTCGGCACGACTCATTGCCATCAGAATGGAGAACTTGTCTTGACACAATGGCGCAAGGCGAGCTATAGCACGGAATCGACAACCTGTGTCGAGATCGCCGGCACGCTGGACCGGATCCGGGACTCGAAGAACCCGGACGGTCCAGCGTTGCCCGGCGATATCGTGGCACTAATTCACGCTGTGAAATCGGCCGATTTCGACCGGTGATCAGCCATCCCGGCGCGGACGCCGGCTGCGGAAGTCGCCGCGCCGGTGTTCGCTGTTCGGACGGCCACCGCGCCGAAAATGGTCATTGTTGTTGTTACGCGGACGCGGCGGGCGGCGGCGTTCGATCTCGACTACCGGTTCGCCACTGGGCGTGCGTGACCAGGGTCACGACCGTGCCTGCCTCGCCGGCTCGCGCGGTGCGGCCGGCCCGGTGCAGGTAGTCCTTGGAGTCGGCCGGCGGGTCCACGTGCACGACCAGACTCACGCCGTCGACGTGGATGCCACGGGCCGCCACGTCGGTCGCGACCAGCACGGGGGTGTGGCCGTCACGGAACTCGCCGAGAATGCGGGTGCGTGCGCTCTGCGCCTTGCCACCGTGCAGCGCGCCGGCCCGAACACCGACCGCACGCAGCTTCTCGGCCAGTTTGTCCACGTGGTGCTTGGTGCGGACGAACATGATCGTCCGGCCGTCCCGCGCGGCGACCTCGGCCACGACGTCGTTCTTGTCCTGTGCGGAAACCACGAGCAGGTGGTGTTCCATCGTGGTCACGCTGGCCGTCGTCGGGGCGACCGAGTGGGTGACCGGGTCGTGCAGGTAACGCCGGACGAGGCTGTCGACGTCACGGTCGAGCGTGGCCGAGAACAGGAGTCGCTGGCCCTGCTGGTCGATCAGGTCGAGGATCGCCCTGACCTGCGGCATAAAGCCCATGTCGGCCATCTGGTCGGCCTCGTCCAGGGCGGTCATGATCACGTCGTCGAGTACGCACGTGCCCTGGCGGACGTGGTCGGACAGCCGCCCCGGCGTGGCGATCAGCAGGTCGACGCCGCGTCGCAGCGCGTCCTCCTGGCGGGAGTACGAGGCGCCGCCGACGACGATGCGGCACCACAGGCCCAGTGCCCGTGCGTAGGGCATGAGGGCCTCGCTGATCTGCGCCGCGAGTTCACGGGTGGGCACGAGCACGAGGCCGCGCGGCCGCTTCGGCCTGGCGTTGCCGTCGGCCAGCCGGGCCAGCATCGGCAGGCCGAACGCCAGCGTCTTGCCGGAGCCGGTGGCAGCCCGGCCGAGCACGTCACGGCCGGCCAGCGCGTCGGGCATGGTGGCGGCCTGGATGGGGAACGGGTGGGTCAGGCCGGCCTCGATCAGGGCACGCAGCAACGGCTGCGGCAGGCCGAGTTCGGCAAAAGTGGGCCCGATCTCCGGGTTGGCGTGATCGGCACGGGGCAATACAGCAGTCAAGTTCGCAGGACCTCCGACAGGGGCACGTCGCGGGGAGGCCCCGCGTGTCACGCGGTGCTGATCGCAAGGACGAGCCAGGCGCTATCGCGCCATTGGGACTGATGGGTTCGGCACCGGCGCCAGCGAGATCTCGTAGGCGGGCAAGCTGGCCGGTCTCGGTACCTGAATTGAGTGTACCGGATGGCGGACTGGGCTCAGCGCGCGGCAGTCACCTCTCTGGCGGCTGGTGTCCGGGACGGCCACGCGGCAGGCTCGGACGCTTGGTGTGCTCAACCGGTTTTTCGCCAGTTCGTCCCAATGTGGGAAGGCAGACACGATGGCGGTCATGACCGATCGGCACGTTTCGCTGTGGTTCCAGCTCGCAGGCGTGCACGCCAGGGTCGCCGGGCCGGTGGAACGCGCGCTGCACCGGCGGTTCGGCATCGGGATCGCCGAACTGCACTCGCTGATAGCGCTTGCGGACGCACCCGACGGTGAACTGCGCATGCTGGAACTCAACGACGTGACCTTTCTCAACCAGAGCTCGGTCAGCCGGATGGTCGTCCGACTGGAACGGGCCGGCCTGGCCGAACGCCGGTCCTGCGAACAGGACCGGCGCGGCGTGTATACGGGCATCACCGAACACGGGGCACGTGTGCTCCGCGACGCCCTGCCGGTATACGAGGGCTGCCTGCGCGAATGCTTCGAGCAACTCGCCGGCGATCCCCGGCTGCATTCCATCGTCCACCGGCTCGGTCCGTTCGGCTGAATTTCTCAGACCAGGCCGGCCTCCGCGACCAACAGTTCGATCACCGCCTCCTGGTCCACCACATCCGACGGCAGGCCACGGGACATGAACCAGCCGGCGATATTGCGGACGTCCCTGACGAGAAATTCAGCGCCGGCTGGATTGGCCACCAGGTCGACCACCTGCGGCAGGTCGATCAGCACCAGGTTTCCGTTGTGTACCAACACGTTGTACGCGGACAGGTCGCCGTGTACCAGGCCGTCGCGGGCCAGGGCGGCCATTGCTGCCAGCATTTCCTGCCACAGGTGCCGCAGTTCGTCCGGTTCCGGTCGCAACTGTGCCAGGCGTGGTGCTGCCGTGCCGTCCTGGTCGCCGATGAATTCCATCAGCAGTTCGGTGCCCTCCCACTGCACGGGATACGGCACCGGCACGCCGGTCGTCCACAATCGGCACAACGCGCCGAATTCGGCCGCCGCCCATTGTTCGGCGATGAGACTGCGGCCGAACGCCGTTCGGTTGGCCATGGCCCTGTTCTGCCGTGACTCACGTACCCGGCGGCCTTCCAGATACTGCGAATCGCGGTGGAACATCCGGTGGTCGCCGTCCCGGTAGCGTTTGGCGGCCAACACCGTCGACGGGCCGTCCTCGGACAGCGCCCTGCGTACCAGGTGGACATCGGCTTCCTTGCCGGTCTTCAGGACGCCGAGTTCGACGTCCTGCGCGGCGTGATCGGTGATCACCCAGTCCGGCCAGGGTTTCGGGCCGTGCGCCGCGTTGTCCCATGTGGACCAGCGGTCGCCGAACGTGGGCCGGTCGGCCGAGCTGAGTGCGTCCTCGCGGACGGCGGCCAGTCGGTCGCGTTCCAGTTCGGTGAGCCGGCCACGGCTGCGTGGCCGGCGGCGCATGGGTTGGGACCGGCGCGCGGCATCCAGGGCCTCGTCCGGGTCGAATTCAGGGTCGGAAAAGTCGAACTCGCGCACTGCTAGCGCTCCTTGTGGGGTGACTGGACCGCCCCACCGGGCGCGTGTGACGTCAGCGTTCGGTGCGGGCGGAGGGACGGGTGCGAACCACGTCCACGGCAACGGGTATGCGCACGGTGCACCTCCTTCTTCGCCTGCTGACAACTGCGGAGAGTCTGCTGGATCGGCCATGGTGGCCGCAAACGATTTATTCGACGGTCAGGTCGAGGGTGTTTTCGCTGGTCCTGGTGATGGCGATGCCGGCGTTGCGTACGATCCGCAGCAGGCCGGTCACGGTGGTCGGCTCGGTGCGGGCCGTACCCAGCATCCGGGCGAGCCGGCCCTTGGCGGCCTTGTTGAAGTGGCTGACCGGGGCACCCGTCGTCGTGACCACCCGGACGGAGACCGCGTGCGGCAGTTTCGCGAGGGCGGCGTATGCGCCCGATCGCAGGTCCACGACCAGTTCGCCCAGGCCGTTGAGCACGGGTTCCAGTGCCGGCCGCCACAGGCCGCCGAGCGGCCCGGTGCCGGGGAGGACGCTGTTGCCGGACAGGCGGTAGGCGGGGATCGCGTCCGTCGCCCGGAGCACGCCGAACAGGGCCGATGCCACGGCGAGTCGTCTGTTGGCTCGGCCGGTTTCGGCGCGGGTCAGCGAGCGGATGTCGAGTGCGTCGTAGAGCACGCCGGTGTAACGGTGCAGGGCCGGCATGGTCGGGGCGTGCCACAGGTCGGCGTTGCGGGCCACCTCGGTGTCCTGGTGCTCGGACAGGCCGAGGGCGGTTCGGCTCGCCGGGAGGTCGGCGGCCAGGTCGACCAGGGCGTCGGCCAACTTGCGGCGGACCGGGTTCAGCTCGCCGAACGACAGCGCATCCAGGTCGAGCGGTCCGCCGGAACCGCCGTCGGCCTTCGTCTCCGACGGGGGGAGCAGCACGAGCACCCGATCAGCGTACTGGCCCAATACCCGGATGCGTGCCAGCACGCCGGGTGACTACCCTGGCTCAACCGCCTGTTCCGTATAAGGAGCGCATCGCCGTGATCACCAGGATGTCGTCGCTGTTCCTGCGTACCCTGCGCGAGGACCCGGCCGACGCCGAAGTGCCCAGCCACCGCCTGCTGCTGCGGGCCGGTTACGTCCGGCGGGTCGCGCCGGGCGGGTTCACCTGGCTGCCGCTGGGCCTGCGGGTGCTGCGCAATATCGAGCGGGTGGTGCGCGAGGAAATGGACGCCATCGGCGCGCAGGAGATCCAGTTTCCCGCGCTGCTGCCGCGCGAGCCCTACGAGGCGACCAACCGGTGGACCGAGTACGGCCCCAACATCTTCCGCCTGAAGGACCGCAAGGGCGCCGATTTCCTACTCGGTCCGACGCACGAGGAGCTGTTCGCGCTCACCGTGAAGGGCGAGTACAGCTCCTACAAGGACTATCCGGTCATCCTCTACCAGATCCAGACCAAGTACCGGGACGAGGCCCGGCCGCGCGCCGGCATCCTGCGCGGCCGCGAGTTCCTGATGAAGGACTCCTACTCGTTCGACCTGTCCGACGACGGCCTCGCCGTGTCGTACGGCAAGCACCGGGACGCGTACATCCGGATCTTCGACCGGCTCGGGCTGAAATACGTCATCGTGTCCGCGATGTCCGGCGCGATGGGCGGTTCGAAGTCCGAGGAGTTCCTGGCGGAGGCCGAAACCGGCGAGGACACGTATGTGCGCAGCACCGGTTCGGACTACGCGGCGAACGTGGAGGCCGTGATCACACCGGCGCCACCGGAGCAGTCCATTGCGGACAAGCCCGATGCGCAGGTGCACCACACGCCCAACACCCCCACGATCCAGTCCCTTGTGGATTTCCTCAACCAGCACACCGATCTCGGCCGCACGTTCACCGCGGCCGACACGCTGAAGAACGTGCTGGTGAAGGTGCGCCTGCCCGGCACGACCGAGTGGACGTTGTTGGCCATCGGCGTGCCCGGCGACCGTGAGGTGGATTTCAAGCGCCTTGAGGCGGCGCTGGATCCGGCCGAGGTGGCGCTGCTGGAGGACGCCGATTTCGCGGCGAACTCGTTCCTGGTCAAGGGTTACATCGGTCCGGGTGCGCTGGCCGCGAACGGTGTGCGTTATCTCGTCGACCCCCGGATCGTGCGCGGGAGCGCGTGGGTGACCGGAGCGGACAAGGCCGACCATCACGTCGTGGATCTGGTGTGCGGCAGGGACTTCACGCCGGACGGCACGATCGAGGCGGCCGAGGTGCGCGCCGGCGACCCGGCACCGGACGGCACCGGCACGCTGGAAGCCGCGCGGGGCATCGAGATCGGGCACGTGTTCCAGTTGGGCCGCAAGTACGCCGACGCCTTCTCGCTCGACGCGCTCGGCCAGGACGGCAAGCCGATCCGCATCACCATGGGCTCCTACGGCGTCGGCGTGTCCCGGCTGGTCGCGGTGATCGCCGAGCAGATGTACGACAAGGACGGCCTGGTGTGGCCCAGGATCGTCGCGCCCGCTGATGTGCACGTGGTGATCGCCGGCAAGGACGACGCGGTGCGGGCCGGCGCCGAGCAACTCGCCGCCGACCTGTCCAACGCCGGACTGTCGATCCTGCTGGACGACCGCACGTCCACGCCGGGCGTGAAGTTCGCGGACGCGGAGTTGCTTGGCGTGCCGACGATTCTGGTGGTGGGGCGCGGATTCGCGAACGGTGTTGTCGAGGTGAAGGATCGGGTGAGCGGCGAGCGCACCGAGGTCGCGGTCGGCGATGCGGTCGACCATCTGGTCGGGCTGGTGCGCGGGTAGTCAGCCGAGGATCGTGGTCAGCACCCGGTCGGTGTCGGCGAGGTTCGGCAGGACGGCGTGCGCGCCCGCGGCGAGCAGCTCGTCGGCCGGGTGACGGCCGGTGGCGACGCCGATCGCGCGGGTTCCGTGTGCCAGTGCGGCATGCACGTCATACGGGGTGTCGCCGACGACCACGGCCGTGAACGGGGTCCCGTGCCGGCGTGCGGCGCTGGTCAGCGCCTCGGCGACCAGGGCCGCGCGCTGGTCGGAAACGCCGCCGTAGCCGCCGATCTCCAGGTCCAGATACCGGGAAAGGCCGAACGCGGCCACTTTGAAGCCGGCGATCGGCCGCAGATTGCCGGTGACCAGGCTCTGCACGACGTCCGGCCGTTCCGCCAGCGCCGCCAGGATGGCCGGCACACCCGGCAGCACAACACCGAGTTCGGCGATCCGCGCCCGCTGCTCGCCCGCGATGCGCACCACGGCCGCGTGCACCGCCGCGATCAGCTCGTCGGACGGATCGAGGCCGACGCCGACGAGCAACTGACCGGCGATCCACCGGTCGGTCCGCCCGCCGAATGCCGGTATCCGTACCGGTTCCCGGCCGGTCACCTCGATCATCGCCTGCTCGTACCAGCCGCCGCCCATCCGGCGCAGGTCGAGCAGGGTCAGGTCGATATCCCACAGCACCAGGTTTGCTGCCTGAGCCACGCTCGCTCCCGCCGGTCAGGGTGTCGGTCGTGCGGTACCGACGATCGCCCGCAACTCGGCGTCGGTAGCTGGAGCCGGATTCGCCGGCCCGCCGGCCAGGTCGCCGTTGACCACCAGCACCCCGTCATGGTCACCGAACTGGAGCACGAACACCAGCACTTCGCCCGTGCTTGCCAGGCAGTGGTCCGCATGTTGGATCGCGACCGCCCGCACCAGCACGCCGTTGCGACCCGATCGTGTGATCTTCTGGGGCGGATCGAGCTTGACGGTCGGTGCCGTGGAATCGTGGTAGTACTGGCTGGCTGCCGCTCGTGCGACCGCGTCGGCCAGGCCGGTCGGGTCGGTTCGCGGTGCGGATCCGCTGCCGAGTACGCCGCGTAGCAGCCGTTCGACGGGTTTGCCGCACGTGTAGGCGGTCCGTTCGGCGCCCTGGGTGAGGGTCACCGGGCCGGCGGAGCCGACGGCTGGGTTGGTGTGCCAGTCGGTGGGCGGAATCTGGTAGGTCAGGCCGCTGGCCGGGTCGCTCAGCGTGCTCCACTCGTCCTGCTGGACGTCCTGCGCCTGGCCGGTGACGGTCTGGCCGCCGCCGAGCAGGAACACCACGCCGGTGACGAGCCCGATCAGCAGCGCGAGGCCGACGGCGGGCCGCTGGCGGCGCAACGCATGCCGACCCGATCTGCTCACCAGCCGACCGTAACCCGATCGTGGGTCAGATTCCGCCGTCCAAGAAGCTGAAACGTACGTGGCGTACTGGATTGTCACCGTTCGTGTCGACAAGGCAGATCGATTGCCACGTGCCCAAAGCCAACCGACCGGCCAACACCGGCACGGTGGCGTACGGCGGTAGGAGCGCGGGCAGCACATGATCGCGGCCGTGCCCCGGCGAACCGTGCCGGTGGCGCCAAGGGCCGGACGGTGGGAGGAGATCGCGCAGCGTCCGCAGGAGGTCTTCGTCGCTGCCGGCGCCGGTTTCCAGGATCGCGAGCCCGGCGGTGGCGTGCGGCACCCAGACGTGCAGCAGGCCGGACCGCTCGCCGACGTCGGCCAGGAACCGTTCGCACTCGTCGGTGAGGTTGTGCACGACTTCGGTCGACTCGGTTCGGACCTCAATCTCCACGCTGCGCATCGGTTCACCGTACGGTGGAGGCACTCGGATTTTCCGGTCGGTGGGGACCGGTCCGTTCTCACCCGTTACGGTGGTGTGCTGTGTCGGAGCCTTATGACTACCGCGCCCCCGCGCCGTCCCCGCCCGGACGGCCCCAGGGCTGGTCCGGCACGTCCCGGATGCCGACCCAGGCGCCGCCCTCGTATCCACCGGTCGGCCCGCCGCGCGACACGGAGCGGCGCGCGAAGCTGATCGACTACGCACTCAAAGTCCTAGGTCTGCTCGGCGTGGCGTTGGTGCCCGGCCTGCTGTGGTACCTGGTCCGCAACAACCCGGCACCCACCGGCGCGGCGCAGACACCACCCCCGTCCCAGACGGTTGGCGTGTACCAGTTCCAGCCGTATCACGGCGTCGCCACCGAGACCGATTGTGCTGCGCACTCGACCGATCGGGTGAAGGCGTTCTTCCAGCAGCATCCGTGCGTGACGCTGACGAGGTCGCTGTACACGACGTCGCTGACCAACAGCCAGAAGGTGATCACGTCGATCGCCGTCGTACGGATGGACAACGCGGCGGGCGCCAAACTGCTGCAGCAGGTCAGCGACGAGAACGGCTCGGGCCACGTAAAGGACCTGGTCGAGGACGGCGTGGTCATCCCCGGCGGACCGAACGCGTTGCAGGACGCCGGGTATTACTCGGTGGTCCGGGGCAGCCGGGTAATAGTCGTGATGACGGAGTACGTCGACGGCACCCTGGACACCCACGGCAACCTCACCAGCACCAACCGAACCCTGCGCGCGGTCAGCCAGGACGCGGTGAAACAGGGGATCGGCCTGGGCTGAGCCAGGAGTTGTCCACAGCCCCGCGTTAACCGCTCGTGCCCCAGCCCAAGATCGACTAGACTGGATCGCGGGGGGCCCCCGCGAGTCGGCGCACCACCACAAGAGAACGCAAGCCGCCGAACGAACGCCGACACGACGAATTCAGCGAGCACCCGGCATGGCAACTGACGCCGGCGACTGCCCGGACAGCCGCCGCCACCGCGTCTCCCGCACCGCCGAATCGATCAGCGCCGCCAACGCGGCAGCACGCAAGCTCCTATCCCCACTGTGTTCCAGAACCGACCGCCACGCCACCGTCGCATCAGACTCGGCGACCGCCAATGCGGCCAGCGCACTCGACTGGCCGGTCACCGGCTCGGGCACCAGATACGCCGGCTCGGCCGGCTGGGGTGTCGCACCCCCGGCCGACAACCGATGCTCGGTCGCGTCGCGCAGGCTTTGCACGCTCCCCATCGCGGCGATGATCTCCGTCTCATCCGGTTGGGTGACGAACGCACTGGCCGTTCCGTACAGCCACAGCGCCGCGTGTTCCGCTGACAACGCCTGTTGCAGGGCGGTCGCGGTGTCGCCGTCCAGCGGCTGGGTGGACACCGGGGCTGCGGACCGCGTCGGGCCCGCGGTGACGGTGGGTGCGGCGCCGCCGGCAGCGGCCGAGTCCGCTGGGCCGACAGAAGTCGCCGACGCCGTGGTGATCGGAGTGCTGTTCAGCGCCTCGGCCAGGCTCGCGCAGCCGGCCGCTACCGAACCGACCATGCCGGCCCGGTAGCGCGGCAGTTCCGGCACCAGCGCGGCCGCCTGCTTCTGTGCGGTGGCCAGGCCGGCCAGCAGCGCCGCCGTCACCGTGGCCTCGTCGGTCGGCGCCGGGGCGGCCGAGCTGGACACGCTGGGTGGCGCGGTCAGCGCCGCCGCGCGATCCACCTCGGTACGCAACGCCGTCGCCTGCTGGCGGCGGACGGCGGCGATCACGGCGAGCGTGGGCGCGTTGTCCGCGAAGGCCTTCGCGGCCGCCGACGCCGCCACCGCGTCCGACGCGGCCGCGTCCAGCATGGGCTGCAACGGATCCGGCGCCGGGGCGGCCGTATGCGTCGTGCAACCGCCGACCAGCGCCGCGACCACCACTGCCAACAACACCCCGCGCCGGCTGCTCCGCGCCACAGACCCCTCCCGCGCCGATCCCCGAACGTCTCCGCAAGACGTGCGCAACACATGAGCAAATACATCAGCAAGACGTGACATGACCGTGCGTGGTCGAGCGGTCGCCCGGTCGAGGCCACCATCCTGCCAGGCCGCCGCCCACCTCCGGGCGGCGCGCCTCAGTCTCCACCCTGCCGAATCGCCGTGACGCGATACGCTGGGCGACCACGGCCGCCGAATCGCACGTCGGCCGTGGTCGGTGTGCATCTGGCCGACGACAACCGGAGGAGGGAGCTGCCAGTGCCCAGCGAGCAGCACGGCGGTCACCCGGGCAGCGGGCGTGACGCGCTCGCCGGCCAACTCCGCCCGGTGGTCGCCGACGCGGTGCGCGGCCTCGGATTCGACCTGGAATCGCTGGACGTCCAGGTGGCCGGCCGGCGCAAGCTGGTCAAGGTGGTCGTCGACGCCGAC
>Ga0137379_10005234_pt1 | contig 12224 bp, 10 predicted proteins | sample SagtaG_18_FD_104812 | JGI IMG/M metagenome (GOLD analysis project Ga0137379, IMG submission 104812) | Vadose zone soil microbial communities from Sagehorn Ranch, Mendocino, California, USA - Sage2_L_80_16 metaG | ecosystem: Environmental > Terrestrial > Soil > Vadose zone | place: USA...
CAAAAAGCTATAAGTACGACACGATTTCCGACACCATCGAAGACAGCGGATTGATTATCGCTGGAAACAACGCGAACGGCACAAAAGGCGTCAGTGCAACCACCCTGACCGGCCGCCAATGGGGCATCGCTCCTCGCGTCGGCGCCGCATGGCAGCCCGCCTTCCTTCACAACAAGGTGGTGGTTCGTACCGGTGGCGGCATCTACTTTGACCGCGGCGAACTCTTCAGCTACTTCTCGCCCGGTTATGCTATCGGCACCGTGACCGGCGGCCCCTTCGGCGTCAACCAGCAGCTTCCCTTCGTGAATGCGTCGAGCTGCCCAGTCGGCACTACAACCTACCTCTACTTCTATCTGCCCACGTGCGGTGGATCTGTAGACCCCACTTATGGATTCGAGACCGGAACTCCCTCGGACACGGCCGGCGACCTGGCGAATCCTTACGGCACGTCGCTTCTGCCTGCTCCGAACAACCCCAAGGCTTCGGATCTGAATAAATACCTACCCAACGCAGCCAGCATTACGGAATTCGGTCAGCCGATTTCACTCGGTGTCTATGACCGCGCCAACAAGCTGCCCTACACCTTCAACTACACCTTGGACATTCAGTGGCAGCCGCGCAACGACCTCGCCATCGAAGTCGGCTACATCGGCAATCTTGGCCGCCATCAGGTGATTCCGGTTCCATTCAACCAGCCGGTAATTGCATCCCCAGGAAGCCCCACGCTGCCCGGCAGTGCCTACCAACAGAACTACACGTATGGATATAACGTACTCGGCGCCACACTCGACGATGGCAGCAGCTACCAGGCCAACTATGAAGGCGGCAACGTCGATCTCCGTGTTCCTTACATCGGGTATGCAGCGGAGTCCATTTCCTATAAGGCCGCAGGCGTCGATGCCTACAACGCTCTCCAGGTGCACATCGAAAAGCGTATGAGCCACGGCATTCAGATCGGTGGCTCCTACACCTACTCGCATGCCCTCGACGAGCAAAGCGGGCTTGGCCTCTTCTACAACGGCAACAACCCTCTCAACCTGCGCAGCGGCTATGGTTCGGCGGACTTCGATCGTACCCACGTCATCAACTTCAATTACGTCTTCCGTGTTCCTGACTTGGCCAAGAAGAATTCCCTTCTCGCCTATGGAGTCAACGGATGGTCGCTAGTCGGCCTCACCGTCCTGCAAAGCGGTCAGCCATATAGCATCATCGACTTCTCCGGGGCAATTGGAAGCATCTACTATTCGACTGCCGACGGCATCACCAACCCCATCGTGCCGCTAGCCAAGGGCTGCACTGCCAAGAGCGCCAAGACCGGCGCTTCCGGCGCATGGTTCCCAATCACCGGCGGGGCAGCTTTAGACCCCGCTTGCTTTACTCTTCCGCTCCTCCCGGCCGGCGGTCTCAACGGTGCAATTCCAACCTCGGATCCGTTTGAGACCGGCTTCACCGAAGGGCAGCGCAATATCTTCCGGCAGTCCTTCCAGAAGCGTGCCGATGCTTCGCTTTCGAAGGTCTTCAACTTCACTGAGAAGTACAATCTCAAGTTCACCTTCGATGTCTACAACCTGACGAACACCACCAGCTTGGATGTGCCCGGCAACGAAGTGACTCAGAACGCGGACTACAACCCGTTTCCGGACGGCAGTTTGACCCCGCTTCCTACGGACTGCAAAGCTGACGGTTCGCAATCGAATCCAGGCGAGAGTTTCTATTCCTGCCCGGCCGGCCTTGGCATCGTCACTCACACCATCGGCAGCCCGCGTCAGATTCAAATGGCATTGCATTTCGACTTCTAACCACAACTGCGTTACAGCAAAGAGGGCGGCACGCATCAGCGGCCGCCCTCTTTCTTTGATGGTCACTCGCAATCGTCTAGGCTGAAAGTTCCACGGTCAATTGCTCAATCGAAGTCGCGTGAAATGCCGCTTCCAAGTCAGCTGAAGAGCCAAAACGCTTGCCCTCGACGTGTCGCGCCGGAAATTTGAACTGCAGCCTTTCCTTTCCAAACGGCCACGGAGACAGTCGAAACTCGCGTGGCCCGATTGGCAACACCCTCACCGTTGCATGAGATCCATCATTTAGCGGAAGAGGATGCAGCAGGTGCGCCGGCGATTCGAACGCCACACACGTCAACAGCGAAAGGTTATCGCAGGCCTGCAACAACCTGAAGTGCTCCTCAATCGTTCCACGATTCTTATCGAGCGATGACAGCGATGCATCCGCCGCAATGGCCTCAAACAGTTCACACTGGTATTTGCGTTGTCCTTCCAGAAACGCATCAAGCAGCGCCAACCCATCCTTGTTAATTGTGCTCCGATCCGCATGCTCAGTCAGCAGGTTGTAAGTGTGCATCGCAATCAACAGGCCAGCGTATGGATCGACTTCCGCGATGATGCGAACAGCCGTTTCCCGCACCGCCAGGTATTCCTGAATATCGATCTCCTCAAACGCCGAATACTTTCCCACCAATTCAGTCGAAAAAGCCGAAGGCTTTCCTTCTCGCGTGATCGAAGGATGCGCGTCGCGCTGAGTCCATCCATCATCGTGGCTCGCGATCCCGTGCAGTACCCGCGCTCGCGGCTCAGGCTTCCGAAACCGTTCGTTGCCCCACGCCTCCGCAAATGCCCCGGCCAGATGTGCGTGATCGGGATGCGTAATCAGCCACCACCCGGTCTCCGATTCCATGCGTAACATTCGCCTCGCCTCCTATTCGGCCGTCTGAGGGCGGCTTGACTCGTGCCAATTGTGAAGCGCCAGCCACTCGAAAAACATCACAATAAAAAAGAAACTGAAGCCGAGAACCGTGGCGGCAAATACCAGGGCAAAAAGATAGCCCGTCTCCATCTGATTATTGGCGTAGATAATCGCATACCCTAGCCCGCCCTCACCCACGCGCGTCGATCCCGCAAACAGTTCGCCCGTTAAACCGCCAATAACGCTGATACCGGCCGAGATGCGGATGCCTGTGAAGAGACTCGGCAGCGCGTTCGGCAGACGCAGCTTGAAAAGAATCTGCGCCGGTGTAGCCTTGTGCATCATGAACAGGTGAATCAGATTCTCGTCCACGCTTATCAGTCCTTGCGTGGTATTCGCGATAATCGGCGCCAGACAGATGATGAATGTCACGAGCATCACTGCCACAATGCCGGCGCCGACCCAATTGATGATCAATGGCGCGACAGCTACGATCGGAACCGTCTGCAGAAGAATTGTGTAAGGGTAGACCAGTTGTCGTAGCCCGCGCCATTGCGCAAAAATCATTGCCACAATCACGCCCACGATAATACTTGCAACCAACCCGCCCGCTGCTTCTACTGTCGTAATCATGAGGGAATTCAGGAGCGATGGAAAGCGGTCGCGCAATGCAGATGCGACAACAGAGGGCCCCGGCAAAATGTACGGAGGAAGATGAGCAAGCGCAACTACGCGCTGCCAGATAAACAACAGGCAAGCGAAGACAACGACGCTGTTGGTGGCCAGCCAGCCCTTCGTCTTCACGGCGCGTATACCCCTCGCAACAATCTCGACGTCTGTGTAACCGCCTCTTCAAAAGCCTTCGACTCGCGCGTCTCCGCAGTTCGTGGCCACGGCAGGACCACAGGAATGTCGTGCGCTATTCGTCCCGGATCTGCGGCAAGAATCACTATCCTCGAGGACAGAAACACCGCCTCGGCTACGGAGTGCGTTACGAAAGCCACAGTCCATTTCTGCTCCGCGTACAGCCGCAACAGTTCCTCATTCATTTTGTCCCGCGTCATCTCATCGAGCGCCGCGAAAGGCTCGTCCAGCAGCAGAATGCGCGGACGGCTCACTAACGCGCGCGCGATGGAAACGCGCATCTTCATGCCGCCTGAGAGTTGCCGTGGATAACTTCTGCCGACATGACTTAATCCGACCAACTCCAACATCTGCGCAACTCGCTCCCTGCGGAGAGCGCGCGCCGCATATTCCAGTTCCAATCCAAGGCCGACGTTCTCATCCACCGTCCTCCATGGCATCAATGTCGCGTCCTGAAAGATGAAGCTCATCATCTCGCGTGCGTTTTCGGGTGTCATCCCGTTCACCTGCACCGAGCCTTCACTAACCGGACTCAACCCCGATATCAACCGCAGCAAGGTTGACTTCCCGCAGCCCGACGGACCAAGGAACGTTACGAACTCCCCGCGCCCCACAGTGAGCGAAACATCTTGCAACGCGACCGCTGCGTTGCGATAGCGCTTTGTAACACCGCACAATGCAATCTCGGCAACACGATGCTTGGCGTCTGCTACCATCCCGGATCTTCCTTTACGGGCAGATAGAGAGCGGAGGGATGCTCTTGAGAATGCAGGACCTGTTGTGTCGAGCGACTCCAGTTCCGGTTGTCAGCATCTTGCGGCGCCACGCTCGTCGACGGATTGTGATCGTAAAGCGGAAATGCAGAGCTCGCGATTTCCAGCCGAATCCGTTCACTCGGCGCCAGCACGAAGGCAACCGGCTCCAGCATGAACTCCCACGCCTGCACTTCATCAGCCAAGTAGCCAGCATCGCGGAAAAGCCAGGAGCTCCGCGCAATTCCGATTGAGACAAATTCAGCGCGTCCGTTCGGCATCACGCGCACAATCTTTGCGGTAAAGTCCGCATGGCCTGCGGATGTAGCAGCGAACAGCTTGATCCTAGGTTGTCCGAAGATTTCCGTCTCGCGCACGACTGGCTCAGACGTATAAACAAGCAGATTGTTTCCAAGCTCAAGTGCCGACTGGTCATAGGGCCCGCTCGATGCCTGCGGGCCTCCAGGAGCAATCACGGGCACCTCCGGGTCGTATACGAATACATCGCGCGGCTCGTCACCACCTGGCGCTACTTGAGACAGAAAGCCGTCCCCTTTGCGCGAATTCGCGTTTCCGTTGCTGCGCAAATAGAGTGCATGCGCGGAACGTTCCGGCCACTCTGACACCTCGCGCCATTCATTCGAGCCAAGCGCGAAATACCGAATGCGCACCTCATCTTTGAATTCCGCAGAATCTTTAAGCCAATGATTGAACCAGCGAAGCAAGATTTCATCTGTATCCAGGTTCGCAGCCTCGCCAAGGTTCTCGTCCCCGACTCGATCTCCCCATGGGATATGGACCCAAGGTCCAGCGATCAAGTATTGATTGTCCCGTGCAAATTTACTTCCTGCATTGGCTCGCAAACCCAGGTATCCCGCGATCGACCCTTCCAGGTATGTATCGAACCAGCCGGCGATGTGCAGCGCAGGTATCCGAATCTGATCGAGACGAGTGCTGATGTCCTGTTCGCTCCAGTACTTATTTGATTCACGATGCGCAAACCAGTCCCGAACATAATCAGGTAGCGCAGGATCGGCGATCGCAGGATGCGCCGCATAGGGCACACGCAAAGCTTGCGTGCGGATGTCCGCCCAAGCCGCCTCTAACTTGTCGCTCGCTTCCCGCAACCCTTTGCGTCTCGCGTCTTCGCGCAGCATTTGAATGCCCCATCCGAGCGACGAACTCAACCGCAGCGCGCCCTGATGATAAAACCATCCGTGATATAGATCAGCCGCGGTCATATGGGGCGCAATGCACTGCAACCCCGCTGGCTGTTCCACCGCCGCGAGCAGCTGCGTAGCGCCCTGGTAAGAGAACCCATACATCCCAATGCGCCCATTCGACGCCGGATGATTGCGAAGCCACGAGATTGTTTCAGCGCCATCCCGTCCTTCATGGCGAAATGGATAGAACTCTCCCTGCGAACCGCCGCGTCCGCGCACATCCTGAATCGCAACATGATAGCCGTGCCGCACGAACCACATCGGATGCGCATAAACCACAGTGGACGCAATATCGCGCCCATATGGTTGACGGATCAGGAGCGTTGGCCACGGCCCCAGATCCGCCGGGTAATAGTGATCGGAAAGCAGCACAACGCCATCGCTGAGTCTGCACTCGACTCCACGTTCCAGGCGAACTCCGCTCCCGCAATCGACCAGAGCCATCGTCAAGCCCCACGCCTCGGCTCGAAGTTATACATTGCCACAAGAATCTCAGCGATCCGAGCCGCCGCATCGGTTGCCCATCGCTCGCCGTTCTCAGCCGTAGCTGGAGACGGATCGCCCATCACGCCACTCGGAGCAATGTCCTTGGTGAGCCAGGCAAAGTTCGCCGATGAGCCTTCGGGCTTCAGCAATTCCGGCCGATCTACACGCGCAATGTAATTCGACGTGTAAGCCTCCGGGTGCACCAGCGCGGGTGTCGCATGCAACAAATATGCCGTCTCGATTTCGCCGGCATGAAACCCATAGGTGCGCTCCTGCTGGCTCACTCCCTCAAACGTCGCGCCCGGCGAACCAAAAAGCGAAAAGGTGCGCAGTCCAAACTCCGCGCGCAAATCCCGTGCAAGCACGTCCACCAGCGACGTGTTACCTCCATGCGTGTTGTAGAGAACAACCTTCTGGAATCCGCTGGCCGCGATGCTCGCGCCCAAATCCCGCACCACAGCAAGAAATGTCTGCGCACTCACCGAGAGAGTCCCGGGAAAACCCACATGCTCATTGCTCTTGCCATAGCAAACCGGCGGCAGCGCATAGATAGGCAAATCCGCAGGAATCTGCGCAAGAGCCTTTCCCAGCAGCAGATTGTTAATCAGCGTGTCCGTCGCCAGCGGCAGATGATGCCCGTGCTGCTCGATCGCCGCCGTAGGCAGCACCAGCAATGTCGTTGCACGCGGCAGCGCGTCCACTTGCTTCCACGTCAAATATGCAAAGTTCCGCACATCGGGAATCCACGTCTTCACTGCGTCACCGCCTCTTTACGAAAGCTGATCATTTTGCCCGGATTCAGCAACCCTCGTGGATCGTATTTCTGCTTCGCCCGAAGCTGAATGTTGTCCGTGCGGAACCGACCTGCATCCTCCAGATAGTTCACATGCGGATTGGCAACGAACACTCCAATCGACCGGCAGAAAGCAATCATCTCGTTTAATCGCTCCTCCGTTGTGAAGCGAACAACGGGAATCGCTCCCGGAATCACCACACCATCGCCATTCTTCATAAACTCAATATGAAAGAGAACCTCTTGGCCAAATCGCTCACGAAGAAGTTGAAACTGTTTTCTGCACTCGGTTGCCGAGAATCCACACTGCAAATACGTGTACGCGGGGTCGGCTTTCATCGCCCACAGCGTCGTATGGTTCCACGTGTAATCGCTCAGCAACGGCTGCGTGCGCGGACCCACGAACTCCCCGGAAAATGTAACTTCGCCGCCAGCTTCCACGGCAGCTGTGCGCAACGCGTCAGCCTGCTCGGATGCGATCATGATGAGCGCCAGCGATTTCTCCGCGCGCACCAACTGCTTCACCGGCGTAAAAAATGAAGGGATGGGCCACTCAAATACGGTCGCCAGCCGCTTAATCCATGCTGCATCTACCGCGACAGATTCGGTGAAGCTGAAAGCATCTTCGTATGTGGCGAACGCCAAAGTCACCTGCGTCCACTCCACAGCCGGTGCAAGCGCAAACCAGATGCGCGTAATCACGCCGTTCGTTCCCCACGCATGCAGAATCTCGTGCACCGCCGCCCCTTCGTGCTGCACCACGCGCGGCTCGTCCTCCATTGTCGCCACTTCAAAGGCCCGCACGGTATCAAAGTCCCTCAGACCTCCATGCGTTACGGATCCAATCCCGCCCGATCCTCCCGCAAGAAATCCCCCCACCGACGCTTTCACCAGCGTTGAGGGATACATGCGCAGTTCCCAACCGCGCTTGCGCGCCTCCGTCTCGAGCACGCCCAGCCGCATGCCCGGCTCGCAAATGGCAACGCCGTCCGGTGTAATCTCTTCGAGTTTGTCCATCAGCGAGAGATCGAGCACAATGCCGCCCTCGAGCGGGACACACTGCCCGTAATTCCCGGTGCCCGCTCCTCGCGTCGTAATCGGTATTTCGTGCTTGCCCGCAAATCGCATTACGGCCAATACCTCATCCACGCTTACCGTCTGCACGGCGACTTCGCCGGTCTTGTCCACGAGCCTCGGCCGCAAGATCGGCGAGTACCAATAGAAGTCGTGCGACAGCCGGTCGAGCACCGCGGGAGCCGTCAACACGCGCGCGGGATCGGCAACAACCTGAGACAGTTCTGCTGCGAGTGTGTCGCGCATGCTGAAGACCTCTTTAAGGATGACCCGTGCTTCAAGTTCAGCTATTTTCGCTTGCGGGTGGACCAGAGGCGAAATGCCCGCAGCATCTGGGGATGAGTGAAGAGAGCATAACATTCGTCGCGCAAAACCGGCCCGTCTATAGTGCACTTCATATCGCTGCGTGCGGCGATTTCCATTGCAGGAATTTGAATCTGATTGCAATGGCGATTTGCGTCTTCAATCGTCGCTCCATAAACGACCCGATCCAGTCGCGCCCACAAAGCCGTGCTCATGCACATGGGGCAAGGCTCGCATGTGGTGTACAAGGTATAGCCAGCCAGCGAGATCTGCTTCAGTCGCTTGGTCGCCAGTCGAATCGCGCGCACCTCAGCATGGGCGCTGGGATCGAATTCCTGAGCGACATTATTTAATGCGCGCAAAAGTACCTTCCCACTTTTTGTGTGAACAATGGATGCTCCGAATGGCCGAGGCCGGTTTGTGCGGAGGGAGCGCGCCGTAAAGGCCACAATCTCAGCCATTCGCTCGCTGTCCTGGTCGAGTGCGAACGCCTGCCTTCGGATTGGGCGGCGGATGGCTTTAGTACTTACTCGCATACTCGAAATTAGCACGTCGAGACACCCGTTTGCGGCACAAAGAGTGCCGCCGAAAGAGACGCATTCCATTTCATGCAACTCTTCTTCAAAGCGCCGCATACAATCGCTCTATGAAGGTTTCTTCATTGACTCTTCATGGCCTTCGTGAGGCACTTGCAAACGGAAACACGGAGCCGTGCAAGCTCGCAGAACAAGCGTTGGAACGCTCAAACAAGAATGCCGGCCGAAATACTTTTCTTTGGCAGGACGCGGCATGGACCATGGCTGAAGCAGCTCGCTCTTTGGCCATGCCGCGTGGCCAAGGCGGACCTTTTGGCGATGGCCGCAGCGCACTGTGGGGCCTGCCTGTTTCGGTGAAGGACTGCTTCGATCTCGCCGGCGCCCCCACCAGTTGCGGCGTGAGTTTCTATCGCGATTTGCACCGAACCGCCTCACAAGACTCGTGGCTAGTCGAGCAGCTGCGTGCCGCAGGCGCTGTCATCACCGGCAAAACTCATCTGCACCCGTTGGCCTACGGAATCACCGGCGAGAATCCCGAATTCGGCGACTGTGAGCAGCCAGGAAATGCCGGCGCGCTCACTGGCGGCTCATCCAGCGGCGCTGCGGCCAGTGTGCTTGAGGGTTCTGCAGTTGCCGCCGTCGGATCGGATACCGGCGGCTCCATTCGGGTCCCGGCCGCGCTCTGCGGACTGGCCGGTTACCGCGCATCGCTGGGCCGCGGCAATTGGCGTGGAGCCGCGCACCTTGCGCAATCCTTTGATACCATGGGCTGGATCTTCCCTGATCTGGAAGACGGGCCGCTACTAGCCGGCATCTTCGCGCCCAATCAAACAGCCCCCACCCACAAATTCACGCGTTTCGCGATAATCGACGACAGTTTTCTGCATGATTGCGAACCCGAGATCGTTACAGCTCTTCATGCGACTGCACGGGAACTAGAGACGCTCGGGCTGCGTTCCACGACAATCGACGCCAGCTGGTGGGCAGATTCATTCGAAATCTTCGCGCCAATTCAAGCATGGGAGGCAGCTCGCATCCACGCCGGCTACTTCGATAAGTTCGAACCCTCCATCCGCGAACGCCTCGAGTGGGGGGCGCGCATTACAGACGCAGAGATTACTTCGCTGCGAAAGCGCCACGCGGAATTCCGCGCCCGCATAGACGAGTTGCTCGCAACCGACGATCTGCTTCTGCTTCCAGCCTCCCCAGTAGCTCGCCTCGTGGCCGGCGCCGACCACAGCCAAACCCGCAAGCGCCTGTTGCGCTACACTTCGCCGTTCAGTCTCGTCGGAGTTCCGGTTGTCACCATTCCCTGCAAGGCCGGTGGAATGCAATTGGCTGCCCCTCGCGAATGCGATGAGTCGCTCCTCGCGCTCACCGCACTGCTTGGCTCCCGCAGAAAACTCACGGGGTCTTCATCGAGCTCGTGATAGCGTCCAGTTCATAGTCGGACTTCAGAGGTTGCGTTGAGACCAGGCAGAATCTTCATCATTGCCCTGCTGTCGTTAATGGCGATCGCCACTCTGGCTGGGTGCCACGGCGGCCAGCCCGCGCCGACCAGCGGTCTCACCCCGCTGCGCCTTCAACTCGATTGGTACCCGCAACCCGAACACGGCGGCTTCTATACCGCGCAATTGCTGGGTTACTACAAGGCCGAAAGCCTGGATGTAACGATCGCGCCGCTTCCTCAATACGGCAGCGTCGCCCAGCTCGTCGCCAGCGGCAGAGCCGATATCGGTCTCGGTTCCAGCGACCAGATCCTCGAGTGGAATTCCAATGGCCTTCCTCTGGTTGCAGTTTCTGCCACCATGCAGCACGACCCACAAGCAATCATGGTCCACAAAGACTCGCCCATTCATGATTTCAAGGACCTCGAAGGCCACACCATCGCTGCACAAACCGGCGCCACCTGGCTCAAGTACGTGATCTCGCGCTACAACCTTCACCAGGTTCGCCAGATCCCATCCACGCTCTCCGTCGCCAACTTCCTCGCCGACCCGAGCTACGTGCAGCAAATCTTCATCACCAGTGAACCGTTCTTCGCTCATCAAGCGGGCGCAGACGTTCGCACTTTACTTATAAGCTCATCAGGCTATGATCCTTATCGCGTCCAATTCACCACGCGAGATTTCGCCGCCCAGCACGCCGACGTGGTGACAAAATTCGTTCGTGCCAGCATTCGCGGCTGGCAGGAATATCTCCACAATCCAGCCCCGACCAATGCCTATCTGCTCCGACTCAATCCAGCGCTTAATCCCGCACAGGAAGCCTATACTTCCCAGGCCCTGCGCGACGGAGGCTTCATTACCGGCAGCGATCCAAGCGGCCCTCAAACAGGACGCATGACCGCAGACCGCTGGCAAGCGGGCTACCAGCAGTTGAAGTCCCTGGGCATCCTCAGCGGTCCGGTCGATCCCACAGCGACTTATTCGCTCAGGTTTGTTCAGTGAACTAAGCTCTGCCAGCGGCCTATATCTGCGAAGCTGCCAGCGGACTAAGAACCAGGTTAGTTATGTTGCTAACAATCGCCTCATAGCTGAAGCGCGGGTCGGCGGATAACTTCTTCCATGCCGGATCATTGCGAAACACATCCCATTGAGCGTCCATCTCCGCGCTGTCCTTGAAGCTCAGCATGTAAGTCAGATTCGGCATTCGCGGTCCTACCAGCGTGTCTCCAAAAAACACTGGATGAAAACCGGCATTCTTGAATATCTCGAATTCCCCGGAGTGAAACATCTCGACCTTGCGCACGTGGGCGCCATTGCTGGGGCTCTCATAAGTTCGCAGCTGGAAAATGCGCTTGCCCTTGTTTGCTGAGGCAGCAGGCAGCGTGACTTTCGGCCAACCCTCAAATGCGGCCAGTAGAGAGTTCTCCGCGCGCAGAAATGCAGGTGCAGTGGCGGGCGCATTCCAGAAGGGCTCCGCCGCCTTGAGGAATTCGGCGTCTTTGGCAAGTTGGAGGTTCACCTGCGCGAGGGATTCAACCGAAGGCCCGGGAATCAGCACATAAAACGCAGGCGTCTCCGGCCCAATATCCACGCGAAAAGCGCCGACGGGTCCCATCCCGAGACGTGTAAGCGCCGGGATGAATGCGTCGCCGATGAAGCTTTCGGTTAGCTTAGTTTGCGGTCCAGATTGCAAAGAGTAGCGGCGGAGGAGGTAGTACTCGCGAGCATGAGCTTCAGATGTTTGCGCTCCGCTCTTGTTCGCGATGGCGGCAGCAGTAGTTACAAGAGAGGCAGCAAGAAACTGGCGACGTTGCATGAGGATCTCCAAACTGCCGACTCAGTTTACGTCACGAAGCCAAATCTCAATCCTCACGGCCACCATTTTCACTCTTCTCCAATATCCTCGTTCCATACCTCAGGATGCTCGGCAATATAGCTCTCCAGCAGTTCCCGGCATTCGCGGCTGTCCAGGTCGATTACCTCAACGCCATTTTCCCGCAGCCAGTCCAGGCCGCCCGCAAATGTCCGGCTCTCTCCCACGACCACAG
>Ga0137379_10005235_pt1 | contig 12223 bp, 10 predicted proteins | sample SagtaG_18_FD_104812 | JGI IMG/M metagenome (GOLD analysis project Ga0137379, IMG submission 104812) | Vadose zone soil microbial communities from Sagehorn Ranch, Mendocino, California, USA - Sage2_L_80_16 metaG | ecosystem: Environmental > Terrestrial > Soil > Vadose zone | place: USA...
ATCATGATCGGGTCGTTCCAGCTCGAGCGGATCCGCTGACGACCGGTCACGCAAGCCTATTTCTCGGCACTCGCCAATCGCCCGGTCGGAGGAGGCGCTCATGGCCGAGGATTGCGCCGTGCATAAGCTCATCGCGGATGTCGCCCTGTTCGCCGGCGATCGGGTCCTGCTCGTCAAGTACCGCGACGTGCGGCGCTACGACGGTCAGCGGGGCTGGTTCCTCCCGGATGATTACCTGCGGTTCGCCGAGCATCCCGAAGAGGCCGCCCAGCGGATTGCCCGGGAACAGGCGGGACTCGACGTCGCCCGCGTCCGGCTTGTACGGATCGAGTCGTTCGGGGACCGCGCGTGGCACATGACGTTCCATTATCGGGCCGCCGTGAAGCGCGCCGCCGACGTGACGCCGGTGGGGAACGTGGCCGCCGCGGAATGGTTCAAACTCACGGACCTCCCGGATGTCGACGAGGTCGCCCATCACGGATGGGCGCTCGAGACGCTCAAGGCGATGCGCCCTGGGGTCCGCTGACGTCCGACGTCGACCGGAGCCGCTTCCCGAGGTGCTGTGCGAGCACGACCCCGGCGATGATCATCCCTCCGCCCGCGACAGTTCCCAGGGTCACGGGCTCCTGCAACAGCAAGACCCCACCGATCACGGCGACCAGAGTGCTCGCGTAGATGTAGGCGCCCGCGGACGCCGCAGGGATCCGGGCGAGGGCCCGGAACCAGATGCCGTATCCGACGAACGTCGGGAAGACGCCGAGGAAGGCCACCGCGGCCCACGCGTCGAGCCCCATCGAGCCCAAGTCGCGCACGAACGTCGGACCGAACGCGAGGACGAGGGGGAGCAGGAGGACCGTCGCGAGGAGCAGGGTCCACGCAACGAACGTGAAGGGTGGAAATCGGCGGAGATAGTTCTTGCCGAGGACCGCGTAGAGTGCGGAGAAAATCGCGGGCGGGACGACGATCAGGGCGCCTTCGGAGGCGCGGAATTCGTACGCGCTCTGCGGGGTCGCGAGCAGGATCATGACGCCGAGGCCCGCGAACGCCAGCGCGATCCCCAAGGCCTGGATCCTCCCGAGTCGCTCCTTCAACACGGGAATCGCGAGGAGCGCCATGAACGCTGGCGCGGAGGCGATGATCAGGGACGCGGTCCCGGCTGTCACGACTGGGTCCGTCTCCCCGAGGTTCAGGAAGAGGTGGTACCCGACGAAGCCGAGGAAGGCGAGCAAGATGAGCATCGGGAGGTCGGCGCGCGGGGGCGGCCGCCGGACATTGCCGCTCTTCACGAGGTAGGCGACGAACAGGACATCGGCGATGGCGAAGCGAAGGAACGTGAGCGTGACCCACGACATGGAGGCGAGCGCCGCTTTGATCGCGACGAACGCGAGGCCCCAGAACAAGACCAGGAGGATCATCGGGGCGTGGACGGTCCACCCCAGCCGATTCGTCGCCGGGACCGCCATGCGCGGACGAGGAGGGCGACCGATAAAAACGTGCGCCCATCCATCGCCGGTCGTTCACATCAGGTACACGGGAGGGAACTCGGGATCGGGTCCCTTGAAGAAGTTCGTCCCATCTCCCGCGCTGCCCGCGATGCGGCGGCTCAATTCCTTCTGGCCGCGCTCGAGCATCTCCGGGTTGTACGAGTACTGGATCCGCACGTAGTTCGTCGCGCCGACGGACGTCTTGCGGTTCAGGAACTTCCCGAAGTCCTTCCATCCGGGCGGCTGCCTCGAGAGGACGTTCGCCATCTCGACCGCGAACCGCCCTCCGATGAAGAACGCCTTCCACTCGTTCACGTTCCGCTCGTCGAGCCGTCCCTCGACGAGCCGCGACACGCCGTCCGCGTACGTCGGATTGATGTATTGCCGGAAGGCCTCGAGGTTGGCGAGCGCCTCCTCGATATTCCCGATGTCCTCTGGGTTCATGATCGGCTTCGGCGGCGGGTTGTACCAGGCCGCCTGGTACGGAGCGTACTTCGCGGCTCCGGCGGCGAGCTCCGACTCCGCCGCGGCTTTGTCGACGAGGAAGTGGATCCGGTTGTGCGCGAGAAGATAATCGAGGACGAGCGTCGTCTCGACCTTCTCGGCTACGTCGTCCACGTTCCGGTCCGCGTACTTCCCGAGGTCCCGCCAGATGATTCGGTGGTACTCTTCCTTCAGCGCTCGGAGCGCCGCTTCGCGGACGTAGATGCCCCAGCGGTCCGGGGCGAGGCGGAAGCTCGCATAGAACGCGACCGCCTCGGGGCCCAGCTTCAGCATCGCGGGGAGCGTCGCGGGATCCTTCGGGACCTCCGCCCGGTACGCCGAGAGCGCATCGGCGGTCAGCTCGAACGGACGTCCGCCCTCGAGCGAAGGCATCGTTCCATGGCCGGGGACGCGGACCGCCTTCGGGTCGCAGAACTCGGGATGGGCGGCGGCGAAGCCCGCGAGTTCCTCCATGCGGGCACGATAGTCCGCGCGGGCTTAAGCCCTTGGCCTCAATAGAGGAGACACTCGACCATGCGGCCTTCGACCTGCTTCGGCGCGAGCGGGTCGGGCGCGCGGAACCGAACGACGACCTGATCCGCTTCCGCGTCGACGGCCTCGACCGCTTTCGCGAGGGGTTCCGGGGCTCCGGCCAGGATCGATCGGACGTATGCCGCCACCTGGCCCGGATCCTGATCCCCCAACGTATGGCCTGCGGTCCGCCCGACGGCGTGCCATTCGTCCGCCGTGCCGACGACGGCCTCGTCGCCCTTTGCCCGCTCCGGATCGAGGTGGCGCTCTTCGAGGAAGTCGATGAAGTCCCGGCCCTCCCACCCGCAGGTTGGTAGGGCGACGGGGCACCGCGGATGGAATCGGCATCCCGCGGGGGGTCGGATCGCGTCCGGGATCTCCCCGTGCGGAAGCGATTCGGGGCGCGCTCGGCCCGGTTCGGGGACCGGCACGGCCGCGATCAGCGCCCGCGTGTAGGGATGCTTCGGGTCGCGAAAGATGTCGGCAGCGGCGCCGAGCTCCACGATCCGCCCGAGGTACATGATCGCGATTCGGTCGCAGAGGAACTTCGCGGTGGCCAGGTCGTGGGTGATGAAGAGGAGCGCGAGCTGGTAGCGGCGGCGAAGGTCGAGGAGCAGTTCGAGGATCCGGGCGCGGATCGACATGTCGAGCATCGCGACGGGTTCGTCCGCGACGAGCAGCGACGGGCGGAGGAGGATGGCGCGGGCGATCACGGCTCGCTGTTTCTGCCCTCCGCTCAGGTCCGCCGGATACTTCGTGAAGAGGTCCGCGGCCGGGGAGAGGCCCACTTCGGTCATGACGCGCAGGACATCGGGCTTCGCCTCGGCGGAATCGATCGAGGCGTGGATGAGCAGCGGATCCATGATCGACTGACCGATCGTCATCGCCGGGTTCAGCGCCGCATGCGGGTCCTGGAAGACGATCTGCATCCTCGGACGGAGAGGACGCAATGCGTCCTCCGGGAGATGCGTGATGTCCCGACCCTCGAAGACGACGCGACCGTCCGTCGGCTCGACGAGTCGGACCACGGCCCGGCCCGTCGTCGTCTTGCCACAGCCGCTCTCGCCGACGAGCCCCAGGATCTCTCCCGGCGACACATCGAACGAGATCCCGTCGACCGCGTGGACCCTCGGGCGCTCGTACTGGGCGGATTCCTGGGCGTCGCCCGCCGCGATCCGGCGAAGCACCGCCCGCCCCGCCGCTTGCATCACATTCATCTTGACCGGGAAGTGGACCTTGAGGGCCTCGACCTGGAGGAGGTCCTGCGTCATACGAAGTCCTTCCCGAAATGGCAGGCGGCGGGCTGGCCCGGCCGATACTCGACCATTGCCGGTTCTTCCCAAGTGCAGATGTCCTGGGCGTACGGACAGCGAGGGTGGAAGCGACAGCCGCTCGGAGGCGTGAGGAGGCTCGGCGGGAGTCCGTCGATCGAACGGAGCTCCTTCGTCGCCATCGAGATGGTGCTCGCGAGGAGCCCTTGCGTGTACGGATGGATCGGACGGCGGAAGATCGTCTCGACCGGGCCGACCTCGACGAACTGGCCCGCGTACATGACCGCGACGCGGTCGCACACCTCCGCGACGATTCCCAGGTTGTGCGTGATCAGGATGAGCGACATCGAATAGGCACGGCGGAGGTCGCGCAGGATGTCGAGGATCTGCGCCTCGACGATCACGTCGAGCGCCGTGGTCGGCTCGTCGGCGACGAGCAGCTTCGGGTTCAGGACGAGTGCGAGGGCGATCATGATCCGTTGGCGCATCCCGCCCGAGAACTCGTGCGGGTAGTGCTTGAGGCGGTTATCCGGAATCCCCATCGATCGGAGGACGTCCGCGGCACGCTCGGCCGCCTCGTCCGCCCTTACCTTGCGGTCGTGCGCGCGAATCGTCTCGACGAAGTGCTCGCGGATCGTCATGAGCGGGTCCAGGCGCGTCATAGGATCTTGGAAGATCAGCGCGAGCTCCTCGCCCCGAAGCCTGCGGAGTTCCGCCTCCGAAATCCCGACGAGGTCGCGTCCGCGGAGGGCCAGTCGACCCGTGACCTGCGTGCGCGGCGGCAAAAGGCCGAGGATCGATTTGCCGAGCGTCGACTTGCCGCATCCCGTCTCGCCGACGACCCCGAGCGTCTCCCCGGCGTGGAGGTCGAAAGAGACGCCGTCGACCGCATGGACTCGGCCCCGTTTCGTCGAATAGTAGACCCGGAGATCGCGGACCTCCAGGATGACGTCGCCCATCACCGCTCCCTCTTCATGAGCGGGTTCACGATGTCGTTCAGCCCCTCTCCGACGAAGCTGAGGCCGATCGTCAGGAGCAGGATGACGAACCCGGGGAAGAAAGACGACCACCAGATGCCATTGTCGATCCCGGAGGCGGCCGCGGAGAGATCCAGGCCCCAGTCCGGCGTCGGCGCCTCGACGCCGAGGCCGAGGTACGACAGGCCTGCGGCGGTGAGGATCGCATCCGCCGCGCTGATCGAGAAGATGACCGGGATCGCACCGATCACGTTGATCGCGATGTACTTGAAGATGATCCGCGACGGCTTCGCTCCCGCCGCGCGCGCCGCCTCGACGTACAACTCCTCGCGCGCGGAGAGGACTTGGCTCCGGGTCACGCGGAAGTACAGCGGGATGTAGATCACCGTGACGGCGAGACCGATGTTCAAGACGCCTTTCCCCAGGAGGACGGCGATGAGGCCGGCGAAGAGCAGGCCCGGAAACGAGTAGATCGAGTCCATCACGAGCACGAGGACCTTGTCGAATTTGCCGCCAAGAAATCCGGAGTACAGCCCGAGCGGGAATCCGACGAGCAGCGCAATCGTGACGCCGATCGCCATGATTGCCAGGGAGGTCCGCGTGCCGAACAGCACGCGCGAGAACACGTCGCGGCCGACCGGGTCCGTGCCCATGAAGTGCCAGGAGCTGAGCCAGACGGCTTTCGCCCCGACGTAATCGAGGGTCACATTCCCGCTCGTGGCGGGATCCGACTCATGCGTGACGTTGAGGTTCAAGTTCGAGGTCGAGAGCTTCGCCGCGTCCCAGATCGTCAGGTTCGTCACGTCGAAGCCGACGAGCGTGCCGACGTCGCGGACGAGGTACTTCGGGGACCATGTGCGTCCCCCGTCGGCGCTCACGCGTACCCCGACGTACTGCCCGGGGTCCGTGCCGAACGGCGAGAGGAGGACCACGAAGCCGACGGACTGGACGGAATCGCGGAGGATCCGCATCGGAAAGGCGGTCGTGTTGAGGTACCCGCCGGTCGCCGCCGAGGTCGCGCCGACCCCGTCGGCCCGGATCGCATTCGAGACGTTCGCCCACTCGGTCGTGAAGACGTTCCACGCCTGGAACGACACGTTGCGGGCAATCGGCGCGTTCGTCCAGGGAGGCACGTCCTTCTCGTCGCAGAGGCAAATCGGATCGAACGGCGCGAAGAGCCCGGCCAGGAGCGCGACGAGGAGGAAGGCGATGATGATCCCGATCCCGATCCACGTCATCACGCCCGCGAGCGTGCGGCGTTCCTCGAACAGCGGGTGGACGATCCGTCCGATTACGGAGTGTCGGGGAAGCCAGTCGAGCGCGCCGCGCTTCGGCTCGGGGCTCGACATGGTCCTACAACCGGATTCGCGGATCGATGACCGCTCCGAGGATGTCGATGACGAGGCTCACGATCACGATGATCGTCGCGTACACGACGACGACGCCTTGGATCATCGTCATGTCCTTGTCCGTGATCGAGTTCAACAGCAGGACCCCGATCCCGTCGATCGAGAACGTCTTCTCCGTGAGGACGGCCCCCGCGAACAGGATCGCGAATTGGAGCCCAAGGACCGTGACGACCGGGACGAGCGCGTTCTTGAACGCGTGCTTGTACACGATCTGCCGCCTCGGCAAACCGCGCGCCCTCGCAGCATCCGTGAAATCGGCCATCATCGTGCGGATCATGTTCGCCCGAACCGACTTCGTGAAGAAGCCGCTGAGGACGAGCCCGAGCGTCAGCGAGGGCAGGATCAGGTGGGCGACCGCCTCCTGGAAGTGAGCGAGGTTCCCTTCGAGGAGGGAGTCGATCGTGTATAGCCCCGTTCGCTGGACCGGGAAGTCCGACCCCGTCCAGCGTCCGTGGGGCGGGAGCCACCGGAGCCATACCCCGAAGATGAGCTGGAGGACCAGGCCGAGCCAGAAGATCGGGATGACCCAGATGATCGTCCCGTAGAGCCGGAGCACGACGTCGACCCACGTGTCGCGCCGCGCGCCGGCCGTCACACCGGCGAGGACGCCCACAGTGGTCGCGACGAACATCGAGCCGATCGCGATCTCGATCGTCGCCGGGAGCCGCAATGCGATCTGGTCCCAGACGAGCTGACCCCGGAAGTTTTCGCCAATCGACCGGCCGAGTTGTCCCTGCAGCACGCCAGTCATGTATCTCCAGTACTGTACCCACGGTGGTTGATCGAGTCCCAGCGCGACCCGCGCCCGCTCGACGACGTCCGGCGGCGGAGTCCGCCCTCCCCAGAGCGCGAGGACGGGATCCCCCGGCAGAACGCGCAGGATCAGGAAGACGGCCGTGAGGAGGATCAGGAGCATCGGGATCGCGAGGAGGAACCGCGTGACGACGTACGCCGCAAGCGAGTGGCTCCCGGCCATGGCCGAACTCGACGGAAGGCGGTCAGACTAAAAGAAGGTTTAGAAGGAAAGGAAAGGAAAGGAAAGAGAAAGGGGCCAGGGACTCAGCGGTCCCTGGCAATCCACAATACCGGTTGCACGAACCCATACCCGAGCTGCGCCAGCAACGCGTTCGCCGCCGAGCAGTTGTGGTCTCCGTACGTCGACTGGAACACCGGCGAAGAGTAGGGCATCTGCGCGGGCACCATGCTGTACAGGGCCGATACCTGGCCGTTGAACACGACCTGGCTGACCTGCGCCCGGTCGACGCTGTACGCGATCGCCTGCCGGATCTTCTTGTCCGTGATCGTGTTGACGTTGAACACGATGTAGCGAATCTGCGGGCTCGCGCCGAGCTTCACGGTGATCCCGAGCGTGGACGCGCGACTCTGAAGGTCCGTGATGTCTTGCGGGTCCAGCGTCCGGAACACGACGTCCATGGCCTTCGTCTCGATGTCTTGCTTCAGGGCCGTCGAGGTGCTGCGGATGTTGATGGTCACCCGGTCTTCCACGGGAATCGACGCGATGCCGAAGCTCTGGTACAGGCCGGCGTTGTAGTAGGTCGGGTTCTTGTCCAGGACGACGAGCTGGTTCACCGTGTGCTGCGTCAGCTTGTACGGTCCGGTCCCGATCACGCTGCCGACGGTCGAGGGCTGCTCGCCCGTCTGGCTGTAGGTGTCGGGCACCGGCGCCGCCACCGAGAACGCCATGAGGTCGTTGAAGAACGACACGGCGCGTGGCAGGTGGAATCGGATGGTCACCGGATCGACGACCTCGATCACTCCCGGCGCGGAGTTGTTGTTGTTGGCTCCCCCGACCCGTCCGAGCGCGCCGACGTCGTAGAGAAGGAACGCAGCGGACCCGGGCAGGTCCAGACGAATCGCGCGGTTGAGCGAGTTCGCGACGACCTGGGCGGTCAGCGCGGTGCCGTCGTGGAACAGGACACCCGGCTTCAGGTGGTACGTGTACGTCAAGCCGTCCGCGGAGACGCCGCCGTTGGCCACGGTCGGGATTTCCGTTGCGAGGCCCGGCATCAGCTTCGCCGTCACCGGCTCGTAAACCAGGAGGGTGTCGAAGACCTGGTTGATGACTTCAATCGAGAAGAAGTCGTACGCCGATGCGGGATCCAGGGTGACGATCTTGTCGCTCGTCGACGCGTTGAGCTGCGTCGCGCCCGGCTTGTCGATGATGAACCACTTGAACGTCACCGGGTGGAGCTCGACGTGCGTCAGGCCGTTCACGTACGCGACCTGGGCGACGCCGCTGTACAGCGGGACGTACGGCACATCGGCCGCCAGGCCCCTCTGGATGGCAGTGAAGTTCGCCGCGCGGTACGCATCCGACGTGGTCGTCTGCTCGTTCGTGATCAGCTGGTTCATCGACGCGTTGTCGTAGAACGAGCCGAGCGACGCCGCGCCGGACGTCGAGAGGAACGGCGAGACATAGTCATCGGAGTCAAAGTAATCCGGATACCAACCGAGCAGGAATGCGGGCATCTGGCCCTGCGACCACCGCACCTTGTACTGCGCCCACGTGTCCGACTTCAGCGTCACGGAGACGAGGCCGCAGGACTCGATGCTGGACTTCAGCACGGTCGCGAGGCTTTCTTCTGTGGCCCCGTAGTGTCCGTCGTTGTTATACCAAAGTTCGAGCCCGTACTTGTTCACCGGTTTCGGCGCCGTCAGGATGACGTAGGCGGCCGAGCCCACGATCGCGATGGCGATAATCACGGCCACAAGGACGTAGACCATCCTACTTTTCGAAGGACGCGGCTCCGGCGTGCTCTGTTCCAAAGAACTCTCCTCCTCTGTCCTCCACCGCCCAATGTTCCGCAGTCAGGACACGGGCCAATCCGACTTCGCCTTCTTAATCGTTTCGAGCGGCGGGTTCGAGGGCCGTCCGAATCACGCGAAGTCTTCGAGGCGATGCGGCGGGGCGGTGGCGGACCGCAGGCGGGCGAGCACGGACTCGACGCGGGCCCGGGAGAAATCGCGTTCGTCGCACAGGAACCGCAGGATACCCTCCGGGTTCGGACGCGGCGCGCGCAGCGACACGTCCGTAGCCACGGGCGGGTCGAGGAAGAAACGTCGGATCTCGTCGACGTTCGACGGCAGTTGCGTCCGCACGTCCGCCGTCGCGCGGTCCAACGAACCCCACTCGCGGATGCGCTTGACCGCGGTCTTCGGGCCAACGCCCTTCAATCCCTCGAAGAAGTCCGTCCCAACGAGGATCGCGACGTCAACGAGCTGCTCGCGCGTGAGTCCGAGCGACCGCAGGTTCTCGTCCAGGTCCAGCAGCTCCGGCGGGACCGCGCGCGATCGGCCTCGGCTCGGCAGGAACTCCGTCGAGGCGACCGCGAGGAACCGGACAAGGCGCGGCGCACCGAACAGGAGGCAATCGTAGTCCTTCGAGCTCGCGGCCCACACGTCCCCGCGCCGTGCGAGGAACGCCGCCTGCGCCTCTCCCTCGCTCGGCGCCTGGATCCAAGGGACGCCCAGGAAGGTGAGCAGCGTCTTCGCTTCCTCGACCATGGGGCGGGTGAGGCGGGACGTCATGACCGCCTTGGACCAAGCGGTCGCCAAGTCCCCCGAGGCGACGGCGGTCTCGTACTCCCGTTGGGACTTCTCGCGCGCCTCGCGTCGTCGGCGGATCTCCTCCCGTTTCAACTCCGGTGGGGGTCCGTCGAAGACGAACACGGGTCGGATGTCGTAGTCGACGAGGAGGCGCGTCGTGCGGAACATGAGGCCGTTCAGGTGGGATGTGATTCGACCGTGCGAATCCTGGAGCGGTTGGCCGTCGCGCGTCCGCATGATCGAGAGGAACTGGTAGAGTTCGAGGTTTCCGTCGACGGCGACGGTCCGGCCGCGGAGCCCTTCGAGCGATGTCGGATGCCGAATGACGATCGGCGTAAGGAGGACGCCCACGGCGGCCGCGCAATCGCTCCCTCGCGTTAATCGTTTCTCCGCCGGCCCGCTCACGTGGTCGGAAGAGCGAACGTCCAGGCGTCACGGCCCGTCGCGACCGCCTCGAGCCGTGCGAGCGCCTCGGCCTTCGGGAGGCTCAGGAACAGCTTTCCAACGTGCTTGCAAAAATCCTTCCGGGCCACGAGCTTTTCCCAGTCCGCGCAGTCGTGGACGATCGTCCGGTTGACCGGATCGATTTCGATGCGATACTCGCCGACGCGAGCGAGGACGACCTCACCATCCCTCGCGATCTCGACGTCCCGCGACTGGATCCGCTTCGCCCGATCCAGGCGACTCGGGTCCATGAAACGCCCGAGCGCCTCGTCGACGAATGCATCCTTCGGCACGTCGGCGCCGAAATCCTCCAACGTCAGGGAGCGGAGCCGCGCCTCCGACCGAGTGGCCTGCTTGCGGAACGTCTCGATCCGCGTGAGTGCGCGGGCGTGCTCCTGCGTCTGCACGCCGAGCATCCGCAAGATTTGCAGGCAGTTCTCCGGCGCGTAGCCGTGGAAGTGGTTGTTGAAGAACCCGAACGTCGTCTCGGCCTGGCCCGCGACCTGCTGGACGCGTGGCACCCACGTTTTGAGTTCCTCCTCCGAGTAGCGGTAGTTGTACCACGGGTCCGTGCCATGACCGTGCCACCGGACGTACGCCAGCCGCGCGGTCACGTGCAGGTCCGGCGGCAGAAGGGGTTCGTCGACGATTGTGTAGGCGACGCCCGTCGACCGCAGCAGGTCGAACGCCTCGAGCGCCATCCACGACTTGTTCCGCGGCTCGAGGGCGAACGTGAAGTCGCGAGGGAGCGCATCGAGGAAGCGGTGGATCGTCGACTCCTCGAATCGCAGGCGGGGCGGGAGCTGGAGCAGGAGGGGCCCGAGCTTGCCGGCGTCGAGCAGCGGCCGCATGAGCTCGCAGTAGACGAGGACGTCCTTGTCCGCGCCGCGGGCGACGTCCAGGAACCGGTCGTGTGTGACGGTCTGCGGGACTTTCGCCGCGAACACGAAGTCGTCCGGGGTGAAGCGCCCCCATCCTTGGACCATCCCCGGGGACGGCGACCGATAGAACGTCGAGTTGATCTCCGCGGTGTCGAACACGCGTGAGTACGCGCGGAGCTTCGACTCGGTCGCGTTGCGGTAGAATGGGCCGATCCACTCGTGGTAGTCCCAGCCGCTGCACCCGAACCGAAGCCGGACCATCGCCGCTACCGGAAGGCCGGCGCGATACATTATCGTATAGCCAGCGGCGTTCAGCCCGGGGCAGTTTCAGGGCCCTCTGCGGCGTCGGCTTAAGACCCTCCGATGCCTGCGGGCCGGCATGGGCGAGCGGTTCATCGGCGCGGGCGGTTGGGGATACTTCGCCGGTGGCCTCGAGTCGTATGCGCGCGCGTTCCGGTTCGTGGAGGTGAACGCGGGCTTCTATCGTCCCATCCCGGAAACGTTTGCGCGTCGTTGGCGGACCCGGGTACCGCCCGACTTCACGTTCGCCGTGAAGGCGTTCCGGGGTGTGAGCCATGTCGACGGCCTGCGGGGCACCGCGCCCGCGCGAGCCGCGTTCGCCCACGACGTCCGCATCGCGAAGATCCTCCGAGCCCCCTTCCTCATCCTCGAGACCCCTGCGAGCCTGCCCCTCGAGGCGCCTCAAGTGGCGGGCCTGCGGGACCTCGTCGGGCTCGCGGCGGGCGGCCCGCGGATCGGGCTCGAGGCCCGGGCCCATCGGTCCGGGCCCCTTCCGAACGCCGCACAGAAAGCGATGGAAGACCTGGGCGTGCTCGATGTCGTGGACCTTTCCCAATCGGCGGCCCGCGTCGCCAACGACACGGTCTATTCGCGTCTCTTCGGGCCCGGCCCGCACAATGTATACGAGTTCGACGACGACGAGCTGCGGGCGATCGACCGGGCGGGCCAGGACGCCGTCCAGGTCGCCTTCACCTTCCACGGGGTCCGGATGTACAAGGACGCGGCCCGCTTCGTGACGTTCAGACGGACCGGCTCGTTCCCCGCCGCGACCTCGGCCCGCGGCGTCGCCTCGCTCGACGAGGTGCTCCGGCCGGACGCGACGTTCCCGGCGACGCGCGAGGCGCTCCTCCGGGATCACGGCTGGAAAGTCGTCGA
>Ga0137379_10005237_pt1 | contig 12222 bp, 11 predicted proteins | sample SagtaG_18_FD_104812 | JGI IMG/M metagenome (GOLD analysis project Ga0137379, IMG submission 104812) | Vadose zone soil microbial communities from Sagehorn Ranch, Mendocino, California, USA - Sage2_L_80_16 metaG | ecosystem: Environmental > Terrestrial > Soil > Vadose zone | place: USA...
ATGGAGGCATCCTCATCAACATAGGCTGAAAAGAGTTTGCTCTCGTTGGTGTCATCCATGAGCACATACACAACTCCCCCGGCGGTGGCATTGACTCTCCCGGTCTCTCCTGTACTCTTGATACGTACATGATCCCCTTCCTGAAAGTAGGTTCCGTCTGCAGTTGTCTCCATAGCTCTGTCTGCCTTTCTTACGATAGCGTGCTGCGCCCAGTGGCCGTGGTCTTCGTCGAGCTTCCTTTGCCTCTCGTTCATACTGTCGGCATACAGGTAGGCATCATGGCGGACGTCGAACGAGCGGACAAGGCGGTCATTCGGTCCCGGCTTTCCATCCGCGGATATGCGTTCCCGGATCACAAAAACTTGCTCGGTGAGGCGTTGGACATAGTAGCGGTCTTCCATCATCGTGATCCTTTCAAATTGAGGTCTACTCTGGACAAGGTAGCCTCATCGAATGTCGTTTTGCCGAGGATTGCTCCATCCAAGAATGCTCCATCCAGATCTGCTCCACGCAGATCGGCCCCCTTCAGGTTCGCACGGGAGAGGTTGGCACCGCGTAAGTCTGTCCAGTTCAGGCGCGCCTTCAGGAGATTGGCATCACTCAGATTGGCGTTACGTAGATTAGCATTGCGTAGGTCCGCTTCTCGCAGGTCCGCTTCTCGCAGGTCTGCTCCCTGCAGATTGGCCTCAGTAAGATCCGCTCCGTGGAGATCTGCTCCGTGTAAATCCGCTCCATGGAGATCCGCTTCGTGGAGGTCTGGCTCTGCAGCCTGTACATCAGGATATTCTCGTCGCCACTTATCCCAAAGCGTTTTCCCAGATGAAAGAAGATCAAGAGGATTCTGACTTGTCATAAGGTTCACTTCCTTTGTTCGTTGTTACTATTCCAGAGACACCTCTTACTCAAAATGGGTATGCTATGGTAAGAGGAAAAAGACTATACGCTCGCCACTCCACCATCCATCAGAGACGTTCTGGCAGGTGACAATCGTGCCTTCTAGATCGACGTTGCCCACCTCTCAAGCGAACAAAACCATCTCAGCAATCACGCTCCCATGTAGAGGGATGTGAATGCGAAAACGTGTGAGCCATGGTGCTCCCGTGATGGGGATGGGCTTTAAGTGCTGTTTCATAGGAGGGTCATGGCTTATGAGAAGAAGTAGAAGTCTCTCTAAGTATATACTATTTTTTACAAAAATGCAATATTTGTCAAAAGAATCAGACCCTGAACCCCAATCTTAAACGTACAGACAAAATGCTAAAAATGTGGTAGTCTGTATTGGATAGCTGAATACTTGATCCCCTTATTTCATCCCCTTAATTTGATCCTTACGATGTCGTTGGAGGTGTTCCATGCTTCATGCCATCAAAAACAGCCCTCGTTGTCGTGATCGCTGCTGTGGCGCGTCGGTGGGCATACCCCTGCTAGCGAACCATCAACCACCACCCATACCCTATGAGACGTGAACTTCGTCCGAAGAGAGGGAGACACCACTATGAGCAACAACTGGATGACAACAGCAGAAGCGGTAACGATGATCAGCAAGAACAGCCATCACTCGGTGAGCCTTCATCATGTCCAAACACTTGTCAACAGAGGCAAGATTGGTACGCGATTCTTTCATGGAGAAACGACATTACTCAAGCGTAGCGATGTCGAATCCACCCGTGTTGCAGGAGGTACAGGCAATGGCCACCGGGGTCGTCATCTGGAGTCTCAAACGATATACCAGAGATAAAAACTTGTGGGATCGCGTCTGCTTCAAATGTAAGCAGACGACCCCTGTCTTTGAGTATGAATATCGGAGTGAACAGGAACGGCCTGTCTTTAGCTATCTTTGCGAGGGATGTGCGCAGAAGAAGCTTGGGGAGTGGTTGCAATGCGAGGCGAGTCCCGACTATGTGCATCTTGGCTACCAGACGGACTTTGATATCGCAACCGTCTTCTATGAACAAAAAAATGATGGCGAGACCTTGATGCTGACACGCTGGAGCCCAGAACAACGACGACGGAGGCTCCAAGGCGACGCGGAGTAAGGATATGCACACCGTCCGCCATGCCTATGAAAAAGGCTCACTCCCTGAATATTTTCTGCGCCCCAGCAAATCGCGCCTGGCTTATCAATTACTCGCCTCTTTTCTCTCGACTCGTAACAGCCAAAGTGATACAATGCTTTGCACTGGGCTTCCATACAGACGCCTACACACTCCTATTTTTCGGAAGGAGAAAACTTATGCCACGAGGACGCAAAAGACCTCCACAGGAGAGTATTGATAGCATCCTGCTCGCCATCAGTCGCCGCGATGATATCGACCCCGATACCCTTTCGCATTATTTTGATCGGTTAGATGAAGAATGGACCGAAGGCGCACGGGACAAGGTCCTCCATTTACTTCGCACGAATGATATGGCAGCACATGCTGCGGCAGTACTTATCCTCTCCGAACTGGCAACGGACATTGACCTGGAAGAACTCGAGGATTTTGTCGCTGATCCTACGGTGAGTGACCTGGCAAAGCTCACGCTCGCTCCCGTCCTCAAAGAACTGGATTCGGAGATGGCTGATGATGGCATTATCGAATATCTGAATGATCCTGAAGCTGCTATGCACCAGATGCAGATACGCCTGCTTGAACTGGTAGGGCAAAGCGAAATGGGAGTGGAATCAATACTGGAGGACGTCATCACTATGCCGGTCGATAGGCGACTTGGCTTTGTAAACTGGCTGGGGAGTAGTCACGACCCCCGTGCTGCCAATCTGCTCGTCCCCTTGTTAGAGAATCAGCCGAGCAAAGTGGCGATGGCCGTGATTGACGCCCTTGAACAATTGGGCCCCGTAGCCGTACAGCAAGCTATCCCAGCCTTAAACTACTTGATCGCACACAACTCGAATCGCTCTCTCAAAGAGCATGCCCGAACGGTACTCGGCCGGTTGACCATGCAATCAGCCCCTGGGATGGAAGATACCGCAATGACAAAGGCCCGTGAGCAACATCTGCCTTTCCATGAGGCCCGCGCTAGCTTCATCGATGGTTCGGGCACACAAATGATCATGCTATCCTGGCGGCGTCCTGATGGGCTGCTCAAAGGGGTAAATGTTCTCTACCAGGACCAATGGGGGATCAAAGACTGTTACGGCACTGATGAGATGAGCGAGCTACGTTGGGATGAGCTAGTAGGTGATATGGATGCACAGAATTTTGATAGTTTTGTGGTTCCTTTCGAGTATGCTCGTGCCCTAATTGCTGAAGCTCGGGCGCTGAACAAACGAACGCGCCGCAAATTACCTATCGCCTATTCTATTTGGCGACCTTTCATTGAAGGGGACGAGTCGCTAAAGAAGAATACAGCGCTTCCCTCAACAATGTTGGAGCCAGCCACTCTCAGTCCTGAAATGCTCCAACTAGCCCAACGTGGTGCTGAACTGTATGAGCGGCAAGAATTTCTGTCGTGGATGTTTGAGCCACTGACGAGTGTACAACCATACATCGACCGTTACTGGTCAGTGCACGGCCTGTTTGAAGTATCCAATACGGGACCGCGCAGTCGTGGGCGCAGGGGAAAGCAGAATGAGCAGAATCAGAAGATTTTACTGGAGGAACTTGTGACTGAAGCTCTTGGCAAGTTACTAAATAACAAATGGCGTGCGCTGTATGAGGCTCGCTTGCGTCGGCAAGGCGCGCTCTTTCAGATTGCGGGCCGTACTCGAGATGTTTTGCTGATCAGGGCCGTGGCTGCTGTCCTGCATCCCGATTCTCCTGTTCCTGTGCAAGAGCAATCCTTCCTGCGAGCCATGATGCGCTACTCTCTCGAACAAGGCCCACTTCGTATGATGGCCGAAGCTCTAGAGGCTGGCAGCTTCTCTATACCGCTAGACATTTTCTCTGAGGAGTAGGTTCTTTGGGGCCACACCCCGCCTGGCACCCACTACATCTGCATGCTGCTTCCTGGCAGGGTTCAAAGGGGCGGCCAGCCCCTTTGCGGGGTGCGGGGTGTCCCCGCTTTTCTCCTCTGAAAGTCACCAGAGGGGGTTCATCACCAAGCCAGTAATCAACTTTGGGTAAAAGTAGGTAGACTTCTGCGGCATACGCTCATCAGCCTTCGCCACCTCGCAGACCTGCCTTGCTCGTGTCGCATTTAACAAAAGCGCCGCCTGTACCTCTCCCGTCTGGACCGCTTGTAGCGCCTCCTGTGCATCGTGAGTATAGCGAATGTGCCGAGCTGCCGTCATATCCTCCGCACCTAGCCCCAGCAGTTCCTCCAATATCAGAGTATGCGCAATAGCTACGTCCAGTTCATTCCAGGCGGCAGAATGTCCACTCTCCGCCATACGCCTCTTGCCCTGCTCATTCGGGCTCAGCAGCCACATATGCTCAGTAGTGTTGATAACGAGCGATAGATGCTGGTCTCCCTCCCGTGCGAACAGTCGTGCTAATAGTCCCAGGAGTGACCCTGGTGCATATTCTGCACCTTGTGGGTAGTCTGAACTCGCTCCCAGTTCCCGCACTGTGAAATACCGGGAAAGCTGTTCACTCGATAGCACACTGAGGGCGTCATCGTCCAGACCAAACAGCAGGCGATGGGTAGGTAGTATCAGTAGACCAGGATCGTCGAGTTCGATCAGCGCCATCAGCACAAAGTTTACGGCATCGTCTGGATGTACACCATGACGCTGCTCTCGCACCTCATTCCGATAATTCAGTGCTGTTTCATAGCGATGATGACCATCGGCGATATACAATTGCCGCTCGGAGAAGAAATCCTGGATAAGCGCGAGTTGTTTGGCATCGGTGAGCGGGTGGAGACGGTGTTCTTCGTTAACCTCGTCGGTAATTTGTACCTCAGCCTTGGCGGCATGGGGCGCGAGCAATGTACGCATCCGACCCTGTGGATCATCATACATGCTCATGATGGGGCTAATATTGGTTGCACATGCCCGTAGCAGCTTGAGGCGATCATCCTTATCCTTGCTGCGGGTGAGTTCATGGGGTAGCACCACATGGGCATTCCATTCCTCTAATCGCACTCGTGCCAGCAGACTAGTGCGTGTGTAAGTCTTGCCATCGTGTGTAAATATCTGCTGATACAGGTAGTAGCAAGGAGTAGCCTCCTGCAATAGAATGCCGTTCATACGCCACTCGGCAAGCGTCGAGGCTGAGCGAGTATAACGGTTATTCAGGGTAGTGTCTCCAGGCTGCTCCTGTCCCGATTCGAGTCGGATCACGTTGTACGGGTTACGTGCGTAGTATCTCGCCTGCGCTTCTTCGGAGATGACGTCAAACGGTGGCGTTACTATCTGTGTCAGGTCACCAATGGCCTCGTAGCGTATTCCTCGTAATGGTTCAACATCTGCCATGCTATTTCCGCTTTCTACATTTTATCGTTGCGAGGACTCTGCATCATCTTTCTTTGCGTCAGTTCGGTGAAACATCCTTGCTGCACATTGTACCACTTGCCTCTGCCTATTGACATTCTCTTGAGGACATGGTAATATTCTTTTAGAACAAACGTACTAAAACTTAATAGCTCTCTCAGCCCCTGGTTCTCCCCTACTTTTCCTCTTTATCAGCGGTCGGGTAACTTCCCTCTCTCCCCCTCCCGACCGCTGTGTGGCGGGATGATACTGCCATTCTACAAGTTCATAGCACTTATCCACAAGTCCTACGGTTTGCCTACGGGGTTGACTCCTTTTGCCATGCAGAGTAGACTTAGGGCGGTTAAGCTAAGTAGTGTGGAATCAAGAGACCTCGTAGGAAATGGGGGTGCAGGGGGCGAAGCCTCCCTGCCGGGGTGCGGGGTGTCCCCGCCATCTTCCCTTTTCCCCAAAAGGTAGGCTGAAATAAAATGGACCCCACAATAGTGCAATATCTTGGGTTTATTGTAGCCGCCCTCATTCTTATCTGGGCCATGGTGGAGTTAGGTAGGTGGCGCTATCGTCGCAAGAAACTTGGTACAAGGGCGCTCACTAACTGGACAAAGCTGGATTCTACGCGCCCGGAGGCCTTATTAGAAGAGCCATTACCGCTGCCCGATGCGGACGATGAGGACCAGGAAGAAAAGCCTGAGCACGATATCCACACGCGTGCTCAGCAAAATGGTCACTATTCACAGAGCAAAAAACTGCTGTAAGAGCCTCTTGCCTAATCTTTATGCTCCTCAAGCATGCGCGTAATCTCTGCTAGGACATCACTTACATTCAGTTCGGGCTGACTCTCAGGACTTTCAGGCTCGACCTGTGCATCAATCACTAGTGGCTCGGTGGGCGAATCATCTTGTTCAACCGTATCAATATCTTGGAGAAACTCCTCTTCGCAGGCCTGCAAAGCGTCCTGAACAGAGAGGTTCCCATAGATGATGCGTGAGATCAAACTGTGGTACATGGCTACTGTCTGCATCATTGCCCCAAAGGCAAGTTGAAATTGCTCCAATGTTATGCTGCCGTTGGCAAGCGGTATCGCCTCCTCAAGCCGTACCTCGCCATCGTCGAGATCAAGACCGAATTTACCCATAGCGATGCGGTAGTTGACTGCCATCAATGCTTCGAGGCACTCAAGCCGCTTCTTCGCCGTCACTGCACCGATATGTGGAGCGATCAGCATCAACTTCCGCACCTCCGCACTCTGCTGGATACCCACAATCATCCGCCACTGTCCATGATTTCCATGAAAAGCGAGTTCGACGATCTCCTGCTCCTTATCTACATTGGCAAGGCGCAAGCCCATCTGAGTCAGGTACTCTACAATTTGGGGGATGCCAAAGCTGTCAGCCATGCGCGGCTCCTTCTCTATGTACTATAGACAACAAGGAGTTGGAGGTATATGCGTATCCTCTGATCGAAGTATACCACATTGTGCAGATGTCCTCATGCAGGGTTCAAAGGGGCTGCCGCCCCTTTGCAGGGTGTGGGGTGTCCCCACTTTTGCCTTTCTCTTTGACGCGTCGCCTGCGGCGGCAAGGGGAAAAAGAGGATTGTGGGGACACCCCACACCCCAGCAGGGAGGCTTCGCCCCCTGCACCCCTCTATATTCGGAACCGCGCACTGGCTCGTTTGTATGCCTCGTGATCGCTACGGAAACTATCGGCATTCGTGCCTCGGGCCGCCGCCAGAAAGTCCGCCAGCAGTTGGACGGGCAACACAGCCAACAGTGGCGTCAGTTCTTCGGGCAGGTCAGCATCATCAGCAAGAGCGAAACGCGCCCATCCATCGCGGCTGAACAATTCAGCAGTCTGTGCATCAGGTGCTTCGCCGATGAGCCAGACGCGAGGACCAATCTCGCTCATCGCCAACAAGAAATCGGCCATGCGAGACTGTGCAGGCCCTTTGACACTAATGGGGATGAGCAGATCCTCGCTTTCAAAAGCCACCTGTGGCCCGTGAATAGCCTGTTCCAACTCAAAGCCCTCCGCTGTTACGTATGCTGCTTCTTTTGCCTTGAGCGCGCCTTCTGGCGCTGTCACAGCGTTCGGTCCCGCGCCAACAAAGTAGAGTCGGCGTTGGTGCGCGAAGGCTTCCTGGGCTATCTGCCGTACCTCATCTTCTCGCGCCAGGATCTGCTCCATCAACGCGGGCAACGCTGCTAGCCCTTGCTCCAGGCGTCGTGCCTGCTGAGCATGTCCATGGAGTGCGGCCAGTCGTGCGGCGATCTGACCCAGGCGCGTCAATGCTCCCACATAGCTGATGGAATGCGTCGAGGATGGGTCTTGCTCTACCGTCTCTATCACCACATCAGGGCCCTGCATTTTCGAATTCTTCCCCGTAATCCCCACCGTTACTCCCTGCGCCTCTACAGCGCGTTGGACGGCCATCGTGCCGTGGAGTTTGCTTCCGCGATGGCTGATGACAATCACTCCATCGTCGGCACGTAGGGGTCGCGGGTAATTCACAAACTCGAACGACCGTAACCCCCAGGCATCTGCCCCTGCCGAGCGCATGAGATATTCACCGACGATCGCGGCGTGAAAGCTGGTGCCGATGCCCGTTAGCAGGAGCCGACGTGTACCTGCCAATTTCTCCGCGGCTTGCGTTGGGCCGTCCCAGTCGTTCAGTAGCTCCCGTACCGCCTGCGGTTGTGCATGGATTGAGCGGTACAATGCTGTAGTACCATTTGTCATGAATCTAAACTCCTTTGTTACCATCCTTTTTCCAAGTACGTATATGTAAATGTTGATCGTGCGGGACGTTTCATACTAAATACAGCATATATTTCTTTGGATGAGATGGCAAGGGACTTTATGCCTTATCTATTCAGACGACCGAAACGGTCCGCAACACAGATCTCAAAAATACTCTAACCAGGAGAAAGTCAATGTCAGGCCAAACAGGTAGTTTAGTCACCAGCCGTCAAGAGCTGGATATCAAGAAACTCACGGTTGAAGAACGTGTACAGTTCGGGGCGGAGAATGCTGTGCGCTGTATGGGTGTCAGCGCACAAGACCGTGTGTTTATTATCACTGACTATGAGCGTGAAAGCATCGCACACCGCGTTGCTGTGGCTGCTATGGCGCAGCATGCCGATGTCAGCGTGCATTTCCTCGAACACTATGGGCAGCGTCCTCTCACCGCATTCTCTGAGGACCTGCGCAATGACCTCATTGCGGCGCGACCAACGGTAACCTATTATATTGCTACTGCCAAACCAGGGGAGATCGCCTTCCGTATTCCGCTCCTGCCCTTCCTTGCCCAGGAATTGAAAGTTCGCCACGGCCACATGATCGGCATCGATGAGGCAGTCATGGCTGAGGGCATGTGCGCCGACTATGATGAGGTGTTCAGCTTGACCAACCAGGTCTACGACCTTGTGCGCAATGCCCGAACTATTCATGTCACCTCTAGCAAAGGCAGCGACGTCACAGCCACATTCCATAAAGATTGGAAGTGGTTTCCGTGTCATGGGCGCTACCATGAGCAGGGCGCATGGGGCAACTTGCCCGAAGGCGAAGTGTTCACCGCTCCCGACACTGTGGATGGTGTTCTCGTCTGTGACGTGCTGGGAGACTACTTCTCGGAGAAGTATGGCATCCTGAAGCACCCTATCGTCATTACCGTGAAGCGTGGCTACGTTACAGAAGTCAGCAGCGAGGATGCTGCGCTGGCAAAGGAACTGCGCGACTACCTGTTCTCGGTACCCAACGGCAACCGCGCTGGGGAATTTGCTATCGGGACGCTCACCAGCCTGAAGAGGCTCATTGGTAATCTATTGCAGGACGAAAAGATGCCAGGCCTCCATGTGGCCTTTGGCAACCCTTACCCGCAGTTCACAGGAGCCGATTGGGATGCGAAAATCCATGTCGATGTCATTCCAAGCCGCTGCACCATCGAGGTAGATGACCGAGTTATCATGCGAGATGGGCAGTTCACTATCTAGTGTGTTTGACCTCGGTGGTCGTTTCTTATGTGAAGTACCCCTTGCCTAAAGGCAAGGGGTACTTCACATAAGAAGGCAAAAAAGCGGCAGAAGGAGCTTTTCTACGATAATTCACCGATTCTGATCTCTCCGTAGCGCAAGCTCTGCCAGCGCGCGTACTGCAACGCCTGTCGCACCCTTCTCCTGGTACGGCTTCGAGACCATTCAAAATCGGGTGCTGACTGAAACGACGCATAATGAGAGACGTCCTACTATTGGTATCCTGACAGACTGGAAAGAGGACCAGCAGCGAGGCAGTTTCTGCCTCGCGAGTCAGCACCCGGTTTTGAATGGTCTCACCGTTAGTGTTGTGGCAACAGCCGATCTACCACTTCCAACAGTTGACGTGGCTTAAACGGCTTGGTCAAATATTCTGTACAGCCAATTTGCATCGCTGCTTCGTTTTCATCACCCAATGCATAGGCCGTGACAGCTACAATTGGCACCTTCGCCAGGCCGGGACGAGCACGAATCAACTGCGTCGTACGATAGCCATCGAGTACAGGCATCGAAAGGTCCGTGAGAATCAGATCAACTTGCTCATGGTCGAGGATATCTAGCGCCTCACGTCCATGCGAGGCGCTAAGGCAACGATAACCGCGTGTAGACAAAACTCTCTCAATGAGGATACGATTTGAGACCTCGTTCTCGACAATCAGAATTGTTGGCTGGCTTGTGCCAGATATTGGTATGTTCATAACAGCTTTCTTTTTTCTTTCGCTTGGCCAGGTTCCTATGCCTTGGAGGGCGATACAAGAGGCAATGTGAATGAGAACGTTGAGCCTTGTCCCAAGATGCTCTCCACGGCAACCTCGCCACCTTGCAACTCTATCAACTTCTTCGCAATGGTCAAGCCCAGGCCTGTTCCACCAAAACGGCGTGTCGTACTGCCATCCGCCTGGCGGAATGCTTCAAAAATGTAGTCAAGCGCTGCCGGTGAAATGCCGATACCTGTATCGTACACAGAGACACGGAGCATATTATACTGTCCTAGCAGCATACACCGAATGGTCACCCCACCCTGCTCCGTAAACTTCAACGCATTGGAGACCATATTGATGGCTATCTGGCGAATGCGATGGCTATCCGCCAGCACCATAGGTAACGCATCTTCTATCTCCAAGGTAAGATGCAATTCTTTATTGTTCGCCATCGGCTTCAGTTGATTCACCACCTCCGAGAGACAGGGTACCAGTGATAGTGGCTCAACCTTGACCTCAAGACGATCTGCTTCGATCTTGGAGAGGTCAAGCATGTCATCCACCAGGTGTGAAAGGTCCTCGGCACGGCGTACAATGAACTGGATATGCTCTTCTTGTTCAGTCGAGAGTTCTCCGGCAACATACCCCTCTAATATTAACGCGCCATAACTGATAATACTGTGTAACGGAGTACGCAGTTCATGTGTGACGGTAGCCAGGAATTGCGATTTTAGATGGTTGGCACGCTCAAGAGCGATATTCTTATCCTTTACCTCTGAGAACAGAAGAGCGTTCTGAATAGCCATCGCAGCCTGGATTGCAGCGGTACTCAGTAGAAATGTATCGCGGCTACTCACCTGGTATGGTTTATCCGCATAGAGGATAAGGGCACCGATGGTTTGTTCCTGCAAAAGTAATGGCACGGCAATTGCAGAGCGGTAGCCCGCATCAAGTGCCATATGAGCCCAGGCTTCGCCACGATCCTGGTAGATCGTGACAACATCTTCACCACAAACAATTTTCTCCTTCTGCATGGCCATGCGGGCCAGGATCATGTCCAGATCGCGTAGCGCTGGGCGTGGAATACGAGGGCGACGCAGGCCATATGGCTCCATTGGTTGAGTGAGCTTCGGTGTGCGAAAAGTACGTCGTTTCCCATTGGAGGAACTTGGACGTAGGCCAGGAAGAGGAATTGCCGACATTTTTGTCGTAACGGCCAACGTAATATCCCCATCCGGGTCTGCATGCACGATGACTGTTCCTTGCTGCTGTGACGAGTCGGAGCCTGATGGTTGATCTAACCACTGTGCTACTGCCCAGGGCGCAAGCATCTCACGCCCGTATAACAACAAGGACACATTTTTTACACCCATGATACGACCCAGGCGCGATACAATTTCTCCCAGTAGATGCTCCAGGTTAAGCGTGGAGATCAGCGCATCACTCATAATCAGTAAATCGCTCATCCGCTTCGTCATCACCTGGCTTTCATTCTCTTGTGTGTGAAGAGACTCAGAGAGCAGATTGAATGTGCCTGCTAATGTGCTCAATTCATCAGCTTTTGGAAGTGATACCGCTGTTTCATCTGCAACAAGAGCTGTCACCTGCGCCTGAAGTCGGTGAAGGGGTCGGATGAAGAAAAACCGTGCGATGAGCGCATAGGAGATTACGCCCAGCGCAAACACGAAGATGCCCATGCCGATAAGGAGTTGCAAAGCGCGCCCAAAGTGCGAATTAATGCTATAGAGCGGCTCAACATCGACAATTACTAGCGAGGACGAACTGGTCAATTGATTCTGTGCCCGAGCGAGGCCAGCCAGTGTAAGGTAGTGTTGCGAACCATCAATAATATTGAGTGTACCAAGGGTACAGAGTGCTTCTACCGACAAGTGCTGGTTAGTGGAGAGACCTCGCACGGTTGTCCCCAACATATGCTTTGATTGGCACAGAACCACATTCAGGCCGTTCTGTCGCACGAGGTCTTGCGCAAAGTAGTCATCAATGGACTGTGCTGCCACAAGGACACCGCCACGGTTCCGCATAGGGATAGCTATACTTAAGGCCCACTGGTCATTTGAGGAAGAGCTACGAGTATCTGTAGGCATCATCATTTGCAA